>Ga0181591_10005931_pt1 | contig 10598 bp, 8 predicted proteins | sample 071ome_33_FD_133757 | JGI IMG/M metagenome (GOLD analysis project Ga0181591, IMG submission 133757) | Coastal salt marsh microbial communities from the Groves Creek Marsh, Skidaway Island, Georgia - 071412AT metaG (megahit assembly) | ecosystem: Environmental > Aquatic > Marine > Intertidal zone...
CAGCTCGTTGTACATGGCCATGAAGGCGCGCAGACGCTCCGGATTGACCGAGTAACTGCGCAACACGTTCGGCACCATGCCCAGCTTTTCCTGGCAGACCGCGAAATACTTCTGCAGGTCCGGGTCCAGCTCACTGTCGTCCGGCATGGGCAGGTCGATAGCGTGGATATGGTCGGGTTGGGCACTCATTGGTTTCTCCGGCCGGAAAAAAGAAATCCGGCGTACCATATAGTTTGTTCACCCAAAGAAAAATGCGCCGGCACCTCATGGCACCGACGCGCAGTTTTGGAAGGTTGGAACGGAAGGGTCACACCAAGTCGTAGGTGTCAGTAACGTCGTTATAGGTGTACATGACGACGCTTTCGCTGCCGTGAAGATTGATGTCGCTAATCTCACCGGACGCAAAGGTGATCGAGCCATCGCCGTTCAGGTTCTGCGAGACAGGATCGACAAAATCGATCCGCCAGGTGCCGTCGCCATTGTTTGTGAACTTGACGTCATCGGCCTCGACACCCTCTGAGTTAAAGTCACCATTGGCATCGAAACCCTGGAACAGCACAAGACCGTTGGAGTAACCGAACGCGTCCTCGCCATTGCCGTCAATAATGATGTCCTGCCCGTCACCGCGGCCGAAGTAGTAAACGTCGTAATCCGCTCCACCGACGAGGATATCGTTCCCATGGCTGGCATAGATGAAGTCGTCATAACCATAGGCATCGGTGATTCCGTCCGCCTCGCCGCCGAAAATCACGTCGGAGCCCTCTGAACCCTCGACACGCGTGTTGGCACCGGCACCGCCATCGAAGAAGTTCACTTTCGTGAAGTTGGCGTTGTCGAAGATTGACTTCGAATTCTGAAGCGGATCCCAGGTCGCCGCGTCCTGCACCTGGGCCTGGTTAAGCACGATCACCTGTGTGCCGCTCTGACCATTGAAACTGATCGTCCAGGTCCCCGTTGCATCGTCATACGACGGATCGATATGAGAAAAGTTCTTGTTCGGCGTGTTCGTTCCGAAACCGGAAATCACATCCGAACCTTCTCCCCCGTCGAGGAAAAAGGCCGTATTCACGGTGATGCCGTCCTCACTCAGGATGACGTCGTCGCCCTTTCCGCCTTCGATCTTCTCCAGGTTGCCCTGTTTGCCGGCAAACACCTCGCTTCCAAGATCGATCAGATCGCCGCCATCGGTGCCGATAAGCGTGTCGAAGTTGCTGCCGCCGTCGATAAGGGTATCGGCGGCCCCGAATACGACAAGCGGACTGGCCTCACCGTAGATGTTGAAATCGCTATAGATCAGCGACTCACTGGAGGCGTCGAAGATGATCACGTCGTCGCCGCTGCCGCCTTTCAGAATATCGGCACCTTCTCCACCATCAAGCGTGTCATTCTGGCTGCCACCATCGAGCGTGTCGTCGCCCGTTCCGCCATTCAGGGTGTCGTTGCCGGACTGGCCAAACAGAGTGTCATTGTCCGCGCCGCCGAACAGATTGTCCTCACCGCTGTCGCCGCGCAGTTCGTCTTCGCCTTCGCCGCCCTCGAGCCAGTCATCGTCGTTGCGCCCGCGAAGGTAGTCATTGCCGAGACCGCCACGCAGGATGTCGTTGCCGCTGCCGCCATCGAGGATATCGGCGCCATCGTCTCCGTACAGCTGGTCATTCCCGGACCCGCCGAAGAGCTGATCGATGTCGTCGCCGCCCCACAGTTTGTCGTTTCCGTCATCACCGTGCAGAACGTCGTTTCCGGATTCGCCGCGCAACTGATCGTGGTCGTCACCGCCACGAAGGGTGTCGTTGCCTAGACCGCCCCAGAGCTTGTCATTTCCGGCGTCGCCATCGATTTCATCGTTTCCGTCTTCACCGTAAAGCTGATCAGCCCCGTCCCCGCCGCTGAGGATATCGTCTCCGATTCCGCCCCAGAGCCTGTCCTTGCCGGAATCGCCGTTCAGGATGTCGTTGCCGGCATCGCCCCAAAGCTTGTCGTCATTGTTCCCGCCGAACAGCGTGTCGTTGTCGTCGCCGCCATAAAGCTTGTCGTTGCCGTTCAGTCCATACAGGTAATCCTCACCCCCAAACCCGCGTACCGTGTCGCCGGTCGCGCTGCCAGTGAGGATATTTCCCAGTCCGTCGCCTTCAAAAAGTGCCATGGTCTCTACCTTCTGTTCGGCCTGGCCGCGCTTGTCACAACTTGTGCACTTCCGTGACGCATGGACTCGCATTTTGCGTCATCAATGGCTCGAAAGTTGATCAAACCACAAATCGAAACCAGCCTCAGAAGGCTCCCATACGGTTGTTTTCAAAACAAAAACGAAAGTTTCCCGAACTGCCCCCAGTAATACGGCCAATTCAGGAGATGCCCTCCTGTGTGTCAAAGAAGCAATATACATGCCTGAATACCACACAGCCGCCGTTTGACATTTTTCTGCCTGTCCGCATCCTGCAGGCAGGCTGCCCTGAACAGCAGCCGCAAACCCCGGAAACGACAATGACTGCCCAGCATATCTTCGAACATGAGACCGAAATCCCGATTCTCGATCTCGGCCCCTATCTGGCCGGAGAATCCGGGGCGCTGGAGGCGCTTGCCGCACAGCTCCGGCACGCCCAGGAGAACGTGGGATTCTATTTTACGATCAACCACGGCGTCCCGCGGGTTCTGATCGAGGATGCCTATGAGCAGTTGCGGCTGTTCTTTGCCTTGCCGGATGCGGAGAAACGCAAACTGGCGATCAACGCCCAGCGCAGTGGCTACGTCCCGCCGAAGTCATCGGTCTATGTCACCTCGAATGTGAACGAGAACACCAAACCCGACCTGAACGAGGTGCTCCTCTACTATCGTGAGCGCCCGGCCGATCACCTTGCCATCACCAGCGGTCTCAGCTTCCACGGTCCCAATCAATGGCCCGACCCGGCGCTGCTGCCAGACTTCCGGCCGGCGATGCTCGCCTATTTCGAAGCAGCAGAGGCGCTGGGCCACAAGATGCTCGCCGTCTATGCCCGCGCGCTGGACCTGCCCGCGGACTTTTTCGACAGGTTCTTCACCGACCCGATGTGGACGACCCGCAACGCCTACTATCCGGGTTCACCCGACGCGGAAGAGAACCAGTTCGGAATCTCGCCCCATCGCGATCACGGCTTCATGACGCTGCTGCCCCTGTCGAACGAGCCGGGTCTGCAGATCCGGGCCCCCGACGGCGAATGGATCGCGGCCGAGCAGGTTGACGACGCGATCATTATCAACACCGGTGAGTTCATGAACCGCTGGACCAATGGCCGCTTTATCGCGACGCCGCACCGCGTGGTCCCGCCCAGGAACGATCGTTATTCGATTGCGCTGTTCTTCAACCCGAACTGGGACAGTGAAGCGATTCCGCTGGAGACCTGTACGTCCGCCGACAATCCGCCGCAATTCGAGCCGTTGAACATCCACGACTATCTGGACTGGTACATCAAAAGCAATTTCAACAAGGATGGCGGCGGAACCCGCGCTGAACGTGCGTAGTTGACCACAGGCCCGCGCAAGACCTGCCGTGCCTGTGGACCGGCACCCTTGACCCCCGGCATCGGGAAGGACACCTTCTGCGGCATTCGAAACCGGAGCACAGTCCCTTGAGCGAACCGCACCCCTGGAACCTCAGCCTGGGCCGTCACCCGAGCCCGGACGAGGTCACCTTCGATCTCGAACGCACGCTGTCCTGCGTGGTGGCGTTACGCGCCACCGTGCCCGACGATGCGTTCACCGCGCCGATTCTGGGCACGGAACGCGAGGGCCAGGGCGTGGTCATCAGCGAAGACGGGCTGGTCCTGACCATCGGATACCTGGTCACGGAAGCCGAGGAAGTCTGGCTGATCGGCAACAACGGCACGGCACGACCCGCCCATGTCGTGGGCTACGATCAGGAAACCGGTTTCGGCCTCGTGCAGTCGCTCGGTTCCCTCGACCTGCCGCATATCGAGTTGGGCGATTCGGCCGCGATCTCGTCCGGCGATTCGGTCATCGTCGCCGGACAGGGCGGACGCGAGGCCTGCGTCAACGCGCAAGTCATCTCCGTGCGCGAGTTCGCCGGGTCGTGGGAATACCTGCTCGACCGCGCGATCTTTACCGTTCCCGCCCATCCGCGCTGGAGCGGCGCAGCGGTCATCGACTGGTCGGGCCGGCTCGCAGGCATCGGTTCCCTCTATATCCAGCAGGCGGCCGGCGACGACGACGAGATCGACGGAAACATGATCGTGCCCATCGACCTTCTGAAGCCGATCCTGACCGACCTGACGGAGCGCGGCTCGCAGCGCAAGCCGTCGCGTCCCTGGCTGGGCATGACGACGGCGGAGGCCGAGGAGCATCTTGTCGTCGCCGGTGTGGCGGAAGGCGGCCCCGCCATGCGTGCGGGTGTAGAGCCCGGCGATATCGTTCTGTCGGTCGATGGCGAACAGGTTCATGGCCTGCCGAACCTGTTCCGCAAAATCTGGTCGCTCGGCAGCGCTGGAACGCTGGTTCCGTTAACATTGCACCGTGAAGGCCAGGTTATCTCCGTGTCGGTGCAGAGCGGCGCGCGCACCGATTTCCTGAAGAAACCGCGCTTCAACTAGCCGGTCAGCCCGGGGCCTTTCAGGGCCCGAACACCTCGAACGAGAACATGGTCGGCGCCGACGGGTCGATGGTCACGCGCACAGCGCGGATATCGGCCGCGCCCGGCACTTCCAGCCGGAACACGTTCGAAAGCTGGTTTCCCAGACTGTCCCGGAACGGCGTGTCGATCGTGTACTCGTGGCCGTCGCCATGAACGACAAGGACCGGACCGCCGAAGGCCTTCGCCCCCTCCCCGATGGCTTCCAGGGTGTTCCGGAATCCGCCGCCTATACCCATCGTCAGGAACAGATCGGCGTGGATCGCCAGCACCACAGCATGCGCCCGTTCGGCCGCGGCAAGAGCAAAAGTTTCACGAATCCAGGCCACATTCGCCGCGTCGCGCGTCTCGTACTCCGCCACGGCAGCCGGATTCTCCCGATCAAGATTGTTGTTCGAGCCGACCACATGGGCGGTGACGAACCGTACGCCACTCTGCGACCAGCGCGCATTCTCAACCATCTGGGCAAATTCAGGCCCGGAATCGGATTGGCGCTCCAACTCGCGCGGCGCGCGGCCCCGGCTGCGGGCGGCGGCGAAGAAGTGTGCCCGCAGGAACGCAAGCCGCTCCAGCGGATCGAAACGTCCCGCGGACTTGCGATGGCAGTCGGTCCACTCATTGTCGCCCGGCGTAAAGACCACCGCGCCGGACAGCCCGTCCATGTAGTCGCGCTGGCTCAGGATCGTGTCGTCATCGCATGGCGTGCCACCGCCCTTGATGTCACCGACATGGATCGTGACGTCCGGCGTGGCGGCGTCGATCGACGACAGAAGCGTCTCGAACGGCGCGAAATCCATCGTGCGGTACGGCATGTCACCGATGGCCACGAAGGTCAGCGGCGCGGGTGGCTGCGCGGGCGCAGGTTGTGCGTACACGATCAGGGCGAGTGCGCACAGAACCGTGCTGCAGGGATGAAAGCGGACATTCCTCATGGGTTGATCCTAGCGCCGTAACCGCCTCACGTCTTCGCGCGGGACGGCCAGAGGCGGCGGAGCATCCGGCATGAATGATCTGCATGGCCAATGGTTCCCATCAGTTTTTTTGATAACCCTGTTGTCTGCGTCCGCCCGGTATGTGCAGAATTGGCCCAACCAATAAGAAATAACCGCGCCAACCGGGGGAAATTCCTCACGGAATTCATCAAGGGAGAGTTCTCCATGAACATCAAAGCAATCACAGGAATGGCTGCCGTCGCAGGCGTTCTGGCCATCACTGGCGCAACCGCCCCGGCCCAGGCCGCGACGCTGGACGACGTCAAGGCGGCCGGCGAGCTGAAATGCGGCATCAACACCGGCCTGCCGGGCTTCGCCTTCACCGACGACAAGGGCAACTGGACCGGCTTCGACGTCGCCTATTGCCGCGCGCTTGCCGCGGCCGTGCTGGGCGACCCGGACAAGGTCAAATGGGTAAACCTGACCGGCAAGAACCGCTTCCCGGCGCTCGCTTCTGGCGAAATCGACGTCCTGTCGCGCAACACGACCTGGACCTTCTCACGCGATGTCGATCTGGGCTTCACCTTCCTGGGTGTGAACTACTACGACGGCCAGGGCTTCATCGGCCGGGTGGCGCTGGGCGTGAAGAGCGCCAAGGAACTCGACGGCGCATCGGTCTGCATCCAGACCGGCACGACCACCGAGCTGAACCTGGCGGACTTCTTCCGCACCAACAACATCAGCTACGAGCCGGTGCCGATCGAGACCAATGAGGAGGCCCGCAAGGCCTATGAGGCCGAGCGCTGCGACGTCTATACGACGGACGCCTCGGGCCTCGCCGCGACGCGCTCGACCTTCCCGGATCCGTCCGCGCACATGGTCTTCCCGGAGATCATCTCGAAAGAGCCGCTCGGCCCGCTCGTGCGCCAGGGTGATGACCAGTGGGCGGATATCGGCCGCTGGGTGCTCAACGCGCTGGTCAACGCCGAGGAACTGGGTGTGACCCAGGCCAATGTCGAGGAACTCGCCAAGGGCACGGACAACCCGGAAATCAACCGTATGCTGGGCTCCGAAGGCTCACTCGCGGAAATGCTCGGTCTCGAGAAGACCTGGGCGGTCAACGCGATCAAGGCCGAAGGCAACTACGCCGAGATGTTCGAGCGTTACCTCGGCAAGGATACCCCGCTGGGTATCTCGCGCGGCCTGAACGCGCTGTGGAAAGACGGCGGCATCCTCTACGCCCCGCCGATGCGGTAAGACGGAACCGAAGGCCCGTGGAACTCACCTCCGCGGGCCTTCTTCCTTTTCGTTCCGCTTTTTCCCGGATCCCCTAACGTGGCGAACCCGCGCGCACACGACACCCAGGACGCGTTCGACGTCCGGCGCCTGATGACGGACGAGCGCAGCCGCGCCGTCATCCTGCAGCTGCTGGTCCTGCTCGGTGTCGCGCTGTTCATTGCCTTCATCGTCTCGAACACCATCGCCAACCTCCAGAATGCGGGCCTTGCATCCGGGTTCGGATTCCTCGGCGACACCGCCTTCTTCGATATCAACCAGCGGCTGATCGACTACACCTCACAATCGACCTTCGGCCGGGCGCTGATCGTCGGCCTGCTCAACACCATCCTGATCTCCGCGCTGGGCATCGTCGCCGCCACCCTCATCGGCTTTGTCGGCGGCGTGCTCCGCCTGTCCGACAACTGGATCGTCAGCCGCTTGGTCGCAGCCTGGGTGGAATTCACCCGCAACGTGCCCGTGCTGCTACAGATCATCTTCTGGTGGGCGATCCTCACGTCCCTGCCCAAGGTGCGCGACAGCATGTCCCTGGGCGACGTGGCGTACCTGAACAACCGTGGCCTGCGCACCCCCGCCCCCATCTTCGAGCCGGGAATGGAGTGGGTCATTGGCGCCTTCGTCCTCGCGATCGTCGCCGCGATTGCCGTGTCGCGCTGGGCGCACAGACGCCAGGACGCGACCGGCCAGACCTTCCCGTCCGGGTGGGCGGGGCTGGGCCTGATCGTCGGGGCACCCCTGATCGTCTATTTCATCCTGGGCCAGCCGCTCGACTGGGACGTGCCAGAGCGCACGCGCTTCAACTTCCGCGGCGGCTTCAACGTGACGCCGGAACTGATCGCTTTGTGGTTCGCGCTCTCGACCTATACGGGCGCGTTCATCTCCGAAATCGTTCGCTCCGGCATCCGCTCGGTCAGCCGCGGCCAGTCCGAAGCCGCCTTTGCGCTCGGCCTGCGCAAGAACCAGACCATGCGGATGGTCATCATCCCGCAGGCCCTGCGGGTGATCATCCCGCCACTGACCAGCCAGTATCTCAACCTGACCAAGAACTCCTCGTTGGCCATCGCCATCGGCTATCAGGATCTGGTTTCCATCGGCGGCACCATCTTGAACCAGAGCGGACAGGCGCTGGAGGTGGTGGGCATATGGATGGCGGTCTATCTGACACTGAGCCTCACCACTTCCGCCTACATGAACTGGTACAACAAGCGCATCGCGCTGGTGGAGCGGTGAGCCGATGAACCAGCCGCAGCCTTTCCACCGCGATCCGTCGGACATGCTCCCCGAGCGCGCCCCGCCGATCACCGCGACCGGCCCCATCGGCTGGATGCGCAAGAACCTGTTCTCCGGCTGGGCCAACACGATCCTGACGCTAATCGCGCTCTATATCCTCTGGCTGGCGATCCCGTCGCTGATCGAATGGGCCTTCATCGACGCGCAGCTCAGCGGCACCGACCGCTTCGCCTGCACCGGCGAAGGCGCGTGCTGGGCATGGCTGGACCAGCGTTTCGGCCAATTCCTCTATGGTTTCTACCCGTCCGAGGAAACCTGGCGCATCAACATCGCCTTTGTCCTGCTGTTCCCCGCGCTGGCCCCATGGCTGATCGACAACATGCCCGGCGAACGCTGGCTGCGCTGGTTCTCCGTCTTTTACCCTTTCATCGCTGCGTGGCTTCTGGTGGGAGACTGGTTCGGCATCCTCGAAGGCGTGACCACCAACAACCTGGGTGGTTTCTCCCTGAACCTGACGGTCGGCCTGGCAGGCATCGTGCTGTCGCTGCCGGCGGGTGTCCTGCTGGCGCTGGGCCGTCAGTCCCGGCTGCCGCTGATCCGCTGGTTCTCCATCATCTTCATCGAATCCGTACGCGGCGTGCCGCTGATCACATTGCTGTTCGTCTCGAACATCATCCTGCCGATCTTCCTGCCGCCGGATTTCGCACTGGACGCCGTGATCCGCGTCATCGTGATGGTCACCGCCTTCGCCTCGGCCTATATGGCCGAAGTGATCCGCGGCGGCCTACAGGCCATCCCCAAGGGCCAGTATGAGGCCGCCGCCGCCATGGGGCTGGGTTACTGGCAGTCGATGCGGCTGATCATCCTGCCGCAGGCGCTGAAAATTTCGATCCCGGGCATCGTCAACACCTTCATCGGGCTGTTCAAGGACACCACGCTGGTGATCGTGATCGGCCTGTTCGACATACTGGGCATCGCCAATGCCATGGTTTCCAACCCCGACTGGCTGGGCCTGTCATCGGAAACCTATGTGTTCGTCGCCCTGTTCTTCTTCTCGGTCTGTTTCTCCATGTCGCGCTATTCGATCCGCCTGGAACGCAAGCTCGACACAGACCGCCGCTGACCGGAGGACACACCATGTCCGCAACCGAAACCATAGAAACCGGCGCTGCCGACGCCCCCACGATCCAGATCAAGGGGCTGAACAAGTGGTACGGCTCGTTCCATGTGCTGCGCGACATCAACCTGGATGTCGCCCATGGTGAACGGATCGTCATCTGCGGCCCGTCGGGCAGCGGTAAATCGACCCTGATCCGCTGCATCAACCGGCTGGAAGAGCATCAGGAAGGCAAGATCATCGTCGATGGCGTACGCCTGACCAACGACCTGAAACAGATCGACGCTGTGCGGCGCGAGGTCGGCATGGTGTTCCAGTCCTTCAACCTGTTCCCGCACCTGACGGTGCTGGAGAACTGTACGCTGGCCCCGATCTGGGTACGCAAGACACCGAAGGCCGAGGCCGAGGCGACGGCCATGGAATACCTCGAACGTGTGAAAATCCCCGAACAGGCCGACAAGTTTCCCGGCCAGCTCTCCGGCGGCCAGCAGCAGCGCGTCGCAATTGCCCGATCGCTGTGCATGAAACCCAAGATCATGCTGTTCGACGAGCCGACCTCGGCGCTGGACCCGGAAATGATCAAGGAAGTGCTCGACGTGATGGTCGATCTCGCCGAGACCGGCATGACGATGCTGGTGGTCACCCACGAGATGGGCTTCGCTTCCCAGGTCGCCAACCGGGTGATCTTCATGGATGAAGGCCAGATCGTGGAGCAGAACACACCGGACGAATTCTTCAACAATCCACAGTCCGACCGGACCAAGCTGTTCCTCAGCCAGATCCTGAGTCACTAGGAACCGCAAAACGGAATACCGTCATGCCCGGACTTGATCCGGGCATCTTTTTCGCCCAGGAACGTCAACCGCTCCCCCGCGCGAAACACACACCATGCTCCAGACCTTCCTCGCCCTGGCTCCCGTCTTCCTGCTGATTGCGATCGGCTGGTTTGTGCGTGCCACCTGGCTGCCCGAAGACCGCTCGTGGCGGCCCATCGAGAAGCTCGCCTACTGCCTCCTGATCCCGGCGCTGGTGATACACGACCTGTATTCGGCCGACCTCGGTTCCCTGCCCTTCGTGCGCATGGCAATCGCCCTGCTGGGCGCGATCGCCATCATGACGGCGCTGCTGCTGATCCTGCGGCCGGTCCTCTCGCCCCTGCTGATCCGCCGCGATGAGAGCTTTACCTCCGTTTTCCAGGGTTCGATCCGGGCGAATTTCTTCATCATCCTGGGCGCGGCCCCGGCGCTGCTGCCGGCGGACAGCGCCGCGCTCGTCATCGTCGCGGTCGCCTTCTTCACGGTGACCGTCAACATCCTCAGCGTGCTGGTGCTGGCGCGCTGGGGCAGTGAGGGTGAGGCCGATCTCGCCAGCCTCCTAAAGAAGCTGCTGACGAACCCCTTCATCG
>Ga0181591_10005937_pt1 | contig 10594 bp, 11 predicted proteins | sample 071ome_33_FD_133757 | JGI IMG/M metagenome (GOLD analysis project Ga0181591, IMG submission 133757) | Coastal salt marsh microbial communities from the Groves Creek Marsh, Skidaway Island, Georgia - 071412AT metaG (megahit assembly) | ecosystem: Environmental > Aquatic > Marine > Intertidal...
CAGCGTGTGTGGCATCGTGCCCAAGTGGTGCCATCTACAAACGCGAAGAAGACGGTATTGTACTGATCGACCAAGACAAATGTCGTGGCTGGAGAATGTGTGTATCGGCGTGTCCGTACAAAAAGATCTACTACAACTGGAAGTCTGGTAAATCTGAAAAATGTATTTTCTGTTACCCACGTATTGAAGCGGGTCAGCCAACCATTTGTTCAGAAACTTGCGTAGGTCGTATCCGTTACTTGGGTGTTCTACTTTACGATGCAGATCGCATTGATGAAGTAGCGAAAACACCAAACGATAAAGACCTGTACCAAGCACAGTGCGACCTGTTCTTAGATCCAAGTGATCCAGCTGTGATTGATGCTGCCCGTAAAGAAGGCATTCCACAGTCTTGGTTAGACGCAGCGGTTGAATCCCCTGTTTATAAAATGGCAATGGACTGGCAAGTGGCCTTACCACTTCACCCAGAATACAGAACCCTTCCAATGGTTTGGTACATTCCACCATTGAGCCCAATTCAATCTGCAGTTGAAGCAGGTAGCGTGGGCATGAACGGTGAGATACCTGACCTGAAATCTCTGCGTATTCCGGTTAAGTACTTAGCCAACCTGTTAACAGCGGGTGACGAAGAACCTGTTATCCGTGCGCTAGAACGTATGATCGCTATGCGTGCTTACAAACGTTCAGAAAATGTAGACGGCGTAGAAGATTTAGAAGTACTTAAGCAAGTGGGCATTACTCAACATCAAGTTGAAGAAATGTATCGTTACATGGCTCTAGCCAACTACGAAGATCGTTTTGTGGTACCAAGCAGTCACAAAGCTTACGCAGAAGACACCTTTGGTGCGGCTCACGATACTCGTAACGGCTGTGGCTTCAGCTTTGGTAACGGATGCTCCACTGGCCACAGTGATGTGAACCTGTTCGGTGCTAAGCAGCAAACCGTGAAAGTGGTTAAGCCTGCTAAGGTGGGAGAATAATCATGACGCAAGTATTAAAAGCCATTGCCGTCTTGATGGACTACCCAACTCAGGACGTGATTGATCACCAAGCTGAACTGCTTGCCGTGATCGATCAAGACGACACTCTTTCCGTTGAAAGCAAGCAAGCCTTGTTTGCTTTCATGGAAGAACACTGCTCCATGGATCTATTGGATTGGCAAAGTGATTACGACGCGCTGTTTGAGCGCGGTCGTAACCTGTCTCTTCTATTGTTTGAACACGTTCATGGCGAAAGCCGTGACCGTGGCCAAGCCATGGTAGATTTAATCGAACAATACAAAGCAGCAGGATTAGAAATCGGTGTAAACGAATTACCGGATTACATTCCTCTGTTTTTAGAGTTCGTGGCTAGCCAAGATATTCAAAATGCTCAAGCTTGGTTGATGGACGTGAGCCATATCCTTGCACTGCTTCTAACTCGCTTAGAAGAACGCGATGATTCTTACGCCAGCCTATTCTCAGCATTGGTTGAATACAGCAAAGCAGAAATTAATTACGGTGAGCTGCAAGAAACTGTTGCTAAAGAAGAGCGCGACGACACCAACGAAGCCATTGATAAAGTTTGGGAAGAAGAGTCAGTAACCTTTGGTGGTGATGCTGTCATGGGCGGGTGCCCATCCAGTGTAAACAAACCAACTGAAGCACAAAGCAAGATTCATGATATGCCAGTAAAAATCATGGAACCTTCTCTAGATGCTTCTGCCCATCAAGCCAGCGCTGCAAACCAGCATTAAGGAGTAAAACATGGATTACTTAAATCAATTATTTTTTGGTATCGTCCCTTACATTGCACTGGCTGTATTTGTACTGGGTAGTTTGATTCGCTATGACCGTGATCAATACAGCTGGAAAACCGGTTCCAGCCAAATGCTTGAAAGCAAGTTGCTTAAAAAAGGCAGCATGCCATTTCACATCGGTATCATCGCGGTACTAGCCGGCCACTTTGTGGGTCTACTTACCCCTCATGCTGTTTGGCACGCTCTTGGTGTAACCGCAAGCATGAAACAAGTACTCGCCATGGCCATGGGTGGTTTGTTTGGTTTGATCTGCTTTTACGGATTATCCATTCTACTTTACCGCCGTTTCACCAACGCCCGTGTAAAAGCGTCTAGCTCAGCAATGGATAACTTAATTCTAGTTTTAATTTACATTCAATTAATCCTAGGTTTATTAAGTATCTTTGTAAGTGCGGGTCACTTAGACGGTAAAGAAATGGTGCTCTTGATGGATTGGGCGCAAAATCTTGTCACCCTTCAAGGTGGAGCTGCTGCCGCATCAATCGCTAGCGTACATTGGATTTACAAATTGCACGTTTTCTTAGGTATGTCTTTATTCCTTGTGTTCCCATTCAGCCGTTTGGTGCATGTATGGAGCGTACCGGTGAAATACTTGCGTCGTAATTATCAAATTGTGCGTGTGAAATAAAACATGTACGAGGGGTCACCCGACCCCGATTTCGAGGTGGGGTCACCTCTCCTACAAGTGCGGTGACCCTTCCTACACTCATAATTTCTTTCGGAAAGCGTTTAACTCTTAAACCCTTTCCAAAACAAATTAAAAATTTTGGGAGAAAAACATGGATACACAAAATATTGCAGTGGAAGTTAATCCCGCTGCCACCATCGCCACAAGTGAAGCGGCCCATAAACCGGACATTACCGTAAACGGTGCGCTGATCGACGAAGCGGCTATCCTAGAAGAAATGCAATATCACCCAGCTGAAAGCCAGCGTGATGCCATGATCCAAGCAGCTCAATCACTGATTATTCTAGAGCTATTAAAACAACGCTGTGAGCAATTAAACTTACTTCAAGATCAAACGGATCCTACAGAAGACCAGTTATTAGAAGCCCTTCTAGAAAAAGAAGTCACTGTGCCAGAACTAAGTGAAGAAGAATGTCTACGCTATTACGACACTAACCGTGAGCGTTTGGCCACCAGTCCAATTGTTGAAGTGGACCATATTTTGATCGCAGCAGATAAAGAAGACCTTGAACAACGAATTGAAGGAAAAGAGCTGGCTGAGAACCTAATCACTCAACTACAAGAGCAACCTCATTTATTTGCCGATTTTGTGGCTCGTCACAGTCAATGCCCATCCAAAGAACAAGGTGGCTCACTGGGTCAAATCAGTAAAGGACAAACCGTGCCGGAATTTGAAAAGGTTTTATTCCGCAGTGAAAAAGGGTTATTACCAAATCCAGTGGAAACCCGTTATGGCTTTCATATTGTGAATATTCACAAAATCATAGAAGCGGAATTATTGCCTTATGAAGCAGTAGAAGAAAAGATCCGCACTTATCTAAGTGAAAAGGTTCGTCGTAAGTCCATCGCACAATACATTGAACTATTGATTGGCGAAGCGGATATTCAAGGCTTTCAGTTTGAAGTAAGTGATTCACCACTTGTTCAATAACCCATTTTGTTGAGCTTCATCGCTTCGCTCTTCTGCATCAACCTACTTCTATATATCCCCCGACGTAGGTTGAACCAATGCGAGATGATGAAGCTCAACAATATCCGCACAACACGTAAAGTATGATCTATATCATCGTCGATTAAATAAATCGTTTCATAATAACAAGATTGAATCACATGGAGTTTATTATGATTCGGTCCCCCTTCTTTTCCATTGGCTTTCGCCCTTTTTTCGCCGTTGGCACTTTGTTCGGTGCTCTTGCTTTATTAGCATGGGCTGCATTTTGGCAATTGGATACCCAAGGTATTCTCGTTAATAATATGAAGCCCTTTGGTGGTTTTCTATTTTGGCATCCCCATGAGCTAATAATGGGATTCGCTCTCGCCATTATTATGGGCTTTCTATTAACGGCCGTTAGAAACTGGACGGGGTTAGAAACCGCAAGCTCAAATGGTTTAATACTGCTCTTAGCTTTATGGGTATTCGCACGCTACACCATGGCCTGCAGCGAACAATTTTCATTTAAAGTCATTTTGATTAGTCAAATGGTCCCCCCATTATTGACTGCCCTGTTTATTGGCATTCCCATCATTAAAAAACGATTATGGCGCAATTTATTTGCTCCAGGCATCCTAATTATATTTTCAATTTTTGATATCTTAATGCTTTACCAAGTTCAACAGAAACAGGTTCTTCCCTCTCAAATTCTGAGTTCAGCGACATTATTAATCATGGTTCTTATTACCATGATTGGCGGGCGTATTATTCCGTTTTTTACCGCCAATAAATTGCGTATTCCAAAAGTAGAAGAACCTAAACCTATCTTTCTTGCTTGTGTTATCCCATTAGTGATATTGGTTTTTATCAGTTTACTACCCGATAATGAAATTCTAAATTTCATTAACAACAGTTGCGCAGTCCTTCTATTCTTAAGCAATAGTTTACGAATGGTTAACTGGCATCATAAAGGAATATGGTCACACCCTATGCTCTGGTCCCTTTGGGTATTTTATGGCGCACTACCATTAGGCTTTCTTTTCATGGCTCTTAATCCATTTCTTGAATTAGGTACCGTCCCCCTGCATATCATGGCAGTAGGCAGTATGTGTGGACTGATCGTCTCCATGATATCCAGAGTGAGCCTTGGGCACACTGGTCGTGTCATTCATCACGATGCCATCATACTCATTGCGTTTGCAGCCATAGGCGCCAGTGTCCTTCTGCGCACCCTTGCTGTGGGTATATTAGGCATGAATACACTGCTCATTATCCTAAGCGCTGTGTTGGCGGCAATTAGTCTTAGTTTGATCTTTATGCGGTTTATTTACGTCTGGATGACACCCAGACCAGATGGCAAGTAACCCACAGCTCAAGTCTTACCCCTTTGTGAGTATTTGCTTTCATTTAGACACTCACCAAAGGGGAATACCCCCAAACTCCCATTCTTCATACACTGTTAGAAAATACGCATTCAAAGGGGCCAATTATGAGCCAGTTATTTTCTGATTTACTCAACATGACGGCCAAGCAGGCTGAACCGCAACGTTTACTATTTTTATTTGCTCAAGTTGACGAAAAGAACCCTAAGAAAAGTAAAAAACATAAAAAAGGCACCATCACGCCCACCATGTGTGTGGATAAGCTACCAAAAGACTTGACCACCTTCGAAGATTTAGTCGAAGAAGCAGATGGCGTGAGTAAAGATTGGGAATTTATTTTCATAGCTGGATTAAGTGGTACAAATGGCCAAGCACCCAGTGAAGAAGATGCTGAGCCTTACCTAAATAAAATGACCAATGACGTGGCCAACGGAGCGGATTTATCCCGATACGTTGTTCTAGATCGCCAGGAACAGGCCATGGATATTCAAGGTCACTAATAGTTTCCCATTAAACTTAACTCCCTCGTATCTTAGGCCACTTTTAGTGGCCTTTTTTTATTTCATTAATCTTTCAGTACACGAAAACCTCAATAATTCAGGTGCACTAAACGTACCGATCACCGAATCGATTAATTGATTTAGATCAATTAATCGATCTGGCACGGGAGCAATAAATCCCATATCTTGTGTCCACATAAAACAACAAGCACAACATATAGGAAAGAACACAATGTCGCAAAAGGACGCTAGCAATCACAACCAGCTAAGATGCGACGCTCCCCATGTAGTATTTCAAGAGTGTCCAAATCATGTTTCCTTATGTTTTAGTTTCTATGGGTGCCCATTACGTTGCAGTGGATGCCATAGCGAAGAGCTGTGGAATTCATCCGGTGGACGGCAGCTTTCGAACGATTGCTTCCAACAATACCTAACTCAATACGCCGGATTAATTACCTGTGTGGTTTTTTTTGGAGGGGAGTGGCGAGCGAAAGAACTGCAACGGTTTTTGATGATTGCTCAACAACAAGGACTTAAAACATGCCTCTACACAGGACTGAATCATGTATCCCGTCATCTAAGACCCTATTTAAACTACGCCAAAATAGGCCCATGGCAAAAGGCGCGTGGAGGTCTGAATCAATTTAATTCTAATCAAAGATTTTACCGATTAGAACAAGGTAAATTTGTTGAAGACCTATCCCATTTATTTCGAAAAGAAATCATTACTCAACACAATCAAGATAATTCACTTAAGGACTCATACCATGCTGCTGCTTAGCCACGAACAAATTAACGACAAACTTGGTTTCATCGATCAATATCTAAAGGCCAATAACGCAGCTGAAGGGTCTAAGTTTGACGCCAATGCCAACGTGACCCACAAGAATATTGCAACCCTAGAATCAGAACTGATGAAAGATGCCATTATTCAAGTCAATCGCGCTAAAGTCATGAAAAAGATTAACGAACTTTATGGAGAGGAATTAGCTTTAGAATATCGTCGACAAATCGAGCAACATGAAATTTACGTGCACGACGAGACCAGTTTAAAACCCTATTGCGCCTCTATCACCATGTACCCTTTCCTACTAGAGGGTTTAACAGGACTAGGGGGCGAATCAAAAGCTCCAAAACATCTCGAATCATTCTGCGGATCTTTTGTTAATTTAGTCTTTGCCATAAGTGCCCAATTTGCGGGGGCCATAGCTACAGTAGAATTCCTTACCTACTTCGATCATTTTGCTCGTATTGATTATGGGGAGAACTACTTACAGGATCACCCTGAGAAAATTGCCAATCATTTACAACATGTGGTTTACGCACTTAACCAACCCGCAGCAGCACGTGGCTATCAAAGTGTCTTCTGGAATATTTCCATTTACGACCAACACTATTTTGAATCCATGTTTGGAGACTTTGTCTTTCCAGCCACTGAAGATAATCAATCTGAACTCGTAAAACCAACGTGGAACAACATTGACGCATTACAGCGCTTCTTTATGGATTGGTTCAATGAAGAGCGGAAAAAAGCCATTCTCACCTTCCCCGTAGTTACTGCGGCTATGCTTACCGAAAATGGCCAGTGTAAGGACAAGAATTTTTCACGTTTCTGTTCAGAACAGTTAGCTAACGGAAACAGTTTCTTTAGCTACTTGTCGGATAATGCTGATTCATTGGCCTCTTGCTGCCGCCTACGCAATGAAATGACAGAGAATACCTTCTCCTACACTCTAGGGGCTGGAGGCATCGCCACGGGGTCCATAAATGTTATTACCATCAACATGAACCGGCTTATCCAAAGCGGTACAGATTTAAAGACTCAGGTGAGTAAGATTCAAAAATACCAAATTGCTTATCGTAAAATCATGGAGGAATACTTAGACCAAGGCATGTTACCGGTCTATCAATCCGGGTTCATCAACTTAAACAAACAATTCCTGACTATCGGAATTAACGGTATGGTCGAAGCAGCTGAAAGTCAGGATATTCCTGTAGGAAATAACCTAGAGTATAAAACTTTTGTACGTAACCAACTAAAAATCATTTACGATGCAAATAAACAAGCAAAGGAAGAAACAGGATACTTATTTAATACAGAATTTGTTCCAGCTGAAAATTTGGGAGTGAAAAATTCAAAGTGGGATAGAATTGATGGTTTCAAAGTTAGTCGGGACTGTTATAACAGCTATTTCTACGTCGTCGAAGATAACAATTGTAATGCGCTAGATAAATTCATGCTTCATGGTAAGGACATGATAGAATATTTAGACGGCGGATCTGCATTACACCTAAACCTTGAAGAAAGTCTAAGTTCGACACAGTATGAACATCTCTACCGTGTGGCCGCTAAAACCGGATGCAACTACTTTTGTGTAAACGTAAAAATCACAATCTGTAACAATTGTGAAACCATAGACAAACGTACTCTCTTGCAATGCCCTAATTGCAATAGCAAAGACATTGATCATGGGACCCGTGTTATAGGCTATTTAAAGCGTGTTTCTGCATTCAGCTCAGCCCGTCAAAGAGAACATGATTTACGTTACTATCAAACTGCTTCGTAACTTTAAAACTAAGCTAATTAAGTGCAGATTTCGATTGCAATAAATTACTAGACCAAGCATCAAGAAGTTTCTGAATTGGGGTATGTAAAGTTCGAATATCGAACTGATCAATGAGATTTTTAATCTCCAAACCCAATTCAGTATCACCCGTTATGTGTAACTGGCGATTAAAAAATAATGTATCTGGATCTACCTTTTGTGATGCCATTAAGACCATGGCTTCTAAAGTTCCGCTGAACTCTACATCCGGTGTGATCTGAGAATTTGACTCATGTATTAATGCCAGTTTTTCATTACCGCTTTCTTGAGTACCTTGTTTAGTGAAATACCAATGCAGATCAATATCAGGAATTGATACTCTTGCTACCTTACCTTCCATAAAATCTAAATCCCCCTGCACGATAAATTCTTTAGCTAGTCGGTTCATTACATATAGGACAGCTTGATTCTCAAAACTGTCGGGAACGATACGGCGAGCAAGATTTAATATGGGATTAGCATTATTTACCAATAAGGTAGTAACCCGTTTAGGTAGTAACATTTTAAGGCTCCTTGAAACACACTGGAGCCAGTTTAGAGTAATGAATTTGTAAAATATTAATCGAGATCAAGGAAACGTTTTATGGAGCTTTTAGCACCGGCCGGTAGTTTGGCAGCTTTAAAAGCCGCCGTAGATGAAGGGGCGAATGCAGTCTATTTGGGTTTTAAAGATGATACAAACGCCCGTCATTTTGCAGGATTGAACTTCAATGATCGACAGTTACGAACTGGGGTCGATTACGCGCATCAACATAAAACCAATGTTCATATTGCTTTGAATACCTTTGCTCATCCCAATCGATCACAGGTTTGGTTCGACGCTGTGGATAAAGCCAAGGATTTAGGAGCAGACGTATTAATTGCTTCTAATATTGCAGTATTGGAATATGCAGCCACCCATCATCCTGATTTGGAATTACACCTTTCAGTACAGGCCAGTGCCACTAATGCCGCAGCTATTAATTTTTATAAACCCTTTGGTATCAAACGCGTGGTTTTGCCAAGAGTACTCTCTTATCAACAGGTGACAAACCTTAAACAAGATACCGATATAGATTTAGAGGTATTTGCCTATGGCAGCTTATGCATCATGGCGGAGGGTCGCTGTTATTTATCATCCTACATGACAGGTGAATCTCCGAATACCGTAGGTGCTTGCTCACCTGCTAAGTACGTACGCTGGCAGGAAACAAAGAGTGGATTAGAGAGCCGATTAAATGATGTATTAATTGATCGATTTGCCGACCACGAAAAAGCCGGTTACCCCACACTATGTAAAGGTCGTTTTAATGTCGAAGGCAATATTACACACGCCTTAGAAGAACCCACCAGTCTCAATACTTTAGATTTACTCCCCAAGTTACTTGAACTAGGTATTTGTTCGTTAAAAATAGAAGGGCGACAACGCAGTCCAGCCTATACCCGTCAAGTAACCCGAGTTTGGCGACAAGCCATTGATGCTGTTATGGCGAGGCCCAATGATTTTCAACAACAGGCTAGCTGGGCTCAGCAATTAAGCCAGCTATCGGAAGGTTCCCAAACCACTTTAGGTGCTTACGAGCGCAACTGGCAATAAGCAGGAATCATCACTATGCAATTTTCAATCGGTAATGTTCTGTTTTTTTGGCCAAAACAGAGTATTCAAGATTTTTATCAACAAGTAAAAAACACATCAGCAGATACGGTTTATCTAGGTGAGTCTGTTTGCTCCAAACGGCGTGAGCTTAGATTGGGTGATTGGCTAGAGATAGGTAAAGATCTATCTACCAGCGGTAAACACGTGGTGTTATCTAGTTTGGCGCTATTAGAAGCCAAAAGTGAATTGGCCATGCTCAAGAAAGTGTGTGATAACGGCGAACTACTGGTAGAAGCCAATGACTTTGGTGCGGTAGATTTATTATCCAACAAAAATCTACCTTTTGTGGCAGGCGCCGCATTAAATATTTATAACCAACATGATTTAAATTACCTGTATAAAAAAGGCATGACTCGCTGGGTAGCTCCTGTTGAACTCAGTAAAGATTGGCTGGTAAATATTAAACAGGGTCTAACGGAAATAAACCTTGAAGATAAGTTTGATGTGGAAGTGTATGGCTATGGCCATTTACCACTGGCTTATGCCGCTCGATGTTTTACCGCACGATCTGAAGATCGACCCAAAGACGATTGTGGTTTTTGTTGCATAAAGTATCCACAAGGTCGTGAAGTGGACAGCCAAGAAGGGGATAAACTCTTTCGCATGAATGGTATTCAAACCATGTCGGGAAAAGCACAAAATCTGATTAATGATTTACCCAGCATGCAGGGATTGGTGGATATGGTTCGCATCAGTCCCACCAGTGTGGACTCTTTAGGTTGGTTGACCTTATTTCAGCAGAATTCGAAAGGAGAAGCATCTATATCAATCGATGGGTATTGTAATGGGTATTGGCATAAAATTCCGGGAATGGCTTCAGTGGATTGAAGCTACCTGCATTGCTATAACTTCGTTAAAAATGATTTTAAGCGCAGTCATATATGGATCATAAACTCCTTTACTTAAAATCATTTTTGCCTTGTTCTAGCTTCTTCGGTAACGCTTCATAATTTGGGCTACCTTCTATTATTTGTGGGAGCTTACGGGCAAGCGGAATATCGATTCACCCCGAAAACAGCATCACCATCAAAATCAACATGGCGATCCAAAAAA
>Ga0181591_10005948_pt1 | contig 10585 bp, 8 predicted proteins | sample 071ome_33_FD_133757 | JGI IMG/M metagenome (GOLD analysis project Ga0181591, IMG submission 133757) | Coastal salt marsh microbial communities from the Groves Creek Marsh, Skidaway Island, Georgia - 071412AT metaG (megahit assembly) | ecosystem: Environmental > Aquatic > Marine > Intertidal zone...
GATCCCGATCTGGGTCAGGACCGGACCGAGTTGCAGGGCGATCGTCTCGATCAACACCAGGCCGATCGCTCCCAGCAAGCGCCATCGGTGGGGACGCAGGAAACGCAGGAGACCGAACGGTTCACGGTCCCACTCGTCGATCGTCCAGCCGATATCGGGGACGTCATGCTCGGGTTCGTGCTCGAGGACCCGCTCGACCTTCGCGCGGAGTTCGCCGGGGACATCGGCAGCCGGGAGACCAGCAGCTGCGTTCGACGCCATCGAGCTCGGCCCGCCGGTCAGGCCACCAGGACCGCCTCCCATAGAGAACATCAGTGGTTCTCCCCGGTGTCGTCGTCGGCGCCGTCGTGCCGGTCGGTGTCGGCCAGGATCGCGGCGTAGCGAGGGTTGGTGGCCAGAAGGTGCTCGTGGGTGCCAGTGGCGGCCACGAGGCCGTCGTCGAGCAGGATCACCCGGTCGGCGAGCGCGATCGTGGAGAGTCGGTGGGCGATCAGGATCGTCGTCCGTTCGGCGTTACGAGCCTCGAGCGCCGCATGAATGCGTTCCTCGACCGCAACATCGATTGCACTGGTGGCGTCGTCGAGAATCAGAACGGCCGGGTCGGCCAGCAAGGTCCGGGCGATCGCAATGCGCTGGCGCTGCCCGCCCGAGAGGGTCAAGCCTCGCTCGCCCACCTCGGTATCCATGCCATGAGGAAGGTCGGCGACGAACCCGCCTGCCGCTGCGTCGTCGATTGCAGCCTGCACCGCGCCATCGGAAGCGTCGGGTCGGGCGAAGGCCACATTGTCGCGGATGGACGTGGCGAAGAGGAACGGATCATCAGTCACCGTCGCCGCGGACTGCCGGAGATCGCCGAGCGCGACGGTGCGGACGTCGTGCCCGTCGAAACGAACGGTGCCGGAGCTCACGTCGTAAAAGCGAGGGATAAGACGGGCGAGGGTCGACTTGCCGCTGCCGGTGGCGCCGACGATCGCGACCGACTCGCCTGGCTCGATCGTCGCCGTGAATCCCTTCAGGACCTCCTCGCCATCGCCGGTCGGATACGAGAAGTGGACGTCGTCGAACTCGATCCGCCCAACCGGCGACGGCAACGAGATCGCGTCGGGGGGCTCGACGATCGATGGCGACTCATCAAGGATGTCGAACACGCGCAGCGCAGCGGCACCGGCTCGCTGCCACTGGATGAGGATGAAGCCCAACAGGCGAAACGGGGTCGCCAACAACACGACATAGGTAGAGAAGGCGACAAGGTCACCGACCGCCAGGTCGCCCTCGATGGTCTGGATGCCGCCGACAAGCAACACGAGCGCAAGGCCGAGTCGTGGGAGTGACTCCATGCCGGGTGCGTGCCGAGCTCGAGTGTCGGCCACCGCAGTGCCGGCCCACCGGAGGCGGCGAGTCGAACGGGCCAGGTTCTGGACTTGGTTGGCTTCCTGATGGAACGCCTTGACGACGCGAATGCCCTGGATGTTCTCGTCAACGATGGTCGCCATGTCGGCCTGGCGAGCGGTCACAACCCACTGCAGCGGGAAAATCCGGTTTCGCAGTCGCATGCCGACCAGATAGACGAAGGGCAGGGGAGCGATGGCGACGAGCGTGAGCGTTACGTCGACGGTCAGCATGACGATGACAGCGAAAACGAACAGCACGATCTGCATCGCCACGAGCGGCCCAAAGGCAAAGAGCAACTGGATCGACCGAATGTCAGTGTTCGCTCGGCTGATCACCTGCCCGCTCTGGGTTCGATCCCAGAAGTCGAACGACAATTCGGTGAGCCGCTCGTACATCAGGTTGCGGAGATCGTTCTCGATCCGCAGCGCCGATCGGAAAAGCCCGAACCGGTACACAAACCCAAACACGAACCGGACCAACGCCAGGATGAACAGGGCGATCACGAAGGGCGTCGGCGTGCCACCAGCGGCGAGTGCGTCGATTCCTCGTCCGAGCATGATCGGCACCGAGACGGTCGCAACCATGCCGATCAGGCCGGCAGCGACCGACCCGATGAACTGCCACCTCTGCACGGCGACGACAGGAAGGATGCGGCGAAGCCAACCCAATGTGCGGTCAGGATCGACCGACGCCTGCGGGCGTGGGTACCGCCCGGTGGCGGCGCCGGGGGTCACATCCAGGGCCATCGCGTCACCGTAGGACTAGATTCAGGGAATGCACGATTCGGTGTTGGGGGCCTGATCGACACCGCCCTAAGACTGCTTGCCGCGCTCGCGCTCGTCGTCGCCAACGCCGGGTTCGTGGCTGCGGAGTTCGCCCTGGTGGCTGTCGACCGAGCCCGGATCGACGAGCGAGCCGGGCAGGGTCAGGCGCGGGCGGTCGCCGTCCAGCGACTGCTCGGCCGGTTGTCGTACCACCTGTCGGGAGCACAGCTCGGCATCACGATCACGTCGCTGCTGCTCGGTGTGCTCGCCGAGCCCGCCGTGGCCCGCGTCCTCGAGCCCGGTCTTGAGGCCATTTTTGGTGAGGTGCCGTCGGGGGTCTCGGTTGCGGTTGCGCTCGTGGTCGCAACCTTCGTGCAGATGATCTTCGGTGAGCTGGTGCCCAAAGCAATCGCCACGACACGACCACTCGAGACATCGCTGGCGATGGCTCGGCCCACGCAGGTGTACGGCGTTCTCGCTCGCCCGCTCGTTGCCTTCCTCGATGGCCTCGCCGCCAAGCTGACCCGCAGGGTCGGTGTCGAGCCGACCGACGAACTCGAGTCGATCCCTGACCGCGGCGAACTCGAACACTTGATCCGTTCGTCCGGGGAGGAGGGCACCCTCGACGAAGGCGAGGTCGAGTTGCTTACCCGTTCGATCCGTCTCGCCGACAAATCTGCTGACGACGCGATGGTCCCGCGGGTTCGGATTGAGTCCGTTGACTCCGCCGACACGGTCGAGACGCTGGTCGCGCTCGCCGCTCGAACCGGGCACAGCCGGTTTCCGGTCGAGGGTGACGACCTCGACGACATCGTTGGTGTCGTCCATGTGAAGTCGGTGCACGGGGTCGCAGTCGATGACCGAGGGAGCACCGCAGTCGTCGATCTCATGACACCAGCGCTGGCGGTGCCGGAGTCGCGCGAACTCGATGAACTCCTCGTCGATCTGCGCCAGGGGGGCAACCAGCTCGCCGTGGTCATCGACGAGCATGGCGGCACGGCAGGCATCATCACGCTCGAGGATGTCCTCGAGGAGATCGTCGGCGAGATCGACGACGAGTACGACGAGGCGCCCACGCTCATGACCCGCATCGAGGCGCAGGGTTCGACCGTGGTGCCCGCCTCGCTGCACCACGACGAGGTCGAAGACGCAACCGGCTTCGAGATGCCAGAAGGCGAATACGAGACGCTCGCAGGCTTGGTGCTCGACCGTCTCGGCCATATTCCCGAACCGGGCGAGATGGTCTCGGTCGACGGCTGGCGACTCGAGGTCGTCGCCATGGATCGATTGCGGATCGCCACCGTTCGGATCGTTGCGCCGCCACCAGATATCGAGGCCGAGTCATGACCGGCTGGTTCCTGTTCGCCGCGCTCCTGCTCCTGATCGCCAACGCCTTTTTCGTTGCCGTCGAGTTTGCGTTGTTGGCCAGCCGAGTGACCCGTCTCGAGCCGATGGCAGAGGATGACGACGACGACCGGGCTGCGGTGGCGCTGGCGTCGATCCGAGATCTGCAACCTCAGCTGGCTGGTGCTCAGCTCGGCATCACGATGGCGTCACTCGGGCTGGGTTTCGTTGCTGAGCCGGCGATCGCGCATCTGCTTGAGGACCTGATCGAGCGGTTCGTCGAGTTGCCGTCGGGCGTGCTTCACGCCATCTCGTTCACGATCGCCCTATCGTTCGTCGTCGTGGTGCACATGGTCGTCGGCGAGATGCTGCCCAAGAACATCGCGATCGCTGCACCGGAGCGCTCGGCCCGCTTGTTGGCTGGTCCTCACCGGGCGTACGTCACCCTGTTCAAACCGGTCGTGTGGACGCTCACGGCGATCAGCAACGGCATCACCCGGCTGTTGGGGATGGAGCCAGCCGACGAGCTCAACACGGCACTCACCGTGAACGAGTTCCATACGTTGCTCGAGGGTGCGGTGGAGGAGGGCAAACTCGAGGATCTCGAGCACGACCTGCTTTCGGGCGCGCTCGACTTCCGAGCCCGGACCGCCGGTTCGATCATGGTCCCTCGCCCACGGATGGTCACGGTTCCCCGAGCGACCTCGGTTGCCGATCTCGAGCAGCTCGTTGCCGAGTCTGGTCACAGTCGCATCCCGATCACCGGGACCGGACCGAACGACGTTGTCGGTTTCGTGCACTCGAAGGACCTGCTGCGGTTCGGTGCTGACGATCGAAACGATCCGGTGCCGCTCGAGATGGTTCGACGCATGTTGATCGTCCACCCAGATCAGCCGGTGCGTGACCTAATGCGGGCGATGCGTCGGATGCGGCGTCACATGGCGCTGGTGCGAACGACCGAGGGCCGTCTCCTCGGCATGGTCACGCTCGAGGATGTACTCGAGGCACTGGTAGGCGACATCGTTGATGAGACCGACGGTGGGATCGTCGACGAAGCAGGCACCGACGGCGATCCGGCGTCTCCGGTTGGTGCCTAGGCCTGGCCTCTCAGCCCAGCCGGTCTGACGTTCGAACGGTCAGACACCCATGGCGTGGAAGCCGCCGTCGACGTGAATCATCGAGCCGGTGGTTGCGGGGAACCAGTCCGACAAGAGCGCAACCGTCGAGCGGGCCACAGCCGAGGAGTCTTCGACATCCCAGCCGAGCGGAGCCCGGTCGTTCCAGACATCTTCGAATTGCTTGAACCCGGGGATCGACTTGGCCGCCATGGTCTTGACGGGGCCGGCGGCCACAAGGTTGCAGCGGATGCCCTGGGGGCCGAGCTCGCGGGCGAGGTAGCGGTTGGCGGACTCGAGCGCCGCCTTGGCGAATCCCATCCAGTTGTACGCCGGCCAGGCAACTGTCGCATCGAAGTCGAGACCGACAATCGAGCCGCCGTTCGTCATCAATGGTGCGGCGACCTCAGCGAGCGTCTTGAGGCTGTAGGCCGAAATTTCGACGGCGACCTTCACATCGTCCCAGGTGGCGCCCATGAAGTCGTCGCCCAAGGCCGCTTCAGGCGCGAACCCAATCGCATGCAGTGCGCCGTCGAGTGTGCCCCACTGCTCGTCGATCGCCTGCCGAACGGTCGCAACATGGTCGGGATCGGTGACGTCGAACTCGAGCACAGTCGGCTCGGTTGGAAGCTTGCGGGCGGTGCGCTGGGTCAGCCGAAGGCCGCGACCAGCACCGGTCAGGATGATCTCTGCGCCCTCCTCCTGAGCGAGTTTGGCGACACCGAACGCCAGCGACGCATCGGTCAGCACCCCGGTGATGAGGATCTTCTTGCCTTCGAGCACGCCCACGTCCGGCCCTCCTGAGGAATGTCTGGGTGGTTCGCTGACGTTCGACCTGGGGGTCCAGACGAACGTTACGGACCCGAGACTACGGTCGAGTCGTGGCGAGGGGGAGCATGCGTCTGTACGACACCGCCGTCGGGGAGGTGGTCGAGTTCACCCCTGGTGATCTGGTCACCATGTACGTGTGCGGCATCACGCCCTACCACGCCACCCATCTCGGGCATGCGGCCACCTATGTGACCTACGACGTTTTGCAGCGCCGACTTCTCGATCTCGGTCACGAGGTGCGCTATGTGCGCAACATCACCGATGTTGACGACGACCTGCTGCGGGCCGCAGACCAACGCGGTGTCCACTACCTCGACCTTGCGTTTGGTCAGACTAAGCAGTTCGACGACGACATGGCCGCGCTCAATGCCCTTCCCCCATGGTCCGAACCGCGTGCCACCGGTGTGATTCCGAACATTCGCGGCATCATCGACACCCTGCTTACCCAGGGTGTCGCCTACGTCAGCGACGAGGTCGTCTATTTCGACACCGCTGCGGTCGCCGACTTCGGCTCGCTGTCTCGGCTCGGTGAGGACCGGATGACGACGCTCGCCGACGAGTGGGGCGAGGACCCCGGCGATCGCCGCAAACGGCATCCGCTCGACTTCGTGCTCTGGCGGCCGAGTCAGCCGGGCGAACCCTCCTGGGAAGCTCGATGGGGGAGCGGCCGCCCCGGTTGGCACATCGAATGCAGCGCGCTCGCGCTTCGTGAACTTGGTCCCACGATCGATCTGCATGGCGGAGGTGTCGATCTGCTCTATCCCCATCACGAGTGCTGCCGCGCCCAGTCCGAGGCGGTGACGGGGCAACCCTTTGCCCGCCACTGGATGCATCAGGCGATGGTGCACGTCGACGGACGCAAGATGTCGAAGTCGACAGGAAATCTCGTGTTCGTCGCGGATCTTCGCCAGCGTCACGAAGGAGCGGCGATCCGACTGGCCTTAAGTGTGCATCACTACCGACGGCCCTGGAACTGGACCGACGGCCTCCTCGGTGAGGCCGAGGAGCGACTCGCCGCGTGGCGGGCGGCGGGCGCTGGTGACGGTGCACTTGAGGCGACCCGGGCGGCACTCGACGACGACCTCGACCTGCCGGGGGCGCTCGCAGCAATCGATGCCGCTGCGTCCAAGGGCTGCGGGGTTGACCAGGCTGCGCGCCTGCTCGGCATCGCGCTGTGATGCTGGCTCGGCGCCGCTCGCAGGGGTGCGCATTCGGTGCTCAGTACTTTTGTCCGGCGTGTGAAACCCATCACAGGTTCTCTCACGACGTCCTCAGCCGCTGGCTGATCCGCCATGATGGGAGCGTGAAAAGCAGGTTGGAAGATGGCTGACGGCGGCCAGGGTCTTCAAGCGGTCACGGTGACGCTGCTGCGGCCCCTGTTCAAGGCGCTGTGGCGGATCCGAGTGACGGGTCTCGCCAACCTTCCCGCGTCCGGTGGTGCCATTCTCTGCGGCAACCACACCGCCGTCTTCGACAGCTTCTTCCTGCCCGTCGTCACCCCGCGCCCGGTGAGCTTCGTCGGGAAGGCGGAGTACATGGATGACTGGAAGACACGCAAGCTCTTCCCTGCGCTCGGCATGATCCCGATCGATCGCTCCGGCGGGGACTCCGCCCAAGAGGCGCTTGACGCCGCCGCCGGGGTGCTCGATGCCGGCCACCTGTTCTGCATCTACCCGGAGGGAACTCGTTCACGCACGGGACTTCTGCACAAGGGACACACCGGCGCTGCCCGTCTCGCCGTGCGGACCGGGTGTCCGATCATTCCGTTCGGTATGAAGGGTGCCCGGTCGATCCAGCCGCCCGACCAGGTCATGCCCCGGGTCTTCCGCCCGCTCGAGGTGCACTTTGGCAAGCCGATCCATCCGGCCACGACCGACGCGATCACCGACCAGCGTTTGCGATTGCGTCAGATGACCGACGAAGTCATGTTTGAGATCCGCGAACTCTCGGGTCAGGACTATGTCAATGAGTACGCCAACAAGAAGGCGCCGGTGGAGACGGTCGCGTCAGCGGTGATTCCGTCTCCGGGTATGCCCGAGCGTCGCTCCTCTTCTGACGTCCTCAAGCCCAGCCCGGCCTGACGCCAGCCCTGGTTTCTCTGGGAAAAGTCGCCCGCTCGGGTAGGGGCGCACAGGTAACCTGAAGGCGTATGTCTGACGTGATCTCCGTAGTGCTGCCCGATGGTTCGTCGCGAGAACTCCCGGCCGGTGCAACGACGTTCGACTTGGCTGAGGCCATCGGACCTCGGCTCGCCGCCGATGCCGTCATCGGTGTCGTCGACGGTGCTGAAGTCGATCTCGACGTGCCACTCGCTGACGGTGCCTCCGTTGAGATCGTCACGAGCGGGAGCGAACGCGGCCTGCACACCATTCGGCATTCGACCGCGCACGTCATGGCGCAGGCGATTCTCGACCTGTACCCGGGAACACAGCTCGCCATCGGACCCCCGATCGAGTTCGGCTTCTACTACGACGTGGAGCTTCCCGACGGTCAGACCCTGTCCGATGACGATCTCGAACGGATCGAAGCCCGGATGCAGGAGATCGTCGCCGCTGATCAGGTCTTTGAGCGTCACGAGCTTCCCGCAAGCGAGGCAGCGGCGTTCTTTGCGGCCGAGACCTACAAGGCCGAGATTATCGAGCGGGTCACCTCCGGTTCGGCCAGCGGCGAGGACGCCGGTGAGGTCGGTGGCGGCGAGACCATCAGCTACTACACCAATGGCGCCCCCGGAGCAGAGGCGTCGTTCCGGGACATGTGCACCGGTCCGCACGTGCCCTCGACCGGCCGGCTCGGGCAGTTCAAACTCCAGTCGGTCGCCGGCGCCTACTGGCGTGGCGATGTCACCCGCCCGATGCTGCAGCGCATTTATGGCACTGCGTGGGACTCCAAGAAGGCACTGAAGACCCATCTGCAGATGCTGGCCGAAGCCGAGAAACGCGATCACCGCCGCCTGGCTGCCGAGCTCGACCTGGTGTCGTGGCCCGACGAGCTCGGGCCCGGCCTCGCCGTGTGGCATCCGAAGGGCGCCCTGATCCGGCGGATCATGGAGGACTACTCGCGCGATCGCCATGAGAACGGCGGCTACGAGTTCGTCTTCTCTCCCCATATTGCGAAGTCGGTGCTGTGGGAGACCTCCGGGCACCTCGACTTCTACGCCGACGGTATGTACCCGCCCATGGAGATGGACGGAGCGACGTACTACCCGAAGCCGATGAACTGTCCGTTCCACGTAATGATCTACAAGTCGAACATGCGGAGCTACCGCGAGCTGCCGCTTCGCATGTTCGAACTCGGCGCCGTCTACCGGTATGAGCTGTCGGGTGCCGTCCACGGGCTCATGCGTTCGCGGGGCTTCACCCAGGACGACAGCCACATCTTCACCACCCGAGAAGACATCCAGACCGAACTGATGTCGCTGCTCGACTTCGTGCTGTCGGTGCTGCGGGCGTTCGGATTCGATGACTTCCAGGCCAAGCTCTCGACCCGGCCGGTCGAGAAGTCCGTCGGTGAGGACGAACTGTGGGCCGAAGCAACAGCGGGTCTTGAGGCGGCACTGGAGAAGAGCGGACTCGACTACATCGTCGATGAAGGTGGTGGAGCGTTCTACGGGCCCAAGATCGATGTCGACGTCAAGGACGCAATCGGACGAGCGTGGCAGCTGTCGACCATCCAGCTCGACTTCAACCTGCCGGAACGCTTCGACCTCGAGTACGTCGCCAGTGACGGCGAACGCAGGCGGCCGGTCATGATCCATCGGGCGCTCATGGGTTCGGTCGAGCGCTTCTTCGGCGTGCTGATCGAGCACTACGCCGGGGCATTTCCGGCCTGGCTGGCCCCCACCCAGGTCCGGGTCCTGCCAGTCGCCGAAGTCCACGACGACTACGCCCATGATGTCGCCGCTCGCCTTCGTGCCGATGGCTTCCGGGTCGATGTCATCAGCGCCGTCGAACCGCTCGGGAAGCGGGTGCGGAACGGCAAGGTCGAGAAGCTGCCCTATGTGCTGGTGGTCGGCGATGATGATGTCGCCAACGGCACGGTCGGCGTCAACCAGCGCGGTGAAGACACCCCCGAGCGCGACGTGACCGTCGCCGATTTTCTTGCTCGCCTGCGCGACGACGTCGAGACGAAGCGCTAGTCGTCGGGTCGGCACGTCGTGGAGCATCTCTGGGCTGGTTGGCGCAACGCCTACGTGCGAGGCGACGACGATGGTCCGGTGATCGATATCGCCGAGGGCCAGACCCTCTTTGAGGCGATCGTGCACTCTGCGCTACCTGACGAGGAGACCCTGGTCGTCTGGCGAGGGGAGCGGGTCTTCGCGGTTCTCAACCGATACCCGTACACGTCGGGCCACGTCATGGTCCTGCCCAACCGTGGGGTGCAGCAGCTCGACGAGCTCGACGATGACGAGTACGCCGAACTTTGGCACGGCGTCCGCCTGGCCACTCGGGCGATCCAACACGCGTATCAACCCCATGGCATCAATGTCGGCGCCAACCTGGGGCGCGGCGCCGGAGCGGGAATCCCCGATCATCTCCACGTGCACGTCCTGCCTCGGTGGGACGGAGACACCAATTTCATGACCTCGATCGCTGATGTTCGAGTCATGCCCGAAAGCTTGGGGACGAGCTGGGAACGCCTGCGCGAGGTCTGGCCCGCCTCGCCGTAGCCTTTCCCCATGGCCGACACTGAAGGCATGGCTGAGTCCAGCGACGAAATCGATGTGACCGATGTGCCGGCCGCTGAGGTCGGCCTTGGCGAGATCCGTGATGAACTCCCGGCCGACCTTGACCCATCGCAGGTCACGGCGCCGTACCTGTTCCCCAACAACAGTCGCCGCAAGATCCCGGCCGTGCTCTACGCCCTGATCGGCCTCGGCTGTGTCGTCCTCTGGCAGACCGCCGGCGACGAGGCGGTCCTGGTCAACGGCGGCATTGGCGTCGCCGGCCTCGTACTGGTCGTGATCGGCCTCTATCACTGGCAGGGCGGATGGGATTTGTCGTTCGACGAGGAGCACGCCCTTGCCGCCGCCGCTGAAGCGGTCGGCTTCCCGGCCGGTCATGCGTCGGCCCAACTCGGATGGCGAGGCCTGCGAAGCCGACCAACCTGGCGCATCCTGCTGTACAGCAACGAGAAGGTTCC
>Ga0181591_10005952_pt1 | contig 10584 bp, 12 predicted proteins | sample 071ome_33_FD_133757 | JGI IMG/M metagenome (GOLD analysis project Ga0181591, IMG submission 133757) | Coastal salt marsh microbial communities from the Groves Creek Marsh, Skidaway Island, Georgia - 071412AT metaG (megahit assembly) | ecosystem: Environmental > Aquatic > Marine > Intertidal...
ATGGTTATTGGCAGTGGGTTAGCATAGGTGCTGACCAAATAGCACAAGCAACAAGTAATACAAATAATACAAAAGCTACTACTCGAGTAACAGGTAGTAACTATGAGACTAAAGAAGAACGTGCTCAACGTCAAGTTATGATTGTAAGACAATCTTCTATTTCTTCTGCTATTTCAGCTTTAACTGCTGAAGGTAAAAGCCCTACAGTAACTCAAGTCTTAGGTATGGCTAAAGAGTTTGAGAACTTTGTAATGGGTACAGAAGCTTCATCGATTGATGACTTACAGGATGACATTCCAGTCTAATGAAAGCTTTAGTCGACATGGATTTAGTGTGCTTCCGATGTGCAGCGAGTGCTGAGCAAGATGATGTAGGTATTGCTATATATCGTTTAAACGAGCTGTTTGATCAGATAATTGAGAAGACAGGTTCTACAGAATACCAAGCATTTCTTACTGGTAGTCGTAACTTTAGGAAAACTATTTATCCTGAATACAAAGCACATAGACGAGCACCTAAACCTGTGCATTTAGATGCGTGTCGTGATTATGCGATGCAATCTTTAAATGCAGAACTTGCCCCTGATGGATTAGAAGCAGACGATGCTTTAGGAATAAATCAAACAGATAACACGATAATATGTTCCCTTGATAAAGATTTACTCCAGATACCAGGAAGACACTTCTCTTGGGAGATCAGTGGCAAAGGATGGACGAGACCTGATACTTTTGTTGAACAAACAGAACTAGAGGGTCTTCGTCTATTTTATGAACAGTGTCTAAAGGGTGATACATCTGATAACATTAAGGGTATTGAGAAGATTGGCGATAAGAAGGCAAAAACTCTCCTAAGTTCGTGCTTGTCAGAACTTGATATGCTTAGTGTTGTCAGAGACCTTTATGGTAATGATGATGAGTTTCTCATGAACGCAGGATGCTTATGGATTCTACGACAAGAAAACTCTTACTACAAGGATAGATTTGATGCCCTTATTCAAAAGTAAGTTTGAAAAACAAGTGTGGGATAAACTAAAGAAAGTATTCTCTGCTTGTAAATATGAACCAAACAAATACTCTTATGTACAACCTGCCATAGAACGAACCTATATACCTGACTTTAAACCTGGAACTGCTGAGATCTACATCGAAGCTAAAGGTAAACTAGATTTAGAGACTCGTAAGAAAATGGTATGGTTTAAACAGTGCAATCCTAAAACTCGTATTATATTCTTATTTATGAATCCTGATGTTAAGATTCGTAAAGGAAGTAAAACAACGTATGGTGATTGGGCTACTAAAGAAGGTTTTGAGTGGCTAGATTCTAGAAAGGATTGGATTAGTGATTATAAAAAACTTTGTAAGAAATTCTGATGGTAGTTGTTCTTTTAAATGTGAAGTCGATGACTTAGAAGCAGAAGCTCTTATCGAATTTGCAGTAATGAATCTTATTGACATGGGTATAATTAATGTCGAAGATCGAGCAGATATTGAATCAGAACTTGATATATTTAAAAACTCAGGAGGTAAACTTTCATGAGAAAACACATGGTGATACCTGATTGCCAAGTAAAACCTGGTCATTCAGTGCAGTACCTTAAATGGATAGGTCAATATATAGTTGACAAACAACCTGATGTTATTGTATGTATAGGAGACTTTGCAGATATGCCTAGTCTGTCTTCCTATGATACAGGTAAAAAAGCCTTTGAAGGTAGAACCTACAAGGCAGATATTAAGGCAGTACATAAGGCGATGGATGCTTTGACTGGTCCTCTTGTTCGATTACAAAACAGACAACGTAAAGCAAAACGTAAGCTTTATAAACCTGAAATGATTCTAACTTTAGGTAATCACGAAGATCGTATTGATCGAGCTATTAACAATGATCGTAAGTTAGAAGATTTAATTAGCATAGGAGATCTTAATTATGAAGAATATGGTTGGACTGTTTATCCTTTTCTTGATGTGGTTGTTGTTGATGGTATTGCTTACAGTCACTATTTTGCAAGTGGTGTCATGGGAAGACCGATTACATCGGCTAGAACGCTCCTTACTCGTAAGCACATGTCATGTTTTGCAGGACATCAACAAGGTAGACAGATTGCCTATGGAGCTCGAGCAGATGGACGAGAGATTACAGCCATTATTGCAGGATCATGTTATGAGCACGATGAAGACTATTTAAGTTCTCAAACTAACCAACATTGGAGAGGTTTCTATATGCTCCACGAGGTTAATGATGGAGCTTTTGATGAGATGGCAGTAAGCATTAATTATCTTAAACAAAAGTATGGAAAAAAGCTTGACAAAGCTGTTTAAACGAGGTATAATATTATGATACACCCATTAGAAAAGATCTTTCAAGAAGCAGTAGAGCAAGCATCTGATGGTAAAGGTGAAGAAAGGCATGGTAATGGTAAGTGCTTTCTCACACAACCTTGGGTTAGCTTAGCAGACACACATGGTACAGGGTTTCTTACTGGACAAGCTCAGAAGAAGATTATGGAAGCAGTAAAGAACAAAGAAGAAACTAACTATCTTTGGTATAAAAGAGAGATGTTAGGAGCTATAAACTACTTAGCTATGGCATTATTATATGAAGAAAGGATAGAAGATGGTCGATACTAACCCACATACTGGAGAACGAATCACATCAAAGCTTAGAGATAAAGATAAGTTTGATGAGAATTTTGATCGTATCTTTCGTAAAGACAAGAAAGAAGTAAAAGAGAATGATAAGAAATCTGACGTTTGAGGAGCTCAAAGAAGAGCTCTGTAAGATGGAAGAAACAGAGTTATTAGAATTATTAGATATTGAATCTGAGGAATTAGTAGAAAAGTTTCAGGATAAGATAGAAGATAATTATGATAAACTATTAGTTGAAGTTGATAATTTAAAAGAGGAGATAGATTTAGATGAGTAATTTACCTAGTGTATATCAAGATGTGATTGCGATGTCTCGATATGCAAGATTCATACCTGAGAAAAACAGACGAGAAACTTGGAGTGAAACAGTTGATCGTTTAGTATCTTACCTAGAAACAAAAACCCCTGAATTAAAGAAGGAACTTAAAGAAGTTAGAGATGCTGTTCTTAACCTTGAAGTTATGCCTTCTATGAGATTATTAATGACGGCAGGAGAAGCATGTGAGAGAGATAACATCTCTGCTTATAATTGTTCTTACTTAGCAGTTAATAATAAACGTGCATTTAGTGAAGCTCTATACATCCTGATGAATGGGACTGGTGTAGGTTTTAGTTGTGAGAGACAGGAGATTGATAAGCTTCCTGCCATACCCCTCGACCTAAAGACCTGTGATGACTTAATTGTTGTCGAAGATAGTAAATTAGGTTGGGCAAAAGCATTCAAGAAACTCCTGTCATCACTATATGAAGGTGACATACCTACGTTTGACTTCTCTAAAGTACGTCCTGCAGGAGCAAGACTGAAGACATTTGGAGGTCGAGCTAGTGGACCTGATCCATTGAAAAGACTATTTGATTTCGTAACGGAGACGTTTAAACACGCTAAAGGACGTAAGCTAAACTCTATCGAAGTACATGATATTATGTGTATGGTTGGTGAGATTGTAGTTGTTGGAGGTGTTAGAAGATCAGCTTTAATCTCTTTATCTAACTTGACTGATCGCAGAATGCGTGAAGCTAAAATGGGAGCATGGTATAATGATCACCCACATAGGGGTCTTGCAAACAACTCGGTTGCCTACACAGAAAAACCTGACAGTGAAACTTTCATGGAAGAATGGGTATCATTGGTTAAGTCAAAATCAGGTGAACGAGGTATCTTTAATAGAATCGCTGCTCAGGATCAAGCGAATAAATGGGGACGTAGAGATCCAAGTCTTAGTTACGGAACCAACCCTTGTTCAGAAATTATACTGCGTGATAAGCAGTTCTGTAATCTTACGGAAGTGGTCGTTAGAGCAAATGATACAGAAGAATCACTTGCAAGAAAAGTTCGATTGGCTACTTTACTTGGGACTATTCAGTCGACACTAACAGACTTTAAATTCTTATCTGCTGAATGGAAACAGAATACAGAAGAAGAAAGATTACTTGGTGTATCAATGACAGGCATCATGGATGCTAAGATTACTTCTAATCCTGATCCTAAGATGTTAGAAAGGTTAAGAGATGTCGCAAGACAAACAAATGAAAAGTATGCGAAGAAATTGGAAATCCCTGCTTCTGCATCAATTACTTGTGTTAAGCCTAGTGGTACTGTTTCTCAGCTTGTGGACAGTGCTAGTGGTATACATACACGACACAATGACTATTACTATAGACGAATCAGAATGGATAAAAAGGATCCAATCTATACGTTCTTAAAAGAGAAGGGTGTTTCTGTAGAAGATGAAGCATTTAGACCTGACTCTACTGCTGTATTTACTTTCCCTATGAAAGCTCCTAAAGGTGCTATACTTCGAGATGGTCTAACAGCATTAGAACAGTTAGAGAACTGGATCATCTATCAACGTCATTGGTGTGAGCATAAACCATCTGTAACAATCTCTGTTAAAGATGATGAATGGGTTGAAGTAGGTGCATGGGTATGGAAACACTTTGATGAGATTTCAGGTGTATCATTCTTACCTCATAGTGATCATACATATCAACAAGCACCATACGAAGATTGTAGTAAGGAACAGTATGAAGAGCTTCTAGCTAAGACTCCTAAGACTATTGATTGGACAGAGTTTACTGAAGAAGATGATAATACTATAGGTCAACAAACTCTTGCTTGCACAGCAGGACACTGTGAGATATAATATGATTACAACAATACAACCTATATGTGGAGTCCAACTTGGTGTCGAGTTTACAGAAGCTGAAGTGAATGGAATCGAAGTAGGATATTGTCTAATTGATTTGTTAATTATTAGAATACAATTAGCGTGGTATAGATCATGAAAGTATGTATAATTGGTTCTCGCTCCATTGATAAAGCTGAGATAGTCTTCCCTATCATTGATCGCTTTATAAAGGAGCACGGCACAGGCACTCTCACTTTCCTCCTAGGGAGTGCCAAAGGTGTCGATCCATTATCTAAGAAGTATGCTGAGGCTAGAGGAATAGATGTTGTAGAGTTTATACCCTACCATTTAATAGATCCTACAGCAGAGTTTGATAGTAAGTATTTCTTTGTTAGAACTAAACAGATGATAGATAACGCAGATAAAGTTCTAGCTATCTGGGATACTCGTAGTAAGGGTACAGAGTATGGTATTAAGTATGCCCAGAAAAGAAATCTACCAGTGATGGTAGTAAAAGTCCCTACTTAGGGAGCCATGTATGGTAGTAGGGGTTCGCCTCTCCTCTACTACCTTACTTTTATAGGAGACATATATGTTTGAATATGTAATAGTTTTGTATCTTCAAGATCAACCTAATTATATAGGCAACTTTGACTCATGTGCCCATGGTACAAGATATATGCAAGAGTGCTATTTTAAAACAGTAATGCCTAGCGACTACTATGTTTCATGTCAGCATCAAGATTATCTTTTCTTGCCTGAAGGTTTTCAGCCGATCTATCCCGAGGACTGTTCCAAAGATTAATTGGAGGTAGTTTAAACGTCTTCCAACTAATCAATGAAAGGACTCTTTCCTTCAGCTAATCGTTTCTTAGCATGTTCTATAGCTTTCTTCTCTATAGCTTTAGGAAATTCTTTTTCATTAGTCATTACTAATAGTTCTTGAATCTCAGCTTTAGTTAGTGAAGGTACTATAGAAGGAATCAATACTTTCTTACCATCAATCTCAGTTTCTATAGAGTATTCAGTCATTACATAACCATCAGGTCTTTCTAAAGGACCTAACCAACCTGCTCCTTTATAAGTACCATCTTTTCTAACTCCTCCAATAGACTTCATAATAGTATCTAAAGGTACTTCATTACCTTCTACTTTAGTAATACCTTGAAGCATTTTACCTAATACTTGAGGATTGTTGATGTCAATCTTTTCTGTAGGTTTAACTCCAATAGACTGAGCTACTATCTTTTCATAGTTAGCTTGACTAATGTCTTTCTCACCTCTTCGATCTGATTCAGGTCTCCATAAAGCGATAACATCTTTAACAGTCTTAGTAGGCTTACCCTTAGCAGGACCTTCTCCTGCAAAGTAACGATAAAGTTGATCTGCAGAAGCATTGATACCTTCTTCTACTGTATCAAAGGTTCTAAAAGACTTAGCATCTTTAGTCTTAAGGTTTGTTGGGTTATTGCTGCCAGTAGTATTATCTGATTGCGATACTACTGGCTCACTGCTTTTGTGAGGGAGTTTCTCCTGATAATCCCAATGAGGGAATAGTTGCATAAAACTCATCTGCTGCTTGCTCAAGAGACATACCTGAAGTATGATAGAAAGCCCTAAAGCTAGCATTAATTTCTTTAACTGCTCTACTGAAAGTTGATCCAACAGGTAGACCCTTGATTGCAATAGTACCATCTTCTCTCCTTACTGTTTCGAGCTTAAGATCAGGATTTGCATTCATAAACTCTCTTGTAGTATTTTCTAATACTGTAGAGAAGTTTAATACATTCTGATTAGCATTCATTATAGTAGTAGGATCTAGTTTACCATACATGTCTTTAATTGCAGGGTCTTGTAATGAATTAATTAAGTTTCTAGTAGCTAACACTCCTTGTTGCTGAGTAAGTTCATCATTACCAATAACACGAAGATGTTTCTCAAGAGCATCATCAAACTTAGGTATATCAGTTTCATTAGCTTTAGCTTGTCTTAATGTTCGCTCTGTATAGTCTTGTAAAGAAGACTTGTTATTTAGTTCTTTTCTAGGTTTGATAGCTCTTGTTGAATAACCATCATCATCAGGAGTACCTATAGTATAAGTAGACTTTTTAATGTCATTCCATGATTCATTTATAAATTCAGATCTAAGTAATTCAGGAAAGTCTTTAGCCATATCCATTAAGTAATTAAACTTATATAGATCTTTACCTTTAGCTTCAAATTCTCTAGCAACACGTTTAATAGCTATATTCTTATTAATACTTATATCATTATCTAATCTTCCACGATCATAAGAACCATTAGCCGTTCCTGTAAAGCCTTCTTTTAGTGTTGCAATTTGAGATTTTACATAGGCAATACCATCTTTAATATTAGGATCATTAGGTGATAAGCCATTATTAACCATTAATTTATTTACATAAATGTTTAGATCTTTCTCTAGATTATTTAATAAAAGTTCTTTATTAGGTTTATCTGAGTTTATAATCTCTAAAGCAGAATCTGAGAAGCTATTAATAATAGTTTCTTGATCCATAGCAAATTGACCTGATGCAGAATAGGCTTCTGAGTTAAGAGCATTTAAAGATACTTTAGCATCCTTCATAAGGTCTAGCTTCACTTTATTTTCTTTCAAAGCTCCCATGACATTAACATCTTGCATATAAGCTTGATAGTCTGTTCCTTGAGGGGTCTGATACTTCTCTTGCCAAGGAAAGACACCTAGAGCTATACCTGTATCTGTAAGCTTTTTAATATCCTTTTCCATAGCATCTTGTTGATCTTTAAGTACACTAACATCTTGTTTTACTCGAGCTGTAATATTCAACATGTCTGATACTTTTGATACATGACCCATGATCTCTCCTGCATAGGCAGGGTTTCTTGACACAGCTTCTCTTGTAATCTTAGCTAATCTCTCACCAAGTTCGAACTCTTTCATGATGCCTTGTTCTTTAGCTCTCATTAACTTAGAAGTTTGTTCTTCAAGAGATCCTGTAATACCTCTTGTTTGTTGATCTAACTCTGTATTCAACATCATAGGATAAGATTCATCATAGCCTGCACTTTCTTTAATCATTTGAAGTTGACCTTCAGATGAAGCAATCCCTTCTTCTAGGTTCTGAATACCTTGAAGACTACGACTAGCTCTTTCGTCTTCTAGTTCTTTTAATTGATCTGTAATACCTGCTAGAGTTGATTGTTTGTCATAAGCTTTATAAGCATCTATACCTGTCCCTACAAGACCAGAGATAAATTCTCCTTTAGCAGCAGATTCCATACCTTTAGACTTATCTACAACTCCTTGTTGTGCATAAGCCTTAAAGTTAGAAGGTGATATAGATTGTTGAAAGTCAGGTGCCTTTGCCATTATGTTATTCCTTAATTGGTGATAGTTTTCTGTTTACGATCATGTCATAGTAATCTTGAAGAACAGGATCATTTTTCTTTACGTTCTTAAGGATATTAACAATAGCTTGCATATCCTCTCCTCTTCCGTCACTATTTAATAAATAAGTAAATAGAGAGCCAGTTCTAGTGGTTGTTGCTCTAGCAGCCTGACGACTCAATACTTCTTTATATATTTTATTTAATTCAGAGCCTGAGAAGTTACCTTCTTGTCTTAGTAAATTAATTTCAAAGTTAAGTAGTTTAAACTTAGTCTCTGCATCAGCTCTCGTGCCTGTAAATACATCAACAAAGACTCCATCTAGATCACTAATAGCATCTTTAACTCTTTGTTGTGAACTTCTTTTGAGTTCTTCTCCTCGTCTTAGTTCAGCTTCTTTATGAGTTGCAAAACCAAATGCTTGCCAGAAGGCATCAGTTTTAGTTATTTCTAAGCCTTTAGCAAAGCCATTCTTAGTATATAGCTCTTGCATTCTCCATGCTCTACGAGATTTAGCTAGGTTAGAACCTAATGATGTTGCTTCTAAAAGAGCAGGCATTACTTCAAACATAGAGTCGCCAGTAATATCTCTATACTTAAATATGTTTTCTGCTTTAGAAACAGATTCCATAATTCTACCTATTGCTTTATTGAAAGGTATATTAGGAGCCTGTGCCTGTCTATCTCCTGCAAACCAAGCAAGTGTTTGGAATAAACCATGCAGTACTTCTATAGGAGCATTAGTTGCATTGATAGAAGCTGACTGTGATAAGCTTACATCAGTCTTTTCGTCCATTACTAATTCAGAAAGATACTCTATTGATAGATCTATCATACCTTTTTGTAATAACTCAGCATTAGCTTGTATTTCAGGATTTTCATGGTTAGCAAAGTAATCATATATCACTTTACCTAGACCACCTATAGTTCCATATTTAACTCCATGTAATAAGATTCTATTAGCTGTTAATACAGCTCTTTGATTTCTACTTAAGTTAGTTGCATTATCTTGTAATACGTTTACTAAACCTTTAACATTAATAGCTTGGAACTGTGTTAAGAAAGAAAGAATAGGTTGTCTTTGGAACTGTAGAGCTCCTGCTCGAGACATAGCACCTGCTTGTTTCCAAGCTTCAAAGGCTAAGCTCTGAATATTAGCTTTAGTTGTCCAGTCTTTTCCTGGATTAGCTGCTTTCCATCTTTCTTTATTCTGTAAGAACATACCTACCAAGTTGCTTAGTTCAGATACACCATAGCCATACTTGTTAAATCCACCTGCAGCAGCCCCTTCAACAGTTTGTAAAGGTCGAAGTATCTTACCTGCTATAGTAGTTCCTTCATCAAAACTTCTAACACGTCTACCTAAAACTTCATGAGCAGCCAAGTTCTGGTTAATTGTTTCAAGAACCTTAGCTTCTTTAAGTGCTTTTAATTCAAGATCATATTCTAACTTAGCTTTAGGATCTTTAATCATAATACTTTTAACTGCTGTATTATCAAAGCCTAATAGTTCTGAAGCTAATAAAGGTGTCTTTTTAAACGTAGTTATAGCTGTTTTAGGGAACACAGTAGCTTGTTCTATAAACATAGAAGGTTGAATAATCCAATGTCTCATTGGCAATACATAAGTAATCATTAATCTAGTAGCTAATGCTCTGGCTACAGTAGAAGCACCTGTTATACCCATATTTGCTAGTTCTCTAACTACAGGGGCAGGTACTTTAAAAGAACGAGACTCTAGAATATCAGCCATTGATTGTAATGAGTTAAACCAAGCTCTATCAAAGATATTTACTTCTCTTGCTTGAGTAAAGTGATCATGTCTTTTCCATGCAGATTTAGCATCCTTAACCATCTGTTCTAATGCAGGAGAAGCTGCTTTACCTTTCGCTGTTGCTGAGATTTCATCTATAGTATTAGGAAATGAATCACCAGGAATCACATCATTAAAGTCTTTTACAAACTTCGCTGTAAATGCTTTCTCAAATTGAGAACCTGCTGCTGTAGCAGTTATCCTACGAGCACTCTCATGTAAAGCTTTTAATGGATCCATGATAACATTGTCATCTTTAAGGTATCTAACACCTTCAGCTCGAGTTAGAGCATTCTTATAATTATCAGTATCTAATTTATAAATAGCAAGATGATCAGTCATGCTATTAGCTACTGACTTCTCAGGATTCATTACAACAGCATCTGGAACATAGTTAGGAGAGTTAGGATCACTCATCTCTTTAACTAATAAGTCAGCTTCATACTTGGTAGTAGCAGTACCTTTAACTTCTATAAAGCTATCAGGAACAGCCCTAGTAGTACCTACACCATACTCAATACCATTATGTTTTACATAAGTAGGCTTAGTCTTAATGAAGAAATGACTCTCATACTGTTTATAATAGTGTCCAGGAATCTTATTAATAA
>Ga0181591_10005954_pt1 | contig 10582 bp, 11 predicted proteins | sample 071ome_33_FD_133757 | JGI IMG/M metagenome (GOLD analysis project Ga0181591, IMG submission 133757) | Coastal salt marsh microbial communities from the Groves Creek Marsh, Skidaway Island, Georgia - 071412AT metaG (megahit assembly) | ecosystem: Environmental > Aquatic > Marine > Intertidal...
ACAGAACCTTGAATATCAAAGTAGTAGAAAATGCCAGAAAGATCATCTACCAAAATAGTGATAGAATCTTGCTCTCCAGTGATACTGTCTTGTTCCGTTTCGGTAATATTTTTATAGGTAAAGATATTAGTATTCTCAGCATCTTTAGTAAATGCTAAAGTTTTACCATCATTGCTACTGTGTTGAGTATCAAACTTATATTTGTGACCATTGACAAGTTGCAGTTTAGGTTCTTTTACAAATGTAGAGTTTGCTGCAAATACATCAGTCCAACTAGCGCCAATTTGCGTCTTAACTGAGAATGTTCTTGGACTTTCACTTCTCTCTACAGTATAATCTGTGCCAGTAGGTTGTACGTTTACAATACTGCCAACAGACAATTGATGAGCGGCGTCAGTTTTGACAAAAACCTCTCTTCTGGTATTGGTAATAGTGAATGTGAATCCAGAACCTGCAGGTCCAGTATTATTACCAAGGTTAATATTATCAGCAGAGCAAGTATCACCTACGTTATAAGAAGTACCCTCACTTGTAATTGTTACTGTGGTTACGGCACCGCTACTAACAACAATAGTTGCTTTTGCACCGCTACCATCGCCAGAAGTAGTTAATGGAACTTCGGAATATGTACCGTCTGCATAATTAGATCCGCCAGTAATAGAACCAACTCCTGCTTGTAGTAAGTTCCCATCAGTTCTATTGCGAACAAAGGTCCAAGTCATACTACCGTCAGTTACGGTTCCTGAGGTATGTGTAGGTCCAGTAGAAGCAGAAGTTCCATCTTCCGCTGCTTTATATACTCTACCTTCCACAAAGACAAATGTGTTCTTGGTGTATGCTGTCGTACCAGCAAATGCAGAAAGTGCATATGAGGCATTTGGTACATCAAAGTATTCAAAGGCATACTTATTATCAATAACTCTAGTGTTAAATTCTCTAGTGTTATCATTATTACCAATAGTAACCCTAACATTGTCCCCTGCCACTAACAAATGATTATTTGCTGTGGTTAATGTTGCTGTAGACTTATCGTCATCATCTACGGCATATGTGATAGAATTGACTGTAGATCCAGTAACTTCGGAGACTAGACCGCTGACGCCAGATCCACCAGTTCCAGTATTATCAAATACTAGTCGATCATTTACTTTATATCCAGTTCCACCACCTTCAATTAAGTAATCGTCAATATTACTGGAAGAATACTTATTGGTTGCAGATACTGAGATAGATTCAGCACTTCCACCACGAATTAGAGGATAGTAACTAAAGTACCCAATACCATCTTCGCTGTATGAAAGAGTGCTTCCATCTTCCATTACAATCAGCGTTGTAGTATCCTCTAACGCTAAGAAGAAGTCAATAATATTATCTAAGTTCTTTCTCTTCGCAACAATGTTATCTACTCCAATATATGGAGCTTTATAGCGGATTGCGTTTTCTGTGAAGTTTTTCTGTAAACCGTTACCATTCCAGTTGACAGCATCTGCTTGAGAGTAGTATTGTGGTCCTACAATGTATGGGAACTTTGGATTTCCTGTACTACCATCAACAGTAATGAAATACGCATATACACCGTCTGGGTATTCTGGAGTTACACAGAATCTTCCATTATAGCGGTCAAGTGTGCCAAGACCTTCGACATATTCAAAATCTTCAATGTATGTTCCCATTGGTGCAGTAAGACCACTTAACAGTGCATCTCTACTGGTTTTAATTCGATAGCTACTAGACATTTGCTGGTAACTATTGAATGGGTTAGCATTCTTTGGATCTTCAAATCCATATGGACCATAGATTGGATGACCATCATATGCCCAACCTAAAATGGGCGAGTGTGTGGTTGGATTCAGTTCCTGAAGATTTTCATTGATACTGTCCTTAGTAAGGAACCTCAACTTCTTCGGATTGAACATGTATCCATACTCTTGATCATAAATCAAGTAGTTGGACCCTTGGAACAAACCACCGTTAGCGGAATCTAAAGTTTTTGGACTTGTAAAGGATGCCTCTGCAACACCAAGTTCTTGATATGTTGCGCCGTTGTTTTCAGTGAGTTCTGTAAGTTTAGTTTGGAATACTGCTCCACTGCCAGGATATACAATATCAATCCTAGTATTACCTGCAGTGTATCCAATACCTTTATTTGTTACAGTAATACTAGTAACAATGTTTTGAGTTAGATCTACATTAGCAAATGCAGTGGCACCAACACCGTCACCAGTAATAACAACGTCAGGTGCACCAAAATATCCAGATCCACCAAAAGTAACAATCAGACTTTCAATTTTACCGTTGAGAATTGATGGATATGCAACAGCACCACTACCAGAAACAAGTTCGATAACTGGTTCGTAACTATATTGAGAACCTGCGTCTGTAATTGAAATACTATCAATAGGACCACGAGCAACTGCTGTTGCAGTAGCACCTGTGCCACCACCACCTGAAATGCTGACCGAAGGAACCGATGTGTACCCTTCGCCACCGTCAACAACGGTAATACCAGTTACAGAACCATTCGTGATCTGTGCAGTAGCAGATGCTTGATTATCAGAATCTGCACCACCCCCAGTAATAGAAACAATAGGCGATTCTTTGTATCCAGTGCCACCATTAGTAACATTGATGGCAATAACAGATGCCTTTACACTAACTGTAGCTGCAGCACTCTCACCTTCATATTTCCATACTACAGTGCCTAAAGTTTGATTGCCACTGGTGTGTGTTGGATCAGCAGTTGATGATGTAGTGCCAGTGTTTAGTGCTTGGTAGCGTTTGCCGTTAAATTTGACTCTAGTGTAGATGGCATAGTCTGCACCACGCTCATAGTCTTTTTCAAACCTTACTGTTGGTGGATTTGTAATATCATAACCATCTCCACCATTAATTTTGGCGATACTCTTCAATCCACCAAATTTTGTAATATTTTCAGTCTTATATGAGTAAAATGGAACGCCATTTACACCAATACCAATTTGAGATGCTGGAGTATCAGTTTTTATGCTTTTAGTTTGTGGAACAAGCGGAATACGCTTTAAATATCTTTGATTTCCTGGAATACCATCATTTGATCCAAATGGACCAATTTTGTGAGATGGAATACCAGAACTTGCAACGATAGCGTCAGTATCAGACTTATATGTATTTTGAATGTCTGCTGTGAACTTACTTACTGCATTATTGATAGATCCATAGTCACTGCGACCAAAAGCAGTTTCTCTAGAGATGAAAAATTCACTAGAGAGACCTTGTGCTGGAGATGAAGATAAAACTACTTCAAATACGAAGTCGCTAACAACACCAACGACTTTATGATCTGAATTATAGATATCTTCAGGTGCATTTAAGATTCTAATAAGATCATCTCTGACAAGTCTATGCTTTTCCTTCGTAGTGATAGTTACACGAGTGGAACCATCAGCAGCGGGTGTAGAAAGCGTCGCAGAGGTCCCTCTAAGCGCTCTCTTGACGTTGTAGAGGAATGTATCCCATATTGGGTCAATGCTATCGAAACCAGGCGCTGCAGGCGTGTTTACCTTACTCTGTGGAAGGTAGTATCTACCACCATCAGTGATTTTAACACCTCTAGTGCCACCATATACTTTGAGAATGATCTCACTTCCATCTTTGTTAGAATTGCCGTAAATTTTGAAAGCTGCAAAGACTTCTTGACCTGCGTCATGGACTACGTTAGTGCCAGCAGTACGTGAACACCCAAGAAACTGATTGACAGTCTTTTCTGCGTATGATATAATTTCATCTTGGATCCTGAAGCGACCATTTTGCTGTGGCCAACCTAAAGTAGAATCTACAGTGACAACATCTACGTCTACACTGTCAGAAAGGTCATCTGCTAAGATTGTTTTGTATGGAGTGACAAAAGTTCCAAGAGCATTATTAGTATCTACGTCAATTTCGTAAATAACGCCAGTTGGAGTGAATACTTCGACGACACCCTTTACGTAAATTCGTGCAAAGTCAACATTTGGGTCATTTGAATCAGCTTCTTGGTATAAAACCTCACCAACGAGATCTTTAGGGTTACCTTGAACTGCAACTGCACGCAAAACTTCTCTAGAAGTGTAAAATGCGTCAGATGGCTTGAAAATTCTATCTCTTGGATAGGTAATTTGCGAATCTACGCCAAAAAGTGTTCTAAGTACAAATTGGAAAGAACGGGTAGATCCTTTAGAGGCGTAAAAATCCTTAATACGCTTAATTACGGTGCTTTCAGTAACACTCGCTGCAAAAGTCTTTGGATATGTTGATAAAAACTGCTCCTTGAACTTACCCAACATGTAAATTGGGAAAATATTGTTCAAGTTGACTACTTTAGTCCCTTGGGGATAAGATCCAGCTACAGATTCGTTAAATTTAAATTCTGCACTAGTACCAATCGCCTCAACACTAGTAAAACCTCGCGTGCAATCTTGGAATAAGGTAGCACCTTTGTTTTGATAGTAAATAATCTCTTCGCCAATTAGGAGAAGACCTTCATTTGGAAAATCACGAGTGTTCTGAACGTCAATAGTTGTACTTGTAGCAGATACTGCAGAAATTAGTTCTGTTTCTTCTACAAGATCTTGATAATTGTCAATATTATAGTAATCAGTCCAGTTTTGGATGATATCAAAACAATACCCTCTCAGTTCCTGAGACTTGTAGTACGATTTTACAAAATCGATAAACGTGCTATACTCATCCCTAATAAAGCTGGGGAATTGCCCTGCAATATTATGGGATATCTGAGATCTAGACTCAGGTGATACCTCAGATGGAACTGGAGGTACAGTTACTTGAGTGGTCGGCGTAGTCCACTGACCAATTTTCCAAGAAGAAACTGCCATTCGAGATTTTAACTATAACTTGACTCTGGTACAACTCCAGTTCCAGAAATATTGGAACCGCTAGTGATGGTGTCTTCAATTACATTGACGACTGTATTATCTAGTCCTATTGTGAGATAGGTTTCTCGCAAGGAGATTAAATCATTTGATTCTGGAATAGCGGAAATTTGCAGTTGATTGTTTGCAATAGATGTTGAGGTAATAACTAGGTCATTAACTACAACATCTCCATTTTCATAATCAACAGATCCCCACAAACCATCAACGTAAACAAATCCACCAGTATCTTTTACATAGAAAAGACGAAGTAGACCATTACCGTCATCATTAAGGTAATAAGTATTTTCAGTATCCCCAGCAATTTTAAATCCAGAAGTAGATACGGATGGAGAGGTCATCTGCTTCTTAATTCTGTTGCCATAGCAAACTTGATAGTTTACTCTAGCGTCTAAAGTCACGCTAACATTTTTTCTCATCTTGAGACGAGTAATATTAGACGTGATTGACAGTTCAGAATCGTCAATGATCTTACCTAACTTGGAAAACTTGAATTTTCCTCCAAATTTATTAAATTCAGAACTAGAATTCAATGTATTGAGTGAGAAGAGGATGACATTCTTAATCTCTTCTTGACTTCTGCGCGTTACGTTGGGGTTAAAATACGCAAAAGTTGTCAAATCAATGTATAAAACAGATGGATCAATAATTTTTGGTTGAACTGCCGCTACAGAATACTCTCTAAGTTTCTTCAGGACAACATTTTTCTCAGAAATTGATAACTTGTCCGCATTTTTTGGTTTGATCGCCAAAAATACCTTACCAAATTCTGGTGGATTAGCCTCTTCTCCACCGTAACATGCAATAGATGCTACATTTGGATAAATTTGAGGAACAATTGCCTCATAATCTTGCGTAGAAACCGCTCTACCGAACGCAGAATAGAATTTTGGAGCTGCAAACTTAATTGCTTCCGTAGATTCTGCTTGTGCACCGCCATCTGGGCGCGAAACTAGAGTAATTGTGATGCCAGAAGTGACAGCATTGTTATCATTGTCGCGGATTGTTGCAATATTCTCAAATGCATTCAGTCCATTTGCGCCAGAACCGCTAGATGTAGTGTATTGGCAAGAAACTACATCACCATTCAGAAGATTTTTTCCAATAGTTCCGTCACCGAACAGAATTTCAGGGCGACCATACTCAGATTCTTCTAAGAAAAAGACTTTTGAGTTCCCATCAATCTTAGTAATGTCAGTCGCTTCGAGATAACGCTCTGTAATTGTACCGCTTGTTACCTCAACACGCAGAGTAGTTGTGTCTGCACTGTCATTTTGCAGAATAAAACGTTGTCTTTGTGTAGTATCGCGCACAAAAGTGTCTGTAAGGAACACACCTTCATGCAAAGTTGTATTATTAAACGTCGCAATACCCGTCAGACTGTCTACACTAGTCGATAAATCTACGGGACTTGAGAAAACAAAGTTGTTATTGTCCAGTCCAGTGAAATTCAGGACCAAACCTTTCAAAATTGTGACAGTTTTTGGGTATGGAAACTGGGTCTGGATAGAAATATTAACAGGAACTGTAGCAGAACGCGCAGAACGAGGTGTATATCCCAGCATTCTTGCAAGTTTTACTACGTTTTCACGCAAAACAGCGGTCTCAAGGAACCCTTCATTGACCGTAAGGTTCGCATTGACCGCTGTATAGTAAGTATTGTACGCAAGAACATCCAAAAGCACCGTCATAGACGATCCTTCAAAGTCGTAATCCGAAAATTGCGACTGTGCTTTTAGGTAATTTTTGATTTGTGCCTTGATTTCATTGAATTCTAAGGCGTTTACCTGATTGAATGCCATTACGGTTTAAATGCAAGTTCTAAATTATCAATAATTGGCGGGATTCCAAGAATTTTATAATCAATACTAACTTGCAAATCGTTGTAATCTTCTTCAAAGATTGCATCAACTTCGATGACTTCTACTCTTGGTTCATATTCTTCGATGATTTGGGCAATTGTGCCCTCAATTTCATCAAGTAAATCTGGAGTGAAGTTTTCAAACAAAAGTCCAATCACGTTTCCACCAAAACCTGGGTCGAATGGTTTCTCAAAGAAGTTGTAAAGGACGATGTTTTTTACAGCAGCTTTGATGGCTGCCTCATTTCTCAATGTTAAAACATCGTCCGTTACGGCATTCTTCTCAAATGTAAGACTAAAGTCCTGAAAGGACTTAGATACAAGAGCCATTTCTAATAGGTTGACCTGATATATTTATCAGGTTTTTGGAAACCTACTCATGCCAACGCTCAACAAAGTCGTCAAACCCACCAGGACCTCCGCAAGGACGGTCCATACGGTCTTCTGGGATAGGATAAAGTTCTTCCTTTTTCTTTTCTAGGCGTTGTTTTCTAGCGAGTTCCAAATAACGGTCAGAATCAGTTTCAGTAATGAGGGTCATGCCCTCTTTAATAAAATCTCTACCTTTGTCAACTCTACTGTTACCCATTAGCGTCCTTGCCCCCGATAGCGCTTTTTCTTAGCATTACGACTAGATGCAGACAATTTGGTGTTCTGCGACTTACCCTGTCGAGTCTTTTTAGGTTTCGCTTCAACATAGTTTCCAGTACCGAAACCGCCTGCTTTGGTTTTTGCCATAATTAACCTGCAAATACATTTGATGAACCTTGTGCGACAGTGGTGCAACCGCTGATCGCATCACCTATTCTACCACAACCTTTGCCATTGACAAATACTGTTGTAGATCCCGTAGTAATCGCTGCTGAGTGTGATGGGCAGGGACTACCAGGGAGCAGGTGAGGTGTGTTGTTGTCTCCCTGCCTAGAGACAGGAATACCATTTACAAACACGTTTGTACTACCTTGTGCCCTAGTGGGTGTAGAACAATGACTAGTGTCATTATCACCTATTCTAGTTACAGCAGGCATTACTTTCTCTCCCTCTTCATAAGTTGTTGCAAATACTCTCCGTACTTACCCATCTCTATATGATCGTTAATTGAATGTGGAGATGGTGGTGGTGTTGGATTGAATTTAATTACATGATCAAACTCATCGGGAATATCAGCGACCTTATCATAGGTTCTAATATATTCCCCATCCTTAATGACGAACTCGCCACTAAGCGCCATAAATCCATTTGCCAGGATTCCATCCATACCGATTATCACTTGGTTTATCGTAAAAGTAACTCTGATCTATATAGAACCTTGCCAATGATCCATATTCCCCAGGAGAGTGTGGGGGGAAATGACCGTTAGCGAAGTGTTGCTTGATGATAAGGGTATCAGTCTGAGGCGTCGTTATACAGGGCAAGCAGGACCATGTAACGGTCACTGTGTATGTTACAGTGACATATACCCTATCATCTGGATAGAACCTATAGATGGCGTTGTAAGGCATCTCAGGCTTCGTATCTGCGTCTGTAGTGGGCGTAAACGGCGTCTCAGGTAGTTTGTCACAGTTTGACCCTGTATCGCTGTTACCGCCCTTCTGAGTGACTGGTGTGGTGCTTATAGCATCACTAGGGTCACCTGTCAGATATCGATAATCGTATTGGTTGAATACATGATGATGCTTCAGGTACGAGTTCTCAGTAATACCTGCATCAGTCGCTGTGGCATCAATAGCCCATTGTGTAGGACTGTCCCAGCAATCCTCTGCAGTCCCTAGAATCGTGCTGATGTCGCTAGTGATAGTATACGAAGTGATTGTTGGTGGACATGGTGTTACGGATGGTGGAACAGGATCACATGTACCAGTCAACACTGCATTCACTCGGAACCCATTGAAGAGGGTTTGTGGAAAAAGGTCGTCACGCTGATCCGTCTGAGCAACAACAATAGTTTCCCATTGAGCATTTGTTGTGGTACCACCTGCAGGAGTATGTGATGCTGGAGAGGGGTTTGGAGTATACAACGCTCCAGGCATTCCACCACCAGTAGCACCTGTGCCAAACTTAGAACTATTCCATGTTATTGTTACAGCCATTTCAGAGACCTACGCGGGAATCGCGGTTTTTTTACTCTAAGGTATTTAACCGTTCTTCGTGGTCTACAACTACATCCACCAATCTTTCATATTCCTCAGAGCCTGGACGCCGCATAAGCAGTCTACTCTCATTAACACGTTTTTCAAGCGCCTCTAATCTGGCGCTAAGTAACTCAATTTGATGTAGAAAAAGGTTCTCGTCCAACGAATTGTTCCTCCAAGTTATAATTCATCACCCAGTTCTCGGTGACAACATAGTATCCACTAATTGACTTGCCATTACACTGGAAGCCATAACTTCTCACTCTCTCACAGATACCGTCAATACAAAATGTCTTATTACTGTGAAGATACGAGTGATAGCGTTCGTCCAGATTGATCATATGCAAATCGCCCCTTTGAGGTTGGGTGGCATGTCGGTCAGATATATTATATCCCTATCAACAGGTTTCGCAAGGTTTGTTGCAATTCCTTCATGTTTCCATTTCACCCATGCCTCCTTGGCAACCCAGGTGTCATAGAATTCTTCTTTGTTGCTAGTAACCTTATTTAACTCAAAGAATCTGCGAGAAATTTTTTCAAAGGGGCGGTCACGCATTACTTCGATATCCAACCCAATCCGTCTGGAAGCTACCGCGACTGCCACGTAGTCGGCGCTATCGGATTTGCTCCAGTACACATGGGCGGGCAGGCGACAATCTAATCTGCCCTCTAAGTAATCTGCGATACAGGCTCGGACAATCTTCTCGTGGCTCTTCTGGGGGGCATCAAAAAGGTATACAGTAAATTTTTTCCCCAAAAAAATTTCGTAGATAGGGATCCTAAGTTTTTCGACGAAGCTGGTCATGGTTAGTTCGGACGCGAATGCAAGACTTTATAGATTAGCTCAATGGGTCCCCTTTTAACGGGCTACGCCCGCCGCCCCCGAAGGGGCGGGGCACTGCCTGTGGGTCAGGCGTGCTGCTTAGCGAGACGCTCGCGGCAGATGGCGGGATGCTTCAGGGTGCTGCCGTATTGGTAGTCGGAGACGGGGCAGAAGTGGCGACCATCGGCGGGTGCACCACGGCGACCCTCCCAAGCGGCAACGTGGACAGCAGACGACCCTGCGCTAGGTCCGAACAGGGTGTCCATGATGGCGTCGATGTCGTCGTTACGGTGAGAACGCCCAACCCAGACGCGGGAGCGATCAGCAAGGGAGGAAGCGGGGGAGTAGATCATGGGGTGGTTGCTGTTGTGTGTATTATACAGGGTCGGCGGTCAGTTGCCAACCTTGCAGACGGTCTGCCATGCCATCGCTTTGCCACTGAAGGGGACCTTCCAGATCACCATGTCCTCGTAGTGGTACTTCGCCAACCACACGGAGCAGAGACGCTGAGCGTGCTTGATGTTCGCTGCCCAGTCGCAACCGTGAGGATCGAACTTGCCCCATGCTCGGGGTTGGACGGCGTAGGAGAAATTGCTGGTCATGTGTCGTTTGCTTTGTTCCTTTAATTCTACAGGGTCAGGGGCGGACTGCCTGCTCTACAGTGGACAGTGCGTCTGCCGTCACAGTACGGGCAGGGGTGCTGGTCCAGAAGAGGACGCCAACCGCTGCTAGGATGATCAGTCGGAACATGGGGAAGCGTGGTAGGGTGATCAGTGGCGGTCGGAGATGTTCCACACTCCCCAGGTGCCTGCCTCAGGTGCAGGGGTGAGGATCTCGGTGCCTGCTGCCACGTCTGCCT
>Ga0181591_10005963_pt1 | contig 10573 bp, 13 predicted proteins | sample 071ome_33_FD_133757 | JGI IMG/M metagenome (GOLD analysis project Ga0181591, IMG submission 133757) | Coastal salt marsh microbial communities from the Groves Creek Marsh, Skidaway Island, Georgia - 071412AT metaG (megahit assembly) | ecosystem: Environmental > Aquatic > Marine > Intertidal...
ATCCCACAAAATAATTACAAACAACAACTTAAGAGTCCTAGAACGCGTTCTTCCACATCATTGATTCCATGGGAAGCGGGGATCGCTCGATGTATTTGGCTGAGGATTTCTTGTTGTACATGGTTTCCACGTCGCCTTGAACATCAAAGTAGATAAGCTGGCCGATAGGCATACCCGCGTAGATGCGCACGGGTTGAGAGACGGAAATTTCCAGGGTCCAGTGATTGCAAAACCCGACATCCCCTTTGCCAGCTGTAGCATGAATATCGATACCGAGTCTCCCGACGCTTGATTTGCCTTCCAGGAAGGGGACGTGCTTATGGGTTTCCGTGTACTCCAGGGTGGAACCGAGGTAGGTTGTGCCTGGCCTGAGCACGAATCCCACTTCGCCAATCTCGAAGTGGCGTATTTGATTGTGCTGCTTGGCATCGAGCACATCGGCCGTATAGGTAGCCAGATGCTTGCTTAGGTGAACATCATAGCTGTTCGTGCCGAGGGCCTCTCGGGAAAAAGGCTCGATGACGATTTCACCGAGCTCGATGGACTTTTGGATTGCTCGATCGGACAGGATCATCCTAGCAACTCCCTGAAAGCTTTCGCGACGCGAGGCAGGTTTTCGCTGGTCAGTCCTGCAACGTTGATGCGCCCGCTATCCACAATATAGATACTGTAGTCCGATCGAAGCTTTTGGGCCTGCTCTTTGTTCAGACCGGTAAAGGAGAACATGCCTTTCTGGTCGATCAGGAAGCTGAAATCGCGAGAAACGCCTGCTTCGGAAAGAGCGGAAACGAATTGATGTCTAACATCGTGGATACGGCTGCGCATGGACGCCACTTCGTCTACCCACTTTCGTTTCAGGGTTTCGTCACTGAGGATTGTTTCCACGATGGCCCCCCCGTGAGCGGGAGGATTAGAATAGTTGGTGCGCACCGCTATCTTGACTTGACTGGCTACTCTCTCGGCCTCGTCACCGCCACTGGTAATGATATGGAGAGCGCCGACACGCTCCTGGTAGAGCCCGAAATTCTTCGAGAACGATTGGCAGACGAAAAGGGGCAGACCTGTCTCCGCCAATCGGCGGGGTCCGTAGGCATCTTGGTCGATGTCCGTACCGAATCCTTGATAAGCGAAATCGAGCAACGGTATCCAGCCCTGGGCGGATGCAATTGAAGCTATCTCGTCCCATTGTTCCGGACTGAGGTCCGCCCCAGTCGGATTGTGGCAGCAAGCATGGAGAACAACCAAATCGCCGGCGGGTATGGTTTTCAAGGACTCGAGGAAAGATTCGTAGTCGAGAGCGAGCGTTGAGCTATCGAAATAGTCGTAGCCCTTAGGCTCGAGTCCGGCGGCGGAAAAGATCCCTTTGTGGTTGGCCCAGGTAGGATTGCTCAGCCAGACCGCGTTTGTATTCAGATTATCCTTTACAAAATCGCCTGCGACACGGAGGGCTCCTGTCCCCCCCGGCGTGTGGGCGGTGACGATGCGACCCTCTAGAGATGAAGCTAGGTCGAGACCGAAGCAAAGCTGTTGCGTGAGGCTGGCGTATTGCGGCGAACCCGTTATGGGCAAATAGCTTTTGGTCGAGTTGGTCTCGGCCAGGAGCTTTTCCGCAGACCGAACGGTCGTCAGTATGGGGGTTACTCCCTCGTCGTTGACGAAAACCCCGACACTTAGGTTGACCTTTTCGGGATTGGGGTCGGCTTTGAACGCCCCAGTCAGACTGAGAATAGGATCTGGCGGAGCTAGAGTGACAGAATCGAATTGCGACATGGTGTTTTTTTCAATGCCTCGTAATCCTTCCGAAGCGCAGGTAAAGCTAGGTTGCCCCCCATTCGTGTCAATGACTCGATCAGCAATCGAGCAGATCTTTATTTGCCTAAAATAGGAGGGGTCGATTCACTAATCGGGAATTGGATGAAGCTGGACCTGGAAAAGCTATCGATGGAATCCCGGGACGCGTTGCGGGCGGCAGCCCTTTGGGGACCGCGCTTTTCCATGCCTGTATTGTTGCAGGCGGGATTTGAGGCGGCTACCTTGGATCCGCTGTTTGATAGTGGCGAGCTGGAAGAAGCCAAGGGATCGCAGGGGCGCTTTTTCGATCCTATGCTAATGGAAGACGAGCTGGCGCGGATACCCTGGTCAAAAAAGCGCAAGCTCTCACTGCGGATAGCCGAGGCCTTGGAGCGAACGAGGGCAGCTTCGGAATTGATAGGCCAGCACCATGTAAATGCGCAGAACTTTGCCAATGCCTGAAGGGCCTGCCGGCGAGCGGCGGACAAAGCGATCCTGGGCAACGATTATCAATTGGCCCTCTCCTAGCTGAAACAGGCCATCGAGCTTTGGCCGGCGACAGAGGATCAACCTGTCCGCAAACGTTTGTTAGCAGAGATGGGTCTTTGCGCGCGGAACCTGGGGGACGCTGATACCTGTCGCTTGGCCTGGTAAGAATTGCTGGAGATGGCCATCCGAGATGAGGATCTGGAAGGAAGGATTCAGGCCAATCAGCGTTTAGCCGAGCTATCTATTGAAAAGCCCGACCGCGTGGAGGCTCGGCAGCTATTTAAGGAAGTGGCTCGGCTCTAATCCGCCACCGGGGACCGGCTGCTCGAATGCAAAGTTTGGGTCGCCGACGCTAGATTCTTGCTATACAACATTCGCGTGAGCGACGCTTTGCAAGCAGACGAAACCGCTTTGCGGGCTTGTCAGGAGCTTGAGCAACCCGCTTTGCAATCCGAGATCCTGGCTCACGCCGCCCTGGCTTCGGCGATGAAAGGCGATAGCGAGGAGGCTCTCGAACGTATTGAGAAGGCCCTGACGATTGCTATCTCCAATGAGCTCCCTGAGCAGATCGCGATCGCCTATCGTCGAAAGGCGAACATCATGGAGTACTCTGGGGACTACGTTGGGTATCGGGATCTAGAGCTTGAGAGTCTGGATCGCTGCCGGATGGAAGGTTTGGATGAATTGACCCACTCCTGCTTAAGCTGCGTTTCGTTCGCCTTTTTCCGACTGGGTCAATGGAAGCAAAGCAGTGAAGCCATCGGCCAAGTGGGCGATACCCATGGGGTGGATGGGAAGCTTCTCGCGGTGGCCACTACGGTGAAGGCTTGCATGGCCTTGTTGAAGGGGCAGAGAAAGGAAGGGGCGACGGCTGAAAGGGATGCCGCTTTCGTCCAGCGAAGCGATAGCCGAGCGAGCCGGTTTAAACGAGCGCTATGTTCGCGAGTGGTTAGGGGCCATGGCGACGGGAGACATCGTAGAGGTCGATGACTCAGGCCAACGCTTTCAGTTGCCGGATTCCCGGGCCGCCATGCTCACTGAAGGGGCGAGGGTGAATGCCTGGCTCACCCGGCTCAATATGTCTCGTTGATGGGTAGCGTTGAAGACAGGATCATCGATTGTCTTCACCGTGGTGGCGGAGTTCCCTATTCGGAGTATCCTCGCTTTCACGAGGTAATGGCGACCGATAGCCGCCAGTCAGTCGTGTCGGCCCTGGAAGAGCATATCCTGCCACTAGATCCAGGCTTGGTCGTGAGACTGGACAACGGCATTCGCGTGCTCGATGTCGGATGCGGGCGAGGCTACGCTTTGCGAACGCTGGCCAAGCGATTCCCCCGAAGCCAATTCGTGGGCTACGATTTGAGCGACGAAGCAATCGAATTTGGCAACCAGGCAGCCCAAGACGATGGGCTGAAGAATATCGTTTTCGAAAAACGGGATCTTACTTCCTTTGACGAAGACGCTCCCGAAAACCGGTTTGATCTGATCACCGCCTTTGACGCCATCCACGATCAAGCCCGTCCGGATCGGGTCTTGAATGGAATTCGACGGGCTTTGGCGGAGGATGGCACTTTTCTGATGCAGGACATCGGGGCCTCCAGCAACGTCGCCGAGAATCGCGATCATCCGATTGGGCCCCTGCTCTATACGATATCCTGTCTGCATTGCATGACCGTTTCGCTGGCCCAAGGTGGTCTGGGGGTGGGCGCCATGTGGGGCGAAGAAATGACCACCGACTTCTTGAAAGCGGCCGGTTTCGGCAGTGTAGACCGGTATTCGCTAGAACACGACATCCAAAACTATTACTACATCGCTAGAACATAGAGGCGTAGCAGGAAAGCGAATCGGCCTGGCCGATGTGGGAGTGTGCCACAGCCGCCAATGGGAATTGGCGGTTTTTTTCCGGCTAGGCGCTTATTGAAATTGCTAGGTCGAGCAGTATGGGGCCGCATACCGATGCAACCTAGCGCCCATATAGAGGCGAGATAGTTTTTGCATAAGAAACAAAGCAAAGAAACCAAGCCGTTGCAAAGGCTAGGCCGCTGGAAGCAGCATTGAAGTTCTAGAATGGAGCTTCGCTATTTGCGGGGTCCCACGTTTTGATGGCGGTAATCTTGCCATCGTCATCGATATCGAAGACGGTAATCATTCCTTTTTCTTGCGGAAAATCATCCAGCAGTCCCTTTTCATCCGCTAGCATGATGCGATGGGGATACTTCTGCATTTTTGGCATCGCGAACATACGAGCGACACCTGGCATGCCGTAGATGTTGGAGAGGAAGACCGCATTACGCTCCGGCAGAAATCGGGCTCCCTTATTTGAAAAGTAGGCGTTCGCCTTCTTGCCAGCGCCCATACTGAAGCTCACGGCTATGTGTTTTGTGCCCTCAGGCATGGGATAGGCCGTTTCATGCTGGTCTTGCGCCTCCAGCTTTGGAAACGAGTCTCCGGGTTTGAGCTGATCTGCTTGGCAGAAAACGGCAGCGGCGAGAAAGATCGTTGCGGCGGCGAGCCACCGAAGTGTAGGACGAGTGTTCATATCCGAATACTATTAGCGGATTGGAATGAAACTATGATGAATTTCGCATGAATAAAAATTAATCTTAGGTTCATCTTCGATTCATGCAGCGCGGCTATGCTCCCGTATGAAGTTTTGGAAGCAATTCGTCGCAGGTTGGGTTTTTGTACATTCAGGAAGCTTGATTTGGGCGGGTAATTTTATTGTCGATACGTCCGTTTCTGAGGTAGCAGTCGATGCGAAGGCATCCCCACCTCACTCTTTCACAAGCGTAGCGACCAAATACGAGCATGACATCGATATTGATCCTAGCTCCTTGGAGGTAAGGAAGGCGGTTTTCTCTTTCAGTTTCGCAGACTTGGATTCCAATAGCGGCAAGCGTGATTCGAAGATGCTTCGCTGGATCGATGCGGATGCCTATCCCACAGCCCGCTTTGAACTAAAGGAGGTGGTCAAGAATGGGGAAAGAACGATTGGCAAAGGCAGTTTTCTTATGCACGGCGTCTCGCGCGATATTGAAATCCCGTTCAGCGTAAAGCGCGAAGGAAAGAAAGTCGTTCTCGATGGGGCGGTTAGTTTTGACTATGAGGATTGGGGACTGGAAATCATCAAACTGCTGATTTTCAAAGTGAACCCCAGCGTGACGCCGCGATTCCATCTCGTTGGTGAAATTGCCGGCAGCGATCATACATGACTTCTGAATGGGGACTGCTTGAGGAACGGGTTGTCTTGCTTGACGAACCTAGCGATGCGACAGGCGCAAAATTAAGGTCTGAAGACCGCGCGGCTGATACGTCGCTGCATAAAAAAAGGATACTATGTTGAAACGGTTTACTGGGGAATCACTGAAACGCTATGTGGAGCTGCCGAGGGACTTGGAACCCAATCTATTGGCGGCGACGCACCACACTTTGGATACACAAGGCGGCTTTGGGCGGGCCAATCTCGCCATGGGCGTAGGCGAGGCCCTGGGAATGGGCAAGGACAAGGCGGAAGCGCTGGGGGCGGCCATAGAGCTCTTTCACCTGGCATCCCTCATTCTAGATGATTTGCCCTGCATGGATGATGCGGAATTCCGTCGCTCGCGGAAGTGTGTCCATCGTGACTTCGGGGAGGGGTCGGCGATTCTGGTGGCCCTAGGTTTCATCAATCGGGCGTATACGATTCTTTGGGGTGTTTTTTCAATGGCGCCGCCGAAACAGCGACGCGAAGCGGCAGACTTGGTAGACGAATGCCTGGGGTTTGGCGGTATCCTGGACGGCCAGTCGCGCGACATCCATTTTGGCGGCTCTTTTGGGAGAGGGGATTCCGTAAAGAGGATAGCGAAACAAAAGACGGGCTCGCTTATTCGTCTCTGTTTGCTGCTTCCGGCAATCATTTGCGATGCGAGCCGCTACGACAAGATGCATCTGGCCCGTCTAACTGATAACTGGGGAGTGGCCTATCAAGTTGCGGACGACTTGAAAGATCTGCGGTTAAGCGAGGCGTCCTCAGGCAAGTCGACGCAGAGGGATCGATTGCTTGGGCGCCCAAATATGGTTTTGGCTATAGGTGAAGATGCGGCAGCTCGTTTGCTCAGCAGTCTTATCGAGATGTCGGAACGCAGCCTTCAGCAGTTGGACGGCATTGCGGTATTGTCGCAGTTCCAAGCGATTTTGATAGAGAAAGTGGAACCTCTCATAGCCGCTTGCGCGGCTGCATAGGGCGAACCCATTCGGGCATGAGATTTCCCAGACTGATAGTCATCAACTTGGCTCGACATCGAATTCGGGCCTCGATCGGCGCCATGGGAATCGCGTTTGGAGTAGCGGCGATGCTGACGGTTCTCAGTATCGTGCTTGGAGCCATTGGCATGTTTGAGCGTATTCTAGCGAATGACAGCCATTTCCTCGTTTTCGAGCGAAACGTATCGGACCTCTTTTTTTCCAGCGTTTCCGAAAGCGCGATAGAGGCGATTAGCGGAATGGAAAATGTGGATACAATATATCCTATGTTATTCGGAATAGTCTCCTCCGAGAATAACCCTGTAATTACCTGCTTTGGGATCGCCGATAATGATCCCCGTTTGGACGATGCGGAATGGGTTCACGGGGATCGCGCGAGCTTCGGCAAGGAGGGGAATACCGTATATCTTGGTCTTCGAGCAGCGGAGTTTTCGGGAGCCCGAGTTGGAGAAGAATTGGCCATCGGCAGGAAGGCGATGAACGTGGGAGGCATACTGAAGCTGGAGAACGGTTTTGAAAATGGGGGCGTGTTCATGCCGCTTGCCCTGGCGCAAGAGTTTTTTCGCAAAGAAGGATTCAGTTCTATAGCCGCCGTAAAGCTGAAGGACCTTTCGCTGGGCGGAGCATTCAAATCGGAGATTGGAGAAGAATTTCCGGATTTGATGGCTTTGGAAAACGACGAGTTCAGCGACAGCTACAGTCAATTTAGGATACTTTCAGCCACTGCGTGGGCAGTCGGAATCTGCGCGTTTCTTTTGGGAGGCATGGGAGTTGCGAATACGATGCTCATGTCGGTTTTCAGTCGAATCAAGGAGATTGCTATATTGCGGACTTGCGGCTTCTCCCGGTGGCAGATCGGGACTATGATCCTCGGGGAATCCCTACTGCTGGCTAGCTTAGGAGCAGTGTTGGGATTCGGCCTAGGGTTTGGAGCGTTGCGGATAATGCAAGACCTGCCTCAACTCAATGGATACGTTAAGCCGGTATACGATCTGTGGATATTATTGGGTGTTGGCGCTGTTGCATTCGTTACCAGCGCTGGCGGAGCTTGCTACCCGGCTTGGCGAGCGACGCAGATACAACCGGCGGAAGCGTTGCGCTATGAATAAAGGAGGCCGCGAGAACAGCGAAACCGTGGTGGAAGTGAGAAACGTGTACAAGGGCTTCGACGATGGGCGGATACAGGTTCTGAAAAACGTATCGGTGAAAATCGCTCAAGGAGAGGTGGTTGCCCTATGGGGACCCTCGGGCTCAGGGAAGACTACGTTGTTGTACATGATGGGGGGCTTGGATGTGCCTGATTCTGGAAAAATCTACGTTGGGGGTCTGAATCCGGCTGCGGAAAGGGATCGACTCGCATTGCGCAGAGAAAAGGTTGGCTTCGTTTTTCAGCTCCACAATTTGATTCCGGATTTGACCTTGAAGGAGAACTGCCTGGTGACGTGTATAGCCACTAGAGGGGATCCAGATCAGTACGATAAGCGGTTTGCAGAACTAGCCAAAGACCTGGGTATCGATCACCGTAAGGATAGGCGGATACAAGAATTGTCGGGTGGAGAGCGCCAAAGAGTAGCGCTGTGCCGAGCTCTAATGCATCGTCCAAGCGTCGTTTTGGCGGATGAGCCGACGGGTTCGCTGGACGAGAAGAGCGGAGAAGCGGTATTCGCCTTGCTGGTCCGCTTGGCTAGGAAAGAGGGGAGAACGGTAGTGATGGCAACGCATGAGCGACGGTTTGCTGATGCCTGCGATCGGGTATTTCAGGTAAGAGACGGATGTTTGAAGGAGATTTAGCGGGCAATGCCGAATAACCCATCCAACAGTATCCAGAAGGTAGTGGCGCTCTGCAGTGTGGTCTGGCTAGCGCTAGCGAATGCTGTTGGGCTTTGGTTGGCGATGCTTCTGATTTGGCCACGACTGGGGGATCTTTTGAGCCCTTTGACTTACGGGCGTTGGGTTCCATTGCACATGGATTGGCAATTGTACGGATGGTGTTCTTTGCCTCTTCTTGGATTGCTGTTAATGCGCTTCTTCGAAGAAGATTGTGAAGCCGAAGTTCTGACCGTATCGGCTTTGGGATTCTGGTCGATTGGTTTGCTGGCCGGGGGCGTTACTTGGCTTTCTGGGCAAGCTACCGGTAAACCGTTCCTGAATTGGACAGGATGGGGAGGAGCGTTTTTTATCGCGGCTCAAGTTGCCGTGTGGAGCTTGTTGGCAATAGCTTTCTTCCGATCATGGAGGCGTTGGGCTACTGGCGGGCAGCGATCGAGGAAATGGATAGCGATCGTGTTGAAAACGGGAATACTGCTATCTCTACTCGGCGTGCCACTGGCTCTTTTCATTTTGTCGAATCCGACGATATATCCACCGGTCAATCCCGATAGCGGAGGAGCGACTGGGCATTCATTGCTGGCTTCGACTTTGTGCCTCGTTTTTCTAATGGGCTTGTTGCCGGGGCCCTTGTTGCGACTGCGGTGGAAGAAAGGGCGTCGGAAAGGGCTGCTATTGGCCTTCTGGATAGCGTTTGCTGGCAGCGTTTTTCTATACGCGTCTATCGGGCACGGGAATGCGTCGAATGAAGAATGGGATCAAGTTCTAGGCTTGGGGAGCTTGTTAATATGGCCTGTGTTTGTGGCGCTTTTGTGGCAAAGCTATGAATGGAGCTCAGAGTCAAAACTATGGAAGCGATCCTTCTTCTTCTGGTGGGCCCTTTTGGCAATCGATGGTTGGGGCATTTTTTTGCCTATGTTTCTGGATACATTGAAATTCACGAATGCTTTGGTAGCTCATAGTCACTTGGCCATGGCAGGGGCCGTAACCGCTTTTAACATGCTTATCCTCCTGGAGATGGGTTCAGCGAAAAGCGTTCGGGAGATCTTGGGCCAACCAAGAGCTGCCTGGGCGTGGAATCTCTCCTGCCTCGCTTTTGTAGCCGTTCTAACCTTACAGGGCTGGAGGGAAGGAAATCAGCCAGGCGCTTTGTTCGATTTCGATAAGCTGACGGAGACTGCCTATATAGCCCGCTTGCTTGCCGGCGGAGCGATGTTCGGGATTAGCGCGTATTGGGTTTGGCAGAGCGCAACCGTGTTCGCGAAGAAGGTTGCGATCGAGGCGCTTGACGATGCGTTTGCCACAAGGCGCAAGGCGTTCTCGGCGGAAGTCGGCGGGATCGAAATCACGAATAGAACAGCGGACGGAGCGGACTATCGATGCCGTATCAATTTTGAGAAGCCATGAAGAAGCTGGAAAACGGACGATTCTTGTTGGTATGGAGCTGGTCGCTAGGGATTATCGACAGTCTGACTGGGCTGGGATTGATATGCCTTCCCGAATTGACCCTGCGGCTGATGGGGTTGGACTCGTCGGCTTACACGCTGGCCTTGATCCGCTTTATTGGGGCGTTCGTGTTCTCCAATGGCAGCCTATATCTATGGGGGATATTTTTTTTCCATCGATCCGGGTTGGTAGAGACCTTAAGCTTCACGTGGCTGGCTACGGCATGGGCGCGGGTGTGCGTTTCCATCGTTACAGGGATCTTATTGGCCAACGATATGCTGGCAGTTGGTTGGGCTTCCGTTTCCGCGTTCGACGGCGCTGTCGCGATTTTTCAAATTTATTGGATTTCCTCGAAACGCTTAATCCGGAATGAAAACCGATCCTCAACCTGCTAGTCCGCCTTGGTTGGCTACGCTTATCGCTGGCTGCGCCTTTTCCTATTTTCTGATTTTCGCTCAGTTCGGTTTCCTGCATCGCTTGGAGGAGCTCGAAAGCGATGGTGGCCAGATCGAGCTAGCGATGCTTGCCATGGGACTCGCCGGAATTGCCAGCAGTATTAGAACCGCTCGGCGATTCCGCTTGCAGGGGGCAAGGGAACGGGCTTCGATTGACTTCGTGGGCTGCGGATTGGCGGCAGCTATTTCGATAATAGCATCTAGTATTTGGATACAGGTTGTGGTGGCTTCAGCGGTTGGCTGGTTTCTGGGGTCGCTAACGGTATCGATCGTGCCTATGCTGAGGTCCATGGTTAAGGCTGGGCGCATAGGCAGGTGCGCGG
>Ga0181591_10005967_pt1 | contig 10570 bp, 9 predicted proteins | sample 071ome_33_FD_133757 | JGI IMG/M metagenome (GOLD analysis project Ga0181591, IMG submission 133757) | Coastal salt marsh microbial communities from the Groves Creek Marsh, Skidaway Island, Georgia - 071412AT metaG (megahit assembly) | ecosystem: Environmental > Aquatic > Marine > Intertidal zone...
AAAGCAACGACAGAGGCGGGGCAACCAGCAAAGAACAGAGCTGACCCGCAGGATCGACCTGCCCGAAGGCTGTTACGAAAACTCATCTCCGGGGATGAAGACAAACCCGCAGAGACCGATGCTGACGCAGGCCAACCAACTCAGCAGGAACCGGCAGACAAGAGTCGTGATGACAATGAGTCTGGCAAAGCAGAATAACGGGGAATGTGCCGGGCGGGGTTCTCCCGCATCACTTTTCATCAGACTGGAAAATACTGCCAACAGAAGCGCATGAAAAAACCGGATCCCACATCAGCAGGATCCGGTTCTTTTATCGAGAGCGCTGATTGAGAAATCTGGCCAAGTCTCAGGGTGGACTCAGCGGCGATTGCTCAGCCTGAACTCAATGAGCCCTTAGGCCTTCTTGGCCTTCTTGGCCTTCTTGGGGGCTTCTGGAGCAGCTTCGGTTGGAGCAGCTTCTTCGGTGACGACTTCACCACCACCGCAGGCACCGTTGGCACAGTCACCGGCTTCGCAGCAGCTGGCCTGCTCGCCATGGCAACGATTCTTGCGACGATGGAACAGACCACCGTGGCAGCCACGCTCACGCTGCTGACGACCGTGGCAACGACGGCCGCCATGGCAGTTCTTGCGAAGGCCAGCACTGGCATCACCGCAGACGAGGGCAAAGGCAATCAGGGCGACAAAAGCCGCGAACGAAATTCCGAGAAAACGCTTCATTTCTTCCTCCGGAGAAGAGATTCGGAAACGCACAGTGCGTTTCACAGGCCGTCACCAACGCTGGCATGATCCGGGACGGCCACCGAACCCCAGCTTCCGAGAACACACCTCATGTCCCTAGAAGCCCGTCGGAACAACCCGCGGCACCCCCCTGCAGGTGTTGCAGGTCGGCGAGAACTCCCAGAAATCAAGAGGTTTGGGAAAGGCTATCAGTCAAAATAAGCCTGTCAAGCAGTCTGGGTAGTTTGGAGGGTTTTTGTTAATTGCACGAAAAATGCTGCAGAATCCCCTCGAAGTGACTGCTCCTGCAGCCATGAACTGCGGGGAGGCGTCTTTTCATCGAGCCCATGGCATTTTCAGGCCCATAGAGGGGCACATAAACGCCCGCAGGGGCAGCCAGCCCGCCCACGCCCCTGACGCCTTTTGCCGAAAAACCGTCCTGAGGCCTGTTGCCGAGAAAGCTTGTGCAGGCCGGTGGCTACTCCACCACCTTGGCACCGCCCCCATCGGCTGTTCGAGCGGCAGGGCCGCCGGCAGCTTCGTCGGCTGCCAACTGGGCACGGCGGGTAATTTCTTCCGCCACCAGTTGCTGCTTGGCGAGCATATCTTCGGGGTCTTCAAAGTTCAGAAGAAGTGGTGGCAAGTCCGGGAAAATCCGCATCGCCATGCCAACCACACGCCAGCCCTCCGGATCGAGGCGGCAGACCCAGATCACATTGTCTGTCGTCGTGAACCCATCCGCATCGGTATCGGTCCACGTTGTCGCAACATGAACAATGTCATCGGAGTCGCCAACGGCTTCGCAGTCACCAATGGCGTAGGTGGCGGTATCCTTGACCGGAGGGGCTACCGAAAGGCCCAATTCCTGCGTTTTCGCCCGAGCCACATCAGTCAACATGGCCAGTGCCTTCTCTTCACTGCCCTGCTTGATGGCTTCAAGGAATGATGCCACTGCCTGCTTGGCTGGCTCAACGCTGGCTGCCGTTCCTGGTTCGGCCCCACCGGCCGAGCAGCCGGACTGACTGGTTACGGCAAGCATGCAGCAGCCAGCGACAAAGGAAACCAGCCAGACCGAAACGACCTTGGCCAGCCGCTGAGGATGACGCTTCAATGGTTCTTCCTGACGTGCCGGCTGGGGAGTACCCGTTGAACAGGCTGTCTGCATCCCTGTAGGCTCCTAAGGGTGTTCAGTGGCCCACCATAACCAACCAGCGCATTCCAAATGCACCGGAGACGATGGGCCGGTGTGCAGATCGTGACCGCTCGTTGGGAGCCGGGTCAAGGTGAAATCAGAGCCTTCGGCAGCCGCATCTTTCCTATCTCCCAATGACTCCGCAGCCTGCCAGAAAACGACGCACGCCGGTCGTGAAGCCGTTTCTTTCCATCACACAGCAGTCAATTCATTTCATGAACAACCGCTCCACCATCCCTGCGTCTGCCAGCCTGGTCTCGTCGAACGCTCAGGCTAGCCGGCTTTGCATCAGGGGCCTTTGGGCATTTGCGCTGATCGTGCCACTGTTTTGTGATAGCCCGCTTGCTCCGGCAACTGCTGCTGAGCCAATCCTTGGAAGCCGACAATTTTCCAGCCGCCGCCAGCCCGCCCCGCGGGCAGAACAGTTGCCCACCAGCAAGATTATCGTGCCTGACGCGTTTGAATTGCTGGAAGGTGAGCGTCCAGACTTTGCCGCGGCAGCGGCGGCAGCAGCTCAGACTCCTGCGGCAGGAGCCGCAGGAACCGACCAACAATCGTCATCTACCGGCTGGTCGCAGCTCATAGCCGCCTCCACCCTCACCGACGAAATCAAAGATGCGGAAATCGCCCTGAAAAAAATCACGGCAACCCAGACCGATTTCAGCAGAAGCATCTCTTCGGCGATCGACTCCTTCAGTCTGGTCGCCGTCGCCTTTGGCCTGATCCAGGTCCACGACGACCGAGAGGGTGATATCCGTTCCAGTTGGAAGCAGCAGGCCGCAGGTCTCCGCGATCGGTTTGCCAGGGCAGCCAGCGAATGCGACCGGGAAGGCAGCAAGGCGTACGATGCCGCTCGAGCCGGCGCCGATGATCTGACAGCCCTGATTCGTGGAGAAACAATCACCGCCGAGCCCGATAAGAATCAGCCCTTTCAGTGGAGCCGACTCTGCGACCGAGCCGTCCTCATGCGGCGGATTGATCGGGCTGATAAGACGCTCACTGCTGGCACGGCCACAGCCGAGGCCATGGAAGACGCCCCCGAGCAACTGCGGCATGAAGCCGAGATGGTGGCCGTTCTTGGCGAACTGATCATTCAGGAGGAATTCATCGACTGGGACGATGACGCCTACCGTGAGCTGGCCGCCACGATGCGGGATGAGGCAGTAAGGTGCCGGGACGCGCTGGGCGAGAAGAAGGCCGACCCTGCCCGACAGGCAGCCAAGGCGATCAAACAAAGCTGCTCATCCTGCCACAGCGAATATCGCTAGCTGTTCTGCGGCACTGCTCGCTTCTTTGCGGCCCCGCTAACGTCCCGCTGAGTCGCGGTCACTGGTGTCATGATCACTGGTCCTGCTCGAAGCAGTCAGCCACGGTAAGGGTGCCAGGTCAATCAGTTCAGCCAGACCTGCTGCAGCCAGTTCACTGCCGGTGACGTAACGATGCTCACGACACCAGCCGCGGATCAAGTCACCTACCTCAGCCTGTTGGGCCCCACCAAACAGATCGACCAGCAGCTGATCCATTTCCTGCTCAAGCGCTGAAAAGTGCCGCGACCACTCTGCGGCCTCGCGAATGCCAACCTGCTCTTCACTCTGCCATTTCATTGGATGAAATAACAGGACGCTCGCAGGCGTTACCAGGCGGCGATCACAGGCAGCAAACGGCCAGACGGCTGCTGACGAACATTCCCCAATAACGATGCCGGTCGCTCGGATTCCCCGCAGCCGTAGCAGCGACACCAACGAGTTGGCGGTGTAGGGGTTGCCGCCGGGAGAGTCGAAATAAAGCGTGCACTCGCTGCCTGGCTCGATGCCGAGCAACTTATCAACAAAGTCTGTTGCGTTCTCGGTGAGATCGCCAACGATCGCAAGTTCACAGGGGCCTTCATTGGCTTCGTCAGCCGGCAGGTGATCAGCGGTTGCCGGCGGGTGGTCGTGTCGAGACATGAAAAGCACTCCAGAGAAAAGCGGTGACGAAGCCCAGCAAAAAAAAGCAAAAAAACAAAAACGACAACCAGGGTAGCCCCTTGATCGCATCGGTATCATCAAACCGGTATGATAATGGTCAGGGGCCGGGGCAGGCTCCCAAAGATTCTGAACAAGAACCTAAACGAGCACCTGAACCTGACCGAGACGGAGACCTTTCTCCAATGGGTATTGTTTCATTCTGTCCCAATGGACACCGCACCAAGCTGAAAGACCATTACGCTGGCAAGCGGGTTTACTGCCCGCAATGCGGCACCAAGTTTCGTGTCGACACCGCCGGCACTCCCTCGCCGGCAGCGGCAAGAGAGATGATGCCAGAGTTTGAATCTCCGTTTGCCGCCACGGCTGTCTCTGTCGCCGTGGCTGCCGCCGAAGCACCGACAGCATTAGTTGAGCACAAACCACCTGCCAGCGGTCCCACCCCCGTCACCACCGGGCCTGCTGCCGTCACCGCCGAGCCTGCTGCCCCCACCACCGAGCCTGCTGATTCACAGTTGCCGGCCGCTATCGCCACGGCCACAGATGCACTCTGGTGCATTGCAGTCCCGGGGGGAGAGCCCAGTCCACCCATGACGGGCACCGCGATGGTGGCCTGGCTCACCGCAGCTCGTGGGACCGGAAAAGAGGTGGTCTGGCGGACCGGCTGGGCTGACTGGCAACCGATCACGTCAACTTTTCCCGAGTTCTTCGGCCATTCGACCTGACCCTCCCGAGGCTTCTCCGGAGTACATAGCGAAGCCGCCACTCCCGTCGCCAGCGGCGGGTCTTCTGGTACGATTGGGGAAGAGTGCGGCAACGCGTCTCTCCCCGCCTTCCCCTTTCCCAAGGATTCTGCCATGCAGGTGCAGCCTTCCCTCCTGACCGCCCGTTCCCCCCTGGCGACGTTCTTTGCAGTTCTGACCATCTTCGCCTGCACTGCTCTGGCCCACGCCAATGATCCGGCCCCGGATGCCGCCGAGTTCACCGTGGCCGACGGCCGATTCTCGCTGGCTGCGCCTGCCGACTGGCAGCGGGTTCGACCTCGGTCCATGATTGTTGAAACCGAGTTTTCAGTTCCCCCAGTTGGAGACGATAGCCAGCCAGGTCGCCTGACCGTCATGGGAGCCGGCGGCAGCATTGAAGCCAACATCGACCGGTGGTGTGGTCAGTTCTCACAGCCCGATGGGTCCAAAACAGCCGACAAGGCCTCAACCAAAAAACTCCGCGTTGCTGGCTGTCAGGTAACCCTCGTCGATATCACCGGCACCTACAAGGATTCTCCTGGTGGTCCCTTTGCAGGAGGCCGCGCCATCGACAGGCCGAACTACCGCATGCTGGCTGCCATTGTCGAGACGGCAGCGGCCGGCAACTACTTCCTGAAGTTGTACGGGCCAACTGCCACCGTCGAGAAATCGGCCGATGGCTTTCGCTCGATGATTGAGGGCATGGTACCGACCGGAAATTGACTGCCGCTTACGACTGAACCTGACACTCGCTGCCAAAGGTCGCCATGAAGATCCAGGAGTTTTTTGAACACCACGGCATCGCCGGCAATCCTTTTGCTGAAGAGGATGCCCAGAACGATACGGTCTTCAAACGGACCTGCCTGGAATCAACATTTCATCCAGCCTGGGACAAAATCTACGGCTCACCAGACGACCCCAGCACCTCTATTGTCTTTGGCGAAAAAGGGGCCGGCAAGACGGCGCTCAAGCTGCCAATGGTGCGGCAGTTTGAGCGGCATAATGCTTCCTGCCGCAACGCCGCCACGTCAAGCAACCCCGATGGCAAGCCGACCTTTGTCGTCCTCTACGACGATTTCAATCCATTCCTCGATCGGTTTGTCAGCCGGGTTGGCCGGCAGCGACCGGTCGACAAAGTGCTGGGGCAGTGGAAGCTCTGGGATCACATGGATGCGATCCTATCGCTGGCGGCCACCAAGCTGGTTTCGGCCATTGTTCACAACTCTCCTGATGAGCCTGTCGGCGATGGCCGCAGCCATGCCTGGAGTGGCCCCCATGCCCGGGACATCACACTGCTGGCCGCGCTCTACGACCAGTCAACCGCCGAGACATTCCCAGCCCGATGGCGACGGCTGCGGTGGCGGGTGGGCTACGGCTCGTTGCTCGGGCTCTGGCCGCTGCTGCTGGCAGTCGTTGTCTCCCTGCTCTTTGCCGGTGGCGTGCTGGTAGCCGTTTCCCGGGGCCAGACCGCTTGGCTCTCCGCCTGGTGGCCATGGCTGCTGCTAGCAGCAGGCTGGGGCCCGTGGGCCTGGCGTCGTCTGCGGTGTTGGTGGAAAGCGGTGCGAATCATCCGCAACATGAAGACTGGCAACCGCACGATTGGCCAACTCACCAAGGCATTAGCCCGAATGCCCGAAGTTGATCTGGCGGGCCAGCCGCTCCCGCTGCTGGCCCGCAGTGACGATCGCTATGAACTGTTTGCCAAGTTTCAGGGCATTCTCGAGTCCGTTGGCTACGGCGGCATGGTCGTCATCATTGACCGGCTTGATGAACCCCACGTGATCAATGGTGCAGCTGAACGCATGCGGCAGGTGATCTGGCCGATCCTCGACAACAAGTTTCTCAAGTCTCCTGGCCTGGGCTTCAAGATGCTGTTGCCCAATGAACTCTACCGCTTCATTGAGCGGGAGGATGAGTCGTTCAACCAGCGGGCCCGCCTTGACAAGCAAAACCTGGTGCCGTCGCTGGAGTGGTCGGGCGAGACGCTCTATGACATTGCGTCGATGCGGCTGAAGGCAGCCAGCGTGAAAGAGCCGCCAGCCACACTGGCTGAACTGTTCGAGCCGGCCGTTGATCAGCGGCGGCTGCTCGACGGGCTGCGGAGCGTGCGGGTGCCACGCCAACTCTTCAAGTTTCTCTATCGGCTGCTGGTCGCCCACTGCCATGCCCACACGGCTGAAAACCCGGTTTATGCAATCCCTCTGGAACGCTTCGATACCGAGCTCGCCGTCTTCCGCCGTGATCAGGATGCCTTCGATCGTGGGCTGGCACCACGCTGACGGCGACCCGAGGGGGCACCACCGTGGATGCAGTCCACACCATCGCCGTCAGCCGTGAGGCCATGGCCTGTTGCTTCGAGGCCATCTTCAACATTGTCGACAACGATGTGGCAACGGCCTGGGGGGTTGAGGCACTCGACCTCATTGAGGCCATCGAAGACCAGATCACGATCTATCGACCAACAAGTGAACTGTCGGTCCTGAACAGGCAGGCTGCCAGCGGGTGGCAGCCAGTGTCGCCGGAACTCTTTCAGCTGCTGATTCTGGCTCGTGATCTTCACAAGCGAACCGGCGGCGGCTTTGATGTCACCTCTGGCCCTCTCGTGAAGGCCTGGGGATTTGTGGAGCGGCGTGGCCGAACCCCATCGCCAGCCGATCTGGCAGCAGCCCGCAGTTGTTGCGGCATGGACAAGCTCGAGTTTGATGAAGCCAAGCGGCGCATCCGCTTTCAAAAGCCGGGCGTTGAGATCAACCTCGGCGGCATCGGAAAAGGCTGGGCTATCGATCAGGCCATCGACCTGATTGGCCGGGGTGGGGGAGTCAATGTGTTGCTTCATGGCGGTCAAAGCAGCGTGCGGGCCCGCGGCACCCAAGGTGTTCCAGCCGCCACCACCACGCCAGGCTGGCCAGTCGGCCTGCGGCACCCGCTTCGTCCCCGCGAGCGACTTGGCCAGATCATGCTTGATAATCAGGCGCTCGGCACGAGTGGCTCGGGGACTCAGTTTTTTATTGAACGCGGTCGCAAGCTCGGGCACATTCTCGACCCGCGGTCAGGCCAGCCAGCAAAGGGCGTCCTGTCAGCCACCGTCCTGGCCCCAACGGCAGCCGAGGCCGACGCCTTAGCCACGGCGGCCTACGTTCTTGGCCCGGCTGGGCTGCCCCGCATCGCGCCGCCGGCAGGCTCCGTTTCTGCCGTACTGGTCCTTCCCGGGAAGCGCGCCGAAGAGCTCACCGTAGTCCTGGCGAACCTGGCGGAAAATCAGTTTCAGTTGAATGAAAATCTGCGCGGACTGACGATTGTGCAGGCAGAAAACGATGAAACCGAGTCGACTGCCACCCAGCAGGCCGGGCCACCTTTTTGCCACGAATAGTTGCGAGGTAAGGCGGCTTTCTTCGCTCGATCGACCCCCGACGCAGGTTTTCACCGGTCTTTACCCGCCTAGGCTGAGAGGGCCGATTCAGTCTGCTAGACTTACGTGGGCTGCAGCCGTCCGGCTGTCGGCATCGCCCCGCCAGTTCCCATTCCCCGTTTTGCGACACCATCGGTCATGATTGAGTGGTTGGAGCAGGGGTCGTATTTGGGAATCATGCTGTTCCTGACGCTGACGGGTCTGGGGCTCCCGATTCCCGAAGAGGTCCCGATCGTGGCCGCCGGGGTGGCAAGTCGAGCTGGGGCACTCCATTGGTGGTATGCCCTTCCTGCATGCCTGATCGGGGCTTTGCTCGGCGACAGCCTGATGTACGCCATCGGCCGATTTTTCGGGGCTCGGTTCCTACGCGAGCACCGTTTTCTGAGCGGTTTTCTCACCGAAGAGCGTGAGCAGAAGATCGAACTGCTCATTCAGCAGCATGGCATCAAGGCCTTCTTTGTGGCCCGATTTCTGGTTGGCCTACGCAGCCCCTTCTATCTCACGGCCGGCATCCTGCGAGTCAAATACCGCTGGTTCCTGTTTGCTGACTTCGTCTGTGCCTCCGTGGTGATCAGTGGTTTTTTTGGTCTCGCCTACGCGTTCGGTGATCGCATCACCGGTCTGATTCAGTCGGCCGAGCGTGGCTTCACGCTCGTTGTGCTGGCCGGCAGCCTGATTGCGTTGGCCGTTGCCGTCTTCCTCTGGTTTCGCAAACGCCGCATGCGGATTCTTGATCGTGATCCCGATAGCCTGTTTGAGAATCGGGAGATCTTCTTTGGGCCAGCCGGCGACCGGCTGGGCGATTCGAGTCGCTCCGGCGAGATGCTCGCCTCGTCGGCAGCGCGGCCTTCGCAAGCCACTTCCAATGCCGCCTCAACTGACACCCCACCGGTGGCAACCGAGGACTGATCCTCCTGCTGAGGGTTGGGTTGTAACGGTTGGGACGACTTGACGACGGCCGCTGGAAAAAAACCGGAGTTAGGCCGAGTGGGAAGACTTTTCCGGCAGCCTTCCATGACCTAGGAATGCTCAGAGGGATCTCGGTTTGCCGATGGCGGTAGGTCTCAGCCACACCGCCAAAGCCTGTGGTCGCTCATCCTCAGCCCCGCCATGCTCGTCACGGGCGATGCGTTCATCGCCCTTTCTGAGGTCTGGCTCAAGTCTGGAAACGTCATGCCCGCTTCTGAGTCACAGCCTCGCGTCCAGGCGATGACGCCTCAGGCAGCCCAACACGGCCAGGAACGCCGCCGAGTGCTGGTTGTCGATGACGACCGCCGGATGGCTTCTTCCCTGGCCCAGTGGCTCTGCACACAGGGCTGGCATGCGACCGCAGCGGGAACGCCAGAGGAAGCAATTGCCGCGATCGGCCGCCATCGCTGCGACTGCTGCTTCGTTGATGCCGGCCTGCCAGATTCTGGTAGCGAGCGAGTTGCGGGGGTTCTTCGTGCCACCTGGCCAGATGCCCGGCTGATTGCAGTTGCATCGGCCTTCACAGCGGCGACTGCCCAGGGCCTCGGCGCCGATGCCATCCTGCTAGAACCCGTTGCCGATGCCGCCGTGCTCGCTGCGTTGGCGGCAGACCCGACAAAGACCGCAAGCCCCAGCCAACCGCTCAGCCACGACGGCAGGCGGCGGTTTCTTGGCAGGAGCCCTGCCATGCAGGCCGTGCTTGGTGTTGTCGACAAAATTGCTGCCACCCCGGCCACCGTTCTGCTAACTGGCGAGAGTGGTACCGGCAAGTCACTCCTCGCCCGTGAAATCCACCGGCGGAGTGAACGGGCCCAGCGGCGACTGGTTGAAATTGCCTGCGGCAGCCTGAGCGAATCGTTACTGGAAAGTGAGCTCTTTGGTCATGTGGCCGGTGCATTTACTGGTGCGACAACCTCCCGGGAAGGTATGTTCGCTCGCGCAGACGGCAGCACGATCTTCCTCGACGAGATCGCCACAGCCACTCCCGCCATGCAGGTCAAACTCTTGCGGGTCCTGCAAGACTTTGAGTTTGAACCGGTGGGCGGAAGCGAACCCCGTCAAGTCGATGCCCGGGTCATCCTGGCCACTCATGAGGATCTCGAGGGCCTTGTCGCCGAGGGCCGCTTTCGCGGTGATTTATTCTGGCGAATCAATGTGATCTCCATTGAACTTCCGCCCCTCCGCGAACGCCGGGAAGACATTCTGCCGCTGGCCGAATCATTTCTGCCCGATCTGTCCAGCAAAACCAGCCGCACACTGGCTGGCTTTACCGACCGGGCACGGGAATGCCTCGAGGCCCACCACTGGCCGGGGAACATCCGTGAACTCCGGCACGCTGTTGAGCGGGCCGCCTATCTCGGAACCGGGGCAGAAATTGACCTGAGTGATCTGCCCACAGCGGTTGTCTCAGGGGCCGGTCGCTCACGTTCCGCTTTAGCCAGCACAACATTGCGAGAGCAACTGGCCAACCCCGAACGGCAGCTCATTCTCGACGCCCTTCGCCGGCATGACGGACGAAGGGATGCTGCCGCCCGAGCCCTGGGAATCAATCGGGCCACCCTCTACAAAAAGG
>Ga0181591_10005969_pt1 | contig 10569 bp, 4 predicted proteins | sample 071ome_33_FD_133757 | JGI IMG/M metagenome (GOLD analysis project Ga0181591, IMG submission 133757) | Coastal salt marsh microbial communities from the Groves Creek Marsh, Skidaway Island, Georgia - 071412AT metaG (megahit assembly) | ecosystem: Environmental > Aquatic > Marine > Intertidal zone...
ATTTGGCGAGATCTCAAGCTGGGTGGCAATGATGTGTTTGATGACAAAATCGTTCAAGAATTCAAGCAAGCACGCGTCATGATCTCCGTTTTGTCGCCGAGATACGTTAAATCAGAATGGTGCCGCAAAGAACTGAATGAATATTATGACTCAGCCAGTCATGGCGAGGGGGTGAAAGTAGGGGATAAATCTCGCATCATCAAGGTGATCAAGACTCCTTTTGATTCCGGTGAAGCCATGCAGATGCTCCCTAAACTTTTTGAAGGATTATTGGGTTTTGAGTTTTATGAGACCGACCCGGATAGTGGACGCATCATTGAGTTTGATGAGGCATTTGGTGCCAAGGCAAAGCAGAATTACTATTCGCGTATCTATGATCTTGCCAGCGAGGTGGCTGATTTATTGAAAATTCTTCGATCAGGAGGAAAGCTTTCACCAGCTTTTCAGGAACCTGAGGCAACAATCTATCTGGCGACCTGTACCTCTGATTTGCAACCAGTACGAGAAAAATTGTCCCGAGAATTTAAAGAACGAGGCTACAAAGTTCTACCTGATCAAGTACTTCCCTCAGAGTTTGGAGAGGTGAAAGAAATGGTTTCCAACCACCTCCGAGATTGTGATTACGCCATACACATCGTCGGAAAGCGCTACGGACTGATTCCCGAGGATGCGCAGCACTCTTTGGCTGAAATACAAAACGAGCTTTCTGCTTCCGAAAAGGCAAAGAGGCCCTCTTTAAGTCGTTTTGTTTGGATGGAAAGAGGTCTGATGAGTGAGGACATTCGTCAGCAGCAATTCATACAAAATCTGCAGGAAAAGGCAGAAATCCTTGCGGGTGCTGAGTTGATAGAGGATTCGTTGGATGTTTTTCGTGATTGCGTGATACAAACCATTAAAGAGCGCAAACAGAATGAAGTTTCCTCGCCGGATTCACAACAGATCTCAAAGGCCAATAACAGCGTTTATCTCATTTATGATCCGATCGATGAGGAATCGGTCTGTGAACTCGAAGATTTTCTTTTCGATGAAGGTCTTGAAGTCATGATTCCAACCTTGGAAGGCGATGAAGCCTTGGTGAAGAATGCGCATATCGAAAAGATGATCCACTGTGATGGAGTCCTCGTGTTTTACGGGCAGAGCGATCGCAGTTGGGTCGACATGAAATTAATGAACCTCATGAAGGCTCCCGGCTATGGTCGCACTGAGCCATTCAAGGCAACAGCGGTCTACTTGGCCCCGCCCTTTGAAAAGCGGAAGGGGAGGTATCGCACGCATCAGGCAGTTGTCATCAAACAAGAGGGTGAGAAAATCGATCCGTCTTCGCTGGCGTCCTTCATCGCGGCCCTCAAGAACTAAGTGAGCCTCTAAAATGGCAAAAAATAATCCGTATCCAGGACTCAGGCCCTTCAATTTCGAGGACAATCATTTGTTCTTTGGCAGGGACGAGCAAATAACCGATCTAGCATCACGTCTGCGCAAGAATCGTTTTGTGGCAGTTGTGGGTTCTTCAGGGAGTGGGAAGTCCTCCCTTGTAAGAGCGGGTCTGCTCCCAGAGCTGTTTGGAGGGACAATGGTGGGTGCAGGATCCCGATGGGAAACTTCCATTATGCGCCCCGGGGGCAACCCTATTGGGCAACTGGCCCAGGCTCTGATTGACACCGACCTCTACGATCCTGACGAAGAGGATATTACCCTACAAGTTATGGCGACACTGACCCGCAGTGGATTAGGCTTGGTGGAGGCCATACGACAAAGTGATTTGGAATCGGGTCAAAATTTTCTACTGGTAGTGGATCAGTTTGAAGAGATTTTTCGATTTCGAAAGGCCTCACGCGATTCGGACGAGCGAGCTATTTTTTTCGTTAATCTGCTATTAGAGGCGGTGATCCAGTCGGACCTTCCGATTTATGTGATCATTACGATGCGATCCGACTTTTTGGGGGAATGCAGCCGGTTTCCACGCCTTGCCAATGTTGTGAATGAAGGAGAATTCCTTATTCCAAGGCTCAACCGAGACCAAAGTAAGCAGGCTATTTTGGGACCAGCAAAAGTAGCCGGTGGTGACATCAGTGAACCATTGCTCAGTCGTCTTCTTAACGATATCGGTGATGATCCAGATCAATTGCCTATTCTCCAGCATGCACTCATGCGTTCTTGGGAACATACCGTGGCTGATGGGGACTCTCCTCTATTAGATTTAGCTGATTATCGCGCTACCGGGGGGATGCAAGAAGCCCTTTCTCGCCATGCTGACGAAATCTATCTTGGTTTACCCTCAGAACGTGAGAAATGGGTTGCTGAGAAGCTGTTCAAAGCACTGACTGAAAAAGTAGACAGCAATCGAGGCATTCGGCGTCCGATCACTTATCGGGAGTTGTGCGAGATGGTAGGTGAATCGGATGAGTTGATTTTGAGTGTCATCGATTCATTTCGAAGCCCTGGACGAACCTTTCTCATGCCCGGGATCGAAACGGTGATTCATCCCGAAACGGTGGTTGATATTTCCCATGAAAGCTTGATGCGGGTCTGGGTCCGGCTTCGCGATTGGGTCGAGGATGAGGCTCAATCAGCCAAGATTTACCGGCGACTTGCCGAGACGGCTCAACTGCATGATCAGGGCAAGGCTGGTTTGTATCGAAATCCAGATCTGCAGATTGCCATCTCCTGGAAAGACGAAAACCGCCCCAATAAAACATGGGCTGATCGATATTTTCCCGGGTTTGAATCGGCCATGGGCTTTTTGGACGAGAGCCATACGGAGGAACAGGCTCAGCTGCGTGCCAAGGAGAAAGCTCGCCAGCAAGAACTTACTAGAGCTCGCGATTTAGCAACCGCTCAAAGGGAACGTGCGGATGCGCTCAAAGCGAATGTGGCGCGCAGTCGCAAATTTACTCTAGTTTTTGCCTGTTTGGCCATGGGACTATTAATTACGGCCCTTCAAACCTACAAATTAAGGAACAAGGCTGAAGAGGAGCGCGAGCGTGTTCGGGTCAACTATTTTGTGAATCAACTCTCACAGGTTGATCAACATGCGAATCGAAAGGATTTCCAGAAAGCCCTTGGAGCTCTCAGGGGTATTGAGCCCGACACCATTACTGAGAAGCGTTTGCTGACGACTCGATTGATTGGTTCGATGAGCGAAACTTTTTATCCACGCCGTGTGGCCGAACATTACAGACTTAATCAGCGAGCTATATTTCCCAATGGCGGCATTGTCTCGCAGAACGGGCGTTATGTCTGCATCGGAGCTGATTATGATAACAAAGGGCACGTACATTTGGTGGATCTCGAAGGGGGCAATCCTGAGTTCCATTATTCTGCCATGGATTCAGTTCTCAGGGCCGATTACAATGATGTGGCAAAGCATTATGGTGTGGGATACAAATTTCAGGGAAATTACTTTGCCTCGGTCTTTCGGGTTTCCCGGGGCAACAAGTTTCCGACCGACATTTTGTTGGACGATGCTCCCCTGAAATTGAACTTCGACATGCAGGGGAGGTGGCTTGCCATTCTCACTGTGGATGGTGTTATCGAGCTCATTGATTGCAGTGGAGAGGATCTCAAGGTAACCCAAAAAATTCACTCGGGCGGTCGTTGTCTCAATGCTTCATTCAACCCCGCTGCGGATCGTCTTTACGTTGTTTTTGATGATGCTCAAGGTCAGCAGGTTAAAGAATACCACCTTGTGGATGACCAATGGTTAGAGAAGCGTCATGCCAACGTTACGCTTCATGAGGATAAGATAGAATTTGTGCACAGTAATTGGGCGCCTCATTGCGACGACCTCATGTTCCATGGAAACTCTGTGACACAGAAACCCATTTTGGGATGCTTCGATACCCAGTCCATGACTCTCAGGGAGCGAGTCAATGTGGACAACTACCACAAGGCGGGGGCCATCAACACGGCCCATGTAAGTCATGATGGGAGCTTTTTGATCAACCCGTGTATGGACAATACCTGTTCCATCACAGATTACCAGACAGGGCGTCTACTGCATCAGGTTCGGCAACCAGCCAATGTCTATTTCGCTTGCCTGAGTCCCAATCAACAAATGTTGATGGTGGGGGACTGGCTGGGATTTCGTCTCTGGGATCCTTACACAGGTGAACCTCTTACCTCCTATGTTAAGCTAGGGGAGGGGATGCGAGGGGCCTGTTTTCTGGATCAAGGCCGCATTCTAAGGGTCGTGACCATGAACGCGAATGTTTACGACTATGAAGTCAATGGGCTTCCACCGCAGCAACAGAGAATTCAGGGGGTCACATCCGTCCTGCCGCTCGACGATGGTAAGCAACTTTGGATGGCTCAGAACAATCGGCTTAGTCAGTGGAGTGAACAGGATGGCGCCTATGAACAGAGAGTCGTCGTGGGTGGATTTGACGGGGAGTGTCACATTGTTAAAGGAAGCAACGAGCGACTTGTTGCTGCGCTCGACTACACCTATCCCAAATCTAGCCGATTGATGGTTTTTCAAGCCAATGAATCAGGCGTTCTATCTGAACAACCTACCCGAACCTTTACAATAACCAGCCCAAGCACGCAGGACTTGGAAACGATGATTCTTACCCCCGATGGGAAATATTTCATCTATAATGAATGGAATCTTCGACTGTTAAATGTGTATTCATTGGAGGACGGCTCATTGGTCAAAACGCTCGATTTTCCATCCAGTATTTCATCGATTGAAGTCACTGGAGATTCGCGGCAACTTCTTGTTTACCACGGACCGGATTCGATCACTTTGTTCGATCTCCCGATGCTCGAAAAGGTGAACGAACTCAAACACCTGACACGTTATGGTGGGGCGCTTCGCTTTGATCGGTCTGGAAAATTGATGGCTAGTTTTGGCTCCGGCGAGAAGCAAGGTGTCTTGTGGTCTTATCGAGGGCCAGCGGATATTCAAAAGATAGCTGAATTTTCCCATCAATCGGGGATTTCCTCCCTTGATTTTAGTGTCGATTCCCATTGGATGGCGACTGGTAGCCAGGATGGGGTGATTTCCATTTGGGACCTTGAAGATGCCAAAGGACTCCTTACCCCGATCAAACAAATTCAACAAGACCGGGAAGTGGTGGGTTTGCGTTTTGTCCGTAACGGTGTCGAGTCCATCCTGCGCTGTGACGAGGCAGCGAATATCCGGATTTGGAACCGAAAGTATGGAGTGGTTGAGGCAGGTCCTTTTGTGATGGGAGATTCAGAAGTTGCTCAGACAGGTAATGCAAAATATGACTTTGACCTCTATGGAAATATCTTCAAAGACAGTCAATTTATCTCAATCATTGCCCGCTCCTCGCCTCTGGTGATTCAGCGCGTGCCCAATTTAACCGAAGCTGATGCCTTGGAAAGCAGTGATGTGCAGCGCGCGGTCGAGGCTTTGTCTGGGTGGGGAGGGTCACCCCCGGGAAGTCTCACTTTTCAGCAAGTCCAGGATCTTGGTGAGACTCTTTTGGAAGGAAATCCCTCCAATCTCGTTGGTGACTTCATTCGGTGGTATCGAAAGCCAGCCAGCATTCGGTCAGTAACTCCCCTGCAATCTATCAGCATGGAGGACTACATCGGGGACAACTTAGGCTCAGATGATATCAGGGTGATTTCACAGTTGCTACGACTGGCACCTGACAATCCTTCGGCGTTGGCTCGTTTTGGCTATCTTTACCTTGGAAACGCCAACTTCGGAAGTCTTTCTCAGAGGTTACAGGTGGCCCGATGGTATCAAAACTTTTCAAATGCCTGCGCCAAGGGGATCAAGACAGAAGACGGGCAGCGACTGACTCAACTCATTGGGCAACTTGATCAGGCACAAAGTGAGTAAACCAATGGATTCTCCAGCACACATCAGGATTGAAAAGGGAGTTAGATATCATGGATTGGATCTGGTGCGCTCGGTAGCCATGCTCCTTGGATTGGTGCTGCATGTATCCATTTTTTTCATGGAGGATCAAAGGATCTGGATGATGAGCCAGCATCAGACCGATCCACTCAACGGACTGCTGTATTCCTTTGTTCACATGTTCCGGATGCAGCTTTTCTTTATGATGGCAGGTTTTTTTGCGCAACTTGTCATTGAAAGAAAAGGCGGTCATCCTTTCTGGAGGGATCGCATCAAGCGTATTCTGATACCTTTCCTTTTTGCCGCAATCGTGCTGGTACCCCTGCATGATTTAGTTATCTCATCATGCGGTCAACCTGGAATGGTCCGCCAATACATGATGAGCCATTCTTTGATCGATACCGTCAAGGCGGTCATCTTCTACGGCCTTCTGGTAGATCAATACCCTCGTGAATTTGTCGGCTTCTGGCATTATTGGTTCGTCTATTACCTGCTCTGGATGTACCTGGTTCACGCCGTTATCAGATGCGCCTTACCTCAGTCCATCGGTAAGGCCACAAGCGGGTTCTGCGGCTGGGTGCTCCGTCGTGCGAGCGCCGCCCTTTGGATGGGACTTCTTTGTGTTCCAGTCCATTATTCACTTACAGATCCAGATTTCCTTCCCAATCACTTAAACTTTGAATTCAATAATTTTGGATATTACCTCATCTTTTATTTGTTTGGTATCGGTTTATACCGGCAACGCCAATTGCTTCCGAAGCTTGAGAAATATTGTTTCTTTAACATTTCGATCGGTTGCATGTTGGTCCCGCTGGTGCTAACCCTGACTCCTTTTATTTGCGATATACAACCCAGCGTTGCACACGACGTGCTCAGTTTAAAGTGGGTTGGTTTTCATTGGGTCAGTGAAGCCGTTTTTGAAGGTGGGGCCTTTAAGCTTTGCTATGTGCTCATGCGGGCATGTGGGGCTTGGTTACTTTGCTTCGGTTTCATAGGCCTTGCAGAGCGCTATCTAAAAGTGGGGCATCCGGTGGTACAGTATCTATCAGATTCCTCCTACTGGATTTTTTATTCTCACATGATCTTCACGTTTTCATTTTCATTTTTGTCCGCCAAGATTGCTTGGGGCAATTCTCTCACCAAGTCGTATTTGATCTTTGTTCCCTGCACCTACTTTCTTTGGTGGACCTACAATCGTTTTGTTCGCTATTCCTGGCTGGGTGATTTTTTTATGAGCCGAAGAAAACGGCGTGGTTCACAAGGAGGCGACTTGCATATTTCCACACTCCAACTCATCAAGTGGACCTGGAAGCCAGCTTCGCTTGGCCTTTTGTTCGCCTTCGTGATCGGGCAAGCGTTCAAGGAGCGCAGCATGCTTGTCGGTGAAGGATTTCTCAAAGAGGCTCAAATCGCTCAGCAGGAGGATTATTTCGATCGTGCGGAATCGCTTGATCAAGTGCTTGACCGGTTTGGGCGCAGTGCTCTCCATCTCGCTGCAATGACTTCAGACAACTTAAGAGATTATAATGTCATTGAAAAATTACTCCCTCATTTTGAACATCCAAACTTGCGAGATGTGATGGGGCGGACTCCTTTATTCAATGCTTCTCGGGCCGGCAATGTAGGTGATGTAAGATTCTTGCTGGCTGCAGGCGCAAATCCAGATCTGGCAGATCGTTTTGGGCACACCGCTGCCCATGCTTCCGCAATAAAATTACACTTGAAAGATCCTGCCGCTTCCGAGAGGCATCGTCAGATTCTCGAGATTCTCCGAGAACACGGCGCCGATTTTACTTTGCTGGACCATATGGGGCGAAACGTAAGCACCCTGATGGAAAAACTTTAAAGGTCAACCAATAGGCCTCGCTGTTTTTGACTTAAAACATAGTATCAAGCTTTCTCAGGATGAGAGTAAAAGAGCCGATTCAACGTTTGCACTACATGGATTCATTGCGCTCGGTTGCCATGTTCCTTGGCCTTGTCTTGCATGCAGGTGTTTTTTTCGCCTACTGGCCTATTGACCCCAAGGTGCCTCATGCCGACGCCTCCATGAGTATTCACTATCTCAAGGAGAGCATTCATACATTCCGCATGGAACTTTTCTTTCTGGTTGCGGGCTTTTTTTCGGCCATGCTGTGCCGCTCACGTGGTCTTCGTGGGTTTCTTTCGAACCGGATTCAACGCATTGTGATTCCATTTGGGTTATGTGTGCTACTTATGGAACCTTGGATTGTAGCGGAATATTTTCTTCAAAACTCTTTCAGTAATGAGACTTTTTGGTTTCGTTACTTTCAATACGCCCTGAATCCTTCCTATTTGCTCGAATCGCCTCAGCCTCTTGGAAATTGGTTCTGGCACTTTTGGTTTTTACATCTCTTGGCGTATTTTGCCTTTGGCTTTAGCCTTCTATGGAGATTAGGAAGATGGCTTAAAATACGAAGCGAGCTGTTTTATCCTGTTTTGAGGATTATCAAAGGGCCCTTTGGAATCATCCTTCTGAGCTTCATCACTCTTCCCGTGCTTCTTCTTAGCCCACCTTGGGCCGATGTTCCCGGGATCGGATCTTCTTTGGATGTTCTGGTTTATTACGGACTCTTCTTTGGTGCCGGAGCCCTTTTCTATGTGGATGAATCTGTTTTTGATGGTTTCAAACGACAAGCAATCTGGCACGTCGTACCTTTTTTGATGGCTCTTGGAGGGTTCTTTTATTTAGTGGATGAACTAAGGACCCAGGCACCACTTGAGGTTCTCATGCAAGATTACAACCTCTTTGCGACTGTTGAGGCTCATATAGAGACGGTGGGGCGCTTTCCCTTGTGGCAAAACCCACTCAATGGGTCTGGTTTTTCAGCGCCTTGGGAATGGTATTGGATGTGTCTGTTGCGAGCTTATACTACCTGGTGCGGTATTGTGTTTTTCATCGTGTTGTTTCGAACATTTTGTCAGCAATCCAATGCCTTGAGTCGTTACGCTTCCGACGCATCCTATTTTGTTTACCTGATACATTTTCCAGTTCAGTTCAGCATGGCTCGCTTTATCGTGGCGACCATACCTTCGGCTATTCTAGGTTTCTGGATTTGTTTAGTCGGCTCTACATTGGTCTCCTTATTCTTATATCATTTTTTCTGCCGCAATACATGGCTGGGGGTGCTGCTCAACGGTAGGAGGCATTCTCGGGATCTCAAAGAAGTCACCAAAGCACTGGTCACCATTCTGCGAAAGAGAAAGGCGTGGATGATACTCATGCTTATAATGGTCAGCTCCTTTGTCTTGGATAGAATGGGTGATCGGAACGAAAGGCTGTTTCTCACGCACGCGCTCACCGCTCAATCGGAAGCTCTCCGTAATTATGCGCAGGGCCAGAGGTTTGAAACCTTGGCTGGTATTCAGCGTCCCGATGGACGAAATGCTTTGCACATGGCCAGTCACCACATGCGCTTGCAGAGGCCAGACGCCGACATCAGGGAAACGGTATCTTTGCTTTTGGAACTGGGCTTCACCCCTGATAGTGAAGACTCGATTGGCCAAACAGCTTTGCACTATGCCCTGCGGTTTGGCAACATTGGTGCTCTGGACGTGCTTTTGGATGCGGGTGCAAATCCCAACGCTCAAGAGCGACGTTTTGGCCAAACCCCGATGCATATGGCTGCCATACGTGGCGATGAGGAGATCCTTGATAAATTATCAAAGGCTGGTGCCCAATGGGATCTGCGTCGAAGGGATGGGGCCACTGCAAGAGAACTTTTCACACGATTTCATTCTCATGGTATTGAGCCAAAATCATCATCCTCAAACCTTTCACGGCCTGGATCGATTTTCGTCCTGAGAGAGTTCGTAGGTGAGTAGGTAGTTTTCCTTCCGCACCCATTTGGCACTGCCGTCGCACATTTGGAAGTTGGTGCCAGCTTCACCATGATTGTCGTTGGGGTCAGGATAATTGTTGACGGCTCTGTCGCCCTGACCGTCACCATCGAAAATCAAATAAATGTCCGAGGGCCCCACGACTCTGCCTTTCAAGCCCAAGGCAGATCCCTTGTGTACCCAATTGAGGACCGATCGTTCGGTTTTGCGGGTGGTATAGTTCATGAAGGCATTGATTTCATAACTCACTCCGCGCAAGTCCGACTCACGCGTGCGACTGCTACGCATGCGTTTGTAGGGTGCTTGTCGGAGTAAGTCGGCCAAGACTTGCCTGCCGCGAACCCTGACGGTGTTGGTGCCAATGAAGTTCTGGGTCGAAGGGCAGACGAAAACCGATTGTGCGTTGGCGCTTGGAATGTAGGTTGGGTGGAGCCAGGATAAATCGTCGCTCCCATCGTCCGGGGTGCCTGAGAGCCATCCCTTGTCGTTGTCCTGCCCATACATCATCGAACCCAATCCCATTTGCTTGAGGTTGTTGAGACAACTGATCCGTCGAACCTTTTCCTTGGCCTTGGAGAGGGCAGGCAGAAGCATGCCGGCCAGGATGGCGATGATGGCAATCACCACCAGGAGTTCAATCAGGGTGAAGGCCTCGATACGTTGAAATGGTTTCAATTTCATGACTTTGAGTTGAGATGGGGTTGAGAGTTGCTTCAGGTGGGCACGATCCATGCCCTCAAGCCTTTATGGCATCGATTTGTTGGGTGGCAATGCCAATCGGTCGATCGAGGGGGATGCCTGCGCAGGAAAGCAGGGTTGTGAGCAGATCCCCTTGATTGCCCTGGATACCGGTAAGAAAACGTCCCGTTTTGATG
>Ga0181591_10005976_pt1 | contig 10563 bp, 19 predicted proteins | sample 071ome_33_FD_133757 | JGI IMG/M metagenome (GOLD analysis project Ga0181591, IMG submission 133757) | Coastal salt marsh microbial communities from the Groves Creek Marsh, Skidaway Island, Georgia - 071412AT metaG (megahit assembly) | ecosystem: Environmental > Aquatic > Marine > Intertidal...
AACAAACTTATAGGTATTTTAATAACCTTTCAAAACGTTTGGCAATACTTGGTGGAACTGGTTTAGCTGCAATAAATTTTTTTTTAAATTTTATTAGTATTACTTTTCAATTACCTATTATTCGTAGTATTGGAATAAGTTCCCAAATAATTATTGTTGGTGTCGTAATTGAAGTCATTCAAAAAGTTCAAACAATTATGATTTCAAAAAAATACAATGACTTTGAAAAATAAAAAATAAAGAAATAAAAAATTAAATGAAAATTAGAAGTTCTGTAAAACCAATGTGTGAAAAATGTCGCGTTATTCGACGTTATAATAAAGTGATGGTTATTTGTGAAAATAAAAAACACAAACAAAAACAAGGTTAATAAAAATTTAGTTAAAAAAATATATATATATTATGGTCAGAATTGAAGGTATTGATTTAGATGTAAATAAAAAAATTGTATATGCTTTAACAGGAATCTATGGAATTGGTTTAGCAAGTTCCGAAAAAATTTTAGCAAGTGCGGATATTGATCCAAATACACGTACTTATAATTTAACTGATGAAGAGATTAAAAAAATTCGTGAAGTTTTAGAACAAAACTATATTTTGGAGGTTAATTTACGTCGTTCTGTAAAATTAAATATTAATAGATTAGTTTCGATTAATTGTTTTCGTGGTCAAAGACATCGAAATTCACTACCAGTTCGTGGTCAAAGAACAAGAACGAATTCAAGAACAAAAAGAAATTTAAAAAATTAAAACTTTGTCATTTTAGAAAAATTTATGATTAAATCTACAAAAAAAAAAGTAAAAAAAAATATTGGAATTGGTGTTGTCCATATTCATGCAACTTTTAATAATACGATTGTAACTGTTACAGATATTGTTGGAAATACTCTGTCGTGGGGATCCGCAGGTGTAGTGGGTTTTAAAGGTGCAAGAAAAGGTACACCTTTTGCTGCTCAATTAGCTTGTGAAAAAGCTGTTTTAAAAGCAATGGAATACGGACTAAAAAAAGTTGATGTTTTAATTAAAGGTCAGGGCTCAGGAAGAGACCCAGCTGTCAGAGTACTTCAAAATACTGGAATTGATATTGTATCCATTACAGATATAACACCTGTTCCATTTAATGGATGTCGCCCTCCAAAGCGCCGTCGTGTCTAATAAAGATTATAATTTAAAATAATATTCATAATTATGAATTATTTTGATATTAATTGTGTTGAAATAAAAAAAAATGAATATAATGAAGAATACGGTTGTTTTATATTTGAACCATTAGAAGTTGGCCAAGCTGTTACTCTGGGAAATTCATTAAGACGTGTTTTATTATCGGATCTACCTGGTCTAGCCATTGTAGGGATTCGAATTCCAGGAATTAATTATGAATTTGGCCAATTACCAAATATTAGAGAAGATATTTTAGAAATAATTTTAAATTTAAAGGAAGTTGTTTTAAAAGGTGATATTAATCAACCAATTGTTGCTAGAATAAAAAAACAAGGACCTGGTTTAATTACAGCAAGCTGTATTGAAGTTTCTGGTATTTCAATTGTGAATCCCAATCAATATATTGGAACAATTATGAATAATGAAGTTTTTGAAATTGAAATTAAAATTCAAAAAGGAAAAAATTATGAGTTAATTAAAAGTGGAAAATTAATTAGTGAAAATAATTTCATTCCAATGGATGCTATTTTCATGCCAGTTACAAAAGTTCATTATGAAGTTGAAAGTATTCAAAAAAATGGGAAATTATCTGAACGTTTAATTTTCAATTTATGGACAAATGGTAGTATTACTCCAGATAAAGCACTTTTTTCGGCAGGTGATATTCTTAGAAAATTACTTGAGCCATTAAGTTTAAATCAACTAAATAATACCCAATTAAAATTCAAAAAAAACAAACGAAAACTTAGTGATATTAAAATTGAAGAATTAAATCTTTCATCACGTTCATACAATGCTTTAAAAAGAGCTGAAATTCATTCAATCGCTCAATTAATTACTTATTCTTTAAATGATTTGAAAGAAATTAAAAATTTTGGTAGTAAATCAATTCATGAAGTGTTGGTTGCACTAAAAAATCTTCTAGAAATAAATTTAAAGTTAAAAACTTAAAAATTATTATTAAATTAACAAAAAACTTATGAATGAAACATTTATACCAACAAAAACATTTATAAAAAAACAATGGTATATTATTGATGCAAAAGATCAAACACTTGGACGTTTAACTGTAAAAATTGCAAATCTTCTTAGAGGTAAGAATAAACCTTATTTTACGCCATATTTAGATACAGGTGATTACGTTATTGTTATTAATTCTGATAAAATTAAAGTTAGTGGCAATAAAAATACTGAAAAGCTTTATCGACGTCATTCTGGTCGTCCAGGTGGTATGAAAATTCGAACATTTAAAGAAATGCAGACAAAACTTCCAAATAGAATTATTGAAAAAGCAGTAAAAGGTATGCTACCTAAAGGAAAATTAGGACGTCAGATTTACAAAAACTTAAGAGTATACGATACTGACACACATCCCCATGTTGCTCAAAATCCAATTTTTTTAGAGTTATAAATTATCTTCAAATAAACTAATACTATAATTATGCAATTATTATATGAAACTGTAGGTCGTAGAAAACGTTCAAGTGCACGAATTAAGGTGACTTTAGGGACTGGTAAAATAATTATAAATAAAAAAGAAAGTGAAGCTTATTTTAATAATGATTCAAATTATTTAAATGAAATCAAATTACCACTAAAACATTTAGAATTAGAAAATAAATATGACATTCTAATTTCAGTTGCTGGTGGTGGTCTAAGCGGTCAAACAGATGCTGTTAAATTAGCAATAGCACGCGCATTATGCAAAATAAATCTAGAAAACCGCCCTACTTTGAAAGAGGAGGGTTTACTTACATGTGATTCAAGAATCAAAGAAAGAAAAAAATATGGATTAAAAAAAGCAAGAAAAGCTTCTCAATATTCAAAACGTTAAATAACATAATACAATTTTTACTAAATTATTAAAAAATGCCGAAAAAAGGAATTCACCCAGAATGGTTTGATGAAACTCAAGTTTATTGTGATGGTCAACTGATAATGACACTTAGTTCTACAAAAAAAGAAATAAATGTAGATATTTGGTCAGGAATTCATCCTTTTTATACTGGTTCACAAACAGTTCTTGACACAGAAGGTCGTGTAGAAAGATTTTTAAAACGTTATCAAATTTCAAATAATTAAAATTCTAATTAAATTTTAAAATATGCCTACAATTCAACAATTAGTTCGTACAAAACGAAAAGTTATTAAACAAAAAACAAAATCACCAGCATTAGAGCAATGCCCACAAAGACGTGGTATTTGTACTCGCGTGTATACAACAACACCAAAAAAACCAAACTCAGCAATACGAAAAGTAGCAAGGGTTCGTTTAACTTCAGGATTCGAAGTAACTGCTTATATTCCCGGGATTGGGCATAATTTACAGGAACATTCTGTTGTTTTAGTAAGAGGGGGTCGAGTAAAAGATTTACCCGGAGTAAGATATCATATTGTTCGTGGAGCATTAGATAGTGTTGGTGTAAAAAATCGCACAAATGGTAGATCAAAATATGGTGTAAAAAAACCTAAAAACTAAAAATTGGGAGAATTTATAAAATTATGTCACGTCGAAATATTAGTAAAAAAAGATTTCCACCAAAAGATTCAGTTTATTCAAGCTATTTAGTTAGTTTGTTAATTGCACGCACAATTAAAAGTGGTAAAAAAAGTTTAGCTCAACGAATTGTTAATGATGTCTTTGATGTTATTAAAGTAAAAACGGATACGGATCCTTTATATATTTTTGAAAAAGCAGTAAAAAATGTAACACCTAATATTGAAGTTCGTGCTACTCGAATTGGAGGATCTACTTATCAAGTTCCTGTGGAAGTTAGTGGTTTTCGCGGAACAAATCTTGCTTTACAATGGATTTTAAAAGCTGCTAAAGCAAGATCAGGAAAAACATTTGTAATAAAATTATCAAATGAAATTATTGATGCTTCTAAATTAGTGGGTAATGCAATCCGAAAAAAAGAAGAAACTCATAGAATGGCTGAGGCAAATAAAGCTTTTGCACATTTTAAATACTAATTCTAGAATAAAAATTTTTATAAGATATAAGTTTTATAAATTCGCCAAAAGTATTGATTTTAGAAAAAATTAAAAAAAAAATTAAAAAATTATGGCACGTGAAAAATTTGACCGTAAAAAACCACATATTAATATTGGAACAATTGGCCATGTTGATCATGGAAAAACAACATTAACTGCTGCAATTACTGCAACTCTTTCTTTAGAAAACACCTCTATTATTTCTAAAGATTATGAAGATATTGATGCAGCTCCAGAAGAAAAAGCACGTGGTATTACAATTAATACTGCACATGTTGAATACGAAACACAAAATCGTCATTATGCCCATGTAGACTGTCCAGGTCACGCTGATTACGTTAAAAATATGATTACAGGGGCAGCACAAATGGATGGTGCAATTCTAGTAGTTTCAGCTGCAGATGGCCCTATGCCGCAAACACGTGAACATATTCTTTTAGCAAAACAAGTTGGTGTACCACATATTGTTGTTTTTTTAAATAAAGAAGATCAAGTTGACGATGAAGAATTATTAGGATTAGTTGAACTTGAAGTTCGAGAATTATTAGGAAATTATGATTTCCCAGGTGACGATATTCCATGTGTTCCAGGTTCTGCATTACAAGCTTTAGATGCTATTAGAAAAGATAGTTCAATTAAACGTGGTGATAATACATGGGTTGATAAAATTTTCCAATTAATGGATGAAGTTGATAATTATATCCCAACACCTGAACGTGATATTGATCGTACATTTTTAATGGCGATTGAAGATGTTTTCTCAATTACAGGTCGTGGTACTGTAGCTACAGGACGAATTGAAAGAGGAGTTGTTAAAGTTGGTGAAACAGTTGAATTAGTAGGTTTAGGTGAAACACGCCAGACAACTGTAACTGGTATCGAAATGTTTCAAAAAACATTAGAGGAAGGTTTAGCTGGTGATAATGTTGGTATTTTATTACGTGGTGTTCAAAAAGAAGATATTGAACGTGGTATGGTTTTAGCAAAACCAGGTACGATTAAGGCACATACAAAATTTGAATCAGAAGTTTATATTTTAACAAAAGAAGAAGGTGGTCGTCATACACCATTTTTCTCAGGATACCGCCCTCAGTTTTATGTACGTACTACAGATGTAACAGGTATGATTACAGCATTTACAGCAGACGATGGATCTAATGTAGAAATGGTTATGCCAGGGGATCGAATTAAAATGTCAGCAGAATTAATTTCAGCAATTGCCATTGAAGCAGGAATGCGTTTTGCAATTCGTGAAGGTGGTAGAACAATTGGAGCAGGTGTAGTTTCAAAAATTTTAGATTAAATAATTTTACTCTATAAATCATTTAAACATGCTAGAAAAAAAATTGACAAAAATTCGTGTTCAAATAAAAGCATTTAATAAAAACATTTTAAATGCATGTTGTGATAAAATTCAAATTGTTGGAACTGAAACAAATTCAAATTTAAACGGTCCTATTTTTTTACCAACACATAAGCGAATTTATTGTGTTTTACGTTCACCACATGTGGATAAAGATTCACGTGAACATTTTGAAATTCGTACTCATAAAAGAATCTTTGAAATTACCACAAATTCTCCAGATTCATTTTTAGAAATCAAAATGCCCAAAGGTGCTTCATTTGATATTAAGTTTGTATAGGTTATATAAAGATAATTTTTAAATTTAATTTTAACAAAAATAAATAAATTTTAATTTATTTATTTTTGTTAAGTATTTTAGGGTATAAAATAATGTTTTTTTTTATTTTTTTAAATTTTTAATTAAATATTAAATTTTTTAGGGGTTGACTTTAATTTAAATTTAATATAAATATATTTAAACATAAAATTTTTTTTAACAATTGGAGGTGTGATGGTCAATCTTAATTTACTGTTAAACTTAAACCGATTTTTGCCTGCTAAACAACAATTACAGTTTTTAGCAGATTTACCCTGTTTACAAAAAAAAATATTAATTAATAATATAAAAACTTATAAAAAAAAACTTAAAAAAAGAAAGTTAGTTTCATCAAAAGGATTAAAAAAATTAATTTCATCAAGCCGATTAAAAAAATGTGTACGAGCTTTAGCTTTAGTAACTGCTTTTGGTTTAGTAATTATATTGCCTCTCCCCGCTTTTGCCCGCGATCGACATGCGAATTATCTTTTTCCTGGCAGCTCGCCTATCATTAAAGAGATTGTACGTAGTTCTCCATGGCTTGCATTATTGGATATATCTCATCTTACTGTAATGGTATCAGAATACCTTTACTTTTACACTGATTATTTAGGTCCGAGAGGTTCAAAAGTAGCTGATTACGTAATTTTCACTGGAGGTGTTGCATTTAACGCATTTTACGAGTACGCTCGTCCTAAAGTGCTAAATAAAGTGATTGCACAACATTTTGCAAATATTTATGCAAAAAGTTTAGCTTCACAAGTTGTTCCTCCGCCTGTTGCAGAGGCAGTAGTAAATACAATAATACCTCCAGCAGGTTAATTTTTTATCTACTTTGGAATTATATTCCAAAGTAGTCGGCCCCCATCGTCTAGAGGCCAAGGACACTTCCCTTTCACGGAAGTAACAGGGATTCGAATTCCCTTGGGGGTAATTTTATACAATTTAATTTTGAAAAGTTTAATATTTAAAAATGTTAAATATATAAATTTTTAAACTTGTCCGTTAAAAAAAAATATAAAAAATGTTAGTAATGGGTCACCTGGGATTTGAACCCAGAACTATTCGGTTAAAAGCCGAGTACTCTACCGTTGAGTTAGTGACCCTATATTTAAATCTTTTAGAACTAAGCTTTTATATATAATAACACTTAAAAAAATGAAATACAATTTTTTTTTAACTTTTTAATATTCTCATAAATATGTAATATATATATATATATAAGCAGATTAATTTGATTGAATACGAAAAGAAATTTTAAATATAGGAAACTAAAATAAAGGTTTCAATTTTTTATTTATTTATTACAGGAGAATCGTTATGGTTAATTGGCAGGTTATTGGACAATTATTTGCAGCAACATTAATTATTTTATCAGGACCAGCAGTAGTATTAATTTTAGCCTTAAGAAAAGGAAATCTTTAAGAACTGCTAGTCATACAAAACTAATTAATTAGAACTATTATTTATTTCTTGAATCAATTCAGATAGCGAGAAATTTTGGCTATTAGAGCTAAACTCGTTATCTGGTGTCAAGAAAAGCATACAATGGCATTCTTTTCTTTCACGCATTGGGAGACAAGGACAATTCCAAAAAGTTGAATTTGCTTCAATTTGTTTGTCAAAATAATATCTACAAGGGCATAAAGGCGAACCTAATTCTTCTTTATGTTGTGCTAAACCTTCTAATACATAAGCAGTAACACTGCGATCGGAACAAAAATATGTATTTGTTCGTTGAGCATATTTTTCTGCAAAACTAAGTACGGCTTCTAATCCTTCATTTTTTTTCTTTGAGTCCATCTTAAATTTTATTAAATATTAAAATATTTATAAAATTTATGCTAACTTATTTTAATTTTTTAGATTAGAATTAAAATAAGTCAACATAAATTTTATAAATTAGATAAAATGAAATAAGCTACACCTGCTCCACCTAAAGCACCAATTAAGAAACCTGAGCGAAATTGTGTCCAACCCATTTTTGTAAGCATTTCTTTATTTGAAAAACGATTATAAAAATCTGTTGACTTTTGAAATGTTACATTTCCGTAAATAGTTAAACAAAGTGTAAGTATAATAATTAAACCAATCGCTGACAAAAATCCTGCCAATAAAGCAACGGGGGAATTTCTTAAAGGTCCTAATTTATCAAATGGTCCAACTAATAAATAACCATGTGCCATTCCAATTTCTAAACCACGTAGCAATGGTGATAAACCTTTTCGGTATGCAGGTAAATTTCCTAAAAATGCTTTTGTAATTGAAGAACTAGTAATAGGTGTTGCTAAATGACCTACAGATGGATCATCATTATATGCTTTTATAAAATCTGCCATAGTTTTTATTTTATATTTATAAATTTTGATTAATTTAAGAAAAAAAAAATTAGTTAAATTTTTTATATAATATATATATATATATATATAAGTTTATAATACTTGTATAATACAAATTTATTTAATTTAAGAATTTTTAATTAAATATAAAAATTATTTAACAATAAAAAATATGAGTCTACTTTTTAATTATATTTTACTAGTGGTTTTAGGTATTAGTTTAGTCTCAGCTTTCTTTTTAGGTTTTAAAGCTATTAAACTTATTTAAGTGTGTATTTTTTAAACATAATCTTTTAATAACGATAAAGATTATGTTTAAGATTTTTAATTTTTTTTTAATTTATGACATATAGTAGTAGAGAAATTTATCGTGAAAATATTGTGGGTTCAAAACGTTTTAGTAACTATTTTTGGATCTTAGTATTATTGATTGGAGGTTTAGGATTTTTTCTTGCAGGTCTTTCAAGTTATTTTAATATAAATTTTTTACCGGTAGCAAATCCACGTGAATTATTTTTTATTCCTCAAGGGATTATAATGGTTTTTTATGGAACTGTGGCTTTAACGGTTAGTTTTTATATTTTTTTAACAGTTTTTTGGGATATTGGTAGTGGTTATAATGAATTTAATCGAAAAGATAATTTAATTCGTATAGTTCGAAAAGGTTTTCCTGGAAAAAGTCGCGAAATTTTTTTAGTTTATCAATTTGACAATATTCAATCCATTAAATTACTTATTAAAGAGGGTTTAAATCCAAAAAGAGTAATTTTACTTTGTACAAAAGATAAACGAGAAATTCCTATTAGTCCAATAACACAACCATTATCTTTGAATGAAATTGAACAAAAAGCTTTTGAAATTGCCAGTTTTTTAAATGTTAAATTGGAAGGGTTATAAAAATTAATGAATAATTCTTGTATACTATAATTAGTGTTTAGCTTATGAAATAAGTAGCTGAATAGCGTAAAGATAAGAGCGGGCATAGTTTAGTGGTAAAACCTTAGCCTTCCAAGCTAAAGATGCGAGTTCGATTCTCGCTGCCCGCTTTTTAAATTGATAAAAATATTGGAATGTGAAATAATGTAAAAGTAAGGTTATCTAATTCTTATTTATCTCTTGCTAATAAAATTTACAATTGGAGGTTTACAATGTCTGGTGGTTCAACAGGTGAAAGACCATTTTCGGATATTATTACAAGTGTTCGCTATTGGATTATTCATAGTATTACAATTCCTTCACTATTTATTTCTGGGTGGCTTTTTATAAGTACAGGTTTAGCTTATGATATATTTGGTACACCGCGTCCAAATGAATATTTTTCACAAGATAGGCAACAAGTGCCACTTGTAAATGATCGTTTCAATGCTAAACAAGAATTAGATGATTTAACAAAAGGACTTTAATAATTTTAAGGAGAAAAATTTGTGGTAAAAAATATTAATCAACCCGTTGCTTATCCGATCTTTACTTTTCGTTGGTTAGCAATTCACGCTTTAGCAGTTCCTACAATTTTCTTTTTAGGAACTATTACATCTATGCAATTTATTCAACGATAGGAGTTTACTTTATGACAGGTCCAAATCCAAGCAAACAACCAGTAGAATTAAATCGTGCGTCTTTATATTGGGGTTTACTTTTAATTTTTGTTCTTGCTGTATTATTTTCTAGTTATTTCTTTAACTAAATTAACATAATATAATTAAGAAAAAAGTTAATAATCTCTTTTAAAATATTTTATATTAAAATTAAACTTAAAAAAACTCAAACTATGGCAGGTACAGGTAGAATACCTTTATGGATGGTAGCCACTGTAGGTGGTTTAGGAGTAATCGCAGTTGTGGGAACATTTATATATGGTGCATATTCAGGTTTAGGTTCATCATTGTAAATTAAATTCAAAATAAGAATTACAAAAGAAATTTAATAATTCTAGTTAATTTATAAAATTTATTCTTTTTTTTTATTTATTTTGGAAAAAATGAACAATTTTTGTTTTCAAAATAAATAAAAATTTATTTTGAAAACAAAAATTGTTTTTAACAAAAAAAACTGAAAAAATTAAAAAAAATATTTATTTAGTAATTCCAGGAATCTGTAGATAATCATCTAGTTCGCGAAAAATTGTTTTAATTCCATACTTAACTAGTCTATACATTCCATCACCGAGTGCAATAGCTATTGCACCTCCAATTAGGTATAGAGGCCAATAACGTATAGGTGGCAATGAATCTAGTTTCTCTATATCAGGATTACTCGAATTAGTTTCGTTTTTTTCAGAAAATTCCGCAACTGCTGGCTGTGATGACGAAATAGTCATTATCAATAAGTTTGTCAGGATTAAAGGTACTATTTTCCTACTTGGAGATAAAATTGTTCTAATAAAAAACCCCCTTTTTGATTTGGGATTA
>Ga0181591_10005978_pt1 | contig 10559 bp, 10 predicted proteins | sample 071ome_33_FD_133757 | JGI IMG/M metagenome (GOLD analysis project Ga0181591, IMG submission 133757) | Coastal salt marsh microbial communities from the Groves Creek Marsh, Skidaway Island, Georgia - 071412AT metaG (megahit assembly) | ecosystem: Environmental > Aquatic > Marine > Intertidal...
ATCACACTCGGGTTGAGCCCATTTATCGCCGCGGAGGTGTTTAAGGTCGCGCTGGCGGCAGCCACCGTACCGTTGGTCTGGCGCGCTGTACGCCACTGAGCATGCCTGAGATTTAGGTCGCCCGTGCAGTTGGGACGGGACTGAAAAGGAAAGACAAGGAGAAAACATGAGAGATTACCTGCATATACGGCTTGGCGACCAAACTGTTGACCGGCAGACCTTCACTGGAGAACAGGTTGCCCGGTCAGGGCGCTATTTCATCGCCCGCGAGCTTGTGGCGTGTGGTGCAGCCAAGGTCGAGCCACTATCGGGCGACAATCCCCTGATTTTTTCAGTCGGCCCATTTGCAGGTACCAATTTCTCCAATGCCAATCGCGTCAGCGTTGGTTGCCGCAGTCCATTGACCGGTGGAATCAAAGAGGCGAATGCGGGCGGTACGTTTGGATTTGCCCTGGGTCAGTTGGGTCTTGCGGGATTCACACTGCATGGAGCTGCAAGCGAATGGACCGTCATGCATGTCTCCCTGGAAGGAGAGGTGAGTTTCTCGTCTGCAGATGATCTCATGGGGCTATCGAATTTCGACTGTGCCGCAAAACTACACGAGCGCTATGGCAAGAAAGTCAGTCTCGGAATCTGCGGGCCAGTTGGGGAATATCTCGGCCTGCTGTCAGGAATTTCATTCAGCGATACGGATCTTCGGCCGTCCCGCCTTGCGGCCCGTGGTGGTGTCGGCGCGGTGATGGGAGCCAAAAGAGTGAAAGCCATCGTTCTGGAGCTCAACAAGATGCCGAAACTGCATGACCGAAAGAAAGTCATTGGGGCGGTCAAGCAGTACAACGCCATGCTCAAGGAAGACGAGATCGCGCAGAACATGAAGGCCTTCGGCACGGCCCTGATGGCGGATACGCAGAATTATCTTGGGGGGTTGCCGGTCAGGAATTTTACTGCCGGCCAGCTTGTCGATCCGGATGAAGACGTAATGCGGATGGGCGGTGAGTTTATCCGCGAGCAGAACCTTGAGCGCGGCGGCCAGACGGCCCACGCCTGCATGCCGGGGTGCACGATCGAGTGCAGCAATGTTTACGTTGACAGCGAGGGCAAGGAAATTGCCTCGCCGGTCGAATACGAAACGATCGGCCTGATGGGAACGAACTGCGGGCTGACGGATCCGGATGAGCTGGCTCGGGTGAATTTCGTAGCGAATGATCTTGGTATTGATACGATCGAAGCCGGCGCCATGATTGCTGTGTTAATGGAGGTAGGCCAGGGCGAATTCGGTGACGTGAACTTTATGCTTAAGGTGCTGGAGGAGATTCGCAGCGGTTCGGAAAACGGTCGAATTTGGGCCCAGGGGACTGCCCGGGTCGGAGAGCACTACGGGGCTCAACGGGTGCCGGTGATCAAACAGCAGGCCATCAGTGCCTACGATCCGCGCGTTGTCGAGGGGACGGGAATCACGATGATGATGACTGCCCAGGGGGCAGATCATACTGCCGGCAATCTGCCTAAACTGGATTGCAGGGAGATGGAGGCATCTGAGATCGTAGCGGCAAGTTTCGAAGCGCAGCGGGTGATGGCGGCCTCTGATTCATTGGGTCTTTGCATCTTTGGCCGCGGCGTTACGGATACCAATGTGGAATTCATCATCGACGCCATCAATAGTGCGCTTGGGACCGAGCTTCCAAACTCTTTCTATCGAGAACTCGGGGCCGAGACACTGCATCTGGAGCATGAGTTCAACCGGGCGGCGGGATTCAGTGATGAAGACGATGAGCTTCCGGCGTTTTTCTATGAAGAACCGCTACCGCCGATGGATCGTGTGGCGCGTTTTCACGGAGATGAAATCAATAAGTTCCGGGAGTAGGTATCGAGATCAGCGGATCATTCGCCTCAAATTCCAATAATCGGATGGATCTTTGAGCCGTCACTAAAGCGGGAGAAGCGGAACGGCTGGGGGTCGACCAGCGGTGTTTTATTCATGATGAGATCGGCAGCGAGTTCTCCCGCCGCAGGCCCGATGCCAAATCCGTGGCCGGAAAACCCAGTGGCAACAAAAAAGCCGGGCTGTTGAGACACCTCTGAGATTACCGGTACTGCATCAGGAGTGACATCAATCATTCCTGCCCACTGCTGGGCAATGACTGCGTCACGGAACACCGGAAAATCTCTCTCAAGCTGGGAACGAGCCTTGTTCAGTAGTGGTTGCACCGGCGAAGGGTCCAGGATGCGATGGGTCGTGAATGGCTCTCCTTCGCCCGCCAGCGCCTTTCTTTGATGATGCAACGCCTCGGTAAAGGTTCTGCCTATGCTGGGTCGCAGATGTCCCTTGGCCATCCAGGCCAGTTTGCTGAATAACCCCAAAAACCGGACCGCGTCAGGAGTGAGTTCAAACCAGATAGCCGTATTGGGGGCAACCGTATAACCGCCATCGGCGCGTGGTCGAATCGCGAAACCAGGCGTGCTGATGCAGGATTTAAGGCCCGCATCGATCGCGCCGGTCCGCATCACTGATGATCGGACTTTCAACTGGGGCAAGAGCAGGCGCTCGTGCGCACAAAAGAGCCGTGACCATGCCCCGGCGGCCAGCAGAACCGCATCAGATCGGATTAGACCGTTCTCGGTGAGCACACCACAAACCCTGCCGCCGCTGACGTCAAGTCCGAGTGCTGCTGTTTGGGTCAGTAAGGTCACGCCTTTTTTTTGTGCGCAACGTGCGATTGTTGGAGCGGCAACAAAGGGTTCCGCTTTGCCGTCGGTCGGGCAATAAAGGGCGCCGTGCCAGGCGCGGGAACTGCCTGGCAGATGCCTTGCGACCTCGGCTGCGGTAATGAGTCCCGTATCAATACCAAAGGGCTCTGCGTATTCCAGCCATTTTCCGTGCGCTTCCAGACCCTGATCGGAATCAGCGAGATAGAGCGTACCGCAGCGCTTGAACCCAACGTTCCCTTCGACGCGCTCATTCATTGCGGCCCATCTTTCCAGTGACTTCATGACCAACGGAATTTCACGAGGATCACGTCCCTGTTGGCGGCACCAACCCCAGTTTCGGGACGACTGCTCGGCACCGATCTCGCCTTTTTCGCAGAGCGTGACAGATATCCCTCTCTCGGCGAGGGTGAGTGCCGCACTGACTCCGATGATTCCGCCGCCAATGACGACGACGTCGGTCTTCTCCGTGGGGAACGGATCGGGAATCAGGGCATCAACGAGAGTCGGCATTGGGAGCAGGGATGATCTTCCCGGGATTGAATAGATTATGAGGATCGAGCGCCTTTTTGATCGCCGCCATGACTTTTAAACCGGTAGGATCTTTGTACCTTTGCATCTCATCGACTTTGGACATGCCGATCCCGTGTTCCGCGCTGAAGGAACCTCCCAGTTCGGCGACGTGGTCATGGACAAGATCGTTCACTTCCTTCCATAGCGAAAGGAAAGCCCCGGCGTCCATATCGGGGGGTTGTGAGAGATTGAAGTGAATATTGCCGTCTCCTACATGACCGAACGGACACGGCCTGATTCCCGGCACCCGCCTGGCGACGATGGCCCAAGCTGTTTCGATAAATTCAGGCACCTTTGAGACCGGAACGGAAACGTCATGTTTAATGCTCGCGCCTTCGAGGCGTTGCCCCTCTACAATCCCCTCCCGCAACTTCCAAAGTGACTTGGCCTGCCGCTCACTTGAGGCGATCACCGCGTCTTGGATGTCTCCTGCCTCCAATGCATATTCAAGAATCGTTGAAAGCAGGGTATCAACGTTGATGGCATCGCCGCTGGCCTGGAGCGAAAGCAGGACGTACCACTCATGGGACGTTGTCATCGGGTCAGAACAGCCTGACACGTGCTTGAAGGCAAAGTCGAGACCGACTCGGTGCATGAGTTCAAAACTGCACAAAGTGCCCCCACTGCCTGATTGAGCGCGCTCGAGGAATGCGATGCTCGCCGGGAGATTGCGCAAAGCAACGAGCGCTGTTGCGCTCTGATCAGGGTGGGGATAAAGCTTTAGTGTTGCGGCGGTAATGATACCCAGCGTGCCCTCAGAGCCGATAAGCAACTGTTTGAGATCATACCCGGTATTGTTTTTTCTGAGGCCGTGCAGATCGGACAGTAACTCGCCACTGGGCATCACGGCCTCAAGGCCGAGGACCTGATCTCTTGCATTGCCGTAGCGCAGAACGTTTATGCCGCCCGCATTGGTCGCGAGGTTGCCGCCGATCTGGCAACTGCCTTCCGCCGCCAGGCTAAGCGGAAAAAACCGTCCGGCGTTACGTGCGGTCGTTTGAAGTTCTGCGAGGATGCATCCCGCCTCGACCGTCATCGTGTTGTTGGCCGGATCGATGTCACGAATCTGTTTGAGCCGCTCGAGACTGAGGATGATCTGGTCGGCGTTTGCCACAGCACCCCCACAGAGGCCGGTGTTACCGCCTTGCGGCACCAACGGCGTCTTGTGTGCTGCACACGCCTTGACGACTGCCTGAACCTCAGCGGCATCTCGAGGTCGAACGATGATCTGCGACTCACCATGGAATCGCCCGCGCCGTTCCTCGAGATAAGGCTCCGCTTCGACAGGGTTGGTAATGACCCCTCGGTTGTCGAGAATTTCACGCAGGTTTGAGAGCAGAGTATTCATCAGCTAAATCAATACTGGCAGCGTCTGAATGACCCAGTCGCCGCAGGGTATTTTCGCCAGCGAAGGGATTATAGGGTTCCAAGGGGACGCCGGTGTCACAGCGACATTCTTTTTTGGTACAGTGTCGCGGTTGTCGATCAAATAATCAAAACGCGGAGGAGAATCGGGTAATGCATCGGATGCTTCACATGGAGCCCAGTCTTTGTACCGGGTGTCTGCAGTGCGAGATGGCGTGCAGCTATGAGCACGAGGGAGAGTTTAACCCTGCGCGGTCGCGCATTCGGGTTTTCGAGTTTGAGCACGGTCGGACGTCTGTGCCATATACCTGCACGCAGTGTGTTGAGGCATGGTGTATGAAAGCCTGCCCAACGGCCGCGATCTCGGTCAATACCGAGTTGGGAGCCAAGCTGGTGAGTCCTGAGGCATGCGTGGGATGCAAGGCCTGTGTCTCTGCGTGCCCGTTTGGGACGATCGAGTTCAACCCTGTCAGCGGCAAAGTGGACAAGTGCGATCTTTGTGGCGGGGATCCGAAATGCGTGTCTGCATGCCCGACCGACGCGATTACCTATGTGGATGCCGGGGCATCCGGCGTCGGCCGTATGCAGGCGTCCGCACAACAGGCTGCACAAGGGGGTGCATCATGAGTTGGCAAGGAAAAATACTTCGAGTCAATCTGACTTCGGGAGAGGTGACGCCTGAGCCGCTCAATATGGAGTGGGCCAACGACTATATCGGTGAGCGCGGCCTCGGCACCAAGTACCTTTGGGAGAACATGGATCCCAAAGCAGATCCCATGGGCCCTGACAATGTGTTGATTTTTGCGACCGGCCCGCTGACGGGTACCAGCGCATCTACGAGCGGCCGCTATGCGGTGATTACCAAGGGTCCTCTCACCGGCGCGATCGCCTGTTCCAACAGCGGAGGCAAGTTTGGTGCAGAGCTGAAATACGCCGGATTTGATCTCCTTCTGGTTGAGGGCCGTTCAGAAAAACCGGTCTATCTCTTGATTGAGGGTGATGAAATCAGTCTCGCCAGTGCGGACAAGATTTGGGGAAAGACGGTTTGGGAAACGGATGAGTGGATAAAAAAGCAGCATCACAACCCGATGCTGAAGATTGCGACCATCGGCATCGCAGGAGAACGCGGGGTGCGCTATGCCGCCGTGGTTAATGACCTGCACCGGGCCGCTGGCCGGTCTGGAGTCGGTACGGTGATGGGCGCAAAGAATCTGAAAGCGATAGCGGTGCGCGGGACAGGGGGCGTGCGGGTTAAGGATCCCCAGCGGTTTATGCAGGTGACCGACGAGATGAAGAACCTGCTTGCCAAGGAGACCGGCGGCCTGACCAAGTACGGCACCAACGCCATGATGGACACGATGCAGGAGTTCGGTGGTCTGCCGACCAACAACTTCCAGGAAGTCCAGTTCGACGGCTACGACAAGATCGACGCCAAGGCGATGCTGAAGACTGACGATACGGGACACACCAACCTGCTGACCAACAAAGCCTGTTTTGGCTGCACCATCGCCTGCGGCAGGATCGCTCACATCCGAAAAGATCACTTTACGATCCAGAATCGAAAAGAGTACTGGCACGCATCGGGCGGCCTTGAATATGAGACAGCATTTGCATTCGGCCCGGTTGTCGGGGTCGATGACATCGATGCCTGCACCTTTGCCGGATATCTGATGAATGAGCATGGCATGGACCCGATCTCTTTTGGCGTCACTCTTGCGGCCGCCATGGAGTTGTACGAGATGGGAGTCATTACCACCGACGATACCGATGGTGTGGAGCTTAATTTTGGGAACGCCGAAGCACTGACCGTGATGGCGGAAAAAACCGGCAAGCAGGAAGGTTTTGGCGAAATCCTGGGCATGGGATCAAAACTGATGTGTGAAAAGTATGGCCATCCTGAACTGTCCATGACGGTTAAGGGGCAGGAATTCGCCGGGTATGACTCGAGAGCGCTACAGGGGATGGGGCTTGGGTACGCCACCGGCAACCGCGGCGCCTGTCACCTGAAGCACGATACGTTTGAGGTCGACATGGACGACCAGACGGGAGAAGGCAAGGCGGAGCCGTGCAAGACCTCCCAGGACTGGACTGCCGCGGTCGACTCAAGCGGCCTTTGCATGTTCACCATGGGCGCCTGGGGCGCTCCAGAATTTGCCGCGCAATTGGATGCCGATAGCGAAGGCGACTGGACCGCAGAGCGTCTGATGGAGAGCGGTGAGCGGATCTGGAATCTGGAGAGGATGTTTAATCTCGCGGCAGGGCTTACCCGGGCAGACGATACCCTGCCTGAACGGCTGCTGAAGGACCCGGCACCCAGCGGCACCGCCAAGGGCCGTGTTAACGAGCTCGACCGGATGCTCCCTGAGTACTACGACCTGAGGGGCTGGAACGAGGCAGGTGAACCTACAGAGGACACCCTTGGCCGATTGGGGCTCAGTTAACCTCCAATGCAGGTCAAGGTACGGGTAACGGGGCACCTCATCGATCTGTGCCCGGTCGATGAGGTGGAGTTGCCCGAGGGCGCCAGCGTCGCCGACGCGGTGGCGGCGTTGGGCATTCCCCCGGAACAAGTCGGGTTGGTGTCTGTCGACGGGCAGGCAGTATCCAAAGCCAGAAGAGATTCCACATTGCTGGCCGACGGTAACGAGATGGTCGTGATGGCGCCGCTGACCGGCGGTTAAGGAAGCAAGGGTGTTCGAGGTGGTTGAGTTGTTGCCGCCAGGATCGCAGTTAGGCGTTTTCGTTGGCGCCGTGCTGGTGCTGGTGTTGACGCCAGGCCCGGCACTTTTCTACATTCTTGCCACCAGTATTGCCCAAGGCACTCGCGCCGGGGTGATATCCGTGCTGGGGATAGCGACAGGGACGCTGGTTCATGTCGTGATGGCCGTGTTTGGCCTGACGCTGTTGCTCGCATCATCAGCGGCGGTATTCCAGTTTGTGAAATATGCAGGCGCCGCTTATCTTGTGGCACTAGGCCTGTATTTATTGGCTCGACCCAGGCAAGAGCAGGGAGCACCATTAGAACAGCCCGCCAGAGATCTATGGCGGGTCTACAGCCACGCCGTCATGGTCAATGTCCTCAACCCGAAGGTGGGGATTTTTTTCCTTGCGTTTTTCCCGCAGTTCGTAGATCCCGGACGGGGTGAGCCTGGCCTGCAGTTTCTGTTTCTCGGGATATAACAGATTGGGGTCGTTTTGGTAAAGGATACCCTGTTTGTATTGACCGCGGGTGTAGTGATGCGGCTTCTCAGGCGTCAAAGCGGACAGCGCCGATGGCCGCAGATCTTTGGGGGCCTGACTTATATTGGGCTCGGGATTTTCAGTGCCATTATCGATCCCCCGGCCGAGGGCTGAGACCCGACCGGTACGCACGGCACGCAGCCGTCCGGAGCATCAACTTCGCGGACAGTCTACGTCAGGCGCGCTTTCGTACCAGAAACGACCCGCAAGGTTGCCCCGCCAGACCCACAACGCAAGCAGCGGTGCTGATCCCGTCTGCATCGCGTGAACGGCGCAAGAGGCGTGGTGAATTAGGTCACCCGGCCGCGCGGTCAATTCCTGAGCATCGATGCGCCAGTGAGCTTCGCCGCTCAGAATGAAATAGAACTCCTCGGCATCGTGCGCGTGACCCGGATAGGCAATGTTGCCCCGCTGCAGGAGAAGACCCATCCTCACCGGGTCGTTGTCGGCCGGCGGATTCTCGTCTATCAGCATGGCATAGGCATAGCCCCCCGGGAAGAACTCCGGCACACCTCGGCTGGCTTCCTCCCAGGGTGAGAAGGAAGCCGCGTGAGCGACTGCGTCACGAAGGAGGTGATCAGCCGGAATTCCCTCTATCGCCTCTTGAAGGCAAAGTTCGGATGTGGAACAGGTTAGAGCTGGTTTTTCAGGTTTTTCACGCGGTACGCGGTCTATCTGACTAGCAAGCGACCTAAATTCCGGATCACGACCCGCTCGACAGGTTTGGCCGATCCGATCCAAAAGTGTCGGTAGATACTGGCTCATAAGTGGGGTTCTTCAGTCCAGGCAGTGAATCGTGCCAGAATGGTTTTGTTGATGGGCTCGAATAAGGTAATCTCTTGACGTCGGTTATATCAGAACGCGGGCTTTTGTGCTGATAGCACACCTTTGAACCTAGTAAATTAAATTGAGCCTGATGCAATTTAATCGGGCTTCACGACTCCAGGAAAACTTTTGTGACTGAACTTCTGCTCAGCATGCGCGACCTCGTGATCGAGGCGGACATTGACGGCCAATGGAAGCCGATCGTAAAGGGTCTCAGCATGAATCTGCATAAAGGCGAGATCATCGGCCTGATCGGGGAGTCAGGGGCAGGCAAGTCGACTTTTGGCCTGGCGGGCATGGGGTACACCAAGCCCGGATGTCGGATTGTTTCCGGGTCGATCCGGCTTGAAGACGAAGAACTCGTTGGTGCCTCTACCGCGCGGCTGCGTGAGATACGCGGAAACAGCGTTTCCTACGTGGCACAAAGCGCGGCCGCGGCATTCAATCCCGCGCATCGTCTCATTGAACAGTTTGTGGAGGCGCCGGTGCAGCACGGCAAGATGCGGGGCAATGAAGCCGCGCGCCGTGGTCAGGAGCTTTACCGTCAACTGGATTTGCCTGACCCAGATAACATTGGCAACCGTTTCCCGCACCAGGTCTCAGGGGGTCAACTGCAGCGCGCCATGACAGCAATGGCCATGGGTTGTGACCCCCGTCTCATTATCTTCGACGAGCCTACGACTGCCCTCGATGTGACCACCCAGATCGAAGTGCTTTCTACGATCAAGGAAGCGGTGAGGGCGCGGGGAGTAGCCGCGATTTACATCACACACGACCTTGCGGTGGTCGCGCAAGTCGCGGATCGCATCATGGTGTTGCGTTACGGAGAACTCGTGGAAGAAGGAGACGCGCGGAGTCTTCTGGAGAACCCGCAGCAGGAATACACCCGACGCTTGTTGGCAGTCCGATCCTTGCGTGAAGAGAAAGAAGTGTCCAAAAGGGATGAGACGGTTCTTGACGTTTCTGGCGTCAGTGCGCGATACCCGCGCGCCGAGGAAGACGTGCTCAAAGATATCTCGGTCAGGGTCCAGAAAGGAAAAACGGTTGCAGTCGTTGGCGAGTCCGGAAGCGGCAAAAGTACCCTCGCGCGAGTGATCACCGGATTGTTGCCCCCGTTGCGTGGAGAAGTTCGGTTTTGCGGAGAGGTATTGAGTCCGGCGCTGGCGAATCGGGGACGTGAACAGTTGCGGTCTGTTCAGATGATCTATCAGATGCCGGACGTGGCGCTTAATCCCCGGCAGAAGATCGCCGAAATCATCGGCCGGCCGTTGGAGTTTTATTTGGGTTTGAAGGGGGCCGAGAAAGTAGCCAAGATCAACCGGTTGCTTGAGCAGATTGAACTGCCGACGGATTATGCAGACCGCTATCCCGCGCAACTTTCTGGGGGCGAAAAACAGAGGATTTGTATCGCCCGAGCGCTGGCAGCGGAGCCTGATCTCATTATCTGTGATGAAGTAACTTCGGCCCTTGACCAGTTGGTTGCAGAAGGAATTCTGGAACTTTTACAGAATCTGCAGAACCAGTTGGGCGTCTCCTATCTATTTATTACCCATGATCTTGCTACCGTGAAAGCCATTGCTGACAGTATCGTGGTGATGTATCAGGGCAGGGTGGTTGAGCAGGGCCCCAAGGCGGAGATTCTTACCCCTCCCCACGCAGCCTATACTGAGTTGTTGTGGTCGTCCGTACCAGAGATAGTCCGGGACTGGCTGGAAACGCTGGTTGCGCGTCGCAAGCGCGGTGAATTGCCAACCATAGAGTCCATTAACTAGGTTTTTGGCGCGAGCCAGGCGTTAGACGGGCGACGCGCCGCCCTGACTTGGCTGGAGTTCAGGTCCGATGGGTATTCC
>Ga0181591_10005979_pt1 | contig 10558 bp, 10 predicted proteins | sample 071ome_33_FD_133757 | JGI IMG/M metagenome (GOLD analysis project Ga0181591, IMG submission 133757) | Coastal salt marsh microbial communities from the Groves Creek Marsh, Skidaway Island, Georgia - 071412AT metaG (megahit assembly) | ecosystem: Environmental > Aquatic > Marine > Intertidal...
CCCGCGATCGGCAAGGGAGGTCACCGTCTCAGCGGAGGGATGGCAGAGCCAGATGCGCTCCGGCCGGTGGTCCCCGATGACGGCCAGGAGTGGCTCGAGGGCGGCATCGTCCTTGAGGTCGAGGGAGATCGGGATCTCCCCGCCGGAGTCTCCGAGTAGGTCGAGCAGTTCCCCGAGGGTCGGGATGTGGTCGGGGAGGTCGACCCGGTCGATGTCGCGTATGGCGCGGCGTCGCAGTCCGCTTCGCAGCGCGCCGTCGTGGTCGAGCACCGGCACGCCGTCCCTGGTGACCCACACATCACTCTCGAGACCGGTGGCGCCGAGACGCAGCGCGAGCGCGAAGGCCTCCAGGGTGTTCTCAGGGGCGTGCGCCCGCGCGCCCCGGTGGGCGAAGAGGATCGGGGGATCGAGGAGGGAGGGCAGGCGTTGCTGCACGACCGTCGATCCTGTCAGCCCCGTAGACTCAGCGTCGTGTTCAACCTCCAGGGTGGCGAGCTGGTCATCATCGCTCTGCTGGCCCTCGTGGTCCTCGGCCCGGAGAAACTGCCGGAGGCCATGCGTCATGTCGGTCGTCTCATGCGACAGATGCGTGGCGTCCGCGACACGTTCCAGCGTGAGTTCAAGCAGGCCCTCGACGAGCCGATGCGGGACCTCCGCCGGGCGACCACCGGCAGTGCCGATGAGCTTCGGCGCGCCGCCAAGTCCATGGTCGAACCGGAGTCCGACTCGACGAGTGAGGATGCCGCCGCGGAGTCGGCGTCGGGGTCCGAGGCCCCGGTGGCTGACGATGTTCCGAAGGTCACCGAGTCCGAGAGCGTGGCCGAGCCGGTGAACAGTCCCGACGCACCCGCTACCGAGACGGACACCGGAACGTCTGAGGCGGTGGATGAGGGTGAGGCCGACGCCTCGACGCCGTTCGAAGCCGGTCAGGACGTCGATGAAACGAGCGCGGAGGAGCGGTGAGGTTCGGACGGGGCAACAAGACCGTCGAGCCCTCGGCGACCATGACCCTGACGGAGCATCTGGGCGAGCTCCGGATGCGGATCATCCGCAGCGCGCTGGCCATCCTCCTCGGCGCGCTCGTGGTGGTGTCGTTCTATGACCGGGTGCTCGCCGCGCTGACCCAGCCGTACCTCGATCTGTGTCGCCGGTCGGATCCCGGCTTCTGCGGGCTCTCCTTCGACCCGAGCACCGACGAGGTGGCGCTGTTCACCCTCGACCCGATCGAGGGTTTCTCCACCCGTCTGCGGATCGCCACCTACGGCGGCATCGTCTTGGCCCTCCCGGTCCTGCTCTGGCAGCTGTGGAAGTTCATCGTCCCGGCGCTCCACAAGCAGGAGCGCCGCTACGCCATCAGCTTCGTGGTGAGCACGGTCGTCCTCTTCGTCGCCGGTGGACTGATCGCGTTCCGAACCCTCGGCCGCGCGCTCGAGTTCCTCATCTCCTGGGCGGGGGAGGGTGTCGACCAGGCCTTCCAGGTGAGCAGTTACATCCGTCTGGTCACCCTCATGGTCGTCGCCTTCGGCGTGGGATTCACCATCCCCGTCCTGCTCGTCTTCCTCCAACTCATCGGGGTGCTGACCCCGCGGACCCTGCTGCGCGCCTGGCGTTACGCGGTGGTCGGAACGGTCGCGCTGGCGGCCGTCATCACCCCCTCGGGCGACCCGATCTCACTGTTCAGCCTCTCGGTGCCGATGGTGGTCCTCTACTTCGTCGCGATCGGTGTGGGCCACCTCCTCACCCGCGGTCGGGACCGTTGAGACCCGATCGCAGCGAGCTGACCGCTCGATTCTCGTTCACGCCCGACCGGTTCCAGACCGACGCCTTCGACGCGCTCGACGACGGCTACAGCGTCGTGGTCTCAGCTCCCACGGGGAGCGGGAAGACCGCGGTGGCCGAGTACGGCATCGCGGCGACCTGGCCGATGGCCGACGGGCCTTCTACACGGCTCCGCTGAAGGCCCTGTCAAATCAGAAGTTCCGCGACCTGATCGCTGAGCACGGGCCCGAGCGGGTGGGGCTCCTCACCGGCGACAACGCGGTGCGTCCCGACGCCCCGATCGTCGTGATGACCACCGAGGTCCTCCGGAACATGATCTACGCGGGTTCCGAGGCCCTCGACGAACTCGCACTGGTGGTCCTCGACGAGGTCCACTTCCTCCAGGACGCCTATCGGGGGCCGGTCTGGGAGGAGGTCATCATCCACCTCCCACCTGAGATCCAGTTGGTCTGCCTCTCGGCGACGGTGTCGAACGCCGACGAACTCGCGGAGTGGATGTCCACGGTGCGCGGTCTGACCCGCACGGTGGTCGAGCATCGTCGACCCGTCGAACTCGTCGACCACTATCTCGTCGCCGATCGTTCGAACGACCGCCTGCAGATGATGCCGACCTTCGTCGACGGGTCGCTGAACCGGGATGCCATGCGTATCGACGAGTCCCGTCTGCGCGGTCCGACGCGCAACCGGCGGGGCCGTCCGACGGGAGGGTCGGGTCGGCGGCTCGCCACACCGGACCGTGTCGAGACCGTCACCCACCTCGACGACCTCGACATGTTGCCGTGCATCGTGTTCATCTTCTCCAGAGCGCAGTGCGACGCCGCGGCGCAGAGCTGCCTCGATGCCGGGCTGGTGTTAACCGATGCGGGGGAGGCGGCTGAGATCGATGCTGTGCTCGAGGATCGCATCTCCGGTCTCGACGACGCCGATCTCGACGCCCTCGGCCTCGAGACGCTGCGGGCCCAGATGCTGGCGGGCTGTGCTCCGCATCACGCCGGGATGGTGCCGCCGTTCAAGGAGGCCGTCGAGATCTGCTTCACCAGGGGTCTCATACGGGCGGTGTTCGCGACGGAGACCCTCGCCGTCGGCGTGAACATGCCGGCGCGCACGGTCGTCATCGAGAAGACGACCAAGTTCAACGGGGATCACCATGTGTCGCTCAGTCCCGCGGAGTTCACCCAGCTGACGGGCCGCGCCGGACGCCGCGGTATCGACACCATCGGTCACGCGGTCGTGCTCTGGAGTCCGTGGGTGCGCTACCAGCAGGCGGCCGAGCTGGCCTCGAGTCGAACCTTCGGACTCCGCTCGGTGTTCCGACCCACCTACAACATGACCGCGAACCTCGTGAGGAGGCACAGCCGGGAGCGAGCGCGCGAACTCCTCATGATGTCCTTCGCCCAGTTCCAGGGTGATCGGGAGGTCGTCCGCTCGCAGGGACGGGTGACACGGCGCCGGGAGAAGCTCTCCCAACTCGAGGAGCGCGCCCGATCACCGTACGGCGACCTCGAGGAGTACCGCCGCGCCAAGGACAGCGGGACCGAGCCCGACGGGCCCTCCGTCCGCCCGGGCGACGTCATCGACGTTCGGGTCCGGGGCTATCGGGGTGTCGTCGCCGTGGTCGCCACCGCCCACCGCTCGGGCGGGCTCAGGGTCTCGGCGGTGACCCCCGCTGGACGTCCGCTGACCCTGAGCGCCGAGGATCTGGCGCGATCATCATCTGTCGTCGGCCGCATCGCGGTTCCCGATGGCGCGAGCCCGAACCGAAAGGACGTCCGGCGCGAGGTCGCGCGTCGCCTGCGTCGCGTCGAGACGGGGGGCCGAAGCCGTCCGACGCGAACCGTCAGGCACCCCGTGGAGGACGATCCCGACCTCCGCGAGCGGCTCCGCGCGGCATCGGATGCCGAGCGGGTGCGGACCGAGCTCGAGCGCCTCGAGGCGCGTCTTGACGACCGTCGAAGCTCCCTCGGTCGTGAGTTCGACGCCGTCACTGCCGTACTGACCGAACTCGGACACATCTCCGAGGACGAATGGAGACTGACCGAGGCGGGGGAGCTGCTGGCCTCGATCTTCCACGAGTGCGACCTGCTCGTCGCGGAAGCGCTGCGACGAGGGGCCCTCGACGGTCTCACCCCCGTGCAGTTGGCCTCCCTGGTCTCGGCCTTCGTCTACGAGCACCGCAGCCCGGACGAACCCCCTCCGCCCATCTTCCCCGATCGCCTCATCCGCGAACGTTGGAGGTCGATCGAGTCGATCAGCGCCGAATTGGGAAAGATCGAACGACGACACGAACGTTCGGCCCATCGGAGCCCCGACCCGGGGTTCATCGCCGCCGCCGCCGAATGGGCCGGAGGCGTCGACCTCTCGGAGGTCCTGGAGGACGGTCTGACCGGGGGCGACTTCGTTCGCAACATCCGGCAGGTCATCGACCTCGTCCAGCAGGTCGCGGAGGTGGCGCCATCGGCGGAGACGCGCGCCGTGGCGGCGGAGGCTGTCGACCTCTGTCTCCGTGGCGTCATCGCCGACTCGGCGGCGATTGGGGAGCACCGGTGAGTCTGGACGACTGGTCGCGTCCGCTCGGCGCGGACGAGCGCGTGCTCTCCTGCGCCGATGACGCCGAGCTGGCCGAGCGCTCGGGTGACCATGTCGTGGTGCACGCCGCCTCGGGAGACGTCCACCGCAGCCTCGGCGAGCCGGCCCGCCAACGCGTGACCACGGCCGTGTCCCTCGACCTGATCGACTGCCGGGTCGATCACGGCCGCTTCCGCGCCGCGGCGCACGTGCTCTGCCGTCCGGTGGGCTCCCTCAGCAGGTGGACGGGCCCCATCACGGTGGTCATGGTGTCCGGTCACATCGGGCGCTACGAGGCGGCTCCCAGGGCGCACCCCGGCGATGGCCTGCTCGACGTCGTGGAGGTCTCCGACGCGATGCCCCTTCGCCAGCGATGGATGGCGCTCCGTCGATCACGCACCGGAAGCCATCTGCCCCACCCGCACATCTCGATGACTCGGGTACGCGATCTCCGGCGGTCCTACGAGAAGCCGATGCAGGTGGTCATCGACGGTCGACCGGTGGGAGTGACCACTCATCTCGATGTCGCCGTCATCGCTGCGGCCTACGAGTTCGCGGTGTGAGATGACATCCACGCCCAAGGGTGGCTCGGACCGTACGATCTGAGGTCGTGACCTACGTCGCGGAGGAGTTCACCCCAGAGGAAGCGGACATCCTCCGTCGCTACTTCACGAACCTCGATCGACCGGTGTTCGCACTGGTGAATCTGCCCGAGGTCGTCAAGGGCGCGCTCTTCGCCCGGTACAGCCGAAGCCCCAAGAGCCTCCGCCGACTGTTCATCGACGAGTTCGTCGGCGATCTTGACATCGGTGGGGATGAGACCGTCGACGCCACGATGGGCCTCGCGCGCGCCGAGGAGCTCTACGAGCGGGTGTTCCTCGAGTACGGCGACGACTCGGTGGCTCAGTTGGGAGGGGTGCACCTGGCGTGCGAGCAGGCCTCGAACCTCCTGACGAAGGTGCTCGAGCGCGGCCGTCTCATGAGCTACCTGGAGCAGAGCACGCGCTACATCTCCTATGACTCGAGATTCGGCGGGCGCTACCGCTACCACCGTGATCCCGAGCTCCTGGCCAGCCGTCACGGCACCCGCTACATCGGCGAGATGGACCGCATGTTCGACGCCTACTCGACCGCGGTCGAGCGGATGACCGAGCATGTCCGGCGGGCGGTGCCCCAGGGCCCCGACGACAGCGATCTCGTCTATCGACAGGCCACACGGGCGAAGGCTCTCGACGCTGTCCGGGGCCTGCTCCCCGCCGGGGCGACGTCGAATGTCGGCATCTACGGAAGCGGCCAGGCCTTCGAGGCGCTGATCCTGAGGATGCGGGCGCATCCCCTGCCGGAGGCGCGCGCCTACGCCGACGAGATGTTGGTGGAACTGCGAAAGGTGATCCCCAGTTTCCTCCGCCGCGTCGACATCCCCGAGCGTGGTGGACGTTGGGTGGACTACCTCCGGACGCGCCGCACCGAGACCGAGCGCGCCGTTGACGAACTGCTCGGGGGAACTCCGGTCCCATCGGTGCCCGAGGTGTCGCTGACCGAATACGACGCCGACGGTGAGGAGCGGTTGATCGCCGCGATCTGCTACCCCTTCAGCGACCTGCCCGACGCCGAGCTCCGGCGACGCGTCAGCGAGATGCCGCTCGAGGACCGTCTCGCGCTCATCTCCGCTGAGGTCGGTGACCGCGGGAACCGCAGGCATCGCCCCGGCCGGGCCTTCGAGGCGACCGGGTACCGCTTCGACGTTCTCAGTGACTACGGGGCCTTCCGCGATCTGCAACGTCATCGGATGATGACCGTGGAATGGCAGCGCCTGACGCCGAACCATGGCTTCCTGAGGCCCGAGTTGGTCGACGAGGCCGGGCTGTCGGATCTGTTCGACTCGACGATGGCGCGATCCGCCGACCTGTTCGACCTACTGCGCGAGGACTTCCCGCAGCAGGCCTCCTACGCCGTCTCGATGGCCTACCGACTTCGCTACTCGATGCAGTTCAACGCCCGTGAGGCGATGCACATGCTCGAACTCCGGTCGTCACCCCAGGGGCATCCCTCCTATCGGCGGGTCGTCCTCGAGATGCACCGACTCATCGCCGATCAGGCCGGACATCACGCGATCGCAGGCGCGATGAGCCATATGACGACCGAGGCGCCCGAACTCGAGCGCCTGGAGAGCGAGCGCCGGTCCGAGGCGAGACGCCTCTCCGACGGCTAGTCTCCCGCCTGTCGCGGACCAGAGCCGTGGCACCTCGACGAGCGCCCGCGCGGCGCTCCGTCTACCATCCCCCCGAACCGCTGAGGACGGAGCACACATGGCCCAGGACGACATCGATGCTGAGGACCTCGAGGAACTCGAGGTTGAGGAGACCGAAGAGGACAACGACCTCGACGAACCCGAGGAACTCGACGAGGACGAGGAGTACGAGGACGACTCCGACGACGACTCAGACGGCGACGAGTCCGACAATGACGACGACGAGGACGAGGACGAGGAGGAGTCGAGCCGTCGCCAGGGCTCCAAGGACGACGACTCCGATGACGAGGACGACGAGATGCTCTCGCCCGATGATGTCGAGGCCGACCTCGACATGATCCTCAAGGACCGCATGGTCGCGGCCGAGGAGGAGGGTGAGGGCGACGAGGACGAGGAACCCGCACCAGTCGTGGACGACAAGGCGGAGGCCATCGACGGCATCCAGCCGAAGCGCTCCGATGAACAGCTGTGCTCCTCGTGTTTCCTCCTCGTTCGGGCGAATGCGCCGAGTTGTCCCGTGGGGGATGACGACTGCCCTGTCTTCTCGTGATTGACCCCGTCGTCCGTCCCGCCTCGGACGGTGACCGTGGAGCACTCACCGAACTCGCCCAACTCGCTCGGGAGTCCGTAGCGACGGCGCGCGGGGGATCGCGCTGGTTGGAGAGCCATCCCGAGCCGGAGTGGGCCTCGGAGGAGCTGGTGGTCCTCGTGGCTGAACTCGACTCGATGGTGGTTGGCTACCTCGTCGGTCGATCAGGGAACGACCGGATCATGCACATCCAGGAGGTGTACGTGCGACCGGAGTGTCGAGAGCTCGGCTACGGCGACGGCATGGTCGAGGCGGTACTCACCGTGGCGCGCGAGCTCGGATGCCGGTCGATCGAGGCCGAGGCGCTTCCCGGGGATCGCGACACAAAGAACCTCTGGGAGCGCGCCGGTATCACCGCGCGGTTGATCACGGTCTCGAAAGACCTCTGAGTCATCGTCCCTTCCAGTTCGGAGGACGCTTCTCGATGAAGGCTTCAAGACCCTCTTTGGTGTCCTCCGAGGCCAGAACCGTGCCGAAGGCCCGGTCGGTCATCTTCTTCAGGGTCTCATCGTCGGCCCAGGCTGACGCCATGACCACCTCGCGGCTCGCCCACACCGCGAGCGGCGCGCAGGCCGTGATCTGCTCGGCGAGCCGACCCGCCTCGGCGAGCGCCTCACCGGGTTCGACCAGGCGGGAGACGAGACCGAGTGAGAAGGCCCGCTCGGCCGGAATCGGCTCGCCGGTCAGGATGGCCTCCATCGCCGCGGCCTGACCGATGGCCCGAGGCAGTCGGAAGAGGCCGCCGGCGCCGGCCACCAGGTTCCGCTTGACCTCAGCGAGACCGAAGGCGGACCGGGTGGTGGCGACCACGAGGTCGGCAGCCAGGACGAGTTCGCATCCCCCCGCGGTGGCCAGACCGTCGACGGCAACGATCACCGGCTTGCGCCGCTCCCGGTAGACGAAACCACCGAAACCGCCGCGTGCGGTCGCAAGTTGGGCCGCCTGACCGGAGTTGATCGCCTTGAGATCTGCCCCGGCGCAGAACACGGGGCGCTCCTGCCCCTCGGTGTTGGCCGTCAGGATTCCGACCCAGACATCGGGATCGTCCTCCATCCGATCGATGGCCGCCTCGAGGCCCTGGGCGACATCGCCGTTCACGGCGTTGCGGGCCTCGGGCCGGTTCAGGGTGATGGTCGCGACGCGACCCTCACTGGAGTACTTGACGATCTCGCTCATCCCAGAATGCTAGGAAGCTCGACCGGAGTCGGACGAGTCAGCTGTCGGTGAGCTCATCCTCGTCGGATGGCTCTGCCGCTTTCTCGTCGGAGGAGTCCTCGACGGCCTCGTCGTTGGAGTCCTCGGTTGAGCCCTCGGGGCTGTCAGCGGAGGTCACCTCGTCGGCGTCGGACGGGGTGTCGTTCGTCTCGGCGGCATCGGATGTGACCTCGTCGGCAACAACCTCATCGACGGAAGCTTCCTCGGCTGTGGCCTTCTCGACGACAGTCTCCTCGGCGACAGTCTCCTCGACGACGACAGTCTGCTCGGCGGCAGTCTCCTTGACTTCGCCCTGCTCGATGGGCTTCGTGCTGTGCTCGGTGGCCTCGGCGTCCACGCGACCGCTGTCGGATGACCCCGCGTCGTTCTGTGCGCTCTCGCGCTTCCGGTCGGCACCCTTGGTCTCACGACCGTCACGAGGTGACCCCTTGCCCCGATCCTGCTTGGCCTGGCCGGGGCGACCGGGTCGGGTCGGGCGCAGGGGCTTGGGCATCTGGGCCCCCGCGGGCACCTCGACCCCGAACATCTCCGCCACCTGCGGGATGGCCGGTGCGAGCCGGGTGATGGTGGCGAGCAGGTCGTCAGCGACGACATCGGGACGTCCCATCGGCTTGATGAGACTCCTGATGGGGGAGAAGGCGGCCGCTTCGAGGATCGCGCTCCAACGCTCGGCCGACTCGAGAGGAGTCAACGTGGCATTGGTCGAATCGACGAGTCGGGTGGCGATGGCGGGCGGGAAGACGACCCCGGCCTTCGGGGGCTGGGAACTGAGACGGAGGGCGCGGACAACCCGTCCGACAGCGAGCGCCGCATCGACGTCACCGAACCACAGCTGCAGTTCCTGTTCCTGCTTCTCACGGAGCGCGACGCGCAACCGGTCGGCGAGCTCGCGGGTGGTCGTGTCGCGCGTGACGATCGGATCGTCCGCCGCTGCTACAACCGAACGCAGATCGCGGAGATCGAGGTTCTCGAGCTGGCGCAGAGCGGCATCGGCGCGATCCCGCCACTCGGCGACGCGGAGCCTCGGAAGCATCTCCTCGGCCATCTTGAGGACCGAGTCCTCCGGCATGGGGGTGCCGCCGGACTCGCTGATCCGCTTGTTCTCCTCGCGGAGGCGCTTGCGTACGGCGGCCATCCCCTGGAGGGCCACCTCGGCGATCGGTCGGCGATCCTCCGCGATGGCGCCCAACACCTCGGCTCGGTGGGTTCGGCCCGGACGCAGCCGCTTGGGCTTCGGGCGCTGCGGCACCTCGGGTGGCGGGGTGAACCGCGGACCACGACGCTGGCCGGATCGGCGACCCTCCCGGCCCTCACCACCGGCGCTGTCACCGTCACGGCGTCCACCACGACGGTCGCGCTGACCACCACCATCGCGACGGCGAGGACGGTCGTCACCACGACGCTCGCCACGGGCGCGCTTCGCGCGCGTCTCGATGACCGGATCGAACTTCGAGTCGGAGGCGAGGAGCTCGAGGCGACCCGAGTCCTCAGTGCGCTGACGGCCTCCGACGACGGAGAGCACCTCGATCCCGTCGAGACCCTGTTCGACCTCGACGCGCAGGGTCGATCCGACCGCTGCGTCCGCCGGGAGGACGCCGGCGGACACGGTGCCCTTCGGCTCCCGGGCACCGGCGGCTCTCCAGGTCCAGGACCCATCGGACTGGGAACTCGTCAACTCGATGTCGATCCGGCGGGACATGGGGCGCAACGGTATCGTCGCCGCATGCCGATCTACGCCCTTGCCGGCACCGAGCCCTCGATCGATTCGAGCGCCTACATCCATCCCGACGCGGTGATCATCGGCGATGTGCGTATCGGCGCTGAGTCGTCGGTCTGGCCGGGTGCCGTGCTGCGCGGCGACGACGGGTACATCTCGATCGGCGCTCGAACCAGCATCCAGGACAACTCCGTCCTGCACACCACCCCTGCCGACCCCACGGTCGTCGGCGATGACTGCGTCATCGGGCACATCGTCCATCTCGAGGGATGCGAGGTCGAGGACGGCGCCATGGTCGGCAACGGCGCCATGGTGCTCCATCGTTCAGTGGTCGGATCGGGGGCGATCGTCGCCGCGAATTCGGTCGTCCTCTACGACGTGCACGTGCCCCCCGGTGCTCTGGCGGTCGGTTCCCCAGCCACCGTCAAGGAGGGCAGGGCCC
>Ga0181591_10005982_pt1 | contig 10554 bp, 13 predicted proteins | sample 071ome_33_FD_133757 | JGI IMG/M metagenome (GOLD analysis project Ga0181591, IMG submission 133757) | Coastal salt marsh microbial communities from the Groves Creek Marsh, Skidaway Island, Georgia - 071412AT metaG (megahit assembly) | ecosystem: Environmental > Aquatic > Marine > Intertidal...
AGTGTTTACTGAGGGTTGTCGATAAGCATACATCCCACTCTTATTGTAAACTTGATATAATGTCGAATATTTTTCACCGCAGTCTCTGATACAAACCAACCGTATCATCGAAATAGGCACAACAATGAATATAGCAGCACCGGACAACCTGAAAGACAGCCAAACCCTATTAACCCAAGATGGATTCAAAACCAGCAACATTTGGTATCACGGTACCACCTCTGGTTTGTCTAATTTGATTTTAAAAAATGGTTTGATTGGCTCAGGGGATCATGAAATTAATCAAGCCACTAAAAATGCCATGGCAACCATCGGTAACAAGTATACAGAGCGTAAAGAGCCGGTCTTTTTGACCCAAAGTAAAGAACTCGCTTTTTATTGGGCATCACAAAAAGTCCGCGCCCGTAAAATTCACACAGGAAATGATGAAACCCCTAAAATCATTCAAGTGGATTTGGACGACGAGCTTAATGCGAATGTAAAGCCAGATGTAGGTGCTGCCGTCATGCTGCTAGATTTAAACCCTTACATGGGCTATCTAGAGGAGGTCTATAAAGCAAACGGTTTTGAGTTAGATTTGGACGCCCTGCAGGAAAACGTGGTTACAATGGACAGAAATGACTATCTGAAGCGCTTGGGGTTAGCCTATTATCAAAAGAATATCACGCCTGGATATCTTTCTTTGGTCAAATAAGCACATAGCCTCTAAAGAAAATAGATACAAAAAAGCGAGCCGTTAGCTCGCTTTTTTGTACGCATTAAAAATTCATCTAGAAAACCCGATTCAAACCATTAAGAGCTGCAATCCGGTACGCTTCTGCCATGGTTGGATAATTAAAGGTGTTATTTACAAAATAGCGCACATTATTGCCGCCATTAGCCTGCTTCATAATAGCTTGACCGATGTGGATGATTTCTGACGCTTGGTCACCAAAGCAGTGAATTCCTAAAATTTCTAAGGTTTCTCTGTGGAATAAAATCTTCAGCATTCCGACACTTTCACCTGTGATTTGCGCACGAGCAATGCTTTTTAAGAAAGCCTGACCCACTTCATAAGGCACTTTTTCATTAGTTAGCTCTCGCTCTGTTTTACCAACAGAACTGATCTCAGGAATGGTATAAATACCGGTAGGTACGTCTGATACAAACCAATAATCATCATCCCCCGCTAAATGGGCGGCAGCGCTTCGACCTTGGTCATAGGCGGCACTGGCCAAACTTGGCCAACCAACCACATCCCCGACCGCGTAAACATGCTCAGCACTGGTTTGATAGTGGTCATCTACCTCTACTTGGCCGCGGCTGTTAGGCTCAATCCCTACATGCTCAAGTCCTAGGTTTTGAGTGTTTCCGCTTCGACCGGCTGCCCATAGCAAGGCGTCTGCTTTGATACGTTTGCCCGATTGGAAGTGCATGGTGACACTCGTGTCGTCTGCCTCAACCGATTCAAATAATTCGTTATGTCGAATTAACACACCTGTGTCTCTTAAGTGGTAGCTCAGTGCGTCTGAGATCTCATCATCTAAGAAAGGCAATAAACGCTCGCCCGGGTTGATGAGATCGACTTTTACCCCTAAACCACTAAAAATTGATGCGTATTCAGAGCCAATCACACCAGCACCATAAATAATAATGGTCCTAGGTGTATGCTCTAGTTTAAGAATGGTATCGGAGTCATAAATGCGCTCATGATTAAAATCCACACCATCGGGTCTAAACGGGCTTGAACCCGTGGCCAGTACAATCTGATCTGCATGTAAGCGCGTGCTCGAAGCTGGGCCTTCTGAAATTTCTATTGTATGGCTATCTACAAAGCGACCATGGCCATGATAAAGGTGCACACGGTTTCGACTATAGAATTCAGTTCGCAGCTTCACTTGCTTAGCAATAACACGCTCTGCTGTTTTCAACACGCGTGGAAAGCTAAACCACCTAGGTTCGCCGATATCGCGGAACATAGGGTTTGTGTTGTAAGAAATAATTTGTTTGACCGAATGACGTAACGCTTTGGATGGAATGGTCCCATAGTGAGTACAGTTACCACCCACAACACTGGCCTCTTCCACGACCGCGACTTTTTTACCTTTTTTAGCCGCATTCATGGCAGCACCTTCACCCGAAGGGCCTGTACCTAAAACAATGACGTCATAATGATAATCGGCCATTCATTACTCCTTAAATTGGCTTTTATTTTTGGCTGGCATCATACCCAAGGTGAGAATTTGCCGAATCTGCCACTTTTTTCTTTTCTGTGTCGCATTTTTGTTTATCGCCACCACACACATCACAGGCGCTTTCCATACCGATGGCACTCATACCACCACAGGACCCTGCGATAGGCTTCTTCCCTAGAATCACACCCACCGCCATCAATGCGATTACAATAAGCATGAAAATAAACACAACTAACATCATTTCCATGGGGAACCTCACATAGTTTGCCAGCGTTTGAACGCTGTCGATGTATATTCTTGATACCCTTCGACTGTTCTTTCAATCAAATAGGCTCGTATTTGATGCTTTTCACTGAATGCTTTGGCTTTTTCAGCTCCCATTACTAGCATAGCAGTTGCTAGCGCATCGGCTTGGGCACAGGTTTCGTCAATTATAGTAACAGATGCTAGAGAATGTTTAACCGGCTTAGCGGTAAAAGGATCAATCGTATGGCTGTATTTTTCACCGTCCATTTCAAAATAGTTTCGATAATCCCCTGATGTCGCCATGGCTGCATCGGTTAGTGAAAATATCTTTTGTACTGAACGCTGACTCTCATCGGGTTTTTCAACCGCAACTTTCCATGCTAATTCGGATGATTTACGCCCTCTTACTCGCATTTCACCACCGATTTCGACTAAATAGTGCTCTATCTCATGGCTTTCGAGTATCTCAGCCACCTGATCCACAGCGTATCCTTTTGCAATAGCTGATAAATCCAAATAGCGCTGCTGAGACTTTCTGAGTAAGGTACCTTCTACTGAAATAGCGCTAAGACCCACTTTAGACTTTGCCGCCTCCATTTGTTGTTCACTGGGCATAGATTCTGGCTGTTTATCTGGACCAAACCCCCAAAGATTAACAATTGGGCCAACCGAGATATCAAAATAACCATCCGTTAACGTATTTAAAGCCATAGATTGCTGAATCAAACCACTTAAGGCTTGGCTCACTACCATCTTATTGGGTGCATCAAGTGCATTAAATTGGCTTAGCTCACTGTCCGCTTGATAGGTGGACATTTGCTGGTTAATCACCTTTAGCAAAAATTCGATCTGCTGTTTGATTACCGGCGCTTGAGGCTCATCACCTTGCATAGGCCATTTCACGGTGTAGCTGGTGCCCATGGTGTATCCATGAACGCTTTCTAATACAGGAGGCTTTTCGCTACATGCTATTATCTGAAACAGCAATATACCTAATAAAACAAACTTCATTTTTATATTTTCTACTTATTAATTACTGGGGATGAGTAATTTTTGTAATCTATTTTCACCAATCTGGGTTAGCTGCCAATAACTGCGTAAACCAGAGGACTCTTTCGCCACATTTTCAATGACACCCGCCCCTTTGAGAAAGGCTTTTAATCGCTGAAACTCATGGTCATGACAGCGTACATTAGATAAAGCATGAGATGACTCAATGGCATTCATAAACTCATCTCGATACTGATCCTCTATGAATGCCTCTAACGCAGCGCGCATGCGATCTTCACTTACGGGTGCGGTCATCATGACACCTATATTCAAGAAAGCCATATCCCAAGTTAGACTTATTGTACGCGTCACTTCATGACAGTTACCATGGGCAAACACTTTACCGGTAAAGCGCATTTCATAACTTTCCATATTGAAAAGCGTTTCTGTAATAGCCTCATGCAAAGGGATATGCGTATCTTCTTCTGTTTTGGATTGTTTCTTGATCAACGGTGGATCTGTTAAACCCAACTGAGGCTTTAAAAGATCTCTTAATACTTGTCGACATACTAATAGAAGATCTTCCTTGAGGTTCCAATATTTGAAAATGCCTGACATGGTCAGCCGATGTAGGGTTCTCAGTCGCTGAACATCTTGTGGTTGCATATTTTTCAATTCAGCATTTTTTAGTAATGCCACCACATTTTTCTTCTTACTTTTTGCGTAGACAGCTTCACGGTGAATATAACTTTCGCTGGTATCCGATATTTCGCCGTAGGAGTCACCAACCAATAAAATAAACAAGTCTGATTTGTCGATGGTTTTAGTGATTAAAGGCCAATCGTATTCACCCGATTCGGATGTGTAATTTAGGTTAACAGGTATGCCGCCCAGTTGAAGAACAACTCGATGGACAGTATAAAGCGCATCACCTACATCTTTCGAATCGGCACAGATGTACACCAAAGGTTGATTTGTTTGTTTCATTTCCTTATTTACCACTAAATCCAAGCTAATACCTTAGCTAAATATAATAAAAAACTGATTGTGAACATTGAAAACAGAGTACTAACGGCGACAATATTTGAAGCTAATTGAGCATTTCCACCCATGGATTTCACCATCACAAAACTGGCCGCTGCCGTTGGACTCGCGAACATCAGTAGAATACACCCCAGTGCAACACCGCTAAAACCAGCATAATATGCTGCTGCCCCTATAGCTATAGGAATGACAACCAATTTTGAACATACCGCCATAAACGATAACGTACTGGTGCTCTTTAACTCAGAGAAACTGACAGAACCGCCAATAGCGAGCAGAGCCAAAGGTAAGGTCATACGGGCTAAATATTGACTAGCATCATACATCACTTTTGGCAGCTTTAAATCTAACCCGTTGCATAAAAACCCTAGAATAATGGCGATAATTAATGGATTTTTCAGAATATCCCCAATTGTCTTGCCCCAATTGATGGTTTTATCCGGTTGAATACTCCGGTTTAACGCAAAAACAGAAAGGATATTAAATACGGGTGTCACGACTGCCAGCAGTATGGCGCCAATGGTCAGTCCAGGCTGGCCAAATGCCTTGGCGCATAACGCAATACCGATAATGCCCAAATTACTGCGAAAAGCACCTTGCACCACCACCCCGCGATCTGCATGGGGCACCCAACGGCGCGAAAGAAGCCAAAGCAGCCAAAAACTGATCACTGCCGCACACACACTAAACAGAACCAAAGGTGCTTGGGTAGTTAGATCAAGGTCATTATCCAGCATGGATAAAAAGATAAGCACCGGCAGGCAAACCTTAAACACCAAGTCAGATGCTTTTGTAACAAAATGGGTATCGATAATACCCACACGCTTGAGCACAAACCCCACAAAGACGATAACGAATACAGGGGCGGTAACGTGTAATGTGTAACTTAGGGCGGAAAGGTAATTCATATACTGCCAAAAGCCCCATCATAGCAGAATTGCTCACATCGTTCTGTATACAAAACGAGCGATTTATTTGAGAAAAAGGATATGATATAATGGTCGATCAACTATAGGTGGTTAGCATGTCTCGAGTTAAAAAATCACGTTCTCTAAAGCGCGTTACCGGTGGTGTAAAAACCGGCACCAAAGAGCGTACCAAACTTGAAAGAAAACAACGCAAAGCGAAGCAAAAAGCGGCTAACCCTGTTAAAAAAACGCGCCAGCGCTCTGTGTATCAACAATTTTTAGACGACAACAATCTTGTTGAAACTCAGCACGTATCAAAACCGGCTAAACCAGCAGTAGAAGCTCAAAACAACACTCCTGAGCCTTCAAATTTCGCTCAGCCAGAGACAAACAAGAAAGAATCCCTATGGGATCAACTTGAAAACCCGAAAAACTCTGACACTTTCTAGTTTATGCTCAGAGAAACACTTGAGTGCGCCTTTGGTCATTTTGATCTAATTCGTCCTGGAGCCCATAAAAAACAACCTCTAAGGGCTTGGGACGCTGCAGACGAATATTTAATTGACCTCATTTCTCAAAGACAAGTCAGTACACCCCTTATTATCTTAAACGATCAATTTGGTGCATTAGGTTGTGCATTGAATTCGCTGGACCCCGTTTGGATCTCAGATAGTTTTTGCGCCAAGCAAGCACTAGAACAAAACCTCACTGCTAATCATTTGAAACCTCTTTGCTCATTAAATGCGCTAGAGACCCCTAATATCCAAACGGATTTAGCCATTTTAAAACTACCAAAAAACACCAGTTTTTTAGAGTATCAGTTAAACCAGTGTTTTGAGATAGGGGTTAAAGAGGTGCTCATTGCCGGCATGATGAAACATCTGCCAAAAAACCTTCTTAAATTATTACTACAATATGGTGAGGTCGAGCGCCTTCCCTTTATTAAAAAGTCCACGGTTTTTCAATTAACGATCTCAAAGGGACAGTTAACACCGTACCCGAAATCCAATGCATTTTTTGATGTTAAGTTACTCAGTCATGCCAATGTATTTGGTCGAGACAAACTTGACCCAGGTGCTCAATTTTTCCTAGAAAATATTCAAAAGATACCCCGTAAAAACAAAGTAGCCGACCTGTGCTGTGGTAGTGGAATCTTAGGTATTCGATATGCTCAACTTCATGAGGACGCGAGTGTGGATTTTTATGATGAATCCCATATGTCGATAAGCAGTACCGAATCATCTTGGTCCCTGAATCAGCTGTCTCAAAATGCTCACTTTTATTGGCAGGACGGCTTAGGAGAGTCCCCATCATCGTATGATCTTATTTTATGTAACCCCCCATTTCATGAAGCGCACACCGTTGGGGATCACATTTCAAAGAGACTCTTTAAACAAGCAAAGCAGGCTTTAGGTCAATCAGGGCACCTTTTGGTGGTGGGAAATCGACATCTTAAATACCATGTCAGCTTGAAACACCATTTCAAACATGTAGAAACCATCGCAGCTAACTCTAAATTTGTATTACTTGAAGCACATGGCTAGTTATCAAGTTCCATTACACACCGCACACTCCGAAATAGAGGTAAAACGCAGTCGTTTCATTGCATACGCTGCGCACACTTCAGGAAACGATCAAGCTAAAGCGTTCATCCATTCATTAAAAGACAAATACCCTGATGCTAGGCATCACTGCTATGGATTCATGTCTGGAGCACCGTGGGATAGTAATGGCTACGGCTTCAGCGATGATAATGAGCCCAGCGGCACCGCAGGTATGCCCATATTCTCCCATCTAAAGCACAACAACATTGGTGAAATTACAATCGTCGTTGTCCGCTACTTCGGGGGAACCAAGCTCGGTACAGGTGGGTTATCTCGGGCTTATTCGGATGCAGCTAAATCCGTCTTAGAAGTGCTCGAACTCACAGAGTACGTAGAAAAAGAAACCATCATTCTAGAAGCTGATTTCTCACAAGAAGCCAACATAAGGCGAAAAGTTGAAGAAGCAAACGGAAAGATCATCCAAGTTGAATACGACAATAAAGTCAAACTCACCATCGAATTAGCGAAGAATACTCTGCTGGATTTGCCCTATTCCGTTTTACCCTCAGCGTCCACAACATAGCGAGCAATATGGCGATAGCCATCTTGCATCATGTTATTAAAGCTCATATGAACTTCAAACTCTTTTTGCGATACGCGGCGTATGCTTTGGATTTGAGCCTGAGTTTCTAACTGAACCACTTCCCCATCGGCAAAACCCAGTTCCACTGCTATCAAAAGAATGGGGAATTTAGGTTGGCTATCTAGGTTACTGCCACCGTGTAGAGCTGTGATTTCCCTTTCATTACAACTGACGCACACACCACGTGGTGTGATACTGCTTCCAACCAAGGAGAAACTTTCACCACCTTCTAATGCCATAGCATCGACTTTAAGGTAGGCTTCTGAAGGCGGAGTTGTTAAGGCGTTCATAGTCATAAAAAATTTCAGGCTTTAAACGTGAATGCGAATAGGTTGTTTTTCAACCAGCTATAATAATGTATAGCAAAAAATATGAAATTTTCACACAAGCATACACATTTTGAGCCAACTAAGTCACAGTTTAAGACTGAATTGTGACAATCAAGCCTCTAGAGCCTCCGTGATTACGAAACTCTCCTAGGTAGATACCTTGCCAAGTACCCAAGTTTAATCGACCTTTTGTTATAGGAATGGTCAACTCTACGCCTAATAGACTGCTTTTAATATGAGCAGGCATATCATCTGGACCTTCATAGGTATGTATGAAGTAATCTAGGTCTTCCGGTACTAAGCGATTGATATATTGGTGAAAGTCTTCCCTAACAGAAGGGTCAGCATTCTCGTTTATGGTTAAGCCAGCTGATGTATGTTGTAGCAATAAATGCACTAATCCTGATTCAATGCCTCTAATTTCACCTAATTGCTGCTCAATCTCATCGGTAACTAGATGAAATCCTCGAGACCTTGGCTTAAGTGTGATTCTTTTCTGCTGAAACATGCCGCCTCCCCCCTCACGTATATAAACAACAGACATAAAAAAAGCCCATAAACAGTATTATGGGCTTTTATTATCGAGACTAAATACTAGCCACCGAAGTCATCAAGCATGATGTTTTCAGGTTCTACACCTAAGTCTAACAGCATGTTGATTACCGATTGGTTCATGATTGGAGGCCCACACATGTAGTACTCGCAATCTTCTGGAGCCGGATGGTCACGTAAGTATTGTTCATACAATACGTTATGAATGAAACCGGTTAGACCCGTCCAGTTATCTTCTGGTTGAGGGTCAGACATGGCCACATGCCATTGGAAGTTCGGGAACTCAGCCGCTAGAGCATCATATTCATCATCGTAGAAAAGCTCACGTAGTGAACGAGCACCGTACCAGAAGCTCATCTTACGAGTAGACTTCAAGCGCTTAAGCTGATCAAAGATGTGAGAACGCATTGGCGCCATACCCGCACCACCACCAATGAATACCATCTCGGCATCTGTATCTTTCGCGAAGAACTCACCAAATGGACCATAAACAGTCACTTTATCACCTGGCTTCAGGTTAAATACGTAACTGGACATGATACCTGGGTTGATACCCTGAGTGCCCGGAGGTGGTGTTGCAATACGAATATTGAATTTCACCACGCCGCGTTCTTCTGGGTAGTTAGCCATAGAGTAAGCACGGATTACGTTTTCTTTGTTTACTGTTTTCAGGTCGAAGAACTTAAAGTGTTCCCAGTCGCCGCGGTATTCTTCTTCAATGTCAAAGTCAGAGAAGTTAATTTCAAACGGAGGACATTCAAGCTGAACATAACCACCGGCACGGAAGTCAACGTTCTCGCCTTCAGGCAATTTCAGAGTCAGCTCTTTAATGAAAGTGGCCACGTTCGGGTTAGATTCAACCGTACATTCCCACTTTTTAACGCCGAATACTTCGTCTTCAACTTCTACTTTCATGTCCTGCTTTACAGGCACCTGACATGATAAACGCCAGCCTTCACGGGCATCACGCTTAGTGAAGTGAGACTCTTCCGTTGGCAGCATAGAACCGCCACCTTCTTCAACAATACACTTACACTGAGCACACGTACCACCGCCACCACAAGCAGATGATAAGAACACGCCGTTATTAGCTAGTGTTTGAAGTAATTTGTCACCCGCTGCTGCTTTAATGGTTTTCTCAGGATCGCCATTGATTTCAATGGTTACTTCCCCTGAGCTCACTAATTTAGCACGAGCACTTAAGATCACGGCTACCAGTGCAAGCACCATAGCTGTGAACATGAAAACGCCTAAAATAATTTCTGTATATTCACCCATAGTCATACCTCCTTATAAAGACACGCCGGAGAATGACATAAAGCCTAGAGACATCAGGCCTACTGTCATAAAGGTGATACCCAAGCCCTCTAGGCCTTTAGGAACATCACTGTATTTTAGTTTTTCACGGATACCTGCTAGTGCAGTAATGGCTAATGCCCAACCGACACCGGCACCTAAACCGTAAACGATAGATTCGTCCAATTGGTAATCACGCTCTACCATGAACAAAGACGCACCCATAATGGCACAGTTCACTGTAATCAAAGGTAAGAACACACCAAGGGCGTTATAAAGAGCAGGTACATATTTATCCAAGAACATTTCTAGGATCTGTACGATCGCTGCGATTACACCGATGTAGCTTAATAAGCCTAAGAAGCTTAAATCAACGTTCGGGAAACCCGCCCAAGCCAGTGCACCTTCTTTTAATAAGTAGGTGTAAATTAGGTTATTAACTGGAACTGTAATCGTCAGTACAACAATAACCGCAATACCAAGGCCCAATGAGGTTTGGATCTTCTTAGAAATCGCTAAGAAGGTACACATACCTAAGAAGAAGGCCAACGCCATATTTTCAACAAATACAGCTTTCACAAATAGAGAAATATAATGTTCCATTAGTGTGCCCCCGACGTTTCAGTGTTTGGCTGAATCTTGAAGTCTGCTTCTTCTACTTGAGAAGGAATCAAGGTACGAGATGCCCAAATGAATAGACCAATTAAGAAGAACGCACTTGGCGGTAGTAGCAATAGACCATTGCTGTAGTACCAGCCGCCGTTTGTCACTAATGGAAGCACTTCGATGCCAAATAGTGAGCCAGAACCTAACAGTTCACGGATCACA
>Ga0181591_10005984_pt1 | contig 10553 bp, 4 predicted proteins | sample 071ome_33_FD_133757 | JGI IMG/M metagenome (GOLD analysis project Ga0181591, IMG submission 133757) | Coastal salt marsh microbial communities from the Groves Creek Marsh, Skidaway Island, Georgia - 071412AT metaG (megahit assembly) | ecosystem: Environmental > Aquatic > Marine > Intertidal zone...
AAACAAGAGGACAATTGTACCTAGCAAATGGCAGCCCTATTAACTGATCAATTTAGAATTTTTTCTGCTAGAAAATTCATCAAAGCACTGGAAGGTCCTGACGCAACTCAGAGCGATTCTGCGGCAGGTTCTAACCGCGATAGACTATATTTGTTTATCGGTAGACCTCAGGCATGGGATAATGAAAACTCCCCTCCTCAGGCAGTAGATTCTTTCGATGAATTTTCTAATTCTTATGATGATATGGTGTCGTTAAAGAGAGTTCTCTCTTCCGATACTGTTCAGGTTGTTCGCAGAATTGACTGGGTTTCTCCAGAAGAAACTACTGGTGGATTGGGTTTTACATACGACATGTATCGTCATGACTACTCTCCTAGTAAAACTGCTGCCTCTGGTGCTACTAAACTGTACGATTCCGATTTCTATGTCGTGAATTCTCAGTATCAAGTATATAAGTGCATTTATAATGGTACGTCTCCATCTGACCCAAATGGCAAACCCTCTACGGTTGAGCCTACTGGTACTTCCACTAGCATTATTACAACTGGTGATGGATATCGTTGGAAGTACATGTACACTATTCCCGTTGCTTCTGTCCTTAAATTTTTCTCTAACGATTACATGCCCGTTTTTACTAATGACGCGGTAAAGACTAACGCAGTCGCTGGTGAAATTGATACTGTTGTTATTAACTCAGCAGGTTCTGGTTATAATAACGGTACTTATGACAACGTTGCTATTAATGGTGATGGAACTGGTGGTCGCGTTTCTATCGTTGTTGACGGCGGTAAGATTATTTCTGCCACGGTAACATCTGGTGGTACTGGTTACACCTTTGGTAAAATCAGTATTGAAAACATTACTGGTATTGGCACAGGAACTGCTGGAGAAGTTGATGTTATCATTCCTCCTCCTGGTGGACATGGTGATGATTCTGTTGTTGAACTTGGTGCTTTCCGAGTCATGATTAACGCTAAACTTTCTTATGATGAAGGTGCTGGCGATTTTCCCATTGATAACGATTATCGTCGTATTGGTTTAATTACCAATCCACTTAAGTTTGGTACGGCGGAATTGATTTCGGAATTGACGGTTTCTGCTACAAAGGCAGTTATCTTTTCGCCCACATTTCAAGGCAATTATGTGCCTGATGAAATTATCACTCAAACGCGAGTTGTTGGTGGTACTAATGTTACTGCTCGTGGTCGTGTTATTTCTTGGAATCCCACAACTAAAGTTCTGAAATATTATCAGAATGCCGTTGACGGTATTTTCCCTGAAGTTACTGGTACTCAAAATGAGTTTGATGGTTCTAACGTTGTTAATGGATCGACATCTGGTGCTGCTGGTCAACCCGATGTAAATTTCCCTGCCGTTCCCAACTCCTCCTCCAGAACTATTAACAATACTGAATATGATTTGGGTATGAGGTTTAACAATGGATATGCAAAACCAGAAATTGAATCAAACAGCGGTCAGGTTGTTTATATAGATAATAGAAGATCAATCAGTCGTGCAAACGACCAGGTAGAAGACATCAAAATCGTAATCGAGTTCTAATGGCACAAAACACTAATCTCAACGTCACACCTTATTACGACGACTTCGATAAGGATAAGAACTTTTATCGAGTACTATTTCGTCCTGGATTCCCAATTCAGGCAAGAGAACTTAGTACGATGCAGAGTATTCTGCAGAATCAGGTAGAGTCAGTTGGTACGCACCTGTTCAAAGATGGTGCAATGGTCATTCCTGGTCAAGTTGGATATGATTTAAATGTGCAAGCAATTCTCCTTCAAGAATCTTTTCTTGGTAGTGATGTAGAGACATATAGAACTCAATTAAATGGCACAATTATTGAGGGTCTTACTACAGGAATTAAAGCAAAAGTTCTTTATAGTATTTCTGCTGAAGAATCTGAAAAGGGATATATTACATTATATGTTAAGTATATCGATTCTGGTGACACTACTTCAGAATCGACATTAAAAACTTTCCTAATCAATGAGCAGTTAGTAGCAGATAAAGAAATTACATTTGGAAGCACTCTGATTGAGATTGGAACTCCCTTTGCACAACTTCTTCCTGTAAATGCAACTGCTGTTGGTTCTACTGCTTATATTAGCGATGGTGTTTATTACATTAGAGGTCATTTTGTAAATGTTCCTTCCAACTACATTATTCTGAATCAATATGATAGTAATCCATCCTATCGAGTTGGATTGGAAGTTCTCGAATCTATCATTACCCCAGAAGATGATGAGAGTTTAAATGATAATGCAGCTGGTACATCAAACTACTCTGCACCTGGAGCACACAGATTTAGAATTAGTACTCAGTTTGTAAAGAGATTAATTACCGATGAAGCAGATAAAGATTTCATCGAATTACTTAGGATTAATAATAGCAGAATTGAAAATTTCGTAGAAAGAACTGAATATAGTGAGCTAGAAAAATCAATGGCTCGTCGTACCTACGAAGAGTCTGGAGACTATGTAATTGATACATTTGATGTAACGGTGCGCGAGCATCTTAATGATGGATTTAATAATGGTGTTTATAATACTGGAGAAACATCTTCTCAACAAAACCTCGCTACAGACGACAAACTTGCAATTGAAGTTTCTCCTGGTAAAGCGTATATTAGAGGATATAGAACAGAGTTCATTACGCCTCAGTATATTGATGTCGATAAACCTAGAGATTTTGAAACCCGTCAAAACGGTATTGTAAACTTTAACCTTGGTAACTTTATTAAAGTTTATGATGTGCATGGTTGGCCAGAAGTGTCTGGAGATGGCGTAACTGATGCATATCAAATTCTTAATTTATATGATGACTGGGCAGCAAACGCTACCAGTTCTGTAAAATCTGGTGCTAACAAAATTGGTAGATGTAGAGTAGTTCAATTACAGAAAGCAAGTACTGCTTTGGCTGCTACTTCCCCCTTCGGAATTAACCCAACTGTAACTGGTGGTGTGTATGACCTCTGGTTCTTTGATGTTCAAATGTTTACTGTTTTGAACATTGCAAATGCAGTTACTCCATATACTGTAGGAACAAGAATTGTTGGCGCAACTTCTGGTGCATCTGGATATATTGCAGACACTGGAAACGGTACACATTACATCTACATTGAGCAAGTTGATGGTGTATTCATCAATGATGAAATTCTGCAGGTAAATGGTAGAGACGTAGGAACATTAGAAGCAGCACACAGTTATAAGTTAACTGATGTTAGGTCTTCGTTTGGACTTGATGACCTTAATAATGTCAGATTTGGTTGTAATTGGATTCTGAATGATTCGAGACCTATTGAATCTTCTACTGTAGAAATTGATGATACTACAGATGATGAAATTACTGGATTTAGAACCAGGTTTGAAAAGGATTTAAGACCTGGTGATGTTATTACTCCGACATTATCCGATTTTGAAGGAACAAATACTCATCGTATTTTGCGAGTAGACCCTGCAGCGATTGCAACCACCGCTTCAAACAAAAAGTCTACTGTTGCAGCAGGAGATGAAATCTTTGATTTCACAAATCAAATCGCAAAGATTGATGGCGCACTGAAAGTTGGTACTGTTGCTGATGGCGAATATAGCGAACTTGTAAGAATGCGTCCATTTGTCTTCCAGAAGGATTACCAGAATGGGGAACTTTCATTCGATCTTCCTGAAGATACTATGAAATCTTTAGAAGACGAATCTTTCTTTGTGTACAGAAATTTTGCATCCAAGACTGTAACTACTGGTGCTATTACCTTCACTCTTCCAGAAACAGAGTCTTTTGGCGCATTATCGTCTGATAATTATATTCTCACTATTATTGATAATGGTGGTTCTGGAACCTATTCCAATGGAGAAAATGTTGACATTGATGCAGAAGTTGATGCTGGAAATTTAACAACTTCTTTTGGCGCAAATAATCAATCGTTCTCTATCAGTGGTCTTGGTTCTGTCGCAACTGTTACTCTAACTGCACTCATTTCTAAGAATACTGTCTCTAAAAAAATTAAAACCGCATCTAAGATGCAGGCATTAAAAGTATTTAAGACAATCGAAGATTTAGAGGAACAACCAACTGGATTGGTATTCAGCTCTTTATTTGGAACTAGAGTCGAAGACCAAGAAATTTCTTTCGGTGTTAATGATGTATTTAAAGTACATGCCGTGTATGAATCATTTGACGAAAGTGACGCATCTCCTCCATATACAGTTCTTACCGAATCGGTATTCTTTTCAACTGGTACTTTAATCGTAGGTAAAACTTCTGGTGCTAGAGGAAGAGTAATTTCGTTCCAGAACTCTAATTTAAGACTGTATTATGTCGCATTAAATGAAATTCCATTCATTCAAGGTGAGACAATCAATGGTTTTAATAGTGCTGGTGATGCAATTAGTGGCATCATTGATGATGGAGAAGACTCTATTTTCCAAGGTAGTAAGGTAATTACAGACCAGTTTACTCTTGAAGCAGGACAAAGAACCAATTTCTATGATGTTTCTAGATTAACTAGACTTCCATCTACTGTTGCTCCAACAAGAAGGTTGATGGTAATTTTTGATTACCTTTCTCATGAGGCATCTGGTGATTATTTCTCTGCAGAGTCTTATAGTGGAATTTCGTATAAAGAAATTCCTAATTATAAACTTGATGGTTCTATTAAGTTTATTAGAGACCAAATCGACTTTAGACCTGCTGTCAAGGAATTGAGAAGTGGTTCTGGAACAATTGGTTCTCCCTTCTTTGTCAATTGCACAACATTTGACTTTGTGTCTAGAGTTTTTGACACAACTGGTGGAAGTGGTGGTTCAACCATCTTTGATATTATGCAAGTTAATTCTTCCTTCAGGGCAGACTATTCTTGGTATCTTCCTAGAATTGATAAACTATACCTTTCCCATGATGGTCAACTGAGAGTTTCTAAGGGTGTATCGGGTTATTATCTCATTCCACCACAACCCGTTCAAAACTCAATGCTATTGGCAACGATTGAATACAAGCCCTACGTATTTAATCCAGAAAGAGACGTATTAGTTACTCCCGAAGTAATCAAGCGTTATACAATGAAGGACATTGGTGACTTAGAAGATAGATTGACACATGTTGAGTATTATACTTCTTTGTCCATGCTTGAATCTCAGGCAGATAATACCAAGACATATGATGAGAATGGATTTGACCGTTTGAAGAATGGATATGTTGTTGATGACTTTACCGACCATACTACTGGCGATGTACTGAATGTTGACTATAAGTGTTCTCTAGATTTTAGAGAAGGACAACTTCGCCCTTCACACTACACTACTAATGTTGGACTTCAGTTTAATGAAACTCTTTCCAGTAATGTAGTTAAAACATCTGGAAATGTTGTCATGCTTCCATATGAAGATGTTTCTATTGTCGTACAACCATATGCATCTCGCGTAGAGAATGTTAACCCATTCAACGTATTTACTTTTATTGGACGCATCGACTTGTCTCCTGCATCCGATGATTGGGTAGATATCGAACGTCTTCCTGCTCGTGTTGAGAATGTAGAGGGCGATTTCTCTGCCGTTTCTAGAGATTTGCAAGTTGACCAGAATGGATTTGCTCCTATTCAGTGGCAATCCTGGCAGACCACTTGGACTGGGGAAACAGTTACATCTAGAGAGAGATTCAGATCACGGTCTGGTACTTATGGTACTGGTCGTCAGTTGGGTCGTGCTGGTCACGGTCAGCGTCGTCAGGGTCTGTTCTATTTACATGAACGTCGTACTGTTCGTGTTGTTAATAATCAAGCACGTCAAGGTATTCGCACCAGAGTTATTCCTAAGATTGAACGTAAATCTTTAGGGGATACTATTCTTTCTCGTAGCGTAATTCCTTGGATTCGTTCTCGTAACATTGGTTTCAATGTTGACCGTATGAAACCTCGCACTAGATTCTATGCATTCTTTGATGGTGTTGATATCACAAATTATATTACACCTAAGGTAATTGAGATTATTAAGAATTCTAGTACCGATAGTCGCACAAATGAAACTCCATTTGTTGTTGGTGAAACTGTAATCGGTCAGACTTCTGGATGTCAGTTAAAAGTTGTTGCTCCTAATGATGGGTATAAAACGAATCCATATGGAAGGGGCGAGGAAACTTTACCTGATTCATATTCTTCTCAAACATCATATTTGAATCATGATATTACAGCAATTTCTGAGACTGTATCACCCGATTACTTTGGCAATGCTCAAGTCGGAGAACTTTTAGTTGGTCAAACTTCTGGCGCTATCGCGGTAGTTAAAGACCGTCGTCTTCTTTCTGATAATGTTGGTAATTTACAAGGAAGCTTCTTTATTCCTTCTCCTAAAAATGATGCAAATCCCCGTTGGGCAACTGGCACCCGTTCCTTTAGATTTAGTACCTCTCCTACTAACAGCAGAGCTCCTGGACAGGTAGATTCCTCTGCAGATACCACATATTCTGCAACAGGAACTTTACAGACTGTTCGTGAAAATATTCTTGCTATTAGAAATGCTGAGGTTGTTCGTGATACTGTTACTGAAGATAGAGTTGTTCAAACAACAAGGACTGAAACTCGTCAGCTTGGTTGGTATGACCCCCTCGCACAATCTTTTATTGTTGAAGAAGAAGGTGGTATATTCTTAAGCGGTGTTGATATCTTCTTTAACACCAAGGATGATAACATTCCTATTTCGATGCAAATCAGAACAATGGAAAATGGTTATCCGACTAAAACAATCCTTCCTTTCTCTGATGTTACAATCACTCCAGACCAGATTGAAATTTCTGAGAGTGCAGCAGTTCCAACTAGATTCACATTCAAGGCACCAGTTTATATTAAGTCTTCCGTAGAATATTGTTTTGTTCTACTTTCGGACTCTAATGAGTACCAAGTCTGGATTTCTAGAATGGGTGATGTTGATGTATCTGGCACAAGAACTATTTCGGAACAACCCTATGCTGGTGTTCTATTTAAATCTCAAAACGCATCTACCTGGACTGCTGACCAGTATGAAGATTTGAAGTTTACAATTTATCGTGCAAACTTCACACAGACTTCTGGTACTGTTGCCTTGAATAATACTCCCCAAGGTAAAGGAAACAATGGCATTCACAGACTTATTGATAATCCTATTCAAACAATCAAACCAAAACTTGTATTGAGTTTGGGACCTGCAGTAACAGAATACACCTTTAGTCAGGGTGCTAAGATACTGCAACAAACCAGTCAAGCATCGGGCACTATTGTTAGCACTACATCTTCAAATACTGTTGCTGACACTATTACAATCAATGCTAGTACTGGAACTTGGTTGCAGGGTAGCGCATCTACCTATCTTGTACGCTCTTCTGAAGCACTTGCAACCATTGTAGTTGGTAGTCCAACGGGAACTTTGGAAGTTGGTGATGTAGTTACTGGTGGAACATCCAATTCTATTGGTATTGTCAAAGAGTGGGATGGTTCTTCTAATCTCGTTCTCCACTATATTACTGGTGCATTTACAGATACGGAAACCATTTCTGAACCTGGTGGATGGACTGGAACCGTAACTTCTTCTGTAGAGAGTGGTGACTCCTATGGTGCATATCTTTCTGCCGCACCTTCCTATGCATCGGATGAGAAAGAAATCCTGATTTATCATAGAAATCATGGTATGCACAGTAGAACCAATAATGTTAAAATTGAAGGTGTTGTTTCTGAAGTTTCTCCGACGACTCTCACTAGCGCACTTTCTGTTGGTGGTAGTTCGATTAGTGTAGAGAATGCAAGTTCTTTCCATACCACTGTGAATGGTGCTGCCATTAGCGCCAGCAATCCTGGATATATCAAAATTAACAATGAGATTATTCAGTATTCTGCAATCTCTGTTGATGGAAAAACTATCACAGTTGCAACTTCTGGAAGAGGTGCAAACGGAACAACTGAAGCAACACACCTTTCTAGTTCTACCGTAGAGTGTTATAACCTTGATGGTCTTCCTTTGATTGACATCAATAAGACGCACACAAGTATCGAATGTCCATGGTTGGATACTTATATGCTTGCAATGAATGGAGTTGCAAATAATGGTATCCGTTCTGGTGGTAACGCTGTATTTGCTACTCAAAATGTTCAGTTTGAAACTTTAACTCCATCCGTATCTGTTATGGACTTACCCGAAACAGATATTACTGCTAGGATTAATACTACCAGTGCTACTTCTGTTGGAAGTGGTGGTGGAGAAGGTGGTTCAGAACCTAGAGACCAGGCATCGTTTGTCAATGATGGTTCTTACGTTCCCATCACACTGAATGACCTAAATATCTTTGCTAATCCAAGAATGGTTTGCTCTGAGGTCAATGAACTTGCTAAACTGGATGGTTCTAAGTCACTCACTCTCTTAGTAGATTTATCGACTGAAAAGTCAACATTATCCCCTGTTGTTGATTTGGATAGGTGTTCTTTAATTACAACTACCAATAGAATCAATGATTGGCCAGGTGGTCCTCAACCATATGGACAACAAGGTCTGATTGATAGGACACAAGACGTTTCTACATTACCCTTTGGTGACCAAAACGATGCTGTTTATATCACTCGCTTGGCAAGACTTATTAGAGAGTCTAGGTCTTTGAGAGTTGACCTGCAAATGTCCCGTCCTCCTGAATCTGAAGTAAGAATTTACTATCGCGCATTTACAACAGGAACAAATGAGGATATTGATTCTATTGGTTGGACTTTGATGGATATTCCTCTTCAGTATGATTCTTCTCCAAATGAAGAAATTCTGTGGAAAGATTATTACTATGAAGTAAGTGGATTAAGCTTTAATGCATTCCAAATTAAAATTGTTATGAAGTCTTCTAGCCAAGCAAAGATTCCTTTGATTGCTGACTTACGTGCTATTGCTATTGCTACCTAATATGAAAAATAATGATGAAATAAAACTGATTCCTGTAGATGGAAAGGAGGGGTGGTATAGAGACCCCTCCTCAAATGCTATCGTAAATGCTAACCAGGACGAATATGATAAATATATGGCATCTTACAATAGACGCCAAAGAGAAAAAAACGAACAAGAGACTTTACAAAAAGAAGTTTCTGTCCTAAAATCTGAAATGAACGACATTAAGTCGCTTCTACTAACGTTAGTCCAAAATCAAAGTAAACATTATGACGATTGAACAAGTCTCTCAGACAGATATGCTCAAGCAGTTTAAAGACCGCCTTGAGTCTCTGGTAAATGAAAACCAAAAGTTGGCTGCCAAAATCAAAGAAAATGAAGTGACTGCTCTTAAACTTCAAGGTGCCATCGAAACTCTAGAGTATTACAATCCTCAACAGGAAGAGACTGCTTCCCATCCTCCTGATGAAGTTGACGAAGTAAATGCTGAATAATGAAGGGGGGCAGGAATGCCCCCTTTTTTATTACGCATAAATAACTTGGAAGCATAATCTCTATCGAGTTGTCTGTAAAAAATGGCAAATAGAATTCAATTAAGGCGTGGTGGTGCTCAGGAATGGGCAAACGCAAACCCAACTCTTGCACAAGGTGAACTCGGAATCGAACTTGATACGGGACGTATCAAAATCGGTGATGGTGTTTCGCCATGGAATACGTTGCGATACGAACGTCCTGTCGAATCTATTTCAAATACGGCAAACACTCTTGTTCAAAGAGATGCCGATGGTAATTTCCAAGCAAGTACAATTACCGCAACTCTAATTGGTAATGCTTCCACAGCAGCAAGACTTGGTTCTGCTAGACAAATTTCGCTATCTGGTGACTTAGATGGCGCACAAATTTTTGATGGTTCTCAAAATATTACAATTCCAGCAACACTGGAATTGATTTCAACCTTACCACACCATGATAATACTGATGCATCATCAGGAACTTATACTAAGGTGACTGTTGATGCTAAGGGTAGAGTTACTAATGCAGAAAGTCCAACATCTATCCAAGATTATGGATTGGATGGTACTGTAGAAGGACAATCTGCACAACCATATGATAATGATTTAGCATCTATTGCTGGTCTTACTACCACTGGATTGATTTCAAGAACTTCTGGTGGTAATATGCAAACCAGAACTATTACTGGTACTGCAACCAGAATTGCAATTAGTGATGGTGGTGGTATTAACGGAAATCCAACTATTGATTTAATTACCACAGCAGTAACAGATGGTAGTTACAATACAGAATCACTGACATCGGTAGCAGAATTAGGACCAAATAATGAACCTTTTGGTACAGAGACAGTAAATGCAGTTAAATTTACTGTTGACCAATATGGTCGTCTCACAAATGCTGAAAATGTACCCATTGCTACTGCTACTGAGGGTAGCAAGTATTCTGCATATGGTGCAGGCACTGCATATTCTCGTTACGATATTATTGAAGAGGGAGGTAATGTTTATCAAGCAATTGCTGACATTCTTGCAGGTCAAGGTGCTCCTTCTCACACTGATTCCTCCGATGCTGGGTCTTGGCGCTACCTCGCTGCCGCCGCGACGGAACAGAAAGGACTTGCTTCGTTTGCCCAAGAAGACTTTG
>Ga0181591_10005992_pt1 | contig 10548 bp, 16 predicted proteins | sample 071ome_33_FD_133757 | JGI IMG/M metagenome (GOLD analysis project Ga0181591, IMG submission 133757) | Coastal salt marsh microbial communities from the Groves Creek Marsh, Skidaway Island, Georgia - 071412AT metaG (megahit assembly) | ecosystem: Environmental > Aquatic > Marine > Intertidal...
AGATGTAGGTTTTCTTAAGATACAGTACTTACGCTCCTTCTGATTGTACTGATTTTTAAAACTAAGCACATCACTATGCCATTGGTCAGGTTTTTCTAGTTCAACTTCAATAACCCCAATATCAACACCAGCTTTTTTAAACAACTCACTCTCATTACAAGAGTTAATAAATTGAACGCCTCCGTTGTAGTCACCGCAGATACCAACAACATTAAAACTTTGAATCAGGTATAAGAAATACCTCATATGCTCCTTCAGAGACACTCCTGCTACTGCGTAGCTATGAACAAGGCAAATCTTCTGTTCTTCTCTTAGAACCTTAAATACGTGCATTGCAAAGTGGTCAGCACTTGTGTTACCAGCCCAGTTGGGGTCAAAAGCAAGAATATAGTCGTCACTTGGATTGCCCACTACCTCAACAGCAGGAAACTCTCCATCTGCGATGGTACAAGCAGCCATTTTTGATAGTCTGAAATATCCATCACTCTCATCCACAAATTGTGCGCCAAACTCTCGTTTGAACTGCATCTCGGACATGGTAGCTTTAGCTTGTTTAAGAAGGTTTTGATCGTACAGCCTTGTCGGAGCGCAATCATAACTTAACTGCATAATCAGTCTATAAGCATCATCAGCAGCTTGTTCGTCATCTTCATCATCTTGATTGAATTCCCCAAATATAAGTCCTTCGTATTTCTTATATAACTTATACATATACTCAAACTTAAAGGATGGAGATGAAAGGATTATCAGTTTGTTGTTCGGCCACACATACCTCTGGTCTTCTTCCATCTCGCCCCTATCGATTAGGCGCGATTCTAGCTTGTGTAATTCTTCTCGTTCAATTGGGTTTTCTACCACACCAAGGAATGGTATGATAACCTCATTAAAAATCTTTTCTGGAATCGTTAAGAATTCGTCCAACACAATCCGATTAAATCGAAATCCACGAAGACGTTCACCATTAGCTAACGGTAGGGCTATCGCTCTACTGTTACCGATCTTAAGAGTCCATTGGTCAGTACCCTTAGTAATCTTAACTCCACATTCTTTTGCGAGCTTTGCTTCTGGCTTTTGTAGAATATCCTCCATCTTCTGGAAGATCTGTTTTGACTGCCTAAAACTACCTGCAATAACACCAATGTTGGCGTTAGGATTAAGTAGACATTCTAGTAGTACGTAAATAGCTGTCGAGAAGGTTTTCGACATACCCCGTGAGAAGACGAACATCGAATAATCAGATACCATCATCCCTTTGATGGCCATAGCTTGGAACGGGAATAACCGTACCCCTAAGAATAGTTCAGAGGTAAATGCGATATTAGCCCTCAAGAACTTATATAGCAAATACTTAGCCTCTTCGTCAGGCAAGTCGCTGTCGAGAGTCTTTAAGTAATCGTTAAATTCTTTTGCGGAGTAATCAGTGCGATACCGCTGTTTGCCTTTGTCCCATGCCATGGATTTTAGTATCTATATGATATTGCAAGTCTACATTCCACATATCCTGCCCGTAGTACAGAATCTTAGGAATGAGCTTCTTTGCTCCCTTGCGATTATGAGCAAATATAAATTGAATGTTCTCTGGGTAGTCTACCATCAACCCTCTAAGGTTGTGCCAAACATAACCTAGATTCGATTTGAACTTCGACGTTTTGTTTTCTTCCTCGATTCTCTCAATCGAAGATTCGACCACAACGAACATGTAAGAATTAAACTGGACACAACGATCCATTTCGCGTCTGAACCTTTTAATATCTTTTCCGAAAGTTTGCCTAAAGTCATCTTGTGATTTTCTATCTACGAATGTTTTTGAGTAGTGTTCCCCTCCTGCGGTATAGTCGCCGAAGTCTAACTTATTTACTACACTATTCTTAAATGTAAAGGGAAGCTTTTCTCTTGTATCAACAAAGATTGTCATATCCTCACATTCACGTTCCCAAAAATTTTGGGGCAAATTCTTTTTAAATTGGTTTTTTAAGTTTAGTTCCTTAGCAAAGCTGGAATAAGAACCCCATAGTTTTCTGTATGTGTTGATATCAGCCATTTCGGATAGCTGGTAAAACAGATTGGGAGGAGTTACTTTTACTTCCTTGTCGTCAAACTTAGATTTCGCTTTTTCGAGTACGTACTCTTTGCATTGACTGGGAGGAGTAATTGCAAGCCAATCAACATAGTTCTGCATGTTTATGAAATCCTGTCTGAAGTACTGGTCGTATTTTTTAAATGGAATTAAATCTCCAGTATACAGGTCTTTTCTTTGGTAGTGTTTTACATAGTAGTCACCAATAAACAAAGCATGTGCTTTCAAGTGCATGTGAAAACTCTTCCTGTTATCAAACTGTTTACCACATTCTTTACATAAAAAATCATTCATAACAACTCCTTCTTTGAGATGCCTAGAATTCTGGCCTTATAGTCGTCCATACTCTCTAGCCTATCTGCTTCTTCTTCGATTAGTTTGTTTTGTAGTTCAGCCATCATGATCATACGGTCCCTCTCCTCGCGTTCTTGGAACGCTTCGACTAAAGCAAAGATAGATCCGTTTTCTTCTCCCTTTGCCTTCAGACGGGCTGTACGTGATCCGTTGAGGTCTTTAGTGAGAGACTCGATACGTTTCTCACACTGGTTAAGCTCTTCACTAGTCGCCTTGATAATCTCCGTCAGACGCATCGTGATGTCTCTTTCGTTATCTTGGTCGTCTAGTAGTGCGTTAAGCTTGTCAATGCGCTGCTGGATGTGTTTTTGGCGCACGTAGTTGGTACATACTGTCACATATAGATTCAATTCGTCGTTAGTAAGGTCAGGCTTATCCCAAATAGCTCGCACAAACTCACTCTCGAACAAATCGCGGTCTGCTAGTGTCGTGTACTGATTAATGAAGTGATTAAAGCGTGGACTACGAAGATAGATCATCAACTGCTCCATTAACTTCTTTTGTTTTGTTTGGATGGTTAGTTCATCAAATGTCGTACCACAAAAATTGTTTACCTTAGAAATAACGCGAGACAAAGCTTTGGGGGCTATCCATTTTTCTCTAGTAACAATTTCATTATCATCTACAATCTCAGGTCTATAAGTTTTTAAGAAGTCAACAATAACTCTATGCTTCATGCTAAGAGGTTGAACATCTCTGTCCTTGAAGGTAAGTCGGGCAACTTCTAGCGCATTCATCCCAGCTTGGATGTTGTCGCTCATTAAAAATGCTTTTTGTTCTTTTGATAACTCAATGTCATCTACTTTTGTGGGAACAGATGTATTGTAATCCTTTTTTTGTTTAGCAAGAAATGCTCGTACTGCCCTACCCTGTTTAGAACGTCCATCAATCTTCTTATCCTTAAATACTTTTCGGGTAATATGCATCAAGTCAGGATTCTTTTTAAACTCCTTAAGGATCTGCTCTTTTTGTTCTTCTGTTAATTCAAATGGGGTCATATCAGGTCGTCTCCTTGGGTAATCTTTTTGGCGATATTATAAAACTTTTTCTTCAAATTGTTTATCTGCTTATATCGCGGGGTCTTTCTTTTACTTGTGTCCTTTTTAAATCCAAATTTCTTTGCCACCTCCTCATCAGTAGCATTCTCTATGAAAAGCATGGTATATATTATCTTATGCTTATCACTCAACTTCTCTAAAACTAAATCATGTATCTTGCTGACCTTCTCATCATAATCAACATTATCGTCATACAAATGGTCGCAAACAAAAATCGAAGTATCCAACGACAATGGTAACTTCAAATTATATGCACTCTCTTTCTTCTTGCGCCAATTAGCAAACAAATTACAACTATCATCTTGTTCGCCGCTCTTAGTCATGGCACACTCAGTACCACCTCCATAATGGGGACACTGCAAACACGGCTTCGCAAAGTTAGTATAATGATTACGAATCAGATTCTTGATCTGATTAGATATCAAAACACTCACCCACGGCTTAAAAGCGCGTTTCTGATCCCACAAATGCAGCTTGTTATAAATATGCAGTCTTATAATCTGACAAACATCATCATAGTCTAACCATGTTAATGCATTTAATTGCCATTTAGCGCGATATTTACCTAGTACTTGCTCAATTTCGGGGATAAGATCTTCATATTTCTTATCCATCTATTTCCGTAGCCCCGCGAGCAGAACCACAATCAGCTTGACTTTGACGAAGTAACGCATCACCATCTGGAAGATTAGCCGCACGCCTCTTCATCGGAGGCGCATTCACATCATCTGGAGTCGCAGACTTCCATAATTCAGTGAGCGTTGTCTTTTGTGTGTTTGCTTCAGCAACAATATCCTGCCTCAATTTACGAAGATCAATACTTCCTAAACTTGATTCTTCTTCATATTCAACTTCAACCTCCGCTTTTACAGCGGGAGCTGGCGTAGGAGCGACCCCACCAGCCACTGGTGTACCGCAACTAGCACAAAATTTGGGCTTAGTTACTTCATACACGTTTTTGAATCCACAGGATACACAAAAAACTTTGTTCATGTTAATATTTTAGCCGATTTTTTCGATTTTTTCTACAAGATAACTGATAATTTTGTCTCTTATCACATCTTCCTTCCCAAAGGTTACACTATGAATCCCTCTAGAGGAACTTACCTCATCTTTAAACAGATTAGCCAGCTTATCAAACCCACTACTCCTAATGTCACTCTGCAAACTATCACCACAAATAAATAACTTTGCCCCGCGACCAATTCGCGTCAATACCGTAGTCAATTCCCGCACACTCATATTCTGCGCCTCATCAACAATCACCACTTTATCACGCCATGTACACCCACGCAAAAAGTTAATCGGCTCTGCTTCTAATACCTTTTTGTTTTTTAGCTGGTCTTTTTCAGGCTTGTTTAACAATTCATCAATCTTATCTAAAAGGGGTGCCATATATGGCCCAAACTTATCATCCATGTCACCTTTCAGAAAACCTATCCCCCTATCAGCACTCTCAACAACACTACGCAAATAAAGTATTTTTAAATTTTTGTCACTATTGTACAGATCCAATGCAGAGTAAACAGAGAGAAACGTCTTTGCAGTTCCAGCTGGCCCACCCAAGAACACAATGCGTGTTCTGTCATCCGTCATAATATCATAAAACTCCTTTTGTTTCGGTGTTAATTCAATATGACCCAACAATAAGCTATTATCTTTTGCCATTGGTTTTTATTTATTACACGGTTTTGGCAACTGTGTTTCTATTTTATTATATTAGCGCAACCTTCACTTCACAAAACAAAATGTTTATAGTGTTCACCACCCCCCCGCTTTTTTTGCGCTGAGTTGTCAAGCAAAAGGTTTGAAAAAACCCACCCCTTATAAGCAAAAATAATTTTATGTATAAGTAACTTTATGCTTCCAATTCTGTGAGCTTCTGTCATAATGCATCCATGCAAAACATTAAGACCAACCCAATTGGCCCTTACGATACTGTCACTCTCGATAGACTCACTCACGCTGAGATGGAGATGGTGATCGATACCATGAAGCAAGCACTCAAGTATGGTCGCGCTGAATCTTTCGGTGTAGAGATCGGCTTTAATAGCTTCAAGGCTTTCTCTATCCTTACCTGTAAATCACTCAGGGGTCACAAGGTTTATGTCGGCGAGAAGGCAGAACTCACAGAGTTTGTCCGCTAAAAATAAATTCTTTTTTCCTTTACCACTAACCACATTTTTGTAGAATACGCACATGACAAACCCACTCACTATCAAAGTAGAAGGCGACTCGAATCTCTATAACAATAAGAGTCTCTCGCTTCGCATCCGAAAGAAGCACCACATCTGCCCTAGCTACCTCACCTTTGAGGTTGGTTTTGCCAACTGGCACTCAGTTGAGGTTAGCCGTCAGGATGCTAAGAGAATCCTCCTTGAAATGAGAAAGGAAAATAAGCGAAAATAAATCTCGACAACCCCCGAACTTTTTCAGTAGAATACTCACATGATCAAACTACACCAAGCAATTCCCACCTTAGCATTCACTTTCCTTGCCTTCTACTTGTATGGGCCAGAGATCCACAACGCAGCTCTTGAGTCTGTCAAGACTGTGTGCAAAATCATCATTGCCACAAAATAATCCTTTACAACTAACACTAAATCACTAAACTACGTCTAACACTAACACTACTACTACCATGACTGAAAACCAAAAATTCGAAACTCTGAATCTCGCTATCGGCTTCACTTCAATCTTCGCTGCTGCTAAGTCTTACGAAGTTGATTCAGTTCAATCATTCTGGATTGCAACGGTTGTCACCTCTTCAATAGCTGCCATTGGCCTAGTGTGCAAGATGGTTGCTCGTAAGCTCAAGGCTCGTAAGCAGGAACTTGTACCTGTACCTGTGCCTGCTGGGTCTCGCTGGTATAGCCATGACCGTCAGCTTCTCTCAATGGACAACGACGAGATCGCCAAGAAGTTGGTTGGTCGCGTCATCACCTACTACAACGCAGGTGAGTCCTCAGTTAAGAAGGATGGTGTGCGTCACTTCGTTCTCAAGCAGATCGATCACGTTTCAACTTCCATGCATGGAATCAAGTACATGCAAGGTCTGTTCGCCGACCTCGATGATGGCGGCATCCCCAAGCACCGCACGCTCCACATCGCTGGCGTGGTCAAGGTCAGGAGCCGCTTCTCTTCACTCTGGCAGTACGCGAAGTCTCTCTTCGCCGCACCGACTGAAGAACAAAAAGCTTTCTAGTGTGTGGTAGAGTTCCTGTCCCATCCGCCGTTTTGCTTGATCTAGGGTGGGGCAGGACACACACAAAACTTTCCATAAGAAAAAGGTAATGCGGCGGAGGGTTTTTTAAAAGTTTACCTCTGGTCATTCATACGCCAGTCAAGTAACCGCATAAAAGCTTGATACATAGCCCGTCTCTGGTTTGGTTTTCCCAGAGGCGGGTTTTTCTTTGCAAAAAAAATAAAACAAAAGCTTGACTCTGGCCGAATCTATGAAGGCTCGTAACTCGTTGAATATCAGTGAGTTACGGAGGTCGGGGGGGCCGAGCAGCCTAACTCGTTGTAAATCAGTGACTTACGAGGCATAAAAAAAGATAAAAAAAGTGTTTTTTATGCTTGCTTTTTTCTGAGATTCTGCTAAACTACGTTCATGAAAATAAAAAATGTATATCACTTCTACTCAAGCGATTGGATGTTCTCAGGTACTCTCGAAGAGTGCGAAGCATGGATCTCTAAGATGGACCCAAAAAATCTTGGGTGGTTCGTGATCGAATAAAAAAGATTCTTTTTCTCTTTACAAAACACAAAAAAAATTAGTAAACTACCGCCATGGAAAAACAAAGAACCAATAAGGAAATCGGAGAAGCTTGCGCGAAAAGAATCGCCGAATACAACAAGGCAACTTACGTTGAGAACAAGCCAAGCAGAGAGGGTGCTAGCGACTGGGAAAGGCTCATGGATGCTCGCGCATACTTCGCAGCCAAAGAAGCAAAGATCGCTGAGTTCATGCAAAAAAAATAAAAAATAAACCTTTTTAAAACCCCCAAAACCTTTAAACTACTACCCACATGAAAGAACTACTCAAACTTCTCTTCCTCGCCTTTCTCCCCTATGCTGGAGTCGCAGCCCTCTGTCTCAATGAGATTGACAAGAGCAAAGAATTCAAGCAGCGCAACGAGGAGCAGCTCAGAAAGTACAACCAAGAACTGATGGAGAAAACTCAAGTTCTTGACTACATAAAAAAATAAAAAAAAGTCTCCGATTGGCTTGACTCCACCTCTCAATTCTATAGACTACTCGCATGACACAAAAACAAATCAAACAAATTGTTTTCGCAGCACAGAACTTCGGTGCTGACCACGCTAGCCAAATCGCCAAGCTTTTCAAGGCCGCAAATAATCTCGACAAGCTCACAAAGGAAGTCGTCGCAAACGGCAAGGCTCTTGAGGCTCAGTGCAAAGAGGACATGGAGAAATACAAAACCCACTAAAAAAATGAACAGAGTAGACCGAATCGACCAGCTCCGAAACGTAGGAATCGAAACCTCGTATCTCTTGGATTCAATGATCCAACACTTTAGCGAAGATGATATCAAAGAGTTTTATGAAAAATTCGTACGAGAGCATGATATCACTTTCGGAGAGGAGGAGGAAGAGGAGGATCTTTCTCTAAATCCTCCCCCCAACCTTGCCGAACTCATCGCGCAATACTTAAAAGAAGAAGAGGAATCTCAAAAAATCACTGATGAAGAACGAGAAGAAATTTCAAAAAAAATGGAAATTGCTTTAGCTAAATGGGAAGAAATAAAATCCTCGTAACTCGTTGATACTCAGTTAGTTACGAAGGTCGGCCCCCCCGAGCCGCCTAACTCGTTGATACTCAGTGACTTACAAAGCAGAAAAAAAAACGAAAAAAAAGTGTTTTTTAGCTTTACTTGAGCGGCAATTTCTTTTAGAATGCATCCATGCAAAATCAAAAGTGCTTCAACGTCGTCGTCCATTTTCGTGATCATCACACCGTCATTTTTGACGAGTGTGTCACCTTGGCCGAGGCCGAGGCCGCCGTTGAGGATTGGGTTCCCTCCGATCCTCTCAAGTATGATCGGCTTTGGGAGGAGGAACTCCCAAAGGATCGGCCTAGGTCGGCCTATGTCTTCAACTTGTACAACTAAATTTTTGTTGTTGACAAACCCCCAAAAAATCAATTAAAATTCTACTACTACTATGCCATACAATATCACCCTTGACGAGTTCGCAAAAGTTGACCACTATCCTCAACTCCAATTCGATGGAGAAAATTACTTCTATATCCACCGTGAGTGGTCAGACAAGGCGGGAGAAAAAGAAATTGTTCCCCGCGAGGAAATCCAGAAAAGCATGGATCGTTTTTTGCGCGAGCTTTCCATTTACGGACTAGGCCGAGACGTTTAAAATTTTTGCCTCCTAACTCGTTGAAAATCAGTTAGTTAGGATGGTCGGCCCCCCCGAGCGGCCTAACTCATTGATAATCAGTGACTTACGACGACTCAGAAAATCAGGCGAAAATCAAGATCTTTTTTGGGGAATCAGGTAAAATATTTGGGGTTTATTTGATTAACCTTGCGCTAATGCTGCCGCCTAAAATATTTGGCGTTTTTTTATTTGACCTTAGCGCGATTAATGTTGTACCGTTTTTGTTGATATGAAAATTCAAGATAGAGCCTTCTTTGAAAATGTTGTATTTGCTTGCCTCCTAATTGCTAGCGGCACAATCATGCTTAATGTTTTAGTGAAAATAATTAAACTTTTTTTCGTTTAGGTATTGACCCAAGTGTTTTTTCTGATTAGAATTCTGCCGTTATGTTAATCCTAGCTAAAAACAAAATCAACGCCGAAGAACTCACTAAAGTTGCAACTCCTATCGCAACTGATACGCACACTCCAATTCCTCACCACCAGTTGGTTGACTTGACTCGCGCTGCCCTTGGGCGTGCTGGTCTTGAGATCAAGGAAGAGGAACATGCGATTGCTCGCGGTGGGCTTCGGTACTTCGGTGGTTTCTCCCTTGCTGGTGAAACTATCAAAGGTGATGACCGCAACATCGTCCTTGGACTTCGCAATGCTCACGACAAATCTTTCGCAGCTTCCATTGCTGTCGGAAACCAAATGATGGTTTGTGAGAATCTTTGCTTCTCCTCTGACGTTAAGTTGGCTCGTCGCCACACCACACACATCATGTCTGACCTTCCTCGCGTGCTTTCTTCCGCGATTGCCCGTGTGACTGCTCATTGGACTGATATGGGAAACCGCATTGAGTCTTATAAGCAGACTGAGGTTGAATCTGCCTCTGACTTGATTGTTCAGTTGGTTGATGCTAACGCCTTCCCTGCCCGTGACATTTACAAGGCCGTGAACGAATTCCGTAATCCTCGCCATGAGGAATTCAAGGGCGGTTCCCTCTGGACCTTGTACAACTCCATCACGGAAAATCTCAAGGGTAGTGACCTTACTAAGTTGGCTGACCGTACCATGCGTATGCAGTCTGTCTTTGACAAGGTTGCAAATCACATTCCCGATCTGCCCGAAGTGGTTATCTCTGAGGAAGACAAAGCTTTGGCCCTTCCTGCATAATTTGTGAGTGAAGGCGGGGAGAGTTGGCCGTACCTGCTCCCCCGCCATAGACTTACCCCCAGACCGTCCTCGCTCTCCTAGGCAGCGGGGGCGGTTTTTTCTTGACAAACGAATAAAAAAGTTTGGCTTGTAAGTCGTTGATATTCAATGAGTTAGGGAGGTCGGCCCCCCCGAGGCTCCTAACTCCCTATCAATCAGTGAGTTACAGCGATAAAAAAATTAATTTAAATATTGCATGGCAAGTTAATTCTGTCAGACTTTCCCTATGCTAACAATCGAAGTAGAGCAAAAGGAAGTGTACGGAAACAAGTTGACTTACATCAAAAAAGAATCTGTTAGAAACTCAATCAAAAAACTAACAGGACGAAAAACTTTGACCGACTATGATATACAAGCTCTGAAAGAGTTGGGCTTCACTATAGTGATTGAAGAAAAAGTAAAATATCTTTAAAAAAGTCTTTTAATTAAATCATTTTTAATTCATAAT
>Ga0181591_10005994_pt1 | contig 10544 bp, 6 predicted proteins | sample 071ome_33_FD_133757 | JGI IMG/M metagenome (GOLD analysis project Ga0181591, IMG submission 133757) | Coastal salt marsh microbial communities from the Groves Creek Marsh, Skidaway Island, Georgia - 071412AT metaG (megahit assembly) | ecosystem: Environmental > Aquatic > Marine > Intertidal zone...
CCTTATGTTCCAGTCGAGAATGATGATTCTGAGCTAACTGGAGTAACCACTTATCAAGCTTTACTGAAACACTTTCTTGGAAATGATGGAAGTGTTGATATTGCCGTAAAAGACATCATGAGAACAGATTACCAGGAAGTTGACTCCAATTGTACTACTGCGGAGGCGGTGGATATCATGGCAAGAGGAAGAACAGGAGTACTAACGGTTACGAAAGAGAAGAAGTTAATAGGTATGGTGACTGAGAGTGATATTATTCAGGTAGCCAAAATGACCAAACGTTTTGAATAGGATTATTCATATTCCATTTGGCGATTGGGAAAGCAGCCTTCTAAATTGTTGTAAATCCAATTACTATGAAACTAAATAAAACCTTACTGCTTTTTCTTTTAGTGTTTGCAAACCAAGTGTTTGCCCAGAACATTAACTCTACTATCAGAGGTAAAGTGACAGACCAGGATACCAAGATCCCTTTGATTGGCGTGAATGTCATTCTGACCTCCGACACTAGCCGTCTGGTGGGAACTACAAGTGATATCGATGGTAATTTTGAACTTAAAGACATTCCAGTTGGACGACATGACCTGAAGTTCACTTACCTAGGCTATCAGGAGCGATTAATGAATAATATTATTCTAAATTCTGGAAAGCAAGTCGTTCTTCAAGTTGATCTGGAGGAATCCGCTGTACAAATGGAAGCGGTAGAAATACGTGCAAACCGCAACGGCGAAGCATTGAACGAAATGGCCACGGTAAGTGCAAGGGCATTCGATGTTGCTGAAACAGACCGCTACGCAGGAAGTAGAGGTGAGCCTGCGCGTATGGCAAGTAATTTTGCTGGAGTACAAGGGGCCGACGATTCAAGGAATGATATCGTCATCCGGGGAAATTCTCCGACAGGTTTGCTCTGGAGATTAGAAGGAATTGAAATACCAAACCCAAATCACTTTAACATTCCTGGAACAGCCGGAGGCCCAGTGAGTATCATCAACAATAAGAATATTGGAAATTCCGATTTCTTCACCGGTGCTTTTCCAGCGGAATATGGGAATGGAATAGCCGGAGTCTTCGACCTGCGTTTGCGTAACGGAAACAATATGACCCACGAATTAAGTGCGCAGGCTGGTTTCATGGGATTAGAACTATTTGGCGAGGGTCCGATGAGCAAAAAGTCAGGATCTTCTTATTTATTCACCTATAGATACAGCACGGTGTCTCTTTTCTCAGCCATGGGAATAGATATTGGAACCGATGCTGCCCCGGCTTATCAGGATGCAAGTTTGAGGTTAAATTTCCCGCTAAAGAATAGTGCTCAACTCGCCCTGTTCGGAATTGGTGGGGTAAGTAGTATTGATATAGTGCTGAGCGATCAGGAAGAGCCCAACAGGAACATTTTTGGCGACAATAATAGGGATCAATACTTCCGCTCAAATATGGGTGTAATTGGGGCAACCTATACACAACCATTGAATAAGAAAACTTTCCTGAAGTGGACAGTAGCTGGAACTCAAAGCGAAGTTCGAGCTGATCATGACCTGATCTGGAGAAGAATAGATAATGATAATAAGTATGTACTCGATTCATTGACTAAGATCCTCGACTATACCTTCAATGAAAGAAAAACAGCAACTGCTTTTTACATCAATCGCAAAATCAACTCAAAAAACACCATCAAATATGGAGTTGTAGCTGATCTCTATCAATTCAACTATCAGGATAGCGCCAGAATCATAGATTCATCCGATGCACGATACTACAATTGGGTCACAAGGTGGGACAGTGATGGTGAAACGGCAATGTTGCTACAACCCTATATCCAATGGAAATTCAGACCAAACAATAAGATAACGATCAATGCTGGATTGCACTCACAATATTTCAGCCTGAACGGATCTATCTCTCCAATCGAACCCAGAATTGGAATGAAATACAATCTCCCAGACAACTCGAGCATGAGTTTCGGTTACGGACTTCACTCTCAACTTCCATCTCCATATTTGCTGTTCTTCAGCAATAAAAATAATGCGAACGGAAACCCACTTCCTTATAATAAAGACCTGGATTTCTTAAAAAGTCACCATTTGGTTCTTGGGCACGACAGAATGTTAAGTAAGAACATAAGACTTAAGGTAGAAGCTTACTATCAGCACCTTTTCAATATTCCCGTATCAAATAAGCCAAGTTCATTCAGTTTGGTCAACACTGGGTCAGGATTCACCCGGTTTTTCCCTGATACTTTGGTCAACGAAGGAATCGGAAGAAACTATGGTTTAGAGATCACTTTGGAGAAATTCTTCAGTAAGGGATATTTCTTCATGTTGACCACATCCTTATTTGATGCGATGTATCAAGGCAGCGATGGGCGATGGAGAAGTACTGACTTCAACGGACAGTATGCTGTAAACGCACTTGTTACCAAAGAATGGAAGATAGGAGAGAAGAATAGTATTCAGACAGGTACAAAGGTTACTACGACTGGAGGGAGGTGGTATGGTCCAGCTGATATTGTTCAATCTAATTTACAGAAGGAATTGGTTGAGGTCGATCGGTTAGTTAATACCAGACAGCATCGTCCATATTTCAGAACTGATCTTAAATTAAACTGGAAACGCAATACCAACAAGATCACTCATGAGTTAGGAATTGATTTGGTAAATGTGTTCGATACACAGAATATCTTAGCCTTGACCTATGCTCCAGATGAAAGCAATGATCCCGAAAAGAGCATTCGCGAAGAATACCAATTGGGTCGATTGCCAATCTTTTATTTCAGAGTTGATTTCTAGTGACAATTCGATTTGCTTAGCTCTGGAGAACTTCCATCTTTGCAAATCGTGAATATCCTAATTAAGAATATCAAACAACTTCTCCAGGTAAGGGAGAATCAAGAATTATTAAAGGGGGCTCAGATGTCTGAACTCCCTATGTTGGAAAATGCCTGGCTAGCAATAGAAGATGACCGCATCATTGCATATGGCAGTATGGAGGATTTTCCTGGTATCACGAATTGGAAGGGTCTTCATGTTTTTGATGCAGAAGGTAAGGTAGTTTGTCCTTCTTGGATCGACTCGCATACTCACATTGTTTATGCTGGAACAAGGCAAGGCGAATTTGTGGATAGGATCAAAGGCCTTAGCTATGAGGATATCGCTGCTAAAGGAGGTGGAATACTCAATTCGGCATTAAGACTTCGTGAGACGAGCGAAGAAGAGCTCTACGATCAGGCTTCAAAACGCCTAACTGCCTTGTTGTCAATGGGAACTGGTGCCATTGAGATCAAATCGGGTTATGGATTGGACAAAGAATCGGAGCTAAAAATGCTCAGGGTGATCCATAGATTAAAGTCGAATTTTCCAATTCCGATCAAAGCCAACCTTTTGGCTGCCCATGCAGTGCCTCCTGAATTCAAAGGAGATCCAGATGGATACATTGATCATATAGTTAGCGACATCCTACCAGAAGCTCATGAACAAGGGCTGATTGATTATGTAGACATCTTTTGCGAGCGGGGATATTTTGACACACGGCATACCACGAGACTCCTGGATGCTGCTTCAAATCTTGGTGTTCGTGCCAAAATTCATGTGAATCAATTCTCTTCATCTGGAGGAGTAAAAGTGGCGGTAGATCATAATGCCCTAAGTGTTGATCACCTCGAAGTTTTGGAAGATTCTGATATCGAAGCATTGAAGAATAGCAGCACCATTCCAGTTGCCTTACCGGGATGCTCTTTGTTTATTAGCATTCCTTATACTCCCGCCAGAAAGATTATTGATAGTGGACTTCCTCTTGTATTGGCCTCCGACTACAATCCAGGTAGCACTCCTTCAGGGAATATGAACCTTGTTAATTCTTTGGCTAGCATTAAAATGAATATGACTCCTGCCGAAGTAATAAACGCATCAACACTGAATGCAGCTTATGCTTTGGAGTTAGAAAAGGACTATGGGAGTATTTCGATAGGTAAAAAAGCCAATCTATTCATAACAGAAAAGATTCCTGATTACAGCTTCCTGATGTACTCTTATGGTGAGAATCACATCGAGGAAATTATTTTAAATGGTGAAATTTTAAAAAGAGATGAGCAAGCAACTAATTGAATGTGTTCCCAATATTTCTGAAGGAAGAGATGACGCGAAGATCAAAGCGATTTCTTCAGTGGTAGAAACTGTAGAAAGAGTCAAACTTCTTGATGTAGACCCTGGAAGAGCAACGAATAGGACCGTGATCACATTCGTCGGCGAACCTCAACAAGTAATAGATGCTGCATTCTTGCTTATTAAGAAGGCCTCAGAGTTGATCGACATGTCGAAGCACAGTGGAGAGCATCCTCGTTTTGGAGCAACTGATGTTTGCCCATTGGTTCCAATTTCCAATATAAGCATGGAAGAAACCGCGGAATGGGCTCATAAACTAGGTAGGAAGGTAGGAGAAGAGATCGGTTTACCGATATACTTCTATGAGAACGCAGCTCGAGAGGAAAAAAGGAGAAATCTTGCCATGGTTCGTTCTGGACAATATGAAGGACTCCAAAAGAAGCTTCAAGATCCAAGCTGGAATCCAGATGAAGGAAAAGCTGATTGGAACATTGCTTCAAAGACGGGAGCTACGGCAATTTCAGCCCGAGATTTCCTTGTTGCTTACAACATCAACCTAAATACAACCTCAACTCGGAGAGCGAATGCCATAGCATTTGATATTCGTGAAGCAGGACGTGTTAAAAGGGAAGGGGATCCTTTAACAGGGAAGGTCGTAGAAGATAATAGTGGGGAGCCCGTTCGTATTCCAGGCAAGTTAAAGGCTGTAAAGGGAATCGGTTGGTACATTGAAGAATATGGGGTTGCTCAGATCTCCTATAACCTGACGAATATTAGTATTACCCCACTTCATATTGCCTTTGATGAAACTTGTAAATCAGCGGAAAGCAGAGGATTAAGAGTTACTGGTTCTGAGTTGGTAGGTCTAGTACCTAAGAAAGTACTGATCGATGCTGCTGACTTCTTTCTGAAGAAGCAAGAAAGATCTTTAGGTATTCCAGAAATGGAGAAGATGAAGATCGCAATAAAGAGTTTGGGTCTGGATGAGTTGAAAGCCTTTGATCCTAGAGAGAAGGTCATTGAATATTTGATCGAAGACAAGACGGATGGACTTGTTGATCTCAGTTTGACTGACTTTGCAAACATGACTGCTTCAGAGGCTCCAGCTCCTGGAGGAGGCTCAGTGGCAGCTTATTTAGGAAGTCTTTCAGCGGCACTTGGAACGATGGTGGCCAACCTGTCATCACACAAAAGGGGCTGGGATGATCGTTGGGAAGAGTTTTCCGATGTTGCGGTGAGAGGCGAGGAGCTAAAAAATAAACTACTTGATCTTGTGGATCGCGATACTCAGGCATTTAACCTGATCATGGAAGCCTTTGGCTTGCCTAAGAACACGGATGAAGAAAAGAAAAAGAGATCTGATGCTATTCAGGAAGCTACGAAAGTTGCTATCCTGACCCCACTGGAGACCATGCAGGTTTCATTGGATGCTATGAAGCTCTGTAAAGAGATGGTTGAAAAAGGAAATCCAAATTCCATCACTGACGCGGCCGTAGGAGCTCTTTGTGCAAGAAGTGCTGTAATTGGAGCAGAATTGAATGTAAAGATCAACTTAGGAGGACTTAAAGATGAGGTCTTCAAAAAGGAAATGATCACAGAGTCAGCTCAGATCAGGAAAGAGGCTGAATCACTTGAAAATGAGATTCTCGCTTACACTGAATCCAAGATCTAAAGGCTAAACCTCAGAGGCAGACTTGAATAGTGATAATTGCCTCTATTCTCAATATAGAGGTCCACGTCTGCTTTAAATTGATTTTGACCAAAACTTGCACCGATCATTCGAATGCTCTTGGTCATATCAAAGTTGATTTCCTTTCTTACGCGCTTTTGAGAATTAGCTTTTAGTACCTCGCCAAGTTGCAAGTCTATGCGAGTTCTTCGATCGGGTCTGCCAATAGGGTAAAAGCTGATTGATGCATTTCGCAATGTCATGTCAATCTGATCCTTTGAACTCATATCTATCCTCAAGGTAGCCATTCCAAGTCCGGTGCTTTCTATTTCCAAATACCTGATGTCGGGTTTCTTCATGTATGACTCTGGCGAGGGAATAAGGAAGCTTGATTTAAATTGCTGATCACCGAACTTGTATTGCACTGTGAGTTTTTCATCTTTTCCTGGAACACAATCCGATCGATCATAAACAATGATGTTTTGGAACTTGAAGGACTTAAACTCTCGAATCGAGATATCGCATGATGCGAAAATGTCTGGAGCTTTCATCACTTGAATTGGATCTCCATATAAACGCAGTTCGTAGAGAAGGTAGCCTGACGAATCTCCAAGTACAATAAAACTAATATCGTCGAGCGTCTCCTCCAGAGATTCCTTCTTTACCAAAGCACGCTGCCTCTTAGACCTTGGGAGCATAGTGATCAACTCGTCTATGTTTCGAATATCTTCAACGATCTCTTCTGCGCTCTCATAGTGCTCGCCATTCTTTTCGATCTGAAGAAGCTTGGATTCCATTTCGGCTTCAAGCGCTTCAAAATCGCTTATCAGGCTCTTTAGTTGAACATCAGAAAAGGGATACTTGATATGATATCGAATCATATTCTTCCCCGTTTCCTTGTAGCGATGCCAATAAAAGTCCTCCACCTTGGAAGCTGAAATTCCCTTTAGAGGCTCGAAGTACTCTGAATAAACTTCAATGTTGTTCTCGTAGGTAGACAAATAGTCAGCGATTTCTGTGTCGAAGCTTTCGCGTGTATTACTTTGAGTTTTGCTAACCACCTGCACGGCGATCGATTGTATGACCTGATCTTTCAAGTGAACCAGAGCATCCTTTTGGGCTTCTTCAAAGCTGGATCCGGTTCCGCTGGTAATGAAATATCCAGGAACCATTCCGTACAGCCATGAAGGCTGTGACTTATGACTCCTCTTTGCGATCTTTTCGCTAGCGCATGAATAAAGTAGGGCAAGGCTCCCTGTCAATAAGAAAATGAAGCTAAGCCTCACAAATTTTCTGCTTTTTACGTTTAACATAATAGTGCTGAGTAATCCATTACTTTGATTGAGATACAAAAATGAGTCCAGGCAAATTAACAGCAAAAGAAAGCTTGAATCGGATAGTTTATTTCTTTCCGCTTCAGTTGCTGTTTCTTTATCTCAAACGAAGACACTTTACGATCTTAATATGGTTGGTCCTTTTTCTATTGATCAACTCATCGTTCGCCAGCAAATATGGACTTCACCTTTTGCTACTATATCCAGAGTTTGGGGGAGAAGTAAGCATTCTATCTCATCTAATTCTAGGATTTGCAATTGGAGGATTTGTGATGTCCTTCCACATCTCCTCCTATATCATCAATGGTTATCGCTTTCCATTTATTGCGACTTTGTCGAGGCCTTTCTACAAGTTCAGCATTAATAATTCACTCATTCCGATCTTATTTCTTCTCAACTATTGTTGGACTCTATACCAATATCAAATCTCTGTCGAGTTATTAAGTGTTGGAACGGTTGTCAAACATATTCTGTCTGCACTTAGCGGCGCTGCCATATTTGTCACTTTCACCTTCAGTTATTTTCTGGGCACCAACATCAGCCTTGCAAGACTTAGAACAAAGGCAGCTAAGCGGAAGGCGACAAGAGATAGGAGTGAAGGCACTCGCCAGATCTTCGGTAAGAGCACCAATTGGTACCGATTGATGCGTTTTAGTGAAGAAGGATTCCAGACTAAAACCTATTTGAGCAGTTTCTTTAAGATCGAACTGGCAAGGTCAAGTAAGCACTACGAGGTTAAAACTCTGATGAAAGTGCTTTCTCAAAATCGAATGAATGCGACGCTATTCGAGTTGGCGGTGTTAATTACCATTTTCATTCTTGGGATATTTATAGAAAAGGCTGTTTATCTCGTACCCTCAGGAGCGAGTATCATGCTGATATTTACGATGTTGATGATCATATCGAGTGCTATGCATTCGTGGTTCAAAGGATGGTCAACTGCTGTGTTCATTGCGATCATTTTTATGATCAACTATTTCTCTCAATTTGCTGAATTCAACTACAAGAGCATGGCCAGAGGATTGAAATACGATCAGGTTAACATCGCCTATGACGATCAATCTGTGAATGCTCACTTCAACGATTGGCAGAAAGCTTCTGAGACTAGAGAAGCTGAAATTAGGATACTTAATCGTTGGAAAGCTAAACAGCAGGTAGCGAAGCCCAAATTGGTATTTGTAAATGTCAGTGGTGGCGGACTTCGTAGCGCGTTATGGACACATGTGACGCTGCAGTATTTGGATTCCTTGATGAATAATGATTTCTTTAATTCTTCCCACCTCATTAGTGGTTCATCAGGAGGTATGCTCGGGGCAGCTTTCTATAGAGAGCAACGACAAAATGATCTAGCCATTGATTCGAGCTTCTATATGCTTTCCAAAGACCTTCTTAATCCAGTGGCCTTCACATTGGCCGTGAACGACATATTTCCAAGATGGCGAAGGGTAGAGGACCAGGGTCAAGAATATCTTTTTGATCGTGGATATGCCTTCGAGGAACAAATGAATCAAAACCTGGGTGGCCTTATGTCAAAGCGCTTAAAGGATTACAGTGGAGCCGAATATCAATCTGAAATACCAACAATGTTGTTTACTCCCACGATCAATAATGATGGACGGCGATTAATGATCTGTTCGCGTCCAATGGTATTCATGAGCTCTAAGAGGATGTTTAATTCTGACCTTGAACATGCAGAGTCTATCGACTATCTGAGCTTTTTTGCTCCTGCTCACCCAGAGAACACTAGAATGAGTGCAGTGATTCGAATGAGTGCTACCTTTCCGTATGTGATGCCCAATATTTCGATGCCAACCATACCTGAAGTTGAAATAGCAGATGCAGGTTTGCGTGATAACTTCGGATTTCTAGGAACTTCAAAATATATATTGGCCTTAAAGGAATGGATTGCAGAAAACACATCAGGAGTTGTGGTGGTTCAGATCAAAGACTCACCCTCTGAGATCAGAATTAGAGAGAATGCCAGAAGCACATTATTTAGAGGCTTGAGTTCCCCATTAGGTGGTTTTTATGCTAATTGGCTGAATGTTCAGCAGTACAACCAGGAAAATCTGGTTCATTTCATGCAGACTGAACTTACCATTCCGATCGATATCGTGAGTATCGAGCTTGACCATGGTAAGGAGAGAATTTCTCTTTCCTGGCATCTGACCAACAAGGAGAAGAAGAAGATTATGCAGAGCATTCGCACCAAGCACAACGAATCGGAGTTGAACCGTGTAAAAAATCTTCTGAAAGCCGCTCAAACAAAGCCTTGATTTTATATTTTCGATATGGAAAATGGAGCAGGAGCATAAACGAGATCGCCTAGAGTTAGTGGAGAATATGTTGAAGAAGAATCCAAAGGATGTTTTCCTCAATTATGCGGCTGCACTGGAGTATCTGAAGCGTGAGCGAATCGAGAAAGCACAGGAACTTTTCAGCAGGGTGATCGAAATTGACAAGAATTATGTCCCGGCTTATTACCAGCTTGGTAAGATCTACGAGCAGCATGACCAGGTTTCCAAAGCAATAGTTACATATCAAAAGGGGAGAACTATTGCAAGCAAACAAGATGATCAAAAGACCTTGGGCGAACTAACCGAAGCATTGATGATTCTTGATGAGGATTTTGACGGCTCTTTGTGATCAGATCCTAAACGATTCTCCTTCAGCGGCAATCTCTGTATTTTCAAAAACTCTTCTGGCTTCGTCTAAGAGTCCATCGAGTTCTTCGTAGCGCGTAGAAAAATGACCAATGATCAATTTTTCTGCACCTGAAAGCTTCGCAATCTCCGCGGCTTGTTTAGCAGTTGAATGAAGTGTTTCGCTTGCTCTTTTCTTCATATCCTCCATAAAGGTAGCTTCATGATACAACAGGTTGACATTGCCAATGGATTGAGCCAGATCGGGTTTAAAACCTGTATCAGAGCAATAGGCATAAGATCTTAGTGGTTGCTCCTCCAATGTAAGTTCACTTTGATCTATTTGAGTTTCGTTGCGAAATACTGGCTTTCCAGCCTTAACATCCAATATCTCTTTCAAGCTCAAGTGATATTTTTCAATCGCCACCTTATTGACCCGAAGTTCTCTTTTTTGCTCTTCGAAAACATATCCAAAGGTTGGTACTCTATGCTCTAAAAGAAGAGTTCTGACCTTTATGCGCTCATCTTCATAGATGTATCGCTGCTCCTCTTCGAGTTCAATGATCTCCAATGGATACCTCAATTTGGTTCTTGAATGCTTGAAGTTGACATCGAGGATTTCCTTAATTCCTTTGGGCCCAAAAAGACTTAATGGCTTTTCTCTTCCCAGGAGGTGTATGCTGGTTATTAAGCCAGGTAGCCCGTAATAATGATCACCGTGTAAATGACTGATAAAGATCTGTCTGATCTTTTGAAACTTCTGTTTATACCTTCTGAGCTGGAGTTGTGTTCCCTCACCACA
>Ga0181591_10005998_pt1 | contig 10542 bp, 10 predicted proteins | sample 071ome_33_FD_133757 | JGI IMG/M metagenome (GOLD analysis project Ga0181591, IMG submission 133757) | Coastal salt marsh microbial communities from the Groves Creek Marsh, Skidaway Island, Georgia - 071412AT metaG (megahit assembly) | ecosystem: Environmental > Aquatic > Marine > Intertidal...
CAGCAATTTCTTCCTCGTCGTTAGCAATATAGTCTAGGTAAGGAATTACATCTTGGACAGGTTTTTGTAATAAAGATTGAAAAGCAGAAATATTAATTTCATCAAAATTTTCTACATCGTGTGTATCATCCAAAAGCCAATCAATAAACTGAGTAGAAAAGGCATCACGCCTTCTTCTATCGGACTTAAGATATTTAACAAAAAGATTAAACGCGGTCTTTTCATCGTAAGGCCTTTGAGGGTTCAAAACATCTTCTGACCCTGCCAAGGGATTAGTAGGCATTCAAGACACCTCAACAGTAGATAACGTAAACTTCTAAATCCGTCCAATCACTCGCAGTAACAACGATTCCATTTACACAAACAACGCTGAAGCCACGAAAGTCATTTCCTGCCGGTGGCGGTGTTCCCGTTGTGTGAAACTTACCAATCTGATTAGAAGGTGTGCTAGTGGTAGTATCATCAAATACTGAAATGTATGTATTAGGTGTTCCCGTAGCATCCATATGCCAAATGAAACCCTCGAATGTTCCACCCTTATCTGTAATCACCGTATCTGCTGTAATCTTTTTAATTCTATTATTAGCCATGCTTATCAGCCTCCTGTAATATAGGTAAGTAAGAGTAGGTATTTAAACTTACTCTTCTTCGCCAAGTGCTAGAGCCAAAAGTGTAGCCTTATTATCTGAGAATTTATAGGAAATACCTAATTCACGAAGATGGGACTGCAATTCACTCTTAGTCATAGACTCCAAATCGAGGGAAGGCTCCGAAGGGGAGTCCTCCACTACGGCAGTTTCTTCAACCACCGGAGCAGATTCTTCCCCTTCGGAAACCAACACAAATTTGTTGCGAAGGTATAAACTAACTTGGTCTTCCGGAACATCAACAATGTAGTTTCCTCCAATATCTTTACCGAGGACTGTTCTCGTTCCACCCGATTTGTTAATCATTCGCACCATCCTAAATCACCTCAAATTAGTCCAAATACTCTCAAACGCACACAATCACCGTTAGTAGCACCGGATGATAATTCAGTTCCTGTGCTACCAACACGGATTTCTAATTCTACACATTTAGAATTAAGATATGCACCCGCGTCACTAGTCTTAACTGTATATACGTTTGTTCCGTCTTCTTGCCCTGAGACAAAAACTGCACTAATGCTCTTAAGCCCAAAGTCGCTAGCCAAAAGGTATTCCTCAGCCGGAGTTAGGGTAATAGCGTCGGCAGACGCGTCGGTGGTAACTGCACTAAAAGTAATAACAGAACCAATTTCACCCGAACCACTCAAAGCATCAACCGTAACAGTAGCGTTATTGCCCACTTCAGACGCATCAGTAATAGCGTAGGTTTGCCCAACAGCCAAACGAGCAAAATCAGTGGTATCAGCAGTAGTTAATGTAAAGGTATTCGCTGAGGCTAGGAAATCTCCTGTAAGGGTTAAGGCCGCTCGATATTCGGTGCAGTTTACAGCCGCATCTACATAATAGTCGTGACCCATAACCTTTGGACCGGAAAAACCCAAATGGTCTGCTAATTGTGTAATAGTCGAAGTCAACTAAAACACCTCACTCCAAGTCAATAATCTTGCCCTGTCCACGGAAGTATGTGCACATTGTTTCTGCAACAGTTCGATAAAGACCCTTGTGACCGAGTTTGCCATGACCGAATACATCGGCGTTAATACCACCCTCGAAATACTCGGTGGGCTTTAGTGTGCAAAGGAACAAGTGGTCGGTGTCTAGAATTAACATATCGCTTAGACCTGCACCACCATTCGGCATATCCTTTACGGGGATAATCGGAATGTCGTGGTATGTAGCAACACGGAAACCTACTTCACGGCCTGCAACGCCCTTAATACCCGAATGGGTTGGGACGATTTCACTGCGACCCATGAAACGCTCTTGGGCTTGTAGTAACTCACCAAGAGTTTGAATGGTGTCGTAGCCGGTTAGAATAACCTTGGGGTCACCACCGCGAGCCATCAATTGACGGAGAGCGGTGTTTAGTAGGTTAACAGTTAGAGCACGGTCTGTGCCGTTGTTTAGGTCAACGTAAGATTCTAGGTGGTCGGCACTGGATGAAGCGCGGGTAGCACCGAAGAGGTCTAAACCATTTGCAACACTGCTAGCATTCAATTCAGCGTAGTTAGAAACAATTTGGTAAAGCGAAGTTAGATTTCTTTCGCGCTCGGCCTCAGTAAAACCGGAAGCCGCTAGACCTTCACCTGCGGTGCTTGTTAAGTCAAGAAGAACCATCTTGTTCATAACTTCAGCGTGAGTAATACCGACTTCTTCACGATAGTTTTGCATAATGTCGCCAATGCCGTCGTCAAGACCACCCATTAACTGAGCAATCTCAGAAACTTCGAAAGTGTGAGCGATGGTCTTAGGCGAAATGCTAAGAACATCGTAAACAGGTCGAATGTCTGTAAAGCTACTAAGGGCGGCGTTCTCAGCCGTTCCACCAAGAGTAGCGGAATCAGAAACAGTCATTAAGTCTGTTCCACCACCAAGGGCGCGTTCCTTTAGGATTCTCCAACCGGAGGACTTCCAAGGCTTCTTAGGAAGCATGGAAAGTGCGTTAATCTCACGGTTAATCATGGACCAAACCTTCTGCCCGTATACAAGGTTGTATAGGGAAGTGGTTACGCCTAAGGCGTGTCCTGTTCCACTTACTAAGTCAATAGCACCATCATGGTGACTACCACTAATGCCTGATAGTGCGCCTGTCGCCTTAAGAAGACGGTCACCACCAAAGGAACCATATGTCGCTCGTTCTAAATCTGCAATTGTCTTATAATATCCACTCATTTAAATCATCTCCTGTTGTAACGAGCCATTAACTCGTGTGCTTCGCTCCACGACATTTCTGCAACGCGGGAAAAGTCTTCGTCAATCTGAGCCTGTTGTGTTTCAACAGACTTTGCGATGGTTGCATCGCCTTCCTCAAGGGACTTGCGGAGAGCGTTAAACTCATCCTTAAGAGCCATAACTGCCTCAGCAGCGTCAAACTCTTCCTTAGCAATACGGGCTTTCTCAGCCTCTAACTCAGCCATATAGCGAGCCTCGAATTGAGCCTTGACTAAATCATAGGCTCGCTCCTCTTCACGCTCGGCACGGAAAGCCTCGTAAGCCTTCTCAATGTTAGAGGGGGAAAGGTTGAGAGAAGGTGCGCGAACAGATTTCATTTCTCCGTCATACTCCATCTCTACATCTTCTTCCTCGTAATCGCCCATTTCAAGTTCGTCGTCTTGAGCGGTGGGCATAGCGTCCATCATTTCTACGTCTTCCTCGGACTCCATTTGGAAATCACTGTCTTCTGAATCATCCTTCAAAAGAAGTTCCTTACGGAGTTCCGACATTACTTCGTTAAATTCATTTAGTGCCTTTTCAATTTCACTCATTTTCTTATCCTCCTTAACAATATCAAATTTGGCTTCGGGGTTAATGCCTTCCTCACAAATGGTAATCTCGTGGAGTTCAAGTTTATCAATTTCCTTGTATGTCCCCACGGATTCATCATGTCGGTTAACCTTATTTAACGCCTGTCCACCAATAGAGAAAGAACGTAGGCGACCCTTTCTTACATCGCGGGCCACTTCTCGCGCCTTCTCTATATCATCTCTTAACTTAATCACTACAAAAAAACCTGTATCATCAACGCCTGTTTTTAGGACTTTTCCTTTGGAATCTGTATATTCGTTGAGGACTTCTCCAACCTGAACGTTGGAGTGCGTAATCATTACGTTTCGATAACGCTCCTCTTTCATGAATTTATCCGCAGCCTCACGGATTGCGGGTAGGGTGATTTTATCATTTTGCTTATCAACCACGTCTACTGAAGCGTAGCCTGCAATTACCAATTCTTTATCTTGCTTTAGGATAACAAACTCACCACCGTCAATGGGGGAGTTTCCGAACATGGGAGTTTCTAACTGCATCATCGTCGCCTCAATTATACCGTTTTACTAAATGACTATATAAAGGTTATTGGATTTTAGAGCTTTTTAATCTCCTTTTCATCCATAAATTTATCCTCATAGATATTAACTAGACCCTCATCCGAATCTTCAGGAGCGGGTTTTGTTTCATAGCCCGTAAAGGAAATCCACATCTTCTGCCCCTCAAATGCTTCCACATATCGGAAGTGTAGTTTAGAATCAATGTCTTTACCACTAAGAATATATTCATGATATCCATGCCTTTGCGCTCCAATGATTAGAGAACCCTTATCTAAAAGAACATCCTTTGTGGGCTTTTCGACAATGTGGGCGGGATATTTGCCTGACTCTCCTAAGAAATCATACAATTCCTCTTCACCCGCCGCTTCAATTTCCCACGTATATTCCTTACCTTGGTAATATACGATAAAGTATAGGGAATCATCTTTAGCCAACCACATTTCAAATTGACCCTTACGCGTTTCCGCCTTCTTCATAGTTTCTCCATCCCAAGTAAATTTTCCACCTTGATGAATAATACCATTAGCAGGTCCACCTTTCATTAGACGTTGCTTCATTTTCTTCATACCTTCTTTGTCCCCAAACAGGCGAGAAACTAAATCGGGGTTTTCATCCATACAGATTTTGTAAATTTGCTCAATAGTGAGAGCAGAACGATTTCTTAAGATATCTAAAACCATAGAGAAAAATACTCCATTGTCTTTGCTATATGCTAACCGTAATTGCTTTACCCACATATCCTTATCTGCCCACGCATTCTTGCCCATTAGGTTGCCTTCAAATCCGTGTAGCAATAGACCATCATAAGAGGGTTCCAAATCAGCCTTAGCCAATCCATGAACATTATCTGTAACATAGTAACTCTTCTTAAGGGCCTCAACCTTGTAGTCGCCTAATGCTTTACGACCACCCTCACTTAATAGTTCTAATGTAACTACTCTATCCGGTTCCTCCACTTCAGGAATCTCGTGAACCTTAGCACCGTTGAGAGTAAAACCCTTTTCTTTGTTGCCCATGATATCATCCACCTTTACGCGAATAATAGAACCCTCTTCTAACTTATCCTTATAGTTAGCAGTTTTTCCAACGGACATGTATTTTTGACCGTTTAATTCCTTACTCTTCGGACCCTTATCAACAGGCCCTACACCCATAGTGTATGAATAAGTCCCATTTTTATTCTCTCTAACTTCAAGAATAATAACATCGAGGTCTGTAAACTTCTTCCACTTAACCCACTTGGGATTCTTTTTCTTACCCACTACATAGGAAGACTTAGCATCCTTGATAACTACACCCTCAGAAGCAGGGTTATTCATAATTTCCTCCGCATACCTTTCTAATTCTTCCTTAGAGTCTGCTTCTCGCGTGTTGCTCTTATTTGGAAAAGATACAGAATCCGAACTGTGGGCGGCAAAATGTTCCATTATGACTCCTAAGCGGTCCTCAAGTTTTTCTTTATACACTTCTTCTCCATCATAGTGCATGATATCAAAAATGTGTAGTCTAATATCTCCATCGGTTGAAAGTTTCTTATTCATAAATCCGATAGTATCTGAACGAACAAGAGGCGAACCCTCTTCGTATAACACCGCCTCACCGTCTAAAATAAAATCCTTAAATTTTTCTTCTTCTAAAAATTTAACACAAGTAGGTAGTTTGTCTGTAATATCCCTTCCTCTATTGGTATAAATAGAAACCTTACCATCTAATTTATGTGCTTGAATACGTAGGCCGTCAAACTTTTCCTGAATAATAAAATATCCGGTAAAGCCGTTGATTTCATCTAAGTCGTCAATCTCAAAAATTCTATACATAGGTTTATTAGGGACGATAAAATTCTTAGGTAGGTCTTCCTTCATCATAGGTGTAGGCTTACTAAATGAAGAGTAAATTTGCTTTGCATTATCTTCCTTCACGTCTAAACTTAAATCGGAAAACACAATTTCGTCTTCTAAATCACCTAAGGATAATTTTACTTGAGGGTCGCGTAGCATTTCTCTCAATTGTAAAACTAGCTCTTCCCAATCTTTTCCGTATGCCTTAGGGTTTTCCTTAGCAGAAAGATATTTTGCCGCTACAATGTTTCTGAGAGAAATTTGGTTTTTAACCAAATCTTCACCGGGGATAGCAAAGGGAAGCAATTAATCACCTCAGTAATCGCCTGTTGGAGTTTGGAAATCCTTTGCGGGAATCTTAGCTGTATATTTAATGTTTCTAAGTTTCTCTAATGCTACTTCTAATGCGGCGGTCAAATCCTTGTCCTGTGAATCCTCAGCAGGTTCAACGGGTTCGACAGGTGTAACACCCTCTTCTAAAGCAGGAGCTTTATACATTAAATTATTAGGCAATAACTTTTGCTTTGCTAATTTAAATTCCTCAGGTGTTCCGGTAGTCATAGGCTTTGCAGCCAATCGCTCAACGTCAACCTTTTCAGGTTTAGGAATCTTAAGGTTTACATTCTCCGATTCTACTAATTTACCTAGCGCGTTAGAAATAATGGTTTCTAACTCAACTAATGTAGACAACATGCTTTCTCTTCGTTCTGTTAAATCTAATTCTTCTTTCTCGGTCATTCTTATCCCTCCATATTTGCTACTAATTCGTCTAATTCAGACCAAGACATTTTTGAAATTGTATTGCTATCAGGCACGTTAGCCACCCCTGAAGCAACGGGACGTGGTGTGTGGGCTACAAAGCCCGACTTTAACAACGTCATATCCGATTCCATAACCTGTCTTTCAAGGTCCTTAATTCTCTCTACTAACATCTTTAAAATTTGTAATGTATCTTCTTCAGTCATTCTTCTTCCTCCCTATCATATACCATATCGCCAAGCGCGGCGTAAAGGGTTTCATAGTGCTTTCTCAATCGTGCGGCCAATTTAACTAATTTTAGGTTATCCTCATCGAGTTCGGCCAACTCTTCTTCATCTTCAGGATTTACTATACCCTCAAGGATATTTATAACTTTTCCTAACTTGAGGTATTCTTCTCCAAAATATTCCGTGGGGTCTGCATCTTGCATATAGGTTTTAACACGCTTACGCTGTTTGGGTGGTAGGTCTTCAACATCCATTTTTTGAACAATATAAGAACCGTCTGCATTTCTTTTAGGTTCCTTCGTTTCTTCATCAATAACAACCCTTTTGCCGTCAATAACCTTTGTAGTAACTGTATCTTCAGGACCACGACCAAAAACTGTTTCAATTTCTCCTTCAACAAGTTTTTTATTTCTATTTCTTTCACGCCTTTGTTGATAAGTTAATTCTTCCTTTTTAGGTTTATTAAGTAATTCATCTTCAGGTCGAGGGAAACCCCTTGGAATCTTAACATCGCTATCAATGCTTACATCATTTAGAAATTCTCTCAAGTTAAACTCTCTCTTCAAAACCCTAACTAACCAAAATGATAACGGTTTATCTCTAACCTTTTTTGCAAAAAGAGCCTTTAACTCATTCACAAATGTAGGATTAATTTTGCTAAGAACCGATGGCATAAAACATAGTTTTAGATTTTCATGGAAGTTATTATATTTTTTAGAATTTGTTTTTCTTTTCCTATAAATTTCTGAGTTAATACTACTAATAGCATCGGTAATATTTACTTCATCACCGTAAGATGCAACCTTTCTATTAACAATTTCAAAAATATCGGAATCAATAATAGATTTAACCCTACGTTCTAAATCACCCGTGCTATATGTAGCCCCTTGATTAACCATATCTTTTAAGGCGGCAATAAAGAGGGGTGCGCTTTGAATACCCGAAGGAAAATCTTCTAGACTAATAGTTTCCAAATCATTTCTTTCTAAGAATTTATTAACAATAGACATACTCGTTGTAATTTCTTTAGCATCGGGTTGTTGGTCCCTATCCCATGATAACTTACCAATTTTCATATCTGGAAGGCTAGATTTAGATTGATTGGGATAAAAAGATAATTTAGACGTGGAAGAAATAAAACCCTTGTTGGTAACATAAGGTAAAAACCTCTGAGTAAATCTACTAAACGCGTCTGATTCTCCCTCTTCAACTAATCTTTCCCAAAGAGCTTTATTGAAATTATATTTTTCTTCAAAATCTTGTGATAGTTTAGTATAATTTTCTTCCTCCCCTTTCATATAATCTAGGTAAGCATTCTGTAATAAACTAACATCACTTTTAGACATACCTAACCTATATAAATATACTAAAGAATTCATTTAATCACCTCAGACTTGCTTCCATCTTTTACGCATCTTTGGACCCGCTTCTACAACATAACCGACTCTATCCTGTGTTGGTTTTACATCAACGGGTTCAGGTAAAGGCGGCATTTTAGTTTCTGTCTTTTTAACAGTAGGTTCTGCCCTATTCATATTTTCAATATTTTCTAACTGCCTCTTAGCGGCATCTAATTTTCTTCTAATAATATCACTCATCAATATTCCTCCTTCTTGTATCTCTATTAACTTCTCTATTTTCAATTTCTTCGAATTCTTGCCAATCTCTCTCATCGTCTTCAAAACCCCACGGGCCGTCATTAGGTTCAAAATATTCTCTATCTCTACTAACATCACTATGAATTTCTTTTAACGATTCAAGATAGTCCCTTAAAAGTGGAGTCAAATAGGCATTATCGGGCAATTTAGAATAAGTGTGTTGAAATTGACTTCTTTGTAGTTTATCAAATTCTTCTAATACCTTTTCAACAGAAACTGTTTTACTAACTACTGAATTAGATACTTTAAAATCTTCTAACTTAATACCAGTTGCCTTTGCTAACACAAATACAGCCTTGGGGTGTTTGTAAAAAAATCTTAATTCGTTGCTTCTAGCAAAATTGTGAGAAAAATTAGGTAAAACGACATTCATTTGCTCTAATTGCCGTCTTCTATCAGAGTCAAGGTTGGGTGAATTACGTGCTCTAACCATAAATAGCCCTTGTGATTGAACATCGCCCGTCCAATGGCCGCCTCCAGCACCAGCATTATGAATACATGTTGGCCCCCTAACTGTAAAAACTACCCTTAGTGTAGAAACATCATAATAATTATTTTCCACATTATATTCAAGCGAAGTATCAATTTTAAAATAACATACACCTCTTGTGCTATAGTTATAAAAAGTAAGTGCCGTTGTATCAACGGGGAAATAAACTAAACCTTTGTTATCTAAAGAAATTAAGGCCCCACCTTTTATTGTTCCCGTTAACGGGTTATATTTAACAGGGTTATAATCAACCATTTCTCCTTCTTCCGTTCCGGGGTTATCAAGCATATTTTGGATTCCCCCAATCCAATAACCAATTGATTTAGACTCGGAGTTTCTAACTGCTCTATCTCCTGCAACTGGAACAGAAAGAGCAGGCGATTCTCTCCCAAAAATACTTTTAACAATAAAGGTTAAATGAGATAATGGTCTTTCATCTTCAATAACTTTATCATACATAGCAACGTGTTCTTGAAGGGATTCATCTTGAGTTTCAGAAACTATTCTAACCTTATCATTAAATACATAAAAACGAATTCTATAAGATTGATTTCTTGTGCTACCACCAATAAATACACTATAAAAAATTACAATTTCAAAACTTGTATCTGTCCGACTTGAAACTTGCACACTATTAATAGGTAATTCCATAGGAGAATCTTCAACCAAGTCTTCTACATATTTAATTAATCGGTCATAAAAATCTTGGGGTAGTTCTCCACCACCACCTTCAGCCCAAAAATTCAAGGTATCTTCCATATCAGAATAGTCAGTAGGAATTTCAGGTAATGGGTTTGCTTTTAATAATTTTTCAAAATAATTACCTCTTACTTTACTTTGTTTTGCATCATAAAAAGAACCCATTTCTTTTACTTCTCGTTGAATTGCCATATTAATAAATCTATTGATAATAGCTTTTTCTTCTCTTTCTTGGGGAAACATCTCCATTTTATTTTTATAATTATTCATAACATAGACAAATCTACTTTGTGAAAAACCCGAAGAAGGTAAAACTTCTTCCACTAAATCTGCTATAATATCAAAAATAAGGCTATTGTAATTATATCTTAATTCATATGCTCTGCTTGTAGAATCGTAAATAGGAATTTTTTCTCCCCCGCTAATTAAGATAAGGTCTGAACCCCTCGGCATGTTAGATGACCTAGTATTCAATCTTTTAAGTTTTTTCTCTATTAATCTGTAAAGATTATTAGAGCCTTTATCTGTGAACCCGTATGTTACTAAATACCTTAAAATTTCACTATACTCTTCGTTTTTTCTTTGATTAAATTCTTCTGAAGGTAAACTTGTTATTTTTCTATCTAGATAATAAAATCGAACTTCATTATCAGATAATAATAAAGTGGGGTCAAATAAATTCTGGTTCTTAATATTATACGCATCAATAAAATTTTCAGAGCCTTGGCCTTTATCTAAAAATAAAAGAGTAGATTCTGATGGAGTATAATCTTTATCATATATTTCATCCAATCTTTGTAAAAATGAATAAAGACTTTTTACAGTAAATGATTTTGCAATATTTCTATCAAAATTAAAACCTTCGATAAATAACATATCTGAATAAACTTGTTCCTTTCCA
>Ga0181591_10005999_pt1 | contig 10542 bp, 6 predicted proteins | sample 071ome_33_FD_133757 | JGI IMG/M metagenome (GOLD analysis project Ga0181591, IMG submission 133757) | Coastal salt marsh microbial communities from the Groves Creek Marsh, Skidaway Island, Georgia - 071412AT metaG (megahit assembly) | ecosystem: Environmental > Aquatic > Marine > Intertidal zone...
ACGTCACGCATGGCCACAAAGATACGGCGCACCGCAGACCAAGAAGTAGGGATTCAGGAGGTTTTCCTTATTGTAGACGAGGGGTTTGGACCACGTTGGCATCCCGTCAATCACCTCGATCTGGTACATGGAACAGCCTGCGCCCAGGGCCACGGCATGCCCCGCAGCGGTATCCCACTCCATGGTCGGGGCGACGCGTGGATAAGCGTGGGCTCGCCCTTCCGCCACGAGGCAAATCTTCAATGAACTCCCCATGCTGACCCGTTCAATTTCCCCGTGCTTCCCTTCCCAATGTGCAATGAGCGCCTCGGTGGCGGGACTGCCATGGGAACGGCTCGCCACGATGGTGGTCTTTTCGGGGAGTCGACCCGGCAATCGCATGCCCTGAGCCAACAATTCGCTCCAGCTCACACGCTGCATGGATTTATAAGCGCCCATTTCCGGACCGCCCACATAAAGCCAATTGAGCACTGGGCTGTAGACCACGCCGAAAATGGGAGTTTGACCCTGTACCAAGGCGATATTGATGGTGAATTCGCCATTCCCTTTGATAAACTCTTTGGTGCCATCTAGAGGGTCGACCACCCAATAGTATTCCCAATCTCGGCGGTCGGCAAAGGCGGCATGCTGCCCCTCCTCACTCATCACGGGCCATCCGCTTCGAAGCAGCACATCGTTCAGAATGTGATGTGCCCGCAGGTCGGCCTCGGTAACGGGGCTGTTGTCTGATTTGGTTTGGGCAACAATCTCCTCACGTTGGTGATAGACCTCCAAAATAGCATCTGCTGCGGCATACGTCGCTTGCAAAATGGCATCGGGGGTCAACGTGGTTTGGGGGAAGGGATTCATGGATTCTTTGTCAGATGAAAATAAAAAAGCCCCGGAAAAACCGGGGCTCTTGACGTATTTCGTTCAAAGCGCGTGCCCGCGGGCTCACTTACTGAAGTTTTGCATTGATCGGCAAGCTGTAGCGCATGCGGACCGAGCGACCACCTACTTTGGCCGGGATCATTTTGGGCAATTTAGTCACCACTCGGACCGATTCGTCGTCCAACAACTTGTCGACACCTCGTTCAATCGTGATATCCGACACTTTGCCATCCTTCTCGATGATGAATGAAACCCACACCTTACCCTGAATGCCCATTTGCTTGGCCATTTCTGGGAATTCAAAATTCTTGCCGACGAATTGACGAATCTTGATATTGAAGCAATTAAAACGCTCATCTTCCGTGGCGAGGTCCTCACATCCGGGGAAAATAGGCTTGTTTTCTACGTTCACGAAGTTGAAAACCTCGTCCTGGTTTACGTCAATTTCCAATAACTCGAAAACGTCATCGTTGTCAATTTCCGTGGACTCCATTTGAATTTCTTCAATATCCATTTTGTCGTCCTCAACGATGTTTAACACCTCGGGCGGAGCAGGAGGTGGAGGAGGCGGAGGAGGCGTATTGCGCTGAGTGATCAGGACTTCTTCGTCGTCAATGACGGCTTCCAAGTCCCCCAATGAGCCAGGACCATCTTTGTAGGTCTTCCACTCAAAGGCCGTCCATACGCTAGCCAAGGCCAATACGAGGCCAATCTGCAAGAAGAGACCCTTCTTGTTCTCCAGATCTGCCAAAAATGTTTTGCGGTTCTGCATGGGGCAAATTTTACGGGTTAAAGATACGCTTCCCTATTCTTAAGGCAAGAAACATTCCAAAAATTAACCCTACTGTGTTTGCGAACATGTCCGCGAGGCTGAAGGTGCGCCCAACGGCCACGATGGGTTGAAGAATTTCCAGCCCGACCCCGAGCACAAAGGACACCAGAGCTGGCTTCCACGGCCCACGAGGGGACCGAGACCCCATGGTCAGTAAAAAAGCAGCGACCCCATAGGCTACAAAGTGAAGGAACAGATCCTTGATGCTCCGGAAAAGCTCGGGCAATTCTGAGGGCGCGAGTAAACTAAAATAGATGACCACGGAACACCACAAGGCCCCCGCAGACAACCATATCGCTCGGGGAATCTTAGGCACCGATCAAGGCAGCATAGGCCTTGGCATCCATCAATTGGTCGGCCTCGGATGGGTCGGTCATTTTGATTTTCACCATCCACCCTTCGCCATAGGCGTCGCTGTTGACGGTCTCGGGAGCGGCATCCAAGGCCGGATTGACCTCGACAATTTCTCCGCCCACGGGCAAGTACAAATCGCTCACGGTCTTCACCGCTTCGACCGAACCAAAGACTTCTTCTGCATCCATGGTTTCCCCCTCCGTAGGGATGTCCACAAATACGATGTCACCCAATTCGCCTTGAGCAAAATCAGTAATGCCAATGTAGGCGTGATCGCCTTCAACGCGAATCCACTCGTGGTCTTTCGAATAACGGAGGTCAGCAGGAACGTTCATGGTCTCAAGATTTAGGCCTCAAAGATAGGTACAGGGTTAGTTTCCGAGGTTAAGTCGGAAGGCAATTCCACTCTGCCATTGGTTGGTGGGGAAGGCCATGGAAGTTTTGAATTCCGAGATCGTTTGGTCGTAGTAGAACTGGGCGGCCAAACGGCGGCTTAAACGGTAGTCTGCCGTGAATTTGATGGTCGTGCGCTTTTGGCCCGCGGTCGGCTGATTGAAGCCTTCTAAAATTCGGCGAATCACCGTTTGATTGTCGGCCAATCGGAGGTCCAGCTTGAGCTCCAAGTTCGATTTGATGTTGTTGCGGGTGCCGGCCTCATCGACGATGGTGAATTGCACATCGCGGATGATGTACCCCACCCCAATCGTCACATCGGTGGATTTACTTTCTGTGATTTGGTTGTTGGCCATGCTGAGTGCCACTTGGCGTTGCTTACCAACCTCAAACTTGAAGGAGGTATTGGTACGCGTCCGAATATCCACGCCAATCAAGGGCGAGAAGGACTCCGACATGGACACTTGGCCGACCTGATTTTCGGAGAGGATGTCCAAATTCGCATTGCGCGGGTAGCGAATCAGGGGATCGTCTTGAAGGCGCTGGGCCCGAAGCATATTGGTTTGAATGCCTTGTACCGTGAGGTTGTTGGCGTAGGCATGGTTGATAGCGAAGGCGGTGAAAACCTTTCGCATCGGCTTCAGGCGCATCAAGCCCGTGTAATTCACCGTCCAGTTGGGCATGGGCGCAATTCCAGCCAAATCATTGATCGCCCAGGTATCGATATCCCCCATGCCATAGGTGGCCAAGAAGCTATTGAGAAGGACGTCCGTTTGCAAGACCGAATAGCCATCATAGCCATATCGCGAGGAATCCGGTGCAGCAATAAATGCCTTACTGTAGGTGGGGTCCGTCTGCGCCTGGAGGGTCGCCAAACGGTCCGACAAGACCAAACGGTTTTGCAAGAACCGAGTATAGACGTCACTGTCATAGTCCGGAGCGATGGACGATTCAAAGGCGGAATTCCAGGCCAACCAACTCGTCGTAAAGGTTTGCTGATTTTGTGGGCTAAAGGCATGGAAACCCACAGGGAACAAGCTGTCTCGACCAATCCCGCGGCTATAACGGTAGGTGCTGCTCTGCTGGCTACCAAAGGTTTGATTGGCCGTCACCGTAATGCGGAAATCCGTCATGGGTTCCAATTGCGCCCGGCCATTCAGGGTCCGCGTACTGGTTCGCATCATGCGGTTAGGCTGGTTGGGATTCTTAATCAACCAATCTTGGGCCGCTGCCATCGGGCCAATGTCCACAGGAAGGCCCGCCAGCATCTGCCATCCGGGGGCCATGCCCTTTGCCGGATTGAAGCCTGAATACACGGGGGTGGGAGTGAATCCAGGCAACAAGGTGCCCGTGTTCAGACTTCCCGACATATTCACGCTCTTCACGAGGGTCACCGCATCCACAACACCAATCAAGATCTTCTTGGCTACGCCCGAAGTTTGCTCCGCTTCTTTGGCATCCTTCGTGCCCTGGGCCCCGCGGGCTACCGGACTGCGGGAGGGGGCGCCTCCGCGCGAGCGCCCGCTGCCTTGCTTGAGTTTCTTATACCAAGGGAACTTGTTGTAGAACGTGGCAAAATTCAAGTTGGCCGTGGCGTTCCATTTGCCCGAATTTTCGATGGTGTTCCCGTAGTTCAAACTATCGATGTTCTGCATCGCTGCCAAGAGACTATTCGTGCTCCAGTCATAATCGGCCGTGTAGCGAAGTTGGACTTGGGCAAAGTCCATGTACGGCAATTTGTTGATCGGCACATTCCACGAAGTATTCACCGTGTGGTGGTAGGTAATCGGGCGCCCGCCGGCCTCGATACCCTGCATCATAAAGGCTTTCACCGAATCAATGCTGTTGGGGCCAGGTAGTTCATCGACACGCACTCGCATGCGGGCCGTGTAGTCAAACTTCAATCCTTTGCTCAAATCCCAAATCACATTGTAATGCCGGTCCATCGTGAAGTTCTTGCTGAAGGTCATCGGCAGCTGGAACTTGGGATTGTCCACGTTGCGCATTTGCATGACATGGACCGTGCGGTTGACCTCCGCCCGAGCACTCACTCGGGAAGGCGTCAAATTGACATTGAAATCCTTAATCAAATCGAGCGAACGGTTTTTGATCTTCTTAAAGGGCTGAATGTTAAAGGGCGTGGTTTGGTAGATGTAGGCCAAACTCCCTTTGTACTCTTGGAAATTATCCACCAGGGTGTTCGCGTCCCGCTTCAAAACCTCATTGAAAGCATAGGAAGCATTCCAGTTGGCCAAATCAAACGGCGTGGGGCCCTTGACCTTGCCGCCACCTCCCGCTCCACCGCGGCCAGGACCGCCGCCGCCTGGGAGCCCAGGCATTCCTTTGGCATCGCCACCTCGGCTTTCACCACCCAAGGATCCTCCGCGGCCACCACCGCCACCACCACCGCGATCAAAGCGGACATTGGTGAAATTGAAGCCACGGCGTTGCGTGAAGTCCGCAACCATAGATCGCAAGCTGTCGCGTTCCCGTATAGAGGCAAGATTGCTCAACGCCCGGGTCATCTCGATGTCAGGATTGAGCGGATTGAACATGGGCGTCTTCCAATCTTGGGCGTGGTTGATGAAGAAGGGAACCCGCAACCTCGTTTGGAAAGGCAAGAACTTGGTCAATTCCAAATTGGTCTGTAAATCATACGTCGCGGACGAAAACTTGTTCCGTTCCATGGGATTCATGTCCAAGGACCCAAATCCCACGGTGGAATAACTGGTGCTTAAAGCCACTTGGCCAAGGTCCGCGAGTGTGGCCGTGCTGCGGGCCAAGGCTGCCAATCCGCCACGGTTGTCAAAATCCGTCATCCGCAATTCATTCACCCAAACTTCAGCACATTTGTCCAAGCCATCGTCGCTGCTGGCCGTGCTTCGTTTTTTGGGATTGCGAATGCCGAGCATCATGGTGCGGACATTGCCTAAGTTGGGCACCCCCACGACCCGAATCACCCCTTCTCCATAGACTTTCTCGTAGGGCACATTGGATTGGATAGCTGGGTTATCGCGCACCGCGGCATCCCGTTCGAGCTTGAGGGACGTCCAGGCTTCAAAGGCGAGGTCGATTTCGTTTTCCATCGGCCAGATGACACCCGGATCCGTGGAGCCATACGGGGTTACTTTCAAGGGAACTTCGTACTCATAGTAATTCTGGTTGTAGTCATTCCCCATTCGGATAAAGAGGCGGACGTCTCCGTCATTCAGGGGCTGTGACGCATCTCCGGCTTCGGCATGGGCAAACAGGCGCAGCCGTTTATTCATCCGCATGTCGATGGTGGTGTTTTTGAACACCGCACGCGCATCGCCGTCCCGCAATCCACAGGCCTTCAAGGAGAGGGATTGCTCGTTCTGCTGCACTAAGGAGGTGTTGCCTAGCAAAACCTGACGCTCGATGCCTGGAGGGAGCACGTAGGGAATCGGCTGACGGCCCCCGTTCTCCTCCAAGTTGACCGCGTTCATCACAAATGTGGTTTCGTCGCTGGCATCCACAGGTATGAGTTCACGCGATTCTTCCAACGAGAAGCGGTATCGACGCCACTCGCCGCGTACCAGGTCCAAACGGGCAAAGCGCAAAACCGTCGGGTCCTCCCAGCCTTTGAGTACCATACGGAGGAAGCGTATAGAGCGGAAATCACTCGCGCCATTCACCCGATCGTCCGGGTCGAAAACGGGAATTTTGAACTGAATCCAGCGCACAGGCTTGCGGGTTTGGTCTGGCAAGAGGTCCGTCGTGGTTTCATAGATGTCGGCGATGTGGTTTTTGCCGATGACCAAATCCTCTGGGCGCATGGAAATGCGGTATTGGAAGTACTGCTCCGCCTTGTTCAAGGTGGCATCACGGTTGACGTCTTCCTTGTCAGGCAGGTTGGTGTAGGTCGCGGGCAAGCCGTTGATCAGGGTCGTTTGCGAGTTGCCATCGGGGTTGTTGAAGTAGCGGTAGCGGCGTAGGATGTCTGCATCCGCACTGTCCTGGCTGGGCCCCCGGTAGTATTGGAAGTTGTCCGCAGCAGGGTCGCTGGCTGCTGCTTGATAGACGGCCGAACCGGCCCCGTAGACGGTGGCCAAAGCACTGAGATAGGATTGCCCATTGGTCCCCGGCCATTGGGCTTCATCGCTGTCCGCCAAGCCATCCAGGCCGACATCCTGGAAGATGCGGGCATTCGGGTCGTTGTCAAACGCGTCGACGACAGGCTGGTACTTTGACGTGTACCCCCAAACACTGGAATCTACATCCACCCGAATTCCCGTTGGCGAAAGGCCATTTTCAAAGCTCTGACGCCCGTCCTTGAGGATGTCTTCGGACAAGTTCCCGAGGTGGAAATACACATCCCCGCCCTCCGCATTTGGGTCGTCCAAGAAGGGATCCATGACCCAGAACTGGATAAATTCAATGTTCTGCTCCTCGAAGTTATTGATCGTCAATTGACGCATCAACCCCGCCCATCGCGAGCGCGGATCCTTTAGGCTTCCATCCGTCTCTAAACCCTTGGACAAACCGGGATAGCCACCAACGTCATAATTATAGGGTCCTCGTTCGCGGGGGTCAAACTGGATATCAAACATGGCAATGTTGCGCGCCATACCCGGCTGAAGGGGAATGTTCGGGAACACCTCCGCCAAGGGCACCATGCGTTGCCGGTGGTCCGACGTGGTAGCGGGATTATTTCGGATGTTGTCCGGGGTCTGCGAGGTCGAAGCAAAGAAACTCGGGTCAATAATGTACCAACTCAACCGCGCTCGGTTCGCATTGTAGGCCCAATCGTTGGCCAAGGAGGCTTCGGGGAAAAGCTTGGATTGCCCCTCAGGTGTCGAGGCCAGCGTCCACGTCGTTGTGCCCCGAAGGTCAATGGTCGTTTGGCTCGTCTCAAAGTCGTCCAAGTAGGTCGTCGCTTCGCCATTGATCTTGATACCGCGGGGGGAGCCCGGAATGAGCTGCGCAAATTCCGCTTGAACCTGAATGCGCGAGGGCGCATTGGTGCTGATAAAGGGTAGGCCGTCCAAAAAGCGCGTCAGGCCTGGTAAGTTCTTTTGGTATTGGGTATTGAGGCCCCAAATTCGGTTGGAAATCGGCTCATCGCCGGCATTCACCTTCTGGGTAAGCGGCCGTTCTGAAAGCCGAAGCAGGGAGCCTCCAATCGTCCAATCTCGCGAGAGCTTGTGTTCCACCGTGGTCCCCGCAAACGTCTTCGCCTGCATGTTGAAGAGCGTGTTGTTTTCAAAGCTTACCCGGATCGGCATACCCGAAGAAAGCAAGCTCTCGTTGAGGATGCGCACCTGTCCCAGCGCATAATCCACCGTAAAGTCTTGGTTTTCGACAAGCTTACTCCCTCCTGCTGTGACCGAAATCGATCCCCGTGGAATGTTGAAGGCGTTCAGTTGAATCAGCGATCCCCCAGCAGACTTATAACGGCCGCGGAGGACAAACTTATTCAGCTGGGTCTGCTCTTGGGCACGGAAAAGTGTCGAGTCGTACAGCTGCTGGAATACATACCGTTTCTTTTCCTCTGCCGTCGGCAACGATCGATTGAGGGCGGAACCAAAGGGCTCTAGAACGGGCAGGATGACTCGGCCCGTTTGGCTCAACACCGTCACGCCTTCGATGTAGTCAAACAAACCGTCCGGGAAGGGATCGTTGTTGCTGTTGACATGGTCCAAATCCAAGACTTGGATCAACAATTTGTCTTTGACCGAAGATTTGGGCAGGAAGGGGATGGGCAAGCCCGTCTCATCGTTCCGGTAGAGCACTTCGAGGCGAAAATCCTCCGAGGAAAGCTGAAACGCATTGAGGCTATACACGTTCTTCATCATCAAGTCCCAAATGGGTGACTTCACATTGAGCAGCGTATGCTTCAAAAGCTTTAATACCAACGACTTGGGTGCTAAAATTCCATCGTTCGAAAACTCTCCCACCTGGTAGGTACGCCCGTTTGCCGTGTATTGGTAAGCCACCGCGAGGACTTCATCCTGGTTGAGGGCGGTATTCAAGGTCATGTAGCCCAGCTGGGGGTGGAAGGTGTATTCGTTGGGCTGAAGTTTGCGCGCATTGGTGAGTTCTGCGTATTCCACGTTGGCATCGTAGCCGGCACTTGACAAGGATGTTCCCGCTTGGGCCCCATCTCGCACTCCGGGGAAGCGCTGAATCAATTCTTCGGGATCTAGCAGGTTGACCCGGTTGCTAGGAAGGGGGTCTGAAGTAGCCCCTGGAAAAATAGACTCTCCGGGACGGTTGCTGGTGGGCGATCGCCAGGCCTTGGATACTCCTTCCCCCAAATCCGTGAAAGCAATGATATTTCGGACCTCTGTCGGGGTACTGCGGCGGTTGGTGACCCAGACCTCCACCCGGGTGATTTGAACGGGCGATTGAATCACCGGCAAGGTGCTCAACCATCCTTCGTAGTGATCTCGGAAATAGTGGCTCAAAAAGAAATGGCGATTCGCCTCGTAGTTGTCGCCTTGGATGAGGAATTCTTGGGTCGTGGCACCCCCTTGGATGTTGAGGTTCTGGCTCTGGCTACGCTGCTCAGCCATCACAGTCGTCACGGTGGTATTTCCAAATTGGAACTGGCCCTTCAGTCCAAAAAGGCTTTGCGCTCCTGTGATCAAACTTCCCCCTGTTGGGAGGCTCACATTGCCCATTTCCAAGGACTTGACGATGTCGTCTTCCGTGCCCTTAAAATCCAGTTTCATTTTGTTTTCAAACGCGAACGTGGCCTCTGTGTCGTAGTTGATCTGCATGTCCAAGCGATCCCCGAGTTTTCCCGTGGCATTGACTTGCATTTTCTGATCAAAGTCAAAGGCCAAGGTCTTTCGGTTGCGTTCGGGGACGATGGGATTTTTGATATGTTGGAAGCGAAGGCCAAAGCGAATTTCCGCCGTACCCTGGGGCCGAATTTCCAACTCATCCGACCCGAAAATGTCCTTGATCGCGGGATTCGTGATGGTCATATCGGGGACAATGCTCGAGCCCTCGCGTTGGTCAGCGGCGCTACCCTGAGACCACCGACTCTGCCATCCTTGGGCTTCTTGCTGGCCAAAAACCATCTGCTGGTATTCCGCGGGAGAAAAATACTGGGGGCCTCCTATGGGTACCGTCCCGATGTATTTCTGCGCCACATAAAATCCCGTGATCGGATCGTAGGTGACTTCGGTGTGGATGTTCGTTGGGGTGTTCAGACCGGGCATGGTCCACGTGCTGGCGCTGTCTCGCACCTGAGCCTGAGCGTGATGGACGAAAAGCACGGCCACGGCCGCCGCAAGGAGGCGAGGACCGAAGCGCATCAAAGTTGAGCTAAAGCCTGTTTGACAACGGTTTCCACCGTGGCTTCCGGATCTTTGGCCAGGATGCTCGCGACCGCCTTCTCTACAGCTGGGCGGGCAAAGCCCAATACCGTCAGGGCCTGGATCGCCTCACCGCGCGCCGACCCCCCCTCGCCGAGGGAGACGGATGCATCCACTTTGCCCACTTTGTCGCGGAGATCAATCACAATACGCTGAGCTGTTTTGGCCCCAATCCCTTTGATTTTCTGGAGCAATCCACTGTTGCCCGAGGCAATGGCCTGAATAGCTTCAGCCGGCTGCAAGGCCGACAAAATCATCCGGGCCGTGTTGGCTCCAACACCCGAAACGCCCAAAAGCAGCAAAAAGACATCGCGCTCAGCCGCCGTCATGAATCCAAAGAGGAGTTGCGCATCTTCGCGGTAGATTGCATGGGCCAACAAAGTCACTTGCGGGCCTGCAGGCAGCTGTCCATAGGTCGTCAGGGAAATGTGGAAATAGTACCCTACCCCGCCGCATTCCACGACAGCATGGGCAGGAGATTTTTCTACGAGGCGACCTACAAAATGATGGAACATCCGTGTCTTAACGCCGCGAGGGGCGCCTTTGGTATGTTACTGAATCAATACTTTCCCCATGGTCTCCGGGCGCTGACCAAGATTCCGCCGCAAGAGGTACACCCCTTTGGGGGCGCTATGGCTCATCCATGTAGCCGATGTTTGGTACGGGGCTACGGGAATGCGGGCATGTAGCTGACCTAGAACGTCCATGACCTCGATGTATCCCCCCAAGGAGCTGGGAGCAAATTCA
>Ga0181591_10006001_pt1 | contig 10541 bp, 8 predicted proteins | sample 071ome_33_FD_133757 | JGI IMG/M metagenome (GOLD analysis project Ga0181591, IMG submission 133757) | Coastal salt marsh microbial communities from the Groves Creek Marsh, Skidaway Island, Georgia - 071412AT metaG (megahit assembly) | ecosystem: Environmental > Aquatic > Marine > Intertidal zone...
AGGAATTTCTTTTTCGTATACCGCTTGAAAAGCTTCAGGGGTCACATCTCTACCAGTCACTCCTGTGCCCCCGGTCGCCAACACAACATCGATGGTTTCGTCCATGATCCACTGCCTGAGCGCGGCCTCTATTTCGGTTTGTTCATCGGGAACAATCGTTTTGGCCGAGAGGTTATGACCAGCTGTAAGCAAACTTTCTACAAGCAAAGCGCCAGATTTGTCAGTTTCTTCCGTTCTAGTGTCCGAAACTGTCATGACGGCAATATTAAGGGCTTTAAATTCTATATTGTGATCAATTCCTGCCATATTAAAGTCTCGCATTAAAATTTAGTCGAGTACCTGATACATTGGAATTCCGCCCTCAGCTAGAGATTTTAGTGATGGAACAGGCTGACCCAGCCTATTTCTATAAATCCAAAAATTTGCAACTACACGTTCGATAAAATTTCTAGTCTCCCTTGAGGGAATACTCTCAATAAACATCAGTGAATCTGAACCCGTATTAATTTTTTCCCGCCATTTTTTAAGGTTTCCTGGGCCCGCGTTGTAGGCAGCGGCAAGGAGGAAAAGATTGGGTCCTACCAAGTCGTTTTCCATCAGGTAAGCAAGGTATTTCTGTCCTAAATTTATATTTATCTCTGGTTCATAAAGTCGGCGAATATTTCGGGCTCGATAGTTTCTTCCACCAATATAGAGTGCAGTTCTTGGCATCAATTGCATCAAACCTCTTGCTCCGGCAGGACTTCTAGCTCTGGTCCTGAAAGCAGATTCTTGGCGCATAAACGCAAAAATCAAAGCCCGATCCAGGATTAGGCCCTCCTTGGGCCTCCAAGGGGGTAGGGGATAAAGGCCACGTAAGACTAATTGGGTGCCGTCGAATTCAAGGGATTTAGCAGTTTGATAGGCTAGCCTCGGCATCGAAAGCGCATCGGCGGATTGAAGCAAGGCCCTTTGCGCTCGGGGATTGGGATCGTGGCTGAGTTGTTCTAATTCTCTTGCGGCTCGGGCTCGCTCTCCGATTTGGAATAGTTTCATAGCCCTTTGTGCTGACGGATGTTGTTTGAAAAACATCAGTTTAGCCGATTTATTTGAAGAGGGTCCCCAGTTTCCGAAAAACTTTAATCCTATGACTTGGGTCGCGAGAATCCCGTAAAACTGAAATTTTTCTCTAGCAGCGAGTTTAAAAAATTTAAGAGCTCTCGCTGGTAGCCTTGCTATCATGTTTGCCCTTCCTGCCCAAAAGGCTGCCGATGCTCTCGAGGCAGCTGATATGTCATCAGAAAGCGCCAATAATTCAAAGTTTTCGGCCGCAGCCTTAAAATCGTTTTTTCTGAAAAGCGCTAAACCGCTATACCACCATCCCAGTGGGGCTAAATGTCTTGCTCTAGGGTCAATTTTGCGCGCCAAATCAATCGTTTTTGTATCATTGCCATAATAAAACCATCCTGCAGATATTCGCGCACGCGCAATCGAAATGTGCGCGGGGTGCATACCGCGTTTTTCAAATTGATCCACAAATCTTCCGGCAAGGGTTAATCTCTGCCTTGCAACAAGTCGCCGCACCTTATTATGGAAGTTTCGTGTTTTGGAAGAAATCGGCACAGAGGCTTTACGCAATCTGTAGTAGGTACCGTATGATTTCATTTTTAAGGTATTACCCTTTTGGGGTCCGTAAATAAAAGGCTTCTTGGGCAGTCGGGCCGATTTAGGTTTACGCTTTAGGGCTAGACGATATATACGCTTGGCATCGGGATGATCTCCAAAAGACTTAAGCCAAAGCACTAGCTCAGAATACTTTGATCTGTACTTCGTTGGGTGCAGATAACGCTGAGCCAGGACGTGCCCCAAAAGGGATATGTCTTCTAATTTTTGTTTTTCCAAATCCGCCTTACGCCAGCTCCCATTTCTTTGAAGTGCAAAAATCGATTTATAAAGCGCAGCGTCCACTGAAGATAGATTATGCCTATCGAGGACAGTTTGCGTTGTTCGAATATCAACTTTTTCGTTTGCCAAACTGAGGATTGGACTGATTGTGAAATAGCCGCATATAAAAATCCCTATTAAATATTTATTCATCTCAGGGATTGCAACTTCGCTTTTATTTCGAGTAAGTCGAGCCAAGTTTCCCGTTTTTGTTCTGGCTGACGAAGAAGAAATGCGGGATGAAGTAGAGCTCTGGCTATAATTGGAGAGGAGAGTTCTTCAGAAGCATACTCTGTCCACCTGCCCCGCAGTCGCATTATACCATCAGTGGTGCCTAGTAACGTTTTTGCTGAGGTGCCTCCTAGCATGACAAGGATTTTTGGCTTAACAAGTAAAATCTGTCGTCTTATGAAGGGTAGGCATGCCGATATCTCGGTGTCTGTAGGAGGTCTGTTGCCGGGCGGACGCCATGGCAGAATATTTGTTATATAGACTAGGTCACGAGTGAGGTCGATTGAGTTCAACATTTTATCAAGCAATTGTCCCGCTCGGCCCACAAACGGAAGTCCTTGACGGTCCTCCTCGGCTCCCGGGGCTTCCCCGATAATCATCAGGCCCGGATTTACAGCGCCAGACCCAAAAACAAGATTTTTTGCCGTAAATTTTAGCGGGCATCCCTCAAAATTTGAAATCGCCGCTTTCAGCTCATCCAAAGAAGTTGACGCGTTTGCTGTATTTTGCGCTGTCTCGAACGAAGCTTCTCGAGAAATAAGCTCACGGCTGGAGTCCTTCTTCTTTATTTCAGTATTGCCTTTGGCCGCTCGGATTGTTGGGGGCGAATTTTGCCGGACGGGTCGATCAATGAGCCTGTTGCATGGGGTATTGTCCAAGAAACAGTCCACTCCTGAATCAAGGTACCATTTGAGAAGTTCTGCCATCGGGTTATCTTTCGCCATGAACAAATTTAGCATGGCCTAGGCTTAATTCTAGTGCAGTTTTGTTATAGGCTTTGATAAAGGCTGGAGGAAAAATGGAACGAGAGTCGATAGATGTGGATGTTTTGATCGTAGGTGGTGGGCCTTCGGGCTTGTCTGCTGCGATTAAGCTCCGTCAGTTGGCAGAGGCAGCCGCTGCAGAAATTAGTGTTTGTGTTTTAGAGAAAGGGTCTGAAGTAGGTGCTCATATCCTCTCGGGAGCCGTATTGGAACCCCGTGCTCTTGCTGAATTATTTCCTGACTGGAAAGTGCGTGGAGCGCCCCTTAAGACTGAAGTTGTCGAAGATAATTTTCTTTTTCTCTCGGAGAAAAGATCGTTTGAGCTTCCAACCCCGCCTGCAATGCGCAATGAGGGGAACTACATCGTCAGTTTGGGAAATGTCTGCCGTTGGCTTAAAGAGCAAGCGGAAGCACTCGATGTTCAAATCTTTGAAGGATTCTCGGGCGCTGAAATCCTATATGATGAGGATATGAATGTATCGGGTGTGGCCACCGGGGATATGGGACTCAATAGAGAGGGAGAGGCAAAAGAAGGGTTTGCTGCGGGTTATGAGCTCCGCGCACGTTACACGTTGTTTGCAGAGGGGTGCCGTGGTTCTTTAACGGGCGAACTCATCGAAAAATTTAATATGAGGCAGGGGCATGATCCGCAGACCTATGCTATTGGGATAAAAGAGTTGTGGGAGGTTCTCCCTGAAAATCACAAGCCTGGAAGTGTAACTCATACAATTGGCTGGCCTCTCGATTATAAAACTTACGGGGGGTCATTTCTCTATCACTTAGAGGATAATCAGGTTGCCGTCGGTTATGTCGTGGGACTTGACTATTCGAATCCATACCTCAGCCCATTCGATGAATTTCAGCGATTTAAAACTCATCCAAAAATTCGGCCTGTTTTTGAGGGTGGACGAAGAATCTCTTATGGGGCTCGAGCATTAAATGAAGGCGGCTTCCAATCTATCCCTGACCTGATTTGTCCAGGCGCAGCTATCATTGGTTGTGCTGCCGGATTTGTTAACGTGCCTAAAATTAAAGGATCACATAATGCGATGAAGACTGGCATGGTCGCCGCAGAGACATTATTTGACGCCCTTACCTCAAAAGATGAGACCAGCCCTCGTTTGCTTGCCGATTATCCCGCAAAACTATCAAAAAGTTGGGTTTGGGATGAGCTGTACCGTGTCCGTAATATAAGACCAGCATTTCGTTGGGGCTTATGGGTTGGGTTGTTGTATTCTGCGTTGGATACTTATGTTTTTCGGGGAAAAGCTCCTTGGACCTTTGGTAATCACAGCGATCATAACACTCTTCTCCCAAAGAAAAACGCGAAGAAAATTGAGTATCCAAGCCCAGACGGAATAATCACTTTTGACAAATTGTCTTCCGTATTTATTTCAAACGCAAACCATGAAGAGGATCAGCCGTGTCACCTAAAACTTGAAGACCAAGAAATTCCAATCAAGGTCAATTTGAATTTATATGACTCTCCGGAGCAGCGATATTGTCCTGCTGGGGTTTATGAAATTGTGGGTGAGGGTGAAGATGCGCATTTACAAATTAATGCGCAGAATTGTGTGCATTGTAAGACTTGCGATATCAAAGACCCAACACAAAACATCCGGTGGAAAACCCCAGAAGGAGGAGGGGGACCAAATTATCCTAATATGTAAATCTGCTGATTTTCTCCGAGCGTGGTTCTAATCTCGCTTGATTTTTCGATTTTGTCCGACAATCTTGGATATTTAGAGACAGGAAATGAATTTTTGAAACGGAGAGGAACCTAGCTCGATGGCAAAACACCGAATTGGCTTTCTGATATGTTTTGCTGTGACGTTTTTGGGAGACTTTTGTTCTGACCGTTTTTTGAGCGAATGGTCTTTAACACTGAGTGCTTCTAGGGCCCAAGAAGCCCAAGCTAATTATAGCATTTCAGAGAGAACCAGTTCGGTCCTGGGAAAATACCTAGCGGGTCGTCATGCGGAGCGAGCAAAAAATTATGGCCTTGCAGCGCGAATGTTTTCCAAAATTGATGAAAAAAAACCAAAAACACTGAAAATTCAACAGCGTTTATTATTTTCCCTAGCAGCTGCAGGGGAAATTAATCAAGCGGTGGTCATCGCAAGGTCAATGACTAAGGGCGGTAAAGTTTCGTCCATCACTAGTCTGATATTATTTGCTGACGCTATTCGTTCTAATGATTTGAGTGAGGCAACAAAGGTTCTAAATGGAACGACAGTATCGGCGATTACTAATTTTACTATTCCGCTTCTCAAAGCGTGGACCATGGTAGCCACGGGCGACTACAAAAGAGCGATCTCTGCTCTTGACCCGCTCACAAAAATTCAAGGCTTTAAGCCCATGAGACTTCACCATATCGCTCTAATAGAGGATCTTAGAGATAATGAGGTTGTTGCCGATCAGGCTTATATACGAGCTTTGGATGAAGCTAAATCCATCCGAACCCTCCAAGCTTATGGCAGGTTTTTAGAACGATCGGGGCGTCGTGCAGAGGCTTATAACTTGTACACTAAGTATCGGACAGAGCAGGGTTTAGAAAATCAAGTCAAAGAGGAGATCATTAAATTTAATTCTAGTTTGAAGAGAAGCGGAATGATTACGACGAGCAGTGAGGGTATTGCTGAGGTCATGTTTAACCTGGCTGGGACCCTTACGCAGAGCCGTTCATTCGATTTGGCGCTGGTTTTTTGCAGATTGGCAATTTGGATTAAACCTAAATTTCCGATGGCCAAAATGCTTCTAGGGAATCTATTGGAAATTATTGACCGGCCAAAAGAAGCACTAAATGTATTTCAGTCTGTAGATGAAGTCTCTACATCAGCATGGGAGTCTAAACTGAGGCAAGCAGAACTCCTTAACTCCCTAGGTAGAAAAGGAGATGCGGAAAAAACTCTTCGCCGCATGGCAAATCAAAGGTCCAAAGATATGGGTGCGTTGACAAGGTTAGGAGACATTTTTCGAGGAACAAAAGAATTTGCAAAAGCGGCCGACGTTTACACCGAGGCGATAAAACGCACTGTTTTGGTCGAAAAACCGTCTTGGTCACTTCTTTACTCACGTGGCATTGCTTATGAAAGGTCTAAAAAATGGTCCTTGGCGGAGAAGGATTTTTTGGATGCGCTAGAGCTTAGTCCAAATCAGCCATATCTTCTCAACTACTTGGGGTACAGTTGGGTGGATCGGGGACTATATTTAGACCGTGCAAAGGGGATGATTGAGAAAGCAGTGAGATTAAGGCCCAATGACGGTTATATTGTAGATAGTCTGGGATGGGTCCTTTACCGTCTTGGAGATTTCGAGTCTGCAACGGTCTATTTGGAACGAGCTATCTCTTTGTATCCACAGGACCCTACCATTAATGACCATTTGGGAGATGCTTATTGGCGTGTGGGACGCATGCGCGAGGCGGAGTTCCAGTGGCAGCGAGCTCTTTCGTTTGGACCTGAGCCAGAACAGGTCTCAAATATCAGAAAAAAATTGCTCCAGGGACTTCCCGAAGCCCAAGTTAAACAATAGCGGAACATAGGGAATTTGTTTATGGCCATTGTCGTGGATAAAGAAGCCCGGGCTAAGATAAATTTATCGCTTTTAGTCACTGGTCGAAAGTCAGATGGTTACCATACATTGGACAGCATTATTTTCTTCGTAAGTTTTTGTGACCGGCTTTCATATAGGATCGATAAAGAGGTATCCCTTGATATTTCAGGTCCATTTGGTGATCCTCTCGGAAATGGAAGAAATAACCTCATAATCCAAGCAGCTGAGGCTTTTAAAAACAAGTGTAAATTAAATACGGGCGTGGCTATTACACTCGAAAAAAATATTCCCGTGTCTGCAGGACTGGGAGGTGGATCTGCTAATGCTGCGATGACACTTTTGGCGCTTAATGAGCTATATCAAACCGGTCTCAGCTTCGCCTCTCTTGCGGAAATTGGGCTGACGATAGGCGCAGATGTTCCTGTTTGCCTTTTTGGCGAAACGGCAAGGGTTCAGGGTATTGGAGAAAAGATTCAACCATTCGATTTTCCACATAAATTTGGCGTGGTTCTCGTTAATCCTCGAATCCCTATTTCAACCGCCAGGGTTTTTTCTCGCTTCAACTCTGACTTTTCTGAGGTTATGTCGACGGATACTTTGAGTGAATTATCTGAGATGCAAAATTTCAGTTCGTTTAAAATGCTGAAAAATGATTTAGAGTTGCCTGCGACGCAACTTTGTCCAGAGATATCAGAGGTACTAGCCGCTTTGCGTAGTGAAGACGATTGTATTGTTGCAGGTTTGTCTGGCAGTGGTCCGACCTGCTTTGGGCTTTTCCAAACCTGTGAGGAGGCTGAACGAGTAGTTGGGCGGCTAAGAAAATGGAATACCAATTGGTGGTTGGAGGCCACTGCTAATAACTATTAATAGGCCGGGAGATTAAATAAATTTGAATTTAATTCAATGGTGTAGATATTATTGTGGTAGATCGTTGACTTGGTCCTCTTAATGGTGCTAACAGAGGGGACTTTCAGTCGCTGTAGAATTAAATAAGTGATTGATTTAAAATGATAAAATGGGGCGTAGCCAAGCGGTAAGGCAACGGGTTTTGATCCCGTGATCCCTGGTTCGAATCCAGGCGCCCCAGCCATCTTTTAGGGGTTCTAGGCAGTTCATGGTCGAGTTGGACGCAAGAGATTTAAAATGTCCACTGCCAGTTCTTCGGGCACGTAAGATGTTAAACAGTTTGAAAGCAGGCGAAGAGCTTGTAATTTTGGTTACAGACGAGGCAGCCCCTAGAGACTTAGAAGTTTTTTGCTCTGAAACAGGGCACAAATTAGTTTCCAAAGTTGAGATTGATAATTGTACCAGATTGATTTTACGGTGTCGGGACAATTAGGTAGAAAAATCATAGTGAAAACTAGCACCAGCGGGGGTTTACCGCTCTGATCGAAATACGCTTGTCCCCTTAATTGGAAGCTCTCTATCTCTTGAGGAATAAAAACCGTCGAGCCCCGAGTAACAAAGTTTTTGGTATCATTTTTTTATTTTGCCCAGTTTAGATCTCCTTTTTTCCCATAATTCAAACAAATATTGGATCGCAATCGCCATGGCCGCGGCAGGAATGGCGCCTTCCAAAATGAGAGAGACGTTGTCTAACCTTATACCGGTCAATATTGGTTGTCCGTAACCTCCCGCGCCGATAATAGCACCAAGTGTCGCGGTACCGATATTTATAACGGCGGAGGTTTTGATGCCGGTTATGATAATCGGTAAAGCTAGAGGTAGCTGGATATGGATAAGACAAGACAATCTGGATAGACCGAACATTTTTGCAGCCTCGGTTAGACTTTTGTCTATGCCCTTTAGACCGGTGTAAGTATTTCTAACAATCGGTAGCAAACTATATAGGAACAAAGCGGCAATGGTAGGAAAAGCACCAATCCCAAAGATTGGAATCATGAAAACCAGCATCGCTAAACCAGGAATAGTTTGAACGATGCCAGAAATCCCCAAAACGAGCTGGCCTGGTGTTTCATGCCAAAAGGAGTAAACCCCTAGGGGTACGGCTAGGATAATCGCTGCTAACATTGATAACATTACCAGCCACAAATGTTCCCCAGTTGATCTTATGATTCTTTGATAGAGGTTCTAACTATTCGTCTCAGTTTGAAGAAAAATTTTTTCTTTTAAAAAATGAGAAGCTACATCGCTCTCCGATTTTTTTTCGATCTTTACCATTTTATTAAGACCGGCCATTTCGATGGCGCTGATTTTTCTTGCAATGCGGCCTAGTGATTTGAGTAGGGGAAATTGGGAGGCGCGTTGAAGTCTATATAGATAGACTTCTTCGTAACTTGGGAAATGATTGAGATCATCCTCCAGGGTTCGCAGTTTGTAGTATGAAATTTCGGCATCGGTTGTGTACAGATCAGTGACATCTAAAAGCCCCGGCTCAGCGCTCTATAGGGAGATCATGATCAAGACCTTGGGCATCTTTGGTTTTGAAGTTGTAAACACGTTTTATAGAGGACCAACCGTCAGAGCGGTCTAAAAATTCATTACTAAACCCTAACTGTAAATTTTGAATTTTGCTTAGTTGAGAAATTCTGCTCACATTCAATTCTTTAGCTCGAGCCGCGGTATTACCGAGAGCATAATTATTGGCAAAACCAAGAGGAGAGCTCATACCGATCCCGTCTCGAGCGAGCGCCTGTTTCAATGACAAAGGATCAGTTAATGATTTTTTGCCAGCATATATTTCTTGTCGGATGGTTCCGGTATATTCCGGGTAAACATCGATATCTCCCCTCCGGAGCGCGTTCCAGAGAATTCGGGTGCCTCCCATTTGTCGGCGGTTAACGTTGGGGACTCCATCTGCTTTGAGCAAAAAGCTGGCAATTTCGCCGAGAATCACTGATTCCGTGAAGGCTTTTGCCCCTATGGAAATACTTTTCCCTTCGAACCCCTGTGCGGGGCCTGCAATCAATATCAAAAAAGCGATGATCGTTAGGTATAGTTTTTTAGATTTCTCATTCGAGAGTTTCCGAGTTTTGATATTTTTTCCAAATTGTCTTGCCGGCACCACAACTGATATCTCCTCCTCAAGCAACTAGGAGTTCGGAGACTTTGACCCTAAACCGACCTAAAAAAATTCTTAAAACTGCCGATTCGATGTAAAAATAAAATGACAATATTTAGACCCTTAGGGGTGGGAAATTGGATAGCTTTATCAAGACAGCAGTTGAAACTCCCTGGAGGAGAGCAGTGATATCCGTAGACCAATTTTCACGCGTGGATATTGATGAAATATTTGACTTGGCGGATCGTCTTTCTACCGGGAGAACAACGCCCCTAGGCGGAAAGATCATCGCTAATGTGTTTTATGAGCCCTCAACCAGAACATCATCGAGTTTTTTCTCCGCTATGACGCGATTGGGTGGCAGCGTAATACCAATCAATGAAGTGAACTATTCCTCAGTGACCAAAGGAGAATCTCTCGAGGATACAATAAGAACATTAGAAAACTACTGCGACCTTGTCGTTTTGAGACATTTCGAAAATGATGCGACTGAACGGGCAATGGCGGTTTCCAAAATTCCAATAATAAATGCGGGTAATGGAAGTGGTGAGCACCCCACCCAAGCTCTTCTTGACCTTTATACAATTAAAAAAGAGCATGGTGGTGTCGACGACCTCACAATATCGTTGATGGGCGATTTAAAGTTTGGTCGGACAGTTCATAGCTTAACCAAGCTGTTAAGAATGTATGATTGCAGGTTGCAGTTTGTTGCGCCGAGCCAGCTAGCAATGCCAAATGAATATATTTGGCCTGCAGATAAAATATATGAGGATCTTAACGAGGCTATCGAGAGTTCAGACGTCCTGTATGTGACCAGAGTTCAGAAAGAGCGTATGCAGGGATCTGAAGATTTTGATTTTTCTTACGCGGTTACAGTCGATCATATGACAAAAGCGAAAACTGATATGGTATTGATGCATCCGTTGCCTCGAGTTGGGGAGATCCCCACGGAGCTAGATAGTGATCCGAGGGCGGCTTATTTTCGGCAGATGAAATATGGCTTGCATGTAAGGATGGCGCTCCTTTATGCGATGATCGGTAACGTC
>Ga0181591_10006004_pt1 | contig 10539 bp, 8 predicted proteins | sample 071ome_33_FD_133757 | JGI IMG/M metagenome (GOLD analysis project Ga0181591, IMG submission 133757) | Coastal salt marsh microbial communities from the Groves Creek Marsh, Skidaway Island, Georgia - 071412AT metaG (megahit assembly) | ecosystem: Environmental > Aquatic > Marine > Intertidal zone...
CCAAACCAAACGGCGTAGCGCTGCATGTGATGCGTGACGACTTCAACCTCGACATCCTTTGACGCAAGGGTCCCACCCTTGTTTACCGCGGCGATGCGGTTGTCGACGAGACGCTTGACGTCTCGCTTGATGCGCTTACCGAAGCCTTTAAACATAGTGCTTCCACCGGAGAGCACGATGTTTCCGTACAAGTTTCTTCGGGTATCTATCGGACTCGACGCGATCGCTTGATGCACGAGCTCCGGAAGCGGCGTGATGTATTCCGACGAGTATATTTCAGGCTGAAAGAAGACCTCTGGCGCGAGAAAGCGTTCGTATCCGATGTCCGCCGCCCACGTCTCTCCCGTTTTGCCTCTCACGCCGTGCATCTGCACGATGTACTCGCCCGGCATTCGTTCGTGCTGTAAGAACTCCTTTGCAATATCTTTGCACACATAGCAGTATTCCTCCTTGACACGTCGAGCGACGTCCATAGCAGACTCTGGCGGCACGCGTTCGCCTCGCTCTCGCATCAAGTATTGCACAAACGTCGTCAAGTCTCGACCCGCGAGAGGCACGCTCTTGATCGAGCCCCCCAACACGTACCCATCACTCACTGGAATGACGTGCGTCACCCCATCTCCGATATCAATCACCGTCCCCGTCAACGCAGACGCGTATTGACTCTGTTTCTTGCTCGCGATGGACGCCGCCAACGCCAACACCGCCTGCACGCCGATGTATAGTCCCGGAACGTTGAAAGACTCAAACATGATCTCCGCCGTGTACTCCCGGTTCTCCGGCGGGTTCAGCGGCGGTTCCGTGAGCAAAAAGTAATGATCCTCCGGATCGCACCGCATGTGTCGACACAGCGACGCTTCCCAAAACTTTTCCATCGCTTCCCAATTCTCCACCGTTCCGTGTCGGATCGGCCACGTCACGTCCCTAGACCCACTCGCCCCGAGCGCGTCATCACCGATTAAAAAATCCAAGTCATCCATGGCCCCGATTCGCGCCGAAGCTTTCCCGCTCGTCGACGCCACGCACGTCGGGACGACGTGACTCGGTTCGACGTTTTTCGCAAAGCCCATCTTCGTGTAACCGGTACCGTTGTCGATGACCACCGCCGGTCGCGTCGTCGCGTCTGACCCGCCCATCGCGACTCTACGATTCGCGAGCGATACTGGGCGAACGTTCGAAACCGACGCGACGAGCGAGCGAGCGAGCGAGCGTCGCTCGCAACGCGTCGCGGAATGCGCCGCGCGGCAAACAAATCAAAATCAATCCGCGAACGGGGAATGCATTCCTAAACCCAAAAATGTATACACTGGTGGCGTCCTTTTTTTTTGGACGATGCGACGCCCGTCGTCGTCGTCGTCAGTGTCGACCGCGCGGTCTTCCGGTTCGTGATCGACGCGCGCCAGTGTCACCGACGCGATAAAACACACGTCCCGAGAGCGACTCCCCGATGTTTCGTAACGCGGATAAACTCGCGGCGGCGTTGGCGAAGATGCCCGCGGCGGCGAACACGAGCGTGAACCCAAACTCGGGGAGGATCCGCGCGCCCGAGTTTAGTAAGCGCGTCGTCGCGGAACTGCGGAAGGCGGCGATCGCTAATGGACACGAGTGGCCGTGGGATCGCGCGCCGGGGGTGCAGAAAACGGTGGAGCGACCGGGGAAGGGGCATAAACACGAACGGGAGAAACCGGCGAGGGAAGCGAAGATAGCCGAGGCGTTGAAGAAACAACCAGAGCTCATAGCGGCGTATAAAGCGAGGCTGAAGTCCAAGGCGAAGGGTGCGGATAAGGTCTGGGATGACTTTTCGCTGACGAAGAAAGAGTTGACGCTGAAAATCCGGATGCAAGACGTGACGGGGAGATGAGGCGCGCTCGGAACCCCGGGTCGTGGAGCGTTTGTACTCGTACTCATAGCGTACTTAGTACTTAGTAGCATGTAATTAATATAGCGATTTACCCTAGCAGAGAAGGATGGATGACGATCTCTTTCATTCTATGTCTCACCTGTTTTACATTTTCCGTCTAGGTAAACGCGTACGGTTGATGGAGCTCGGCTCGTTAATACTTGAGCTCGTCCGCCGGTTTGATGGTCCAAGTACTTCCCTTGGATGTGCAGAGGTCGGATAAAATCTTCGTGTACGTGTGCTGGCTCGGAGCACTCGCGCCTAGGGCTTCCATGATTTCTGCACGCTTTGCGACGCCACCTTGCTTGTGCAACACCCCCAGGATTTTACGTCTGAGTGCATCGACGGCGGGATCGCCCGTATTGACGAGGACACAGATACCCTTGATGCAAGCGAGTTCCCCATCAAACATTCCCAAGAGCTCTGCCTGCCTGAAGTAAGCGCACGCGGCGATGTCCGCAGCCTGAGTGAGTAGATAACCTCGAATATCCGCGAGTGCGATGTGCGTTCTCTTTTCAAATTTCGCCTTGATCAGCGAGCAAACCGTGGTTACTCTGAGACTGGAAACGTGCGGCGGTATGCTCGGAGCAACCAAGTCTTCCGAGTGAAGCGTCGTGTCGAGCGAGGGCGCCAACGCGAGCCAGGATTCCATCTCCTTCTGCACGACGTCTGGGAATTCGTCGATGAAAGATTGGTCAGTGTTTTCGATGAATTCCCATCCCTCGGCGTTGCTGCCGTATCCTCTCGGCAAGGACAACTCGGTCATCACTTCTCTGCGTATCTTGACGAGAGCCGGGTCGTTCTGACCGTTCCTCTTCAGACAAGAAGATACGAGCTCTGGTTTTACGCGTCTACTTCTGGCAAACTGAAAGAGGGCGGCGTCACGCATATTTTCGTACGTGACGTCGTTGTTGCATCGAAGCGTCGACTTGGCGACCCAGTTGCCTTGGACTAAGTGAGCGCAGTCTTGGATCAACCTGATGATAGTTTCTTCAGGAATATCCTCCGTGATAAATTGTCGAATTCTATAGTACTTCAGGCAAGACTTTTGACCCTTTGCGAAGAGCGCCCTGATGCGTCTTTCGAGCGGCAACGCAGAGAGTGTAGACTTGCTCAAACCGCTGCCATCGCCGAGGCTGTACACATCATCACTAATAGGTTGCGCCGCGAGCTTAGTCGAGCTGACGGGACACATGATGTCAAGATACTCGCGCGCGGTTAAGGGTAAGCCACAAAGCTCTTGATGCTCAACCATAAACTTTGCTCTGACGTCCGCGGCTGCCTCGCTATCAGACATGGACGGTTGCAAGGTGACCCATGACTCGTCCTGCTCTCTCTGTCTAAGGTACGCGTGCGAGTGAATGCGCAACTCTGTCTGCCTCTGCGTTTCCCGTCGCTTCACTTGCACCTGCAAAGGCATCCTATCGTCATCATCCGCCAGTTCCTCCATGGGCGGTTCGTGTGTCTTGTTTGCAGAATCCGCTGCGTCCAAGTGCTGCAAACTCGGTCGCATCTGGTAAACCGAATCCACTCCAGTCAAATACAGCGCCCCATCGCGCATCGTGCCGATAACAACCCCTCCTCCGTGCGTGTCCGTCTTCGCGCTCACGCTCGTGAGCGTCAACGAATCAATCTGCGTGTGTTCCGGCGCCAACAAGTTGCGGTTCTTCTCCTCGCACACGATCGGCATCGTCATCTCCAATTTCCCCGCTTCCGGCTTATACCTCACCGAATCCACGCTCGCGATATCATACGGTCTCTCCGGCGGTCTCAGTGGGTACTATACGCGTTCGCAATCCCACCCATCGTCAGTCATAAATCCTACGGTTTTCGCTTGTTCGCGCGCGCTACAATCAACCAATCAATCGATCGACCCAGCCTCCTCGTCCGTTCGCCTCTTCGCTTCGTTTGCGCACCTGCAACAACGCGAGCTCACCGCTCACATCCGGAATCGTGTTAAAGTACACCGGAATCGTCTCGATGACGCTGCGACGGGGGAAAACCTTCGCGTCAGTGCGCGCTCGAAAAAGCGTCTTTTTCTTTTTGGCGGCGGCGGCCAGCCGGCCGGCCGGCCGAACGGGTCGTCGCGTCGCGTCGCGTCGTCGTCGAGTTCTCGCGATCGGGCGACGAATCTATGTGACTCACGGATTATCGTCTTCGAGCTCGGGCTTGACCTCGCCTCGACCGACGCGCATGGTCGGCGACGCTGGACCGGTTGTGTGGAGAGAGGAGCGCGTCGCGACGATTTTTTACCCTTGGAATGGAGGACAGACTCAAAAACGCATCGGACTCGCGTCGGATGCGTTTGGATGGATCGGGAACGCGCTCGACGCGAGTGCGAGGGTACATCGCGTGGAATGCATGTTTAAACGTATCATTCATGCCAATCTACGAAAATCTATGGGCATTAACGCGTCGCGGTGGCGACGTCGGGAACCGCCACGGGCCGAGTGGAAAATCGAGGCGAGTCCGCGGCTCGGGCGAAATCGTCCCGGGCGGTGCGATCTGTGACGTCCGCGGAGGCGAGGGCGCGAAGAGCGCGCGTGCGGTGGTCAGAGACGATGGTGATGGGTTCGAACTCATGGCAGAGGATGCGGCGGAGTTCGGAATGGGAGGCAATTTCTTCGGCGACTCGGCGGCGTTTGCCGAGCGACGAAAGGAGACGGTAGAAGCCGACGCGAGCGGGGAGAAAGTGTTCGCTCTTGACGGAGACGATGTCATGAATGTGATGTCCGAGAGATTTGGCGCCGCAAGCCGCGAAGCAGGCGTCGATGATAATTGTCTCCGCAGTTACGCTCAGCATTTCGTCTGTCGATCGCTCAGCACCGCAGACGTTGGCAAGGGCGTGAAGCGCGATTATTTGAGACTCACCGGTGCCCTTGATGGCGTTGTACGCCATGCTCTCGATTATATTCGCGCATAAAGTAACCAAGGCGTCCGTAACTTGGCCGCTCGACACGCACATGGCACCCGAGGCGTCGACCACAGCGGCGCGAATGTCTCGCTCGCCATCGGCAAACAAATCGCCGAGCAATCGTATCATCTCCACCACGAGCGCGTCGTCTCCGTTCAGACACGTCGCGGCGATTCTACCACCGACGACGACCGCACGCGTTCGCAGCGCAATGTCTGCATCGCGATCGGATGCTATTCGTACGAGCGATGCGCTCAACGTGTCGATGCTCTTCAGTCCCGCCGCAGCGTCTCGCGACGATTCTGCCACCTCGGCCAGGATCTCCAGCGACGCCAACGCTGCTAGCAAATCGCCACCACCAACATCATCGATGCATTCGTTAAGTGCGCCGGAGCGCACCACGATTCTGGCTGCGTCTGCGCTGATTGCAGCCGCGCTCGCGGCAAACGCCATGCCTCTCGCTTTGACTTGGCTGTTGCTCTTTTCCCTCGTCGCTCGCAACACCCCACCCAATACCGCTTGCAACGCTCCCGGCACGCGTCTACACAGCACCAAAAGCGCCGCGCTCGCCGCGCTTGCCGCACGAGTCCCATCTGTCGCGATTCTTCGCGTCAACTCTTCTTGCAACGTCCCAGTCTCCTTCGCCAGCGTCTCCGGCGTCTCGCTCCGTTCGTACAACTCCTTCGACAACGCGCACGACATCTCTCGCACCCGCCCACTCGTCGACGCGAATCCCTCCGCCAAACCGACGCTGTTCGTTGGGTCCCGAACCGTTGCCTCGAGCGCCGAAACGCCCGAGCGTCGCGCGCTCATCTTCTCGGCGAATCGACACAGTGCCTCCGCATCGTCCAACTCCTCCCTTAAAACCGCCCGTCCGAGCTCCTCGAACACGTTCGTCCACGACCATCGCGTGAACACATCCGCGACGACGTCCTCACTGCATCGTAAAGATAACCAGGCGTCGTCAGTCCATCGTTCGTTCGTCAACCGCGGTACCTCGCAACGAAAGTCTTTCGATTTCGCGTCTCTTTCGCGCGTTCGCGTCCGCACCTCGGCGTCCCTGGGGTCTCCGCGACGTCCCTCGCGAGCGCTCGAATCGCTTCGTCCTCGTCCATCGTTCGTCTCGAAAATCTTCCGCGCGCACCGCGTTGTAACGACGCCTCGGGTCCCCCCAGGGTCGTTACAAGGCGACGCACACCGACGAACGAACGAACGAACGAACGAACGCGTTCGAAACGATGGACACCGCCCGCCGACGCCGTCGTCGGCGGTTTTGCCGCGGCGCTGCCTCGCTCGCGTGTGTCTTCGCGCTCGTGCGCGCGTCCACCGTCGCGCGAGCGCACGACGACGCGTGGTTGGATGCGCTCGACGATGACGCGTTTGAACGCGACGAGGCCGCGGGGTCTTTTCGCGCGATGGACGACGTAGGAGACGACGTGCGCACGATGGGGGCGATGGAAGACGTAGAGATGGATGCACTCGATGCGGATGCGTTCGATGCGTTCGGGTTACAGGAGGAGGAGGATGACGGGGACGCGGTGATGGAGGAGCTGCGGACCCGACGTTTAAACGTGGAGGACGAAGCCGAGGACGAGGACGACGCTGAGGATGCGGAAACAGCGATACGGGGTGGATCAGACGATGTCGTAGTCGACGGTGACGTCGTAGATGAGGATTGGGGCGTCGTTGAGGTTGAAGAATCGGAGGTCATTGAGGTTGACGTTGAGGAGGAACCGGCTGTCGAATTGGTACACGCTGAGGAGGAACCAGCGGTGGAAGAGAAAGTCGAGGATGACGACGACGACGTGGATGCAGTGGATGAGGGCATCGTCGTCGATATTGAAAGCGGACGCGAAGAAACGGAATTTGATGCCGTCGAAGACGCCGAGCCGACGGTGAGGAGTGACTTTGTGGGTCGATTGTTTTCTCGATTTGGCGTCGGCGGCGGCGAAGAAACGTCGGCGGTGGATGTCGTCGTGGACGAGGAGATGGAGGAGGAGGAAGAAGCGCTTCCTGAGTTGGCCGGGAAAGTCGATGAAGGCGAATCATTGCAACCCGTTGAACCCATCGCGGACGTCGAAGAGCCGAAAGTTGAAGCAGTGATCGCCGTGGAAGAGCGCGTCGAGGCGCCGATTGCCAAGGAGAAGAGCGACGAGAGCAAACACGAGGAGTCTCGACGCAGATTGCTCGAGGCTCAGCAGCAGCAACAAGCGCCGGCACCGCGTCAAGAGCCGCAGCAACACAATTCAGGACCGGAGATCGTGTACGTCGGAGGCTACTGGAAACGCGCCAATCCGTGGCACAAGGGACCGCGAATCAAAGCCGTCGATTGAGGCTTTCGAGCGAACAAAACGGTGTGTAATTGAAATCGAAACCGATACGTGTAACGCGAATGCGTCTGCGAAAACGACAATAGAAAGAATTCTTTTTAAACTGTTGATAACAACTGACACTCGTCATTTACATGACCATGCCACCGTCGACGTGGAGGACTTGGCCCGTGATGTACGCCGAGGCGTCGTCCATGGCCAAAAACTTTACCAAGCCGGCAATTTCTTCCGGTTGGCCGTAGCGACCCGCCGGGATGGTGGTCAAAATCTTCTTCTCCAACTCTTCGCCGAGCACCGCGGTCATGTCAGAGGCGATGAAACCCGGAGCGATGGCGTTGCACTGAATGTTGCGACCGGCGTACTCGCGAGCGACAGTCTTGGTGAGACCGATGACGCCAGCCTTAGCGGCGGAGTAGTTGGCTTGACCCGCGTTACCGGTGACACCGACGACGGAGGTAATGTTAATGATGCGGCCCTTGACCGGCTTCTTCTTACCCATGAGCTTGGTCGCCGCTTGCGTGCAGAGGAACACGCCGGTGAGGTTGAGGTCGATAACCTCTTGCCATTGCTCCAACTTCATGCGCATCATGAGCGTATCACGCGTGATACCGGCGTTGTTCACGAGCACGTTAACCTCACCGAACGCATCCATCGTCGCCTTGAACAACGCGTCGACTTCATCCGCCTTGGCGACGTTCGCCTTGACGGCGATCGCGTCTCCGCCCGCCGCCTTGATCTGCGCGCACACCTCGTTCGCCGGTCCTTCGCTCGCCGCGTAGTTGACGACGACGCGCGCGCCCGCAGAGCCGAGCGCGAGCGCGATCGCCGCGCCGATACCGCGCGACGCGCCCGTGACGACGCACACCGGTCCGGTGGCTTCAGCCTTGACGCTGATCGCTCTTCGGGTCGGCATCGCCTTAGCGACGTTATTCGCGCGGCGCACCGCGAGCGGGGCGCCTCGCGCGATGGCGGAGGTTCGGGCAACGAGGGTTCGGGCGGCGACGGCGGACATCGTGTGTTTCCGAGAGAGCGCGCGGGTTTGACGGCGTCGGGCGGACCCGCCGTTCGCTAGTCCGTGTGGATAACGCTGAAAATGAATGTATGGTATGTGTATACAGTATGACACAAGAGGAGCCTGGCTTTAAGTTGAAAAGCGTCGCGTCGTCGTCGTTGGTTTGGAGTTGAATCGATCAAGTAGACGGGTTGAGCGCTTCGGATGCGGTGCTTTTAATCATTCTTTCATCGTTTACATGTTGGTCGTACTCGTAAAAAGCATCGAAAGTCCTACGCTAGCCGTGGGTGTCTATATGGAAATCAAGTCGGATTTCGAGCGCGCGCGGTGCCGCTGCGCTCGAAAACGCGCATCGTCGTCGTCTTAATACGCATCCTCTTCGTCGTCGTAGTCACCGTCGTCATCCACGGTGGCGTCTTGGTACTGTTGGTACTCGGACACCAAATCGTTCATGTTGGATTCGGCTTCGGTGAACTCCATTTCATCCATACCCTCACCAGTGTACCAGTGCAAGAAAGCCTTGCGGCGGAACATTGACGTAAACGCTTCGCTCACGCGCTTGAACATTTCTTGAATCGCCGTCGTGTTACCGACAAAAGTGGCGGACATCTTGAGACCTCTGGGCGGGATATCACACACAGAGCTCTTGACGTTGTTCGGAATCCACTCAACGAAGTAGGATGAGTTCTTGTTCTGGACATTCAAGAGTTGCTCATCGACTTCCTTGGTCGACATGCGGCCTCTGTAAAGCGCAGAGGCGGTGAGGTAGCGGCCGTGACGTGGATCAGCGGCGCACATCATGTTCTTCGCATCCCACATTTGAGCGGTGATTTCCGGAACAGATAACGCGCGGTATTGTTGGGCGCCTCTGGACGTGAGCGGGGCGAAACCAACCATAAAGAAGTGCAAACGCGGGAACGGCACCAAGTTGACAGCGAGCTTGCGCAAATCGGCGTTGAGCTGACCCGGGAAGCGCAAGCAGCACGTGATACCAGACATGACGGCAGAGATCAAGTGGTTCAAGTCGCCGAACGTCGGGTTGGTGAGCTTCAAAGTGCGGAAGCAAATATCGTAGAGCGCCTCGTTATCGAGCACGACGCACTCGTCGGCGTTTTCGACGAGCTGGTGCACAGACAAAGTGGCGTTGTACGGTTCAACGACAGTGTCAGACACCTTCGGCGACGGCACGACAGAGAACGTGAGCATCATACGATCCGGGTATTCTTCGCGAATCTTAGAGATGAGCAACGTGCCCATACCGGAGCCGGTACCACCACCGAGAGAGTGGCACACTTGGAAGCCTTGCAAGCAGTCGCACGATTCAGCCTCCTTGCGCACGACGTCGAGAACAGAGTCGATGAGTTCCGCACCTTCGGTGTAGTGACCCTTCGCCCAGTTGTTACCCGCGCCAGTTTGGCCGAACACAAAGTTATCCGGTCGGAAAATTTGACCGTACGGTCCGGATCGAACAGAGTCCATCGTACCCGGTTCGAGATCCATGAGCACGGAGCGTGGCACGTAGCGGCCTGCGCGAGCAAACGAAACATCAACGTCAGTCACGCATCTCTCGAGCGTCGGGTGATGCAAAAAAAGCGCGAGAAATCATCGCGCAATAATCCACTCGCGCCGATGAATCGGTTTCCAATCGACGCAGCCGAGATAACCCGCGCCGAAATCCGTCAACTTTTTCATCCTGCCACCAGTTCGTCACATAGCCGTTAAAACGGCCCGATCCGCATCAGTCATCGTACGCACCTCCACTCGCTTCGTTGTAGTACACGTTCACGCGCTCGAGCTGAAGATCGGAATCACCGATGTAGGTACCGTCGGCACCGATCCCGTGCTCATCGCAAATCACCTACGTTCGCGCCGTCGTCGTCGTCGTCCGTCCGTCAGTCATCCTTTCCACGTCGCGATTCAACATCTCAGCCAGCGTCATGTTTCGCGTGCGTTCAATCGCTCGTCGCGCGCGCCTACCTCCCAAAACTTGGCCCCGATCTGGTTACCGCATTGACCAGCTTGGATGTGCACAATTTCCCTGCGCGCCAGAACCCAATCTTCGTCAGTCGTCCGTCGCACTCGTCGTCGTCAACATCGTTGGTTGGATCATCTTCAAAAAAGTCGCGGGTCGCATTTCGTTCCCGGATCCACTTCCCGCATCCATCCTTCCGACCACCCATTCGCGCGTTTCAACGCGACTCGAAATCGAGCAAAATTTTCCGCATCGCATCGCTTCGCACGCACCGCATGGCGACCTTCCGTCCGCGCCCGAGAGTGCCGTCGACGACGCTACGAGTGGACGCCATCCTTCGCTCTGCGCTGCGAACGCCGCAAAGAAAGAGTTCGTCTGTCCATTTTGTTTGAATTTTTCTCGAATCGTGAC
>Ga0181591_10006008_pt1 | contig 10537 bp, 9 predicted proteins | sample 071ome_33_FD_133757 | JGI IMG/M metagenome (GOLD analysis project Ga0181591, IMG submission 133757) | Coastal salt marsh microbial communities from the Groves Creek Marsh, Skidaway Island, Georgia - 071412AT metaG (megahit assembly) | ecosystem: Environmental > Aquatic > Marine > Intertidal zone...
CGTCAGCAATATAATGTTCACCTATTTTACTAGTGGTCACACTAACAGGGAATGAATTTATTTCGAGTGGTTTTGATGTCTCTAATTGTGTCACCTCACCCTTTTTTATGGATAGTTCAGGAATACTGGTTGTAGCTAATGCACATACTGCGGCTATTGCAGCAGCATCAAATAGATTTCCAAAATTATCTAATGCATAAACATCAATATTTAATTGCCAAACCTTCTCCCCCTCTATTATACAAAGTTTCTCAAGATCAATAATTCCAGACTCTCTAATTAGTCTATCAGTGACTCTTGATAATTCAATTTGGTTTGGTTGTGGAGGTCCAGATCTAAAATCAGGAGATGCCATTGGTGTCGTTTCAAAACCTACAAATAAAGAACCCTTTTTGGGAGCATCTTCCCAGGGAACTCCAAATGTCAATTTAACACCACACATTACCTTTGTTTTTCCTAAATGTATCAATGCAGATCCATTCGCTTTATCAATAACATTTGTTTCAATTTTTATATCTCTAAATTGATTTAATGTTCTTCCATCTAATCTTCTCCCATCATCAAGTAGTTTATTGATATGGTTTTTCTCTATCGAGTTTACTATTAATTCAAAATCTGCCATGATTAATTTTCCTCCTTATCTTTTTCTTCTGGTTTGGTAAACCAACTATCATCTTCGTCATCTACATCAGGTAATTCAGTAGAAGATTTCTTTGATTTCTTTTTCTTTTTCTTTTTCTTTGGTTTGTCATCAACCTTTTCTTCTTTTTTAGTTTCAGATTTTTCATCAACCTTTTTTTCTTTTTTAGTTTCAGATTTTTTGTCAACCTTTTTTTCTTTTTTAGTTTCTGATTTTTCGTCAACTTGTGCAATTACTGCAGAAAAACTTGGTTTTTCAAAAGTCTCATCAGACATATCCTTATCCGATGACTGATCTTCATCTAATTGAACTTCTTCCTCAGATATATCATCATCCGATGATACATCTTCATCATCAACTCCAAACTCTTCTCTAATTTTAACATATTTTTCTTTCAAAGCCTCTCTTATGACTTCGACCATCCCCTTAATTCCTGTTAAAGAAGACTCATATGCCTCTTTAAATTGGTCATAAGTAAATAATCCATCTAATTGAAATAGAGATATCTCATCAACCGCAGGAGAATATAATATAGGCATGTCTCCACTACCTTTCATATCTTCTAAACCAGTTAAATCCAAACATACTTGATCTTCATAAATACCTGACGCAATCCCTCCAGTTAGATCTCTCATAGGAATTCCCGCATCAGCTAAAGCCGCAGTTATAGCAAGTGCTGCCGCTGTACGAGTTCCTCCGTCAGATTGAAATATTTCTACATGAACATCAACTACTGATCTTGGCCAATTTTTTACCAAAACAACAGATTGAAATGCTTCAGATAGTACCTTTGAAATTTCCTTTTCTCTTCTTGATGGTACTGCCCTCTTATATCCGTCTACAGAAAATGTAGCCATTCTATAATTTACTCTCACAATAGCTCTATCTGATCTTGATAATCTCTTTGGATGCATTTCTCTAGGTCCGAAAACCGATGCCATAGCCATATTATTTCCTAGGTTCACTTTAGCAGATCCCTCAGATCTATCTAAAACTCCTACTTCTACTTTAAATTCTCTTAATTGATTTTTTAACCTACCATCAGGTCTAACATAATCTTTACTCATTCTTTTTTATCCTCCTTACTTTGTTTATCACTCAAAAATGCACTCACTCTATCAGTTAATCCGTTAGTATGTGCTTGTTTAGTGATCATATTAATTGTTTCAACAACTAATTCTTCATTTTCTGAATTCTCACCTTTAATCCAAACAAGTCCATTTTGTGCAACAGTGATTTTAGTATCGGTCGCTTTTTTGATCTTATTTAACATAGATCCTTTACGTCCAATTACTCTTGGTATATGATTTGGGTTAATTTCAATAATTCTCCCTCCTCTCAATTTTCCTAAATTAGGAAATTGTGTACTTAACATTGGATCTTTAGTCCGATCAAAACTTATAATCTCAGCTCGAACTATATCTCCTACGTCATAAATTCTTCTAGCATCATCCTTTATAGGGTCAAATTTTCGTTTTACTGCATTTGATGCAAGTAAAACACCTCTATAAGGTCCTTTGATATCAACATTCCAGTTGGTTAAACCAGTCTCTTCTATGATTCCAATTACTTTATCCCCAACTTTGGGGTAATATCTTCCTTTAAGGGGTCTCACTCTAATCTCATGATCTTTTATGAAAACTACACCAACTAATTTGGAGTAAAAATTTTCGCCTTCTTTGAAGACTCCATTCCCTTTCTGAAATTCATTACCTGTCGCAATCAATTCACCAGGTGTTACAATACTATCATCTTTAATTAATAATGACATTCTATATTCTCCTTTGTCCTATAAGAAAACTTTCCCATCTTTAATTCGATCTATCTATAACAGTTGATCGAACTCTACCCTTAGACTTATCGCTTACTTGTTCAAGAATTGAAGCAACTAATCCTGACGGAGTTTTCACAACCATAGTTAATGTTCCATCAGTCCCCCAATTCTCCGATAAAAGATTCCCACATGATTTGATATAGCCATATAATGGTCCTGTATCTTTAGGGCTCACCACAAATTCAATTGTAGCGGCCTCAATAATCATTGGTAATGTCGTAGTTAATTGGGTAATTATCCTCTCGGCTTGTTCTTTTGTGCCTTCTTTTCTATCAATTCGTATTCCAGCATCGTCTAATGCTTTTTCAATCCTCAATTTTGGATGAGGTGTTTTAGTCCTAGGGTTCACAGCATTTTTTATCAAATAATCAATTATTTCATCTCTTTTTTCTTTAACAAATGCTCTTCTTTGTTCAATAGTTAATTGTAAATCTCCTTTCAATAACATTAATTTTGCAATTTCTCTTTCTGAGTCTGTCTCAAAAATATCACTAAGGTCATCTTCGTTCATTTTTAATCCTTTTGAAAAATTTTCAAAAACAATAAAGCCCTCAACAACATCATCTATTGCAACTTCGTCTCCTTGTTTAAATAACCAAGCTTCTTCAGGATTTACAACCATTTCAAGTCTTTTTCCATGAGTCTGTAATCTAACTAGGGTCTTTCCACCCAAATCAATAGCACTTGATCTATCTCCAGATCCTCTATTTATACCACTCAAAGTAAAAACCTTAAATATTGAACCCATTGGAACCCTATACCGGGTATTAACATATATAATTAATGGGTTTTTCTTATTCTAATTTCCTAATATGTCCATTATATTAAAGGAATCAGTTATAAAAACTTTATTTAATTAATTTCTCTATAATATTTTTAATAGAATTATATTAATTTTTACTTTTTTGAGTTTCTGTATAATAAATATATAATGAAACTAAAACTACACCTACTATCGTCATAACCGCAACCCAGGTCTGCATAGAGGAGGTAAAGTGATTATAACCTGATCCACTTCCAGTTCCCTCAACATTTCCTTGAAAATCTAACTGAGGTATTAATAGACTTCCCAAAATAGTCACAGATCCAGCATAAAATAATTGCCCCCATGATGGAATTTGATCATTAATTTCTTTATAACTCGCCAAGGCGATTGTAAAGAAGAAATAAAATAATACAAAAAATAAAGTTTCTAAAATAACCAAAAAGGCATTAAATCTATCTTCTTCAGCAATTGTGACATCATTATAAAGAAACGAATACCAAGGATCTGTACTTACTGTATCTGCTAATGGTATGATAATTGTAAGATATCCTAAGATCAATGCCAATAATCCACTTATCAAAAAAGTCCTACCAATTTCACTATTTACATATTTTTCATAAGACGACATATGTTATCCAAATCACTATATAATTTGTAGGTTTAAAACTTCTCGAAATTTACTCATCAAACAACTTAACCCTAATCATCTTTCTAATAACAAATTAATATTTCTAATACAATTAACAATTATTTCTACAAAGTAGCCATCTTCGATTATTGCCTATTAAATTATCTATCTTATTATCTCATTGAATTAACCCCATTATGTTTTGAATATTTTCTTATACTTTCTTATTTTAACTAAAAAAAATATGGCATCCGTCATAATAAATTATTATTTTTTTAACAAATTAGTAAAAGTATAAGAAATTATTCAAAAATGTCTATTAAAGATTGACCATCTGATTTACGTTATGACCAATATTTTTTATATGTTAATTACATCCAAACTTTATGCTACACTTAGTAGAATATGTTTGGTTAGATGGTTACGAACCTGAACCAAATCTCAGATCAAAAACTCGAATAATAGAAAAAGATGATGATTTAACTTTAGATGACTTACCTATGTGGTCTTTTGATGGATCATCTACTTTACAAGCAGATGGGAATTTCTCTGATTGTTTACTAAAACCAGTAAAATTAATTACTGATCCCTACAGACCAGGGTGGGTAACACTTTGTGAAGTAATGAACCCAGATGGTACTCCTCACAAATCTAATACTAGATCTAAATTGGAGAATAATGATGGCAATTGGTATGGTTTTGAACAAGAATATACTCTGACTTTAGGAGGTCGTCCATTAGGATTTCCAAAAGATGGTTATCCCGCTCCACAAGGAAAATACTATTGCAGTGTCGGTGCAGGTTTAGTTGCAGGGAGAGAACTAGTAGAAGAACACTTAGATTTATGTTTAAATGCAGGATTGACCTTAACAGGAATTAATGCTGAAGTACTATTAGGACAATGGGAATTTCAAGTTTTAGGAAAAGGTAATTTAGATGCGTGCGATCAATTATGGCTTGCAAGATATTTCCTTTTAAGATTATCCGAACAATATGGATATAGTATTGAATTTCATCCAAAACCACTATTGGGTGATTGGAATGGTTCAGGTCTCCATACTAATTTTTCAACTGAAGAAATGCGTGAAAAAGGAGGAAAAGAACTTTTTGATAAAATATTCGCTGCTTTTGGTAAAAATCATTTTGATCATATTGCAAATTATGGTTCTTCAAATGAGCAAAGACTCACCGGATTACATGAGACACAATCAATTGATAAATTTAGTTACGGTGTTTCTGATAGAGGTGCATCCATTAGAGTCCCTCTTCAAACCGAAAAAAATTGGACTGGATATTTAGAAGATAGAAGACCTGCATCAAATGCAGATCCCTATAAAATAGTCTACATAATTGAAAAAACATTATCTGAATGTTAGAAATCTAAATCATTAATCCAATAATAAATAAAATAAATAATCCACTAGTAAGTGAGAAATAACTAAACTTATTCCACCTCCAAACCTTTAAACCATCTAAAGGACCAAATGGAAGCATATTGAATCCACCTATAAATCCATTCATAAAAATGAATGTTCCTAAAATAAAATTCAAGGGCACACCAAAAATGAAATCATTGAATACTCCTAAATTTTGAAAAATTAATACAAATATAATCCCAATAGAACCCATAACTAAATTCGAATATGGTCCTGCAGCTGCTATTTTACCCATTTCATGCCCAATTATTGTCCTACTCATTACCATCGCAGCACCAACCCAAATAAATGTGAACCATAAATTTAGTGCAACGGTGATTAACGAGATCGCAATATAAAGAATATTTAAAACAAATCTTGAATTATGTCCAAATGAGATTGCAACATATTTATGACTTAATTCATGTATGACAAAGGTCACTCCAACAATTATTACTACAGTAATCATCCTACCTAAGAATTGACTATCACCTCCAACAAATCGAAAACCATTACCTTCAATTAAACTCGAAATATCTATTAATAATCTTATTATAAACAAAAATATCATCACTATCGATGCTATCAATAAATCCCTCCATTCATTCCCACTTGTCCATGCGAATGGCATATTCCAAATTGCTCTGTTAGGAATAGTTCCTCCCCTATTTTGATTTTCTTGGTATATCGGTTTTATTTGAACACTCTCAATATTCTCTATGATTTTATGTTCATGATCAAGACGATGAGTTTGACAATAACTATGATCTCCTATACATTCTTCGCAATTAAAAAGTAAGCCTGCTTCATCCCAATTTTTTTCACATACTGTACATATATCCAAAATAATCACATCAAAAGTTTTTATGAAACAATCTTTTCAATATTAATTTTCACGCTATTACCATCGATAATAGTTGATTTTATATCTCCAAGATTACCTATCTCAATTTCTATCGCTTGAGTTTCTTTCTTCACATAATCAAGGTATTTGTTTAAAACTTTATCAAAAATATCATCCTCAAATTGTAAATATACATTTATTTTATCCATATAATCTAATTTTTTAGATTTTCTTGTCTCTTGAATATGACGAACTAAACCTCTTGCTAGCCCCTCCAAAATCAATTCATCAGTTAGTTGTACTTCTAAAAATACTTTCATAGTTTTCCCTTTTCCAAGAACAAATCCATCTTTGGCTTTTACATTAATCAATAAATCTTCGGAGTCAAATTTATAGACTTTATTTTCAATTTCACATTCGACAAACCCTTTTTCGACCATTTCATAATATATTTTTTTTGAATTTTCATCATTTAAATTTTCTAAATATTCTTTTATCACCCTAACTGCACTCTTAACTTTAGGAGCCAGTATCTTTAACATAGGTAATATATTATATTCAACGTATTGCTTATCATCCTCTACAAAAATGACTTCTTTCACATTAATCTCATCTTTCACAACTTCTAACAAACCTTCAGGCAACTTTGAGAAACCATCATCGAATGCTATAATTAATGATTTTAATGGTTGTCGAGCTTTAATACCTGACTCTGCTCTTGCAGTCCTTGCTGCATTAGTAATCGATAACAATAATGACATTTTTTCCTCTAACTCCAAGAGAATTAATTTGTCATTTGGTTTAGGTAAGATTTGCATATGTATCGACATTAAACCATTCCTATCTAAATTCTTTTCAAGATTTTGATATATCTCTTCAGCAAAATAAGGTGTCAAGGGAGCGATCAATCTTGCTATAGATGTCAAAACTTCAAATATAGTATCATATGAGCTTTTTTTATCAAGTGTCATTTCAGATCCATAAAATCTTCTTCTTGACCTTCTAACATACCAGTTTGATAATTCTTCTACAATAAAATAATCTAATTCTTTAGTAACAACATGAAACATTATTTTATCATATGCTTCATCAACATTTTTAATAACACTTTGAAGTCTTGAAATTATCCATTTATCTAGGTCTGATCTATCATTGATATCAGTTCTATCATTAGGATCATAATTATCTACATTAGCATTAGTTACGAAAAAGGAGTAAACATTCCATAATGTATTAAACACTCTTCTCTGTGCTTCAGCAACTAATTTTGGACCAAATCTCATTACATTCCATGCTGGGTTCGCACACAAATACCATCTTGTTGCATCTGCTCCAACAGAGTTGAACATTTCATCAGGAGATATGGCATTTCCTCTTGATTTTGACATTTTTGATCCGTCTTCTGCCAACACATGGTTCATACATAATACTGACTCATACGCTGGTTTATCGAACATTGCGGTTCCAACGGCATGTAAAGAGTAAAACCATCCTCGAGTCTGATCAATAGCTTCTGTGATAAAATTATATGCAGGATTATTTTCATCAAATTCATCTTGATTTTCAAAAGGATAATGGTATTGAGCAAATGTAGCAGCACCAGACTCATACCAAACATCTATTGTATATTCCTCTCTACTCATCTCTCCTCCACAATCACAATTCCATCTAATATTATCCACCCAAGGTCTATGTAATTCGAAATTTTCTGGTAATGGGCCACTTAATTTTACTAACTCTTCTTTGCCTCCTACATATTGAGTTTTACCACAATCATCGCAAGACCATGCAGGAAGTGGACACCCCCAATATCTTGATCGTGATAAATTCCAATCCACTACATTCTCTACAAATTTTCCAAATCTTCCAGTTCTTATATAATCAGGTTGCCAAAATATTTTATTATTATTTTCAGTTAATTTTTCCCTCAATTGACTCATTCTGATAAACCAAGACTCAGTTCCATAATACAAAAGGGGAGTATCACATCTCCAACAATGTGGATAATTATGAATATAACTCTCTTTTTTTAATAATTTATTTTTTTCCTTCAATTCTTTAATTATTTCAAAGTCTGCATCTTTGACCCACATACCTTTGAAATTTGTTACTCTATCATCAAACTTTCCTTCTGAGTTCACAGGGTTAATTACTGGGGCACCATATTTATTACCAGTTTCTGCATCCTCTGAACCAAATGCAGGTGCAGAATGGACAATGCCTGTTCCTGATTCCAATTCTACATAATCTGCTAAACTTACTTTGAAAACAAATAAACTATCTTGTTTACTAAGATCTTGAAAATAAGGAAATATTGGCTTATATTTTCTTCCCTCCAACTCTTTCCCTTTGAACCTTTTTACAATTTTAGGTTCCTCTTTTTCTTCAAACTCCAAAACTTTCTTTACTAATCCCTCTGCCATTAGTAATTTCTCATCATTATAGTCTACAACAACATAATCATATTCAGGATTTACACTCAGTAATACATTTGAAATTAATGTCCATGGTGTGGTAGTCCATGCTAAATACTTAAAATCATCATCTTCAGCCTCAAATTTTACATATACCGCAGGATCTTTAACCTCTTTATATCCTTGAGCTAATTCATGTGATGATAAAGTAGTTCCACATCTTGAGCAATAAGGAGCAACTCTCGTTCCTTTGTAAATTAATCCTTTCTCATATAATCTCTTCAGCGACCACCAAACGGACTCAATATAATTATCACTCATCGTAACATATGAGTTTTCCATATCCAACCAAAAACCAATTCTCTTTGACATATCAATCCATTCTTGAGTATACCTGAGTACACTTTCTCTACATTTTGCATTGAATTCAGCAATACCATAATTTTCTATGTCCTGTTTTGAATTAAGTCCTAATTCTTTTTCGATCTCTAATTCAACTGGCAGACCGTGACAATCCCATCCACCAATTCTTGGGTATACATATTTCCCTTTCATGGTTTGATATCTTAGCATGACATCTTTTAATGTCCTAGTCAAAGCATGACCCGCATGGGGCATACCATTAGCTGTAGGGGGTCCTTCCAACCAAGTATATTTCTCTCCATCTTCTGATCTCAATTCTTGAGTTTTTTCATATATTTTATTTGTCTCCCACATTTCTAAAATTTTCTCTTCCATTGAAGGAAAATCATTCATAGGAGATACTGGATTAAATTTAGTTTTTTGGTCACCTGAATTCATATCATATCACCATAATTTAAGTTAAAGCATGCACTATTTCTTCTTATTTCATAAATTAAAACTGAAATGTATAATAAAACAACACATCCTTGTTTCCTCATAATTAGATAAGATGTATAATATTAAACTACTTCTATTGTATTTTTGATATATTCTTACATTAGCTTTAATGTAGTGGCCCCTTCACTGCTATCATCATCTTTATTATTTTTTGGAATATTATCGGTAGTATAATTTTTAATTTCAGATAATTCTAATGGGATTTGTAATTTAATACCCGAATAATGTGGATATGGTGAGATCCTCTCTCGATATTGTTTTACTAATACCTCAAAATGGTCTAAAGATATTGGTAAATTTGTTTCTATGAATTTATTAATCGAATCAAAAAATCCAATACATTCGTTTCTATCTGACCTGTATTTTCCATCATCAAACTTTTGAAGTTGAAATTCAACTAAATCTCCCAATTTTTTCGTATTAACTAATACTTCATCAGGACTCCATAGTTTTGCTTGATTTATCAACTTATCAAATAATTCTCTTAATTCAACAAATTCCCATTTCATTTTTATTCCTCTATTCATCTTCTTCATACAAATTACATGATGGACATTCATATTTTGATCCGGGTACACAGTTATAACTAGGGTTTTCATTTTTCAAACTAAATGCAGGAACTTCACTATCAAAATCAATTGCCATCCCTTTAACATAGTCCATAAATGATTTATTTGTAATTATAGGTATATTATCAATCACAACTTTATAATCTCCTTCTTTGGGTGAGTCAAATTCCAAATCAAACACATAACCACTGTAACGATCGATGACTACAATTATCCTTACTGACGCATTAGGATCACTATTTAATTCTAATTGTCTCTTGATCTCAACTCTTGCTGCAGGTTTTATGTCTACAAATTTGTCAACCAAACTTAATTCAATTACCATAAATATAAATAATCATCTTATCTTTAAAAATCTTCGATAAAGTAAATTATCATTTAATTCCAATAATAATTCTAAAGAAAATCTTCTTTATTTCCAGGATTAACTAACATCATTTTTCTCAAGACTGCGATTGGAGGAGATGCAAATGATAACATTTCATCATGAAATTCTTTTAATTTGAAATTATCACCTTTCTCTTTTTTATAATCTTCTCTTAATTTATAGATCATTTCTTTTCCAA
>Ga0181591_10006013_pt1 | contig 10534 bp, 11 predicted proteins | sample 071ome_33_FD_133757 | JGI IMG/M metagenome (GOLD analysis project Ga0181591, IMG submission 133757) | Coastal salt marsh microbial communities from the Groves Creek Marsh, Skidaway Island, Georgia - 071412AT metaG (megahit assembly) | ecosystem: Environmental > Aquatic > Marine > Intertidal...
GCCCCGAAAATCGCAACCTGCCCTGCGGTTGGGCGCAGTTCTCGTCCCCGGCGCCGAACCCCGTATGTCTGACCGGGTCGCTGATCGCGGGGCCGGGCGGCCAGCGCGTCAACCCGGTCGACCCGGACAACAGCTTTGTGGATATTCGCAGCGACTACGTGACCAACGAGCCGGCAAACGACTACACGGTGGGTATTGCTGCAGAACACGAACAGGGCGCGACGCACACCCTTCCTGACCCCGCCCTCTCATCTCATCCCGCTCGCTCTCATGGCCCGACTCGCTCACTCGCTCACTCGCTACGTCACTCGCTCGACAGGCCGGGTTCGTCGGGGCCTTGGCCGGACTCCATGCCCTTTCGCCTTGAGGTCAGGACCCATTTGGGGACTTATTCACTATCATCACTCCTTTGTAAGTGTACACGCATCATCGTGGACAGCGCGTCGACCGAAGACTTCCAACCCGCACGAGAAATGGGCGGGAGGAAGGACACGATTATGTCCGACTCGTCGTCGCTCTTGTCCCGTACCGCGGCGACACTCGACCTGAAAGTACGTTCTATCGTATCGATCCACTGGCCGACCCGCCGAAGGAGACTCGGACCGGCTGAAGGCTGTCTCTCTACTGATCCCCGTCGTGGAGTACTCGTCCCCACTCACGACCATCGTCCATCGTCCATCGTCCACCCTCTGCCCTGCAGGAGTACGCCAGTGGGTTTGTCGGACGGGCGAAGATTGATCGGCTGCTCTTCATTGCCGAGCAGTGCAAGGGGGACGACAGCATCCCGGCCGCTGCGGCCGCCCTCGCACGGGACGAGATCAAGGCGCAGACGCTCGACGCCAGCATCTACAAGGTGCTGCTGGAGAACCACGCCGTGGAGACGGAGGACATGGACTGGATTGAGCGTTGCGAGAGCACGTACTTCGCCAAGCAGTCGGACGTGGAGACGAGGATGACTGCCGCAAAGACGGCACTGGACAGCAAGGGCATCGCGTCGCTCGAAGCCGAGTTTGGGGATCTTCTGGTCGAGAAGGGTCTCGGGTCTGAGGCTATGAAGCATTATCTTCGCATGCGGGAGTACTCTCGCGAGATGGACGACCTGTTGACGATGACACACAGGGCTGCCCTCTGCGCGTTCCACTCGAAGAACTACTTCGGCGTCATCAACCACGTCCGGAAGCTGGAAGCTATTCCCGAAGCAACCTCCATCGACCCGCTAGTCGTCTCGAGGCTGCGGCTGTTGGGGTCGCTGACGCAGGTGATTTGCCAGAAGTTTGACGTGGGGGCCAGGATGTCCATGAAGGTGGGCCAGGATGCCCTGATGACGTCGGGGGACATTGTGTCTCCGGCCGCGTACTCTCTCGCCATTATTTTGTCTGCCGTGGCGAGCCTGAATCGCGAGGAGCTCAAGAAAATGAACGACTCGCCCAGTTTCCAGCCGGTGCTGGACGCCGCGCCCAGGGACCTCCGGTCGTTCTTCGCCGCCGTGCTGTCGGCGAGGTACGGCGAGGCGCTTGCGCTGCTCGAGTCGGAGATAAAGCCCAAGGTTTGGATCGACATGGCCGTCGGCCCGCATCTGGGCGTGCTGTACGAGATGATCCTCGACAGGTGTCTGCGGGAGTACAGTGCGGCCTTCAGCCTCATCGACCTGGCCAGTATGAGCGAGCTCTTCAGCATACCGGTTCCCGACTTGGAGTCGCGATTGGCCGTTCTGATCCAGAGCGACCGACTCAAGGCCAGGATCGACCTGCAACGGCACCGCCTTGTCGTCGACGAGGCGACGTCCAGGACGAAGGCGTACAAGCTCGCGATGGATAGCGCCAACAGTGTGATTGAGGACTCAAATCTCATCAGACTACGGTCGCAGGTGCTGCGGCACGGGCTGTCCAAGCCGAGCAAGAACAAGGCGGGCATCGGTGCCAGGTTTGACCTCGGGCCGCACGCCATCGACAATGACAACGACAACGGCGACGCGGGCGATCTCGGGGACTATGACGACATGGAAGGTACCATGGATGCCGGCCTGCATACCGGCTTTGACGACGGCTTTGGCGGCTCGGACGGCTTCGGGGAAGAAGTGGGGCACTGACGACTAAAGCACGGCAGCTCCACAAGTTTTAAACCATTCACGAACGACACACGGCGGCGTTATGCTTGGCGTCAGGGTGCTCGACGAGGCCGACGTCGAGCACGACAAGAAGAAGCGGAAGAAGGAGGCCAAAGACCGGAAGAAAGACAAGCGACGGAGCAACAATGACAAGGAATCGTCGAAGTGGCATGAGCACCGTGTGGATGCAGGCGGCGAGAGAGACCCCCAGGCCGGCCAGGAGATGTGGAACCGGATGTTTGGAGACAATCGCGGCAACGATGGAGAGAGAGCGGCCGATGCGAGCGCGGACCCGAATCCCGAACCCGAGCCGCCGGCCGCAAAGGCCAACCACGTCGACCCGACGACCACTCGCACGACCAACAACACCGTGGGCGACGGCGGCGCAAGCTGGAGGATGAAAGCGCTGAAGCGGGCGCAGATGCAGGCCGACGAGCGGGGCACGTCGCTGCGCGACGTCGTCTCGCAGAGGTGGGGTTCGGTGTCCGAGCTGGCCGAGGGTGCCCACAAGGCCGCGCCGATGGACGCACACCGACAGTTCAATCGGGGCATGAAGAGCAAGATGCGACGCCCCGGCGGTGGGGGCGGAGGCGACTGGCGGAAACGCGCGGAAGGTCGGCAGGAGGGCCGGGACGGCCGGGGGGAGTCTGGAAAGCGGCACAAGCAGGAGTACGAAGGTGTGGTGGCGCGCGCGGCGCGGGATATGAATCAGTTCAAAGGTGACGGGAGTTTCATGCAGCAGTTTGAGAAGGAGCATGGCGGTCGTGAGAAGCGGAGCGAGCATACGGGCTTGGAGGGCCGGCCAGTGTCTCGGCCACTGGCGGGCCAGGTCACCGACGTCCCCGGGCCGCCGTCGCGACCCACTCAAGCCGCTCACATTGCGAAGCATACGGAACCTCAAGACAACAACTCGGTCGCGGCCATGCTTCGCGCCCGTTTGGGAGGAAAAGCCGCACCGGCGCCGGCGGCTTCCCAGCCCGCCCAGCCAGCCCGGCCCGCCCGGCCCACGAGACGAGCCGAACCCACCCCAGCAGAAACGTCGGAGGTGCACCTGCCGATGGTCGACGCCCACGGCCGGGCGGCGCCCGGCGCCTTTGGCAGGGAGACGGCTGCCCAGGCGCACACCAAGCCGGCGGACGAGGCCGACCTCGACCTGCAGACGATGGTGAGACGGGTGAAGCACGGAACGGAGGAGGACATGAACGACATCATTGCGCGGAACATTGCGAAGAATTCGTACTACCGCGATACGGCAGCCGACGATGAGTACGACTTCGACGTCGGCCAGGACATCCTGACGGCGCAGAAGGTCTCCAAGCGCGGGAAGAAGGACCCGAGGGGTCCGAACGCCGAGCTCGAACGCAAGGAGAAAGCCCGCCAAATCAACGAGTACCGACGCATGACGAAAGCTCAGAACCAATGCAGGCTTTGTCTGGACAAGAACAACGCGAACAGCCACCTGACGGTGTCAATGTCGGCGAGCGCCTACCTGGCCCTCCCAGACCGAGGCCGCCTCGTGCCGGGACACTGCGTCGTCGTGCCGACCGACCACATCGCCTCTGCGCGCCTCGCAGACGAGACCACATGGGAGGAGATGCGGAACTTCAAAAAATGCGTGCTCCAGATGATGCAGGGCAAGGGCATGGAGTGTATTTTCTTTGAGACGGTGCTCGACGTGACCAGCACCATCCCCAAGCGGCACGCCAGGATCGACTGCGTGCCCGTCAGCCCCCAGGTCATGGACCGGGCTCCCATGTACTTCAAGAAAGCCATCGAAGACGCCACCAGCGACTGGTCCCAGCACGCCAGCAAGGGCTGCATCGAGACCGAGTCTCGAAACCTCCACCGACAGATCCCGCCCAACTTCCCCTACGTTCACATCGAGTTTGGACTCGCAAGCGGCTTTGTCAGCGTCATCGACGACGTCCAAGACTTTGACAGGGACTTTTGTCGACGCGTCATCCTCGGACTCCTCGAGAGCAGCGGGAACGCCAGCGAGCGGAACGCCTCCGCCATCCAGGCCAAGGGCAGCCGCGAAGGCGTCGAAGTGCAGAAGGTTTGGGCGCGCGAGTTTACTGCCGCGTTCAAAGAGTTTGACTGGGTCGGCTAACGTCGTAACAAGTAAGCGCTCATGAACACTGATCAGTTCAACCCCAAGCACCCGTTGACGAATGTCCGAGCCTCCTCCGACACGCCATCTGTCTGCAAAACCACCTGATGCAGCTCGAGCAAGCTCCGCGGCCCCAGACCCACCGCATCCTCCCCTTCCCGATACAACCACCCGTCCTTCACCAACGCATCCAGCGCCTTTTGCCGCTCCCCGAGCGACATCGACACCGTCGACTGCTGCGTCTCCTGCTGGGTCTGTCCCTGCGTGGCCTGCTCCTGCGTCTCATTCCTCGCCGCAATAGGCATATAGTACGCATCCTGATCGCTCACCGTCGGCACGTCTCCCTCGCTCACCGCAATTGCATCCAGCAATGCCCGGAAGAACGCGGTAATCTGTGTGTCTGGCTTCCCGTCCTTGGTGCGATAACCCGTCGACGCGCGAGACGCTGACGCGTCAGCCTCCTTGTTCACGTATCCCACATACGTCTCGTCCTTAAACCTGACCTGCTTGACCTCGAATCCTGCGAGCGAGACGCGGGACGCGAGAAGCGGGAGCGTGTGGTGAGTTAAGAACTCAGACGAAGAGAGAGAGAGAGAGAGAGAGAGACGGAGAGAGGGCTGTGAGAGGGAGCGATCGACCTACCGTAGCTCGATATGTCCAGGTTGATGCTGGCCAGAAGTTGTTGAAGGTCTCTTGCGCTCGGATCTGTCACCTCGAGCTCGTCTATGATCGTTTCGAGCTCACTCAACGTCGCAGCGTGGGATCTTTGCAGCGAGGCGAGCAAAACGATCTTCAAGGCGTTGTATGCGCTGTCTGTCACTTGCGTCATCGTATCGTATACTCGAGGGGAAAAAATTTGAAAGGCTCGACGGTTTGAAAGCAAAAATTCAAGGTAAAGGTGCGGACGTGCGCTGGCGCGCTCGCGCACGCCCAGACTCACGCTCGTCTCTCTCAGGCTTACGCCTCGCCATCTACGCCACTCAGGAGGAACCCACCGCTCTGTTTGCAGGGTGGGCTCGTCCCAGAGGGACCGCCCACAACGTACGTCCCGTTGGTGGCATAAATCGGACAGTAGCCTGGCGGGCGAGCGAACGAACGCAAAGCACGAGTGAGCGTAGATCAACCGAGTCTGGGCGAGCGAGCGCAACGCGTCAATCCGATACGCACACGTCACCGGGGATCCGTCAAACGCCCTTCTGGCATAACACGCTGCAGTCATGCACTGTGCATACCGCCCCTTTTCGCACGTCCTCGAAAATCCTCCGAGACGAGGCGTGAGGGAGAATGTCGACACGAGATCGTATATGCCACCGTAGATTTTGTTTGTCGCAATCGCTTTGCACACGCCCGACTCGTCGATGCCAGGGCAGCCCGAGGACGTCGAATTGATCTGGCACCCTTTTTGGTACTGCTTATACAATGGCATCGACATGATGTAGTTTGGGTCCTGGCGAACACGAAGCGCGAGTGAGAGAGTCGGGGCGCGCGGTCACGCGTCAGTCGAGGTCAGTACCCACCACAAGGCTGACAATGTCGTCGTTCGCAATACCCATGTCGACGTTCGATATGCAACCACACTCCGCGAGCTGGTCGCCGAGATCGGATGTCTTCAGCGCTGGAGAGTTGGTGGTGCAGTTGGCCATCGAGCACAACGCAAACTTGCTGCCGCACGCCGCCCAGGCACCCAGCCCGTAAATTGCCGGATTCTTGTTCTTGAAGTGTGTGTAGATCGAGCTGTCCGGGACCTTCCTCGACTTTGATGGGGAGGGGGAGGGTTTTGGACGAGGCGCAGGGGCAGGCGCTGGGGACCCCCCGCCATACGTGCATGCTGTCGCGTTGTTCGACTCGACACACGACAGCACTTCCGGACATTTGCACATTCTAAAGGCCGGGTTGACAGGCGACAGGACTGGATCATATCCGCACAGGCACTCGAACGACTCGACGTCCTTTTCGATCGATGTCGTTCGCAGCGTCGAAATGGCGCCGTCAGTAGCATTCGCACAGGTGGTTCTGTTCAGACCCAGCACTTGGTCAACATCGACAGGAGGCGTGTTGAGGTTGCCGGACTTGGGGCAAAAACACAGCACACAAGATGGGTCGACGAGCAGCGGGTCTGACTGGCACACGCACAAGATCGACACGTCAGGCTGGGAGAGCAGCGTGGGAAGCGCCGTTGGAAACCATTCGCGCATCGACTCGACTGGGATGTGGGGTGCGACGACGTCGGAGTGAGCCCGAGGAGACGAGAGCATCCTGCTGCGTGCGTACTTGAAACTCGGCCGTCGGCGCGTTCGCTCGTTCGCTCGTTCGCCAATGGTCGAGCACGTGGTTACGGAACGTACCGGCGAGAACGAGAGGCCACGAACAACAAATGGCCAGGCTCAATAGCAAGAATTGCACGATTGACGACATTACCACGCTCGGTTTTAGGTAGATAAATGAAGTGAATGATTATATGTATGCACGAACGAATGATTATATGTATGCACGAATGACGGGCGAGAGAAAGAAATTTTTTTCGCAACCTCGGATCCAGCGGAAGCAGGGACGCGCCCCTCGCGTCCCTGTCTCGTCTCGTCCCGGCGCACGCTCAGCCCCATCCAGGTAGCTCGTCCTTCCCCTCCCCGTCCCCCTCACCGTTCCCCTCACCGTTCCCCTCTCCGTTCCCCTCACCGTCCCCTTCCCGCGCGTCCCCAGCCCCCGCTTCCTCATCGTCAACGAACACGGCATAATCGAACGCACCTTCCCCGAACGCCTTGACGATCCGCCCCAGCCCCGCCTCTCCGAGCCCAACACCCTGGCAGAAATACTCCAACACCTCGTCGTGAATGGCATTATCGATCGCCCGCAGCGTCTTCCCGTCCACCCCTACCACCCCCCCCTTGCCGCTCACCACCAACGCACCCCCACAGATCTTGACGAACTTTCCGGTCTGTAAATCAGTCGTTAACCTACTCGCCCGCATGTTCGTCGGCTGCGACGAGCTGCCGTTGTAGATGACCGTCAACGGGTGCCCGACGCGCTCTGCAAATGGCGACGCCGACGATCGTATTGTGTCGTCTGGAAACGTGTCCTTTGCGTACGCTTTCGTATAGAGTTCGACGAATTCCGGAGGGGGCGAGTCGTCGCCGTCCGAGCTGCTGACGACGAGGGGACCGTGCGGGTTTTCCGTGGGTTGGGGTTCGGCCTTGCCATCCCGTGCGAGCATCCACGCTGGGGACGTCGATTCCGAGTCGGGCATGAGGGTGTCGCTCGTATGTATGGGTGTCTGCGGACGTATGTGTCACGTGTTTACGTTGCATGCACGAGAAGCGGGCCGACGACGACGCACGCGAGCGAAAAGTTTTTCCAATCTCTTTTTGAATACTTAGCTACGTAGCTCTGTGAGTGCCTGGGTCACATATACGCACGCGATCGTCTCGGTCTGTCAGATATGCAGGTTCTGTAAGACGCGCAGAGCTTGGAAGGAGCTGGTTGGTGACGCATTTTGCGGAAAATGGACCTTCAGGTTTCGTTGAGAACACGGGGGAGCGTGCAGCAGTGGCGTAGGACGTGGGTGCGTCCCTTGCGCCCCGTGCGTCTCTTCCGGCATTCGAGGCCCCAGGGTCCTTCCTCGAGACCCTCGGGTCCTTCGTCGAGGCCCCTGCAACCAGACGCGGTTCCGGACGTCGCTGGCGTCCCGGACGCGCTGCATGCCGTCAATATCTGGCGTGACATGTCGGGCGGTTTGGCGCTAGGGGTCTTTTTGGCGGTAAGTAACGCCGTCTGGGGGGTCGGAGGACGCTACAGGAGCGATGAGAGCGATGGTTGGTGGCGAGGAAGATACGACGGTGCTTCCACGGGTCTCGTAGATGCTTCCGCTGCCGTTGGATCGGTTGGTGTGGTCGGCTCGGATGGCTCCGATGATTCCTCGTATGCTCCTACTGCTTGCGAGCCGGTTCCCGAGGACGCCCGGCAAGTATGGGAGGCGGCTTGGCGGCCGGTGCGGACGGTCGAGGCTCAGGACGTGGTGAGGGTCGCGTGGGCGGAGGCGATGTCGTCCGAGACATGGGTTGGGGCGATTGATCCGCGTCGGGTGGTGGGGCTGTTGCGGGTTTGCCTGGAGGAGGTCGAAAGGGAAGTCTCGGAAGCGGGACAAGGCGGTGCCGATGTTGATATTGATGACGTCGACGGGTTGCTGGTGCGAGCGGCGCGACGGGCGGCATCGCGGTGGCTGGGATACGTGCCAGGAATGCTGCAAGACGACGGCGGCTCCCAATCGCCGGCAGGGGCAACGGAGACACAGCGGGTTGCGCTGTTGCGCGTCGCGGCTGGGGTCTCGCAGCGAGGAGTTTTGTATTCGCGCGTGATCCGGATGTTACGCGGTGCGGCTGGTGAGGCTGGTGCGGCTGACGTGGCAGACGGAAGAGGAAGTCGCCGCGACACGCCGCCCGTTCCGGTCTCGTGGGTTTCCACGAGTTCAGACGTCACGGGCCCAACTGATGCCGACGCCGACGCCGTCGCCGACGCGTCGTCGGCGCTCTATCGGATCGCGCCGGCGATTCTACACGACATGGCGATGAAGGTGGCAGACCACGTGTGTGGGGCGTACGTTCAAGACGCGGTCGCCGGGGATCTCTCGAAGAGCTCCCTGTGGCCCGTCTTTCTCGACCCCGGGCTGGTCTCGACCCGGGACATCCAGGGTTTCGTGAACAGATTATACCTGCGGCGGCTCGTGGACGAGTATATCGGTGATATTGTGGACGTGTACGAGGACGTGCTGCCGCTGTCGCGGCTCGTGGTCGTCGATGGCGTTCAGGACACCATGCGCATCCGGAAGAGCGTCGTGAGGACGCGACGGGCGCAAGAGCTCGCGGCATTGCGAGGCGCCAAGTACGTCGTGAGTCTTCTCGTGGAGACGGTGGATGTGGCACGACCCATGATGGGCGTGTGCCGGCGGTGGCTGGCGGGGGTGGTGTCCTGGGTGCTGCGGGAGGTGGTCGGACGTGGCATCGGGTTCGTGTGGGAGGGCATGCGGCGCGCGCGTGACGGCAGCGGCAGTGGTACTGGTAATGGAATCGAAAGCGGCAACAGTCGCATGGGGGGCAAGGATCAAGGTCTCGGCACTGCGACGGCGGGAGAGACGGACGGTCGAGGGAGAGACGAAGCCTGGCCGGGCGCCGGTGTCTTTGTCTGAGAGGCTCCTTGTCTCGTCGTCGTCGTTGATATCGTGTATTACATGTTGCACGTGTCGAATCCTCATCAGAAGTATCGGAACGTTTGGGCAGGGCGCTCCATCCGAATGACGGGCGGCGGCGCGTGATACTCCATATCCCGCTGGATCACCTCCTCGAACGACGCGGCGGTGGCCGCGAGCAGGCGCTCGTTGAAGTTGTACTGCATCCGGGCGAGGGGCAGATCGTTGGGCGGGAACACGAACGGCGACTCGAGATCGCGGGCGACCTCGTTCAGAATCCAGAAGCAGAACACCGTGACAAAGTCGAACAGGACGGCGATCCACACGGTCTTCATCCAAGCCACCATCAAGAGGGGCAGCGTCAGACTGAAAATCACCAGGAACAGCACCATCGCCTGCGCCCACGGGAACGGGAACGGGGTGTCGACCAGGGCCCTGCACTGTTCGAACGCCTCAAAGCCCTGGTCCATCGAGTGCCAGAGCGTGCCAGAGGTCGGACTGGCGATCGTCGCCCACCCCGTCTTGATGCTGCACCGCTGCGCCAGCATCGATTGCACCCATCCGAATGCCGTGCAGGCACGCTCCTGAGAGAGTCTCCGTGTAGGCGACGATACGTACTTGGTAATTGGTGTCGGCGATGATGGCCAACAACGTCAGCAGCAGTATGAACATGGTGATGCTCAGACCAGACAGGATCGGATAGAAGACCAGCGGCAGCGCTGCGACGAAGCGTGGTTGCGAGGGCGAGGGCGTGAGCTGAGCAAGGAGGAGGAACGAGGAGCCTCGTGCTGGGAGAGCGTGGTTCCTCGATCGAATCGCTGGCACGTTATGGTAACGGTAACGCACCGTCGGTGGCAAGCCGCCATCGGCGGCCCAAGAACCGCGTCTGCGGCATTTTCTTCCTCGGTGAGGCTAGCCTCAACCAGCGCTGGTTCCTAGCAACCCCGGAATTTGATGCTCGGGTTCGGGTTCAGAATGGACGTGTCGAGGGAGCCCAGACAGGGACGGACGTGTACTCGTTTTTACGTACTGTACGCGTCCACCGTACTTCCGGACCGTCCCTGACACGCGAGAAAGACATGTTTGGGCGGTCTTGGTCCGACGCGTCGTCTTCAGGAGGACAGCAGCATCGCACGGA
>Ga0181591_10006015_pt1 | contig 10533 bp, 10 predicted proteins | sample 071ome_33_FD_133757 | JGI IMG/M metagenome (GOLD analysis project Ga0181591, IMG submission 133757) | Coastal salt marsh microbial communities from the Groves Creek Marsh, Skidaway Island, Georgia - 071412AT metaG (megahit assembly) | ecosystem: Environmental > Aquatic > Marine > Intertidal...
GGGAATCGATCTGCCGATGGCTCGCTGGCAGATCTCCTTGATGACCTCGCGGTGCGCTGCCGACCTCTTCTTGGCGTTCATCGTGGACACCTCGGCCCCCACCAGCGATCGGCAGAGATGCTGGACGGCGTCCTCGTCAACCACCCATACGTGGAATCCCTTGCCGCCCGAGAACACCACGCGGGGCGCGTGCTCGGGCATAACGACGTGCTTGGTCAGCTCCGCGGCGATGGCATCGGCGGTCTCGAAGGCGGTCTCCAGATCGTCGGGGTCGTCCACGTCCCACACCAGGCTCTTGCCCATCAGCGAGATGCGTCCCTCGGTGAAGCGATCCGTCCACAACTTCCGCCACTCGTCGCGACGTTCCTTGCTGTTGATCTGATCGATTATGCGGGGGCGGTCATCCAGACCACCCTCCAGTAGATTGGTTCCCATGTGGATCGTCACCGTGTCCGTGGGTTTGGACTCCATGGACGAGATCCAACCCAGCAGAACATCGGAGTGTTCCACGATTTGGTGTCGCACGCCGTAGGGTCTCCAGGGATCATCGGACAGCGGATCGTGACGCCATCGCGTCACCTTGATCTCACGACCCCGCGCCAACTTGATCATCTCGACGCGAACGGCCAGATTGCCCATCCATCGACCCACCATGAACGAACCACGGTGCGAACACCCGTTTGAACATCACCCAAAGAGGTATTCCATGCCCTTGTTCGATACCGGGTCGACTTGGACGGTCCAGATCCACTCTCCATCCAACAACCTGACGCGATACCGGGGGGCAATCTCCGGTGGGCGGCGTTCAAACCTATCCGATGGCGGTTGCCTCGGATCCACGATACCCACCCACTCGATCTCGTCCGTCCACCGACTACCGAACCTCCGTCCAGCCACCTCCAACCATCGTTTGGCGTATCTGTCGTATAGTTCAACCAAACCGACCTCCCGCTGGTTGATTATGGGGCGGAGTCCACCATCAACCACCGTCGGGTGATTCCAAGCGGTGATAGACACCACCAAATCACTGGGTGGGTGGACTTTCACCCCGACCGAGATCTCGAAACCACCGAACTTGATCCGGTAGGTGGGATCAGCCAAGCCAGCCACCAGGGAAAAATCCGTCACGGATGAGCCGATGTTGCGACCGTTGAGATCCGTGATGGCCTGCGACTCCAAAAGACCGAGAACGAGCCCCTTCATGTCGGAGGAAGAGGCCAGTTCCAACGGCATGGGACCCAAAACACAACCCATGAGCCTCCTATGCACGAGCGAACCCTTGACATCAACGACGAACCGCTTCGGCAACACCACGTCGGCCATGTAGTTGTGGACGAATGGAAGGTTGTCGGGAAAGTATGCCAATTCAACCACCGCGGTATGGACGGGTCTCGGTGTTGGTGGGATAATCCACCGAACCCCAGAAGTGATCCCCGGTCCGACCGTTGCGTCGTAGCCTCATGGGCTTGCCGTTAGAATCGAGAACGGGTCCTGGCGTGCCATCCTCGGCGCTGTCGATCCGACGCAGTAGGTTCCTGCGCCAGCCCGTCACGCGGTGCACGCGCTTGAGCTTCGCCATAGGGAACTCGCCCAGTGTCGGATGCTCGTAGATGGGAACCACACGGATCGCATCCTTGCCAGCCTCACGGGCACGTCCACCCGTGATCGACGAGTAGATTCTGATCTTCAGTTCGCCACCCTCGGGTCCGCGACCGTAGATGCGTTCGTAGACGACCTCCCTGGATCTCGGCACGTTGGCTCGTTCGAAGCCCAACGACTCCATGAAGGTCTGCATGTCGTTCTCGGGGATGGGCACGTATTCGGCATCGAACTCGGCACCCAGTCCCACCGGACCGCCCTGTCCGAGCGATCCGACGATCTCCTCGGTTATCTCCGCCTCGGTCGGCTCCTCCTCGGCGTTCCGCTGCAGGTTAGCCTTGGTGAAACCGCACTTGCACGGTCTGATGGCGCGAGCCGTTGACCAGTATATGTTCCCGCCCATGTTGTCGGATACGGCACGGGCACCGTTGCAGTCCTCGCACCAGAGAACCTCGGGAGACCCCGATTTGAGACCGTGGGGCGCCCACTGATCGTCGGCCAGAGGGGTTCCGTATATACCATTCTCGACAGCCTGGCCATAGGATCTGCGGAATCCCCTGCAATCCCCCGCGAACACCGAAGGGGTGTCCTGGTTCATCAACAACTGTCTCCGGAGGCTCGAATCGAGGTTGGCTCCGAACTTCGATGGATCCAGTTCCTCGTTATCAGCAACCCAGTGTCCCTCCTCCGCATCCCACTCGATGCGTTCCGCACAGAACATGCACATCCAACCGTATCGGGCGGGAGGCCGAGCGCCGGTTCCCTTGCTGTTGATCTGTTTGAAAGTCCTCTCCTCCACCAGATTCGGAAGGACATCGAGGTTGATGAACGAACTCACGGCATCCTTGAGGTAGATGGTGAAACGAGGGGTCTCCACGCGGGTCTTATCATCCACCATGGCCTTGTAGAGATCCGGATCGGTCACCAACTCGTAGGATCCCAGCGATAGATCCGGGTAACTGCCCGGCACGTAGACCAGGAGTTCGACCGGATTATTGACGCCTACCCGGTATTGGAGGGATTCATTCCGATACCAGCCGCGGTGGACCAGAACCCCGATGGGAAGGCGATCGTCGGGAATAGCGACGTTTTCGCCACCAAGGCTGACGGAACCGAGGTATTCCTGGGCGGGTGGCAGACAATCAACTATCAGCGTTCCCATCTCGGATACGCGGTGCATGTAATAACTGGGCAGGGACAACCTATCGGAAATTATCCGCCCCAGATCGTTGGGGAATCCGTCCTCGTCTACGATCACGTCCGCGAAGGCTGCGGCCAGTTCGTCGTCGTTATCCGCCTCCTCACTGGTCTGAGCGGCGATGTGTGCGGTGACCGCTTCGGAACCGTAGACGGCGTCCGCGAATCGGCGGAAATCCCGCAACTCTTCGGAATACCTCTCCATATCACCCCTGAAAACGGGCGGATCCTTCTTCCATAACTCCTCGAGGGAGACCTCCTCGGCGAAGTGCACCCGGATCTCTTCGATCATGTCCCGAGCCTCCTGGGACGGATTCTCGGATTCCGCGTCCCGGAGGATCCATTCGAGGAACGAACTGGCAAAATCTTCGTCGTTGCTCATCAGACCCCAGAGTATCTGACGGGGATCGAGGTAACCATTGTGATCCAGTAGGGGCGCGGCTTTCGCATAGAGTGGTAACCAGTTCCAGGTCTGCAACAGAGTCGGTTGATTGTAACGATCCGGACCCTCCAGTTGACCATTCCTGCCGTAGGTATTACTCAACCAACTCTGCACCGCATCCCAGCTCTTGTCGAATAGATTGGGATTGTCGGCGTTCGGCTCCCCCAGCACCCGTGGAACGTAATTGAATCGGACGCAGTAATTGAAAAACAAATCGCTCCAACGGGAGGATCCAGATGTAGCCCTGGCCAACCAATCGAAGAAATCCTCCCTGGTGCTCTCCCAATACCGAGTATTGCGAACCGTCGAGATCAAACTCGCGAAACTGTCAATGGTATTCCTAAGTCGATAATCGTTGCTTGGCCACTCCAAATCATCCGATGTCATGATGGATCGGATGGTGGGAATCGTCTCGGGCGGTAATCTCAATCGATCCATCGAGTCTCCCTGAACGCGACTGAACAGATTGTGGACCGAACTGACCATATTGTAGATGTTATCCCTGATCTCCCCACGAGCAACCTCCAACTTTCGTTCGAGCGGAGACTGTCCATCACCACCCGACCGGAATAAACCATCGGGGTCATCCAGATCCGCCAGCGTTTCCTGGAGCCGGGTCAGGTCTGCCTCGTATCGATCGAGTTTCACCGTATTGAAACCAGGGAATATCCTCCCGAATATGTCCCTCGTCAGTGGGTTGGAACCGGTGTCCATACCATCGAACTGGACCTTGATTCGCGAGATCTCCTGCTCGAGCGACGCTATCTGCGCTCGCACACCGACCTTCTCCTCCTGGATCAATCTCTCGACGAGAACCTCTTCGCTCTCGAAGGCCTTCCACGATCCGATAAGTCGATCCAACTCCGTCCGCGCCATGAAGCTGGCCACCACGGGATCGAGATCCTGGATGGGACGATCACGGACATCCATGATCTGATTGCTTTCGCCGTGGATCTGCCCATACTTCTGTCCGTTGCGGAAGAGAACGTATAGTGGCCCACTGTTGAGATAACTCTGCGCGGTTCCCTTGTTGCTGGTGCACCAACGGGTTCCGCTGGCATAACTCGCGGCCACTTTCGCATCGAGACACTTGACGATCAACCAACCATCATCCTCGAAGACGGTCTCGGCTTCGGTCTCGAGGATGCCACGTTGCTCGGGCTTCCAACGGTCGTTCTTGGCCTGTTGCACGGCCACCGGCGTGAGGGCATCCTGCACGTCCTCGAGATCGTAGATGCTGAACTCAAGGGGGTTCTTGACGGATCGGCCGGGGAACATCTGGCGTATCATGTTCTGGACATCGGATTGCTTGCGTTTCTCAAAATACCAGTTGAATGTCTCCAGGGCTCGATCCTTGTCCTCGGGCCAGATCAGCAGGGAATCGTCTTGCCGATATTGGATCGTGAACGAATCCAGGGGCTCCGACTGGTAGCATAGCCATTCGCAGACACCCTCGTCGATCCTACCCGCCACCATCTCGCGATTGATCTCCAATAGGTTCCTGATGCGTTGGTGCATCCACCATGGCAACTCCTGCAACGCCCCATCCAACAGTGAATCGTATTGCTCCTGCCCCTTCGAGGCCGCAGCCTCCATCAGGGCATCCCAAGTCCCCTGGGGATCGTCCACCATATTGGCTCCGACGAAGACCTCGCCGTATTTGCGTAGGATGGCGTCACGCGTCTGCGGAGGCGCCTCGAATACCTTCATGAGTGGTAACTGTGCGTCCCTACTACTTCAAAGGAACACCGAACGAGCCTTGTCGATGCGTTCGCCACCCAGCAGATCCCGCAGGCTATCGGGTCGCGCCAGCAGTCTATACCGCATGGCCTGACGACCATCGCGACGACCGTAATCCGTCTCCACCCAGAGGGGATCCATCAGACGCATGGCGGTGATGACGGAGGTGAGACCGACATCCAGCATCTCGGACAGGGTGGATGCGAAGACCCATTCACCCTCGGGAGCGTCCTCGAGTCGATCCATCACCATCAGCAGATGGCGGATACGCATCTGACCGGCACCCCGCTTCCGATTGCCCCGGAGAACCCGGAGCCCCGAACGGGAGACGTCGGTGCAGACCCGATCGCAGAGATGGTGAGCCCAGGCCCGTTCACGCACGGGCACCTCGCCCCCGCAGATCCGACAGGGCGCGGTATCGCTCATGCCGAATCCCCGTAGTTGGCCACGAGTCTATCGTAGTGTTCCGCCCGCATGATCCGACGCAGACAAACGACATCGTCGTCGGAGATCCGCCAACGATGTGGGTGATGATCGTAGTCGAACTCCACCGCGTCGGCATCCAGCAGGTAACTCAGGTTGTGGCTGAGGCTGCCCGTGGTCGGAACCGACTTGACATCACTGTGGTCGTGGAACGAATCCACGATCTCGGCGGCGGTCATCCAACGACCACGGTTGCGATTTAGGATGCTGGCGATGATCCACAGGTGCGTCATGCGGAAACCGCCCACCTTGCCCCTCGCCTTTATCGACTTGGAACTGGTTCCGTATATGTGGGCGCAGGAACGGCTGCACATGATGGATGGCCTACGATCCGACGATTGCGCCCTCGGCATGAAGTCCTCGCCGCAGACACGGCATTGTGATGGTTCGGATGAACGTCGCACCGGCAAATCAAAGCCTCCGAACCGCTTCGATGCGTCGACCGATCCAAGCCATCACGGGAACCGCCATGGAATTGCCCATGGCCTTGTATCTGTGTCCCATCGGACAGTCCTCGGCATCCTTGCCGTTCCAGGGGATCCGCGTGTAGTCATCGGGGAATCCCTGCAGACGCTCGCACTCGACGGGAGTCAGCTTCCTCACCGTCATGGTTGCCTCGTGAACCGCGGCCACCTGCGCGGTGACCTCGGACGATTGCGGACTGCGACTCGGATTGTTGGCGGCCGTCAGCGTCGGCGATACCACCTGTGCCACCGCGTGTTGGTCGGTCTTGGTCAGGCAGGGAGACGTGTCCACCATCGGCGCGGTGGAGTTCCCACCGTTCTCGGGCTTGCGACCGATCCAGTTCCCCGGGATGCCGAGGTCCGATTGCGCCACTGCTATGACACCCTCCTGTGCGCCCATGGCCGGGAACACCTCGGTGCTGCTGATGGGATTCTGCTTGGCGTGGAAACCGATCGGTTCCGCCACCGCTGGCGCACCGTGTCCGCCCGCGGTTCGCAGGGGAACGTGAATATCGCCAGTCAGGGTCTGGTTGTAGAGATCCACGCCCTGTGCTGGTTCCTGCACCAGTGGCAGATTGCCGCCACCCGTTCCCGCCCTGGCCGGGAGGCACGGAACGGTCTCCACGGGCTTGACGCGTGAATCCTGTCCGTGATTCTCGTAGACGACCGCGTGCGTGGTTCGCACATCACCGAGATCGAAGTTGTTGAGCGTGTTGCTGTGATCGGCCTCCACCCAGGTCTCGTCGTCATCCTTGGACTGGGCACGTCGACTCTTGCGGAAGGGCACGATACCCTCGGCCACCAGGGTCTCGGATCCGCCACCGAGGTCTCCCCCGCTGGCTTTCAGGGTTCCGACGCCCTCGATATACTTGGCGAAGCTGGACAGCGTGTAACCGTTCACTCCGCCGGCGGCAGGGGATCGGTCATCGTCAGATCCGCTCTCGCTCGTAGTGCCCTCTCCAGAGCCTCCGGGAGGGACTTGCCCCTCCTCGTCGCTCGACGGAGGATTCCAAGACAGGCTTTCCGGCTCAAGTAGAACTGCTCCGGCACGGTTCCGATCTCCTCCAGCACATCCGACAAGGAAGATTCGACGTCGTCGCTGGGGGACTCCGAAAAACCGAGCGTCCAGGATCCGGTAGGACCACCCATACCCGAGTTTTTCCACCTCCCCGAGGAAGGCAGCAAAATCCCGTCCGCCTGCGCTTGACAGGAGACCGGGGACGTTTTCGTAGATGAACCACCGGGGTTTAACGTCTCGAACGACTCGCAGGTATTCCAGGGCAAGGTTGCCTCGAGGGTCGTCCATTCCAAGTCGTTTTCCCGCGACGGAGAAGCTCTGACAGGGGCTTCCTCCGACGATGAGATCGATTTTTCCTTCGTATTGCTTCCAGTCATGTTTCGTCACATCTCCAACATTGGGAACATCCGGGTAGTGATGCGCCAGCACCGCACTCGGGAACTTGTCGAACTCCGCGAAAACCTCGGGCTTCCAACCAAGTGGATGCCAGGCTACCGTAGCGGCCTCAACGCCCGAGAACAGGCTGATGTATCTAAACGGCTGTTCCTCCATGGCTCCTCGATAGTCCAATCACCTATATGAAGCAGTGCCCCATCGACGAACGGAACGATCCACACCGCCACGGTGATGTTGCCGAGGGCATGCAGTAGATCGAACGGCAGACCGTGCAACCAAGCCTCGAAACCCAGGGGGATCGACACCAGTGCGCCGTAGAGCAGACCCGCCAGCAGGGTGGCGAGATAGAAACCACGTCCCTCGATCCGCGACACGACGATCCCAGTCAACGAACCGATGACCGCCCAAGACAGAGCCTGCACCACGGTCCAGGCACCGCCACCGAGAGCCAGGTTCGACAGGTAGGCGGCCAGGATGCCGATCGAGGCACCCCGCAACGCACCCAGCCTGACGGCACCCAGCATGACCAGGACGGTCACGGGTTGCACGTTGGGTATGGGTTGCATGGCCACGCGACCGATCACCGCCAGAACCAGCAACGCCAGGGCCGCGTTCCGAACGGGGGGTCGACAGGAGATCAGGAGGATCATGGCCGTGCCGACCATGGCGGTCTCGAGTGTCGTCTGCAGAACAGGAGCCAGATCCAATCCGTGAGGGTCGCTCATGGTTCTCCCTGGTCGTCCCTGCCTATTCAATCAACCGCTCGACGAACGGTAGTGGATGATCATCGCCGCGAACAGACCGATGTTGAAAACCGTCAGAGCCTGCTGGATCAGCAGGGGTGCATCGCTGATGACCCATGCGTAGTAGAGCCACGATGCGTTGCACAGCAGTAGGATCGCACTCGTCCACAGACTGAAATCGTCCGAGGACTTACGACGCCACATGCGGTAGATCTGCGGGATGAAACTGGTCTGCGCCAGCAACCCGATGAAAACCATGTATGCTTCGAGCCCGGGGGAGGCACCCGTCAAGCGGGTTCACCTCACACCTGACGGACGATCTCCAAGGCCTGGTTGACGTTGTCGAGATCCTTCTCGAGCTTGGCTCGCAGGTCAAGGAGGTGCTGGATGGCTGGGTCAACATCCACCTGGGTGGTGCTGATGGTCACGATCTCGCCAGCAGGAACGGATTCGTTGTCGCAGGTGCGGACGTTGTGTCCGACCTCACCGCAGTTGCCGCAGCGTCGACCGGGACTGACCACGGGCATCTCGTTGCCGCAGGTGCGAGCGTTGTGTCCTGCCTTGCCGCAGTTGCTGCATCGGCGGACGGTCTGATCGGCCGAGCCATCGTTCCACTTGGGGTTGAGGGGGTGTCGAGAACCACGGGAGCGGACGGGGATGTCGAGCTTGAGCAACCAGTTGTGGATGGTCACGGCGGACACGCCGTTCATGTCACCGATCTCCGAACAGGTCAATCCCTGACGGACGTAGTGCTCACGCATGTAGGTCTTCTTTCGGTAATCGGGCTTCTTGGATGTCTTTGCGCTTGGCATGATAACGACTAACGTTATCACCCTTATAAACATGAGTGTTGGAGGTTCACATTAAACCCTGGGGGGCACCCAATCAACGGGAGGCGCACCCGTCGACCAACCGTCAAGGGGTTGCCGATCCCTGGTCTCCCCCATGCGGTTGATCCCCCGCAGGTAGAAACGGTCATCGTGCAGCCACGGCAGACGTGCCTCACGGAACCAACCCGGATCCGCCTTCAGTTCCGCCTCGAGATCGATGTGATCGGACAGATGATGACCGAAACCCTCGATCAGAGCCTTGGCCTCGGCCACCCACTCGGGATCCGTCAGCAGCATGCCCCGCAGACCCGCCACAGCACCCTTGGCCAACTCCAATCCCTTGCGCGGATCGCCCGTCAGCAGACCCTGACCCTGCATCTCGGTGATGACCGCGTCGACGGCTCTGGCGGCCTTGCCCGAGGAACCGATGTTCAACGATTTGAGGATGGTCGTCCTCTTGATGGGTGCTCCGAGATCCACCAGCGTCAGTATGGCCTGCGCCACCTCGTGTTTCTGTGCCATGATCATCCCATCACGCCGACACCTACTTGAAGTATCGGCGACGCCGATGGGAACACATGGTGAGCTACACACCGACGTCCCAGCAGAAGATCTGGATGTTGGTCGAGGTGGCCATCAAGCAGTTATCCCGTCGATCCCGCGGATACTTCACCTCCCAGCAGATCGCCGAGGTCTGCAACCGCATCGCCAAGAGCGATCCATTCTACTCCAGCGTCGGAACCGTCTCCAGTGCCAAGGTAACCGCACGCTGCCGCACCTGGATCGAAGCAGGATTCACGACCGAGAAGGCGGGAGACTTCCTACGTTCCAATCCATGGGAGATAGCACCGAAGGGCATCAAGACTAAACCCCTCCGATGGAGGTGGTCGGGAGGCAACCGAACCGCCACCATCCCCGGACACCCCAACTACGGTGATGCCTACCACAAGCGTCAGCGTTCCGCATTCAAAGCAAAGATCAGGAAACGTCTCGGGATCTGAGCCCATCCGCGTCCGTCGATGCACCATCTGATCACCGAGAGTCCTCGCAGGATCACTGGCGCCTCAGCAACATCGGACCCCCGCACACGGGGACCCCCAGATGTCGCTGGCCAGCTCGGAACCTCATCGGGTCGCGGGCTCCCCTCGAGAGGTGCATTGACCCAGGACCGAATACTGGGCCGAAAAAATGCCCATTCTCCCAGTATCGCCCTGACCGAATCCGACGTTTTCGGAGTGTGGACCCGTTTCTGGGCGTTTTCGACCCCAAATGGCCCAGTATCGCCCTGTCTCAATTCCGACGATTATCAGCGAATACCAGCAGATAACGAGAGAATGGACCCCGTTGTGGGCCGCTTTAAGAGGGTGTGGACCCAATAGTGGGCCTTTTTCCACCCACTCCCTCCGAACACCATCTCGAGATCAACCCACATCCACCCTGGTCGTGGCTTGGCGGGTCTCACTCCTCGGGGTCGTCGTTCGGCAGCATCGACGTGAGCACATGCTCACTGCACCCAACCCGCGTGGATCAGGATCCACGCCTCCACCGATCCGCTCCGCCAAGTCTCCACGGATGGCTTCGCCCACCCTCGGATACCTCCTCCGGGGGGGTCTCCCCCCCC
>Ga0181591_10006022_pt1 | contig 10528 bp, 20 predicted proteins | sample 071ome_33_FD_133757 | JGI IMG/M metagenome (GOLD analysis project Ga0181591, IMG submission 133757) | Coastal salt marsh microbial communities from the Groves Creek Marsh, Skidaway Island, Georgia - 071412AT metaG (megahit assembly) | ecosystem: Environmental > Aquatic > Marine > Intertidal...
GCTATATAAGGTTGCACTACCGTTTTGCACAATAGCAATAACTCTAACGCCATCATACTTGTATTCTATAACGCATTCGCCTGTGATCTTCTTAGGATGTTTAGCACCATCATGTGCCAACATACAACCAAATACAGGTACAACAGGATCAAAACCCAATTTTTTTGCTACGCCATTCACAGTCTTTTCACTGACACCACAACGCAAGTCTTTGATCAGTATACGTCTGTACCAATCATTCCATTGACTTTGTGTGCTTTTAGCCATAGCAACAAGAATAGCATCGCGAGCCGCATGTCCAGTTAATGTGCGATCAATAAGATTGTTCAACAATACTTCAAAATCAATCCAAGGCATGCCTTCACCAGTAGGATCTTTCTTTACTGGTACTTCTTTTACACCAAATGTCACAAGCGGATCAAGTGCATATTCTACACCAGATAGAAACTCTTGGTTATCCAAATGAAAAGCCACAGTGTCTTCTTTGAACAGTCTACTGTTATTGCTTTCTAACTCTTTGATTATTTCCCATGGATTCATATTACCTCCAACACTTGTAATGATAGCCTTTGCTCTCATGGTCTCCGCAAAATACACAAAAGCCTTCTTTATCAAACTGGCTGTCATCAGCATCCGGAGCACCAACCAAAGCACGAATATCTGCTTCAGTGTATCGTTGCTCACCATCTCGAATAGATTGTTCTGCTAACAACGTGACTTGTTCTTGACTGAGTGGCTTACTTGCACTCAGTGGATCTAACAACACCTGCTCTCGCCTAGACAACGTCTTGCGAATGGTCAATTTTTCAAGTTCTTTCATAGGATCCATTATGCAGTCCTCCCAAAATGATCTGCGATTGCTCGTTCAACAACTTCAACAGACTTCTTAGACTTGCCACCAATGTGCCAGTTATACTTGGTTGCTTCACGAGCAGTCATTGGACCTGCTTCTTTCCAATCATAAATGGTAGCATACACAGTCTCAGTGTCTGCTTCACCTTCTTCTTGTACAACAAAGGACAAGTCCCATTCAGTGAACACTTTGCTGTCACCACTCTCGCCGTGTGTGGGTTCACCAAACACTTCAACAAGGTTAAAATAGTTCTCATTGATGTAACCCTGCAGGCTTCCACTTTGGAAGCCCGGGTCACGAATTACTTTTTTAATTACAAAATCATTGAAAAACATATTAGGCACTCCAATAAGATTCTGATTGAGGATTTAAATAACTAGGCTCGTTGATTGAACGAGTGTAAGTGATTGGCTTACCAGTACCAGGACAGTTTCTAGTGGTAGTGATGATAGGCTCAATCAAAGCATACTCATCAGCATGCATAACTCTGTAGTTATTTTTGTCTGCTTCATGAGTTCTGCCCAATACAGGGTCTGTTGCAAGTCTGTATGCATTATACATACGAGCATGATAATCAGGCTTGCCTTCTGCTACAACTTTGGCAACTTCTGCTTTTGCTTTTTCATAGTACTTGATAGTACGAGTGATACCTGCTTTAGCGGCGGCTTCTGAATTGTAATACATAGTTTGCCATTGCTTTCTGCTAGGCTCTCTGTGCATACTGTCATTGTGTTTATTTACTATTACGAACATAAATTACTCCTACTTCTTAATTTATATACATAGTATAGCAAAAAAGGTTGACCAAGTCAACCTTTTTTACCACTTTTTTTGGTATTTTTTTACCAAATTTGCATGTTTACCTGGATAACATCACCGATTTGCGGTTGGAAAGATCGTTTAACAGTTGCTATTGGACCGTTTGAATCTCCAACATTACCAGTAATATTATAACCATCAATTAGTTGTTCGTTATAACGTTCTCTTCGATATTGAGTTACTTCTTCACAGGTTCGTTCTTTGCTGTTCTTTTCAGCAATATCATTACCAATCTTATTACCAATTAAACCAGCAACTACTTTGGCGGCATCATTACCATCAAGTTTATCAGCAATAGCAACGCCCACACCTGCACCAACTAATCCACCAGTAGATCCAAAGCCGTTATCAATAACTTTTTCCAACGCACCCCTTGAATTTCGTCGCATGGTGTAACACACAGTTTCTGTATAAGGAACATCTTGGTATCGTGTTACTGTTTTAAATACTGGATTTACATCAGTTACTAACAATGTGTTAGAACCAGCATTAGCATCAAATGCCACCAACAAAGATGCAATTCCGATTAAAAGTTTAGTTTTCATTTGCTACTCCTATAAAGTAATAATATTTATTAACAAACTATTGCATAGTATAGCAAGATCCATGGGCAAAGTCAACCATTTTTTCTGGTAAATTACCTAAAAAATCACGGTTTTTGGGCAAAAACACCATAAATATTGTTAAATTACCACACGGAGCTCGTAAATCAATGAGTGATACACTCGTATTAAATGCAGACGGACAGCCTTACAGTTTATTACCACTTAGTACTATAAGTTGGCAAGAATCTATAAAATATCTAATATTAGAAAAAGTTCATGTACTAGAATGGTATGATGATTGGATGGTCAGTAGCCCAAGTTGGGAAACCAAAGTACCAGCAGTTATCATGATCAAAAGATATGTCAAAAAGAACAGCAAGGTTAGATTTACCAAATACAACGTGATGTTGAGAGATAATTTTGAATGCCAATACTGTGGTGTGTTGTTGGACACAAAAACTGCCACCATGGATCATGTGTTGCCGGTTAGCAAAGGCGGCAGAACCACATTTGAAAATGTAGTAACATCCTGTGGGCCTTGTAATACTTCCAAAGGTGATGCATTATCTCCTATGCCCAAATCACAACCGCATCAACCAACTTATTATGAATTAACCAAAAACAAAAGGATCATGGACAGCAGGATGAAACATCCTAGTTGGCTAAAGTTTATCAGTTAAATGCCTTCCAGTATTCATATTTCATCTCTAAATCCAATACACAAAGGATCGGGATTACCATATATGAGTGAGCCTGATTGGGTGCATTCTCCCCATGGACATAATGGCAGAGTTGAATCACTTCCTGATGGCGGATATCATTTTCAGTGGTGTCCATCCGACTCCAAAGAAAACTGGAAACAGAATGGTAACAGAGATTATGATGATGGCATGTTCTACACAGTGAATAAACACTGCTTTAGAGCAGATGACTTTGAAAGTACAAAACATTCCGTCAAAACAAAAATCATGTGTGCTGGAGACAGTTATACATTTGGTATAGGAGTAAAGGATGAACACACTTATCCACACTTGTTGGCTAAACATTTTGATGCTGTGAACTGGAATATTGGCGCCGGCGGCATAGGCAACGATGCCATAGCATTAATGATCAGTCAATTCTTTAGAGAAGGATACATACCTGATGTGTTAGTGGTGAATTGGGGATACTTACATAGAAAAATATTGGCAGTTACAGAATCAATTATACAAGACAACAATTTTCCTTGCAAGGATACACTACCAACTGGCGCACAAAGTGAGTACAATGAGCTCTGTGAGCGTCTACTGAATGAATATAATTCAGATCACCCGGATCAAAATCTAGATGGAACTGAAGTAGCAATATGGCAACCACAGGCTACAATCCCAAACGATAAACCTAATATTAATTCTGTATTCAACGCACACGAACACATGATAGTAAGAGGTGGAGACACATTGTTTATAGATTTTGCTATACAGCAACAATTGGTTTCTGCTTTATGTAAAGCACACGGTGTTAAACTGTATGAAATGTTTAATGATGATGTATTATATTATTTTATTATAAAATATCTAGCACCCACAGGACAATGGAGTGGTGATATTCCTTTTAGATGTAGAAGTGTAGAAGTTGATCTGGCAAGAGACAATGGACATTTTGGCAGTAAAACATTGGCAAACATAGCCAATCATTTAATTGAAAAACTTACTCCAATCCTTTAGCAAATTTTTCCACACTGCCAAACATTTTAAGCCACAGTGCATCATCTTCACTGTAAACTATCAGTTGTTTCTTTTCTAAAAAGTAGGGCCACTTCATATTTGAGTGCAGTGTTAATAACAAATTTTTATGAAGTCCTTCTTCTGTGGGAAATTTGTAATGATCATATTCTGTTTTTAACAAACTGTTACCCAGTTTTGTCAATCGTAAACCTGTTGCTGTGGTTTGTGATATCTGAAAGTTTTTAAACAACATAAAGCACACATCTTTGGTTTTGTATTTTCGCAATGTATCATACTTTTGTTGCATCTTGCTTGCTATTTTAAATTGTAATGTGTCCTTCATTTGAATATCATATATAAACTTCTACGAACATTGTCAGCACTTACAGCATCACCACTACTGTGAAACACAGTTTGACTATTGGTTAGAAAATAACCTGTGTTAGGAACAAATGGTACTTGGCATACTAGTTCTTCATTTTGATAAAACTTTGTGCCAGTATGATACAGTTGTTCGCTGTCTTTTGGCTCCATGTTCTCATCAAATACGGGCAAGTAAATCTGCATAGCACTCACAAAAGTGCTGTTGTCCACGTGAGTTCCTATTTGATATCCTTCTGAATCTTCCCAAACACTTGCGGTACAAAACTGATAATGGTTTCTGTTTTGAACAGTGTTTAAAAATTCTACAAAAAATGAAAAGTCATCTGTATCAAAACATTCATTTTGAAGAGGATCAATATCCCAACTTATTCTTGCATTGTTTTCTTGTAAAGGCACGGTTGTACCTTGTTTACTGTGTCGTAATTGATGAAAAGATTTTAATGTTTCTAGATCAAAAACATCTTTGAGAATGAATAACTTTTCGTTATTTTTAAATGTGATTGTGTCTGCGTTTTTAAAACTGTTAACTATCGGAACCAGTGATATCTTCTTCATTTACGACTTCTCCTTGGGTAAGTCTTACAACTGTGAAATCCAAAGTGTTAAAAGTTTTATTTAATTTTTCAGATAAGTTAAAGGCATGTCCACTGTTTGAAAAAGAAACTTTTTTGTATTTAGGACCAGGATATGATACCAACTTATTCAGTGTTCTAAGATTAATTGGCTTTCCTTTGTAGAATACAGAATAGATAGCCTCCGCCTCTAATATTTGCTCTGCCTTATATGTGTCTTTGTGTACTGCTTCAAGCAGAATTTTAGGTTTTGGTCTACTCATAAGTGTATATCTCCTATACACTTATTTATCAAAAAAAGCAGTTAAAACTTGTTTTAATTATTTTTAACTAATGCTTGAAATTCTTGCCAGCCGCCTATTTTTTCGCCGTCTACAATGATTTGTGGGAATGTTCTAGCACCCGGAAATGTCTCCATTAGTGCTTGTCTATCGAAGTCCACGTCTAGTTTTTTAACAGTTAAATCGTGTCCTTCTCTTTCTGATAATGCTACTGCCATATCGCAAAATGGGCAGTTGTCTTTGCTGTAAATTTCTACTTTCATTTTTGTCCTTTTGTGTGTTTTAAATTAAACCAAAACGCATAGTCTCGGTCATCGAATGATATAATTGCGTATTTTGTATCATTCTTTACATCAAATCGCCACCCAAACTTACTTGGGCACTCTTTATTTATCATGTCAATAATATGGTGAGGTATACCTATTTCTCTCCACTGATCGTCCGATCCTGTGTATGTGCCTTGTTGATAAACAACCTCATATTTACAATTAACGTTATAACCGCATCCTTCTCGCCAAATCCCAAACCCATTTGTTTGTGGAGTAGAACCAGTTATTTTATCTATTGTTTTCTTTAAAAGTCCCACCAGTAAATGTTACCTGATTGCTATCTTTCTTTTTTGGTACAGAAATCTCATCTATAACTTTACCTAAAAAAGCCACATCAAATGTTGCTTCTTTAATTTTAGATTCTCTGAGTTTTTGTACTCTCATTATAAATTTATCTAAGTTAGATAAATCGTTGCTCATTTTCTAGTAGCCTGTCTTTTCAACTTGTTTAATACTTTAAGTCTTTGTTTCAGTTCCAACTTGGTTTTAAATGGACCTTCATATCCATAAGTAACCAATGTGTTTAACTTAGGACAGTTACCATGTTTCCAACCTTTCTCAAAATTAATAGCATACCAACCTGCGGCATAATACACATCACTGTTTTCTGTTTTTGCAAACAGAGGAATATGATCCAAGTAATCTTTGTGCTCTGGATCAACAGGAATAGGATTTGGATAATCAACAGGGTAGCCTTTGATATAAAAGGTTGCTGGTGTTGTTACATCTAAAACAGTTTCATGATCAAACACAAATTGGTTTTTAAAAAAATCTTTGACTTCCAAATCATTTTCGAATAAGATAGTTTCTGTTTTATCTAAGTAGGTGTATTTGTCTTGGATAGTTTTGTGTAAAATACCAACACGTTTAGTGTCGTCATTTACAATCCAAGCATCATCACTGATCTTCTGTAGTCTCACCTGCTCTTTAAATTTAATCATTTTTTTCTCCATTAGCCATTTTTTCTAAAAACGGCAAAATTATATCGTCTACAAATTTACTACTCATATGTGGCAGTGGATGATGATCTTGCCACTCGTAATCATTTCCATTTTTATCTTTTAAAATAAAAACAGGAAAATCATCAACAGTCCAGTGTTGCATCATCCAATCATACATATCATTAACTGGTAACCAGTTAGAATAGTCTACTTGCTCTTTTAACCAACTAATATTTGGGTTTTTATCATACTCAGTGTTATCAAATCTATTATCCATCATATATTTGGTCATAAAATATCTGATTCCTAAGTTCTTTAAATAATTTTGTACCCACAAAATATTTTCATATGTGAGTATTCTTTGATTAATAGGATCATGTAAATTCCTATAAAAAATTTTACCACGGGCTTCTTCCCACCACGGATTCATTATTAACCATCCACCTTTATCGTTTTCTACAAAACTGGTAGGGTTTTCTCTCCAAAGATCAGTAGAAGTTTGTCTAACTGGGTTTGGATTTTGAAAATATATGTCATGCCTATCAGGACCACTCCACATTATACCTACAAGAATATCCTTAGGGTCTAATCCAGACTTTAATGCTTTATGCACAGCATAAACTGTTTTACGAGCAATTAGTCCATTGCCTATGCTACTGAGTGCAGTATGATCACAAGAAGTGTTTAATTTATTTCCTAAAACAACACTCCAATTTCCTTGGTTAATAGGATCACTAAAACTACAACCAGATGTTATCATATGTTTAACATTTATCATTTATTTTTTTACTAACCAGTTCTTTTTCACTAGTGCCAAACTCTCTGCGATAAACTGTTTTGCCTTTGTCTGGAGATTCATAAATGTACACTTTCTTTGAAGTGGGATTTTTTATTTCATCTATCATAGCATCTATTTCTTTGTTTAGTTTTTTCATCCTGCTCTACCATTCAGCATAGCCGCATAAGTTTGTGCATTCTCGCTCATACGTTGCAGGTTCCATTTTGCACAGAACTTCATAAAATGTATACCTACTTGCGGAATAACATCTAATTTTTTCTGTTCATTGATTCTTTGCTTACATAACTCTTTAATTTCATCTGGTTGAGCAGTAAGGTCAATAAGAATTCTGTTTCTTTCAAAGTCGTCTCTAACTCTATGTTCTTGTTCTTCGTGATCTACCCATCTTTGTAACATAAAGTTATTAAATGCGTAACCACCATTTTCTTTGTCTTGAAATGCTTCTGTGATACCTGTTTTATTTGAACTGCCTTTTAGTCTAGCACCAGGATATGCACTAAAAATATTGTCTGTAGGATCACCTCGCACACACTTTTCAAACAAAACAAAATCAGGATCAATAGGAGTTTTTTCTTTGCCTGTTTTCTTATCTACAACAGGATTACCGTCTAAGGTTTTAAAACCTTCTAGACTAACAATTTGATCTGTAGTGCCGTTGTATTGCTTTACATTGGGTGCTAACAACTGATAAAAGTCTGAATCAGTGCTGATAATATAGTGATTATCGTCTGGATGAGTTTGAATCCAAGTTGCAATCATATCGTCTGCTTCACCTTGTTCGCATCTGATTACACTGCAATTTGTTTTTTCTGTGAAGTACTTTACCATATCATCATATGCTTCAAAGTACATTTCATCTTCTTCTTGTTCTCTTACACTTCTTTGATCTGCTAATACCTTACGATTGGCTTTGTAAGGTGCATAAAAATCTTTACGCCAACTTCTACCTTCAAGACATAGCACCACATGATTGCCGTCAAATTCACGCCAGCATTTATTGATACTATTAAACATAATATGCATAGCCATACCAATTTTCATATTGATATCTTGACCTCTGCCACCAACATGCTTGGCTCGCATAAACATATTTAGACTGTCTACAAGTAAGTAATTCATTTGTCTGCTATACCGTTTTCCATAAGTTCATCAAAAGGACTAGGATCTCCTGTCCAACTATTACTTTGTATTTTACGGGTTTTTGCCTCATTTGTCAAGTCTTTTATGAGATCAATATTCATGGTCTTAAAACTTTTAAGCAGTTCTACAAGCTCATCATCAGTGAGATCCTTAACAAATGCTTGTATTTGAGGTGCAATATGATTGTTTACCAGTATTGCTAGTTTATTTTTTGCGGTTGTTTTTTCCATTTTTTTGCTCTTTGGCATTTGTTACTGTGATCACGTCTGATTGCATGTTTTCTAGACCGTAATCCTGATCTTCTAATTCTGCAATCAAAACTGTTCTACAAACATCATTAAACCATTTGTTTACTACAGATTCATCGCTTTCGCCTTTGTAGCCTTTGCTCTGTAACATCATTACAAATTCATCGTTCCAGTCTAGTTCCATATATCCTGCTTTTGGGTCTTCAGGATTAACTTCCATATGTTTTACTTCAACCCAAGGCTCTTTTTTGATAAATGCAACTTGTTTGCTATAATCACTTTCTGAGATAATCTTTTCTTCTCGTTCTACTCTCAGTTCTGCTAGTTGCTTTTCTTGTTCTGTGTCGCACTCAATTTTTGCTAGTTCTTTTTTAAGATCGATACCAGATAAGTTATATTCTGCTTCTGCTCTCTGTCTTGCTTTACCTTTAAGACCCCAACTGGCAGGCAACATACTAAAAGGTATTAGTTTATTTTTCTTCGCCATTCTTTTCTCCAATCATATTATTCTTTACATGCCATTCGAAACTGCAATAAGCATCACAGAATAAATGTACCATGTCTGCTGTGTGGTACCTTATATCAAAAGGGTTTAACATTTTTTCACACTCACTACAGGTATACATTAATTTTGCTCATCTATAATTTCTGCGATGTTTGTGATTCTGCAGAATCCAAATTCTTTTCTAGGTAGAACATCAAACGTTCCTGCATAGTAAATAGAATCACCTTCTTGAACATACATGCTGTTAAAAGAGTCAAAAACCAATGTTTGACTCCAATCTATTTCCCAACAACCCATAAGGGAAAGTTTATATTGTTTGTTCTTACCTTTCTCTCTGGTTATTACAATTATGCTATTGTCATTTCCTGCAGATTTAAATCCTCTAATAGCACTTTGTCTAATTCTGGTTCTGTCAATTCTGTTTGGTTCGTCACTGGGTTTAACTTCAACATCATGTCCGTGAAAACTTTTTTCTATTACAGTATCTTGTGCATTGAGACCGACCATAAGAATTATAGTCACAATAACAACAAATAATATAAAAAAGTTTTTTGTCAATTTACCCATCATGTACCCCATGCATTACCAAATAAAGTAATATGTAGTCTAGGACTAAATTTATATCCTGTTTTCATACATAGTTCAGCAACATCTCTTTCTGTTAGTGTTTGTTGCTCCATTGTAGCACCCTCAGGCATACAATACACACTGTCTAATATAACACCATTCAGTTTGTATTTTTCCACAAAGTGATCAACTTCATGAAAACAAAACTCATCTCTCACAACAAATTTTGTGTATAAAAAACTGTTAATAACTTCATTCATAGACAACAATGCATCAGGATTCAGTGCTTCATCTCTATCCTCTCCGCTGATGCTGAGTTTAGGAGATGTACTCCATGTTACATGTATTGGTGCTTCATTAAAATAATCTATAAGTTCCTGTTTGACTTCTTGTGTACCATTTGTTTCAAATGTAACATTTTTTAGTCCTTTACGAATACACATTTCCAAAAGGCTCGGCCAAACACGTTGCCACCCTAGTAGCGGTTCACCACCTGTGATCACCAAGTGTATGTCTTCACCGTGTTGGCCGGTGAAAGTGCCGTTGGGAAGTAAACTGGTGATGTGATCAAACACCTCGTCAACAGATTTAGTCATCTGTAAATGTTTATACTTCTTACTCCAACTAGCACTTGAATCACAACCCAGTAATGTTACTGGTAAGTCCTCAATGCTTTTGTATGCTTGTGGATGTTCTTTGTCCGCTTTAGGGTCTGTATAGTAGGGCATTTCGGTGACCGGAATAAGGTCCCCTCTTGGCTGTCCAAATCCAGCACATTCGAAGTTACAGCCGAATACTCGTAAAAACACAGAAGGCACACCAACAAACCTGCCTTCACC
>Ga0181591_10006024_pt1 | contig 10526 bp, 7 predicted proteins | sample 071ome_33_FD_133757 | JGI IMG/M metagenome (GOLD analysis project Ga0181591, IMG submission 133757) | Coastal salt marsh microbial communities from the Groves Creek Marsh, Skidaway Island, Georgia - 071412AT metaG (megahit assembly) | ecosystem: Environmental > Aquatic > Marine > Intertidal zone...
AACCACCACTAATAATTTCAACATCGGTAACTGCAGTTCTGTTTACTAAAGATATGGATGGTGAAATGTATGCGTCTGGACTTAGAGTTTTGTCCGCAGAGTAATCAAATCCTTGGTCTTTTATTGTTACTTTTCCAATAGTTCCAATAGTTTTTGATGTTGGTATTATATCAGCATTTTTACCTGTTGTAGATGCAATGCTTACAAATTCTGGTAGTTTTTTGTAGTTCGCACCAGCATAAGTAACTCTCAAACTTCCTACTCCACCAGAGGCAGTTTTTGATGAAGTAGAGTACTTCATTGTGTTTATTTGTGTCTGACCATATCCAAGGTATTCGGGAACAGAGTTTAATGCAATAGAGAAAGAGGTAGTTCCTACCCCAGAAATAGAATAGGTTCCGTTATATGCACTATCTACAAATAATATTTCTGAATAGTTTACAACATCAGTATCAGCAGTGCTTATATAACCAGACTTGTCTAACTGATAATATAGTTTTTCTGGTAGCCCCTCATCATAGTTTAGAGTTAATGATGCATTTGTTGATACTCCAACGGTAGCAACTCCAACAGAACTAAATGTGTTCGTAGAACCAGAGGATACAAATTCATTCTTAAACGCATTGTCATAGAATAATTTTAGAGTATATCCTGACAAGGATGGATCTGTTAAGTCAAATACCAAGTTATTATCTCTAATAACTTGTAGTTGTGGATTTACTTTATAGAGTTCTTGACTCGAACCTCCAGTTGAAGCAAAACTTACATTTACTGGTGGTTCTGCTATTACATCTTCAAATGTCTTAGAAAGACTAATAGTATCATCATCAATTCTATAAACATAGTAAGTTCCGGTTGATAGACCAGAAACAACTAAGTCCGAAGCATCATAGAATACTTTATCTTTTGTTTTTAGACCGTGCTTGGTTAAAGTTAGTGTATTAAAAGATGTATCTACTGCGGTTGAGTTAAATCCTACTGGATCAGTAACGAGTCTATCATAATCAGAATAATACTTCAGTCTAACTGCTACCGATGTTCCAATACCAACAGATTGGTTGGATGTTAGGGATAGTTTTATGGTATCACCATCACTCAAACTATGAGCAGTTGATACTGATATATTTGCTTTTATTTTTTCTGCTCTAGCAGTTACTTGAGTCTTATTGGACTCAAGTGAATAACGATAGTCTCTACTATCTCCGTGAGACTGTATACCTCTATAATACAAACCATCAGTATTTGTGGTGAGTCCTACCAAGGTGCAAAGACCGATGTAGTCATCCGACTTCTTAATAACAAATAAAGTCTCAGTATCACCACTTTGTGGGATATTGAACTGTGCCGTATCTTCTCCATCAGATACTGCAAAATTGTTTATGAGACCCTCTTTGCTAAATGTAACTTGTTGTCCAGTCTTGAATGGGTGATTGGGAAGATAAATGCTCTGGAAAGGAACAGATATTGTTTCAAAACTACTTCCTTTAAAATATTGGTTTGATGCAGATCCACCAGTAGTGGTTCCAACACCAACAGACTGAACCGAATTGAAAAATACCTTATCATCAAATGATGACTCAAAATAGTCTGTGTTTACTGGTAATATAAAAGTATTTGGTATTATAGAAACAGTAGTTCCGGCGCCGTGTGTTGGAGATGAAGTATCATCTCTATAAATTCTGATTACTTTATTTTCTGGGTAAGTTCCTAATACAGATGCTCTTTCAGTTCCAATGGAAACGGTAGTGCCAACAGATATTGATGAAGGAATATTGAGTACAAATATATCTGTAACCAAACCAACTACTGCATTTGCTGGAACTGGTGCAACCAACTTAGTAGTTTCTGATGTTACTCCTATAATATGAGTTTTTGTTAGACCAGAAATAAATGTTGAGAGACCAGAAATTACTATCTTATCACCATTATTGAAACCGTGTGGGACTACAGTGCCTACTACTACTTCATCTTGATTTTTTCTTTCCAAGACTACTGACTGGAAAGTTTCTACGGTTGTTGATATGTCTGTAATTTCTTTTCCAGTGATGAAATCTACATAAGCAGACAAACCACCACCTTCAGTTCCAGTATTATCAAAAGTAGCAACATCATTTACTTTATAGTCACTTCCACTTACATTAATTGTAAAACCGTCAACAGAACCCTCATTTACGGATTCTATTTCTGCAGTTTGCATTAGAGTCTCATATGACTCGACAATAAAATCATTGTTCGCAAACTTGTCAGCAACTTTATATGGGAATGTATTTCTCTTTAGAGTAGAATTATTGAAATCATAACTCTGATCTAAGTTCTGAGTAGGAACTAATGAACGATATGTGTTTCCTACAAAGAATGGGAACTTAGGAGATAAACCATTGCTAGTAATGCTGGCGTGGTAAGCATAAACACCCTCTGGGAACTCTGGTGTCTTTTCATATCTTCCACCGTGCTCATCTAAGTCAACAGTATCAGAAGATGTATACTTGTAGTCTTCAACGAAGAAACCTTCTGGGAAGTTTGCAGGTCTATCTACAATATTTGTTGTTGAACTTTCATATCCACCAGTTAAGATTTTTAAGTCAGAGTCTATATCATTAGGATCTGTGTATCCATATGCGCCATATATTGGATTGCCATCATAAGCCCATCCAATAATTGGAGAATGCTTTTCTCCATCATCATCAAACTCAGTTAAACCAATACTTGTGGTATAACCAACCATTCCATATCCAAGTTCGCCATTCTTTTCTAGCAATATTTCATCACCAAATCTATTGTGTGTGTTGAGTCTCAGTCCTCTAACACTACAGTCAATAAAACCATTTCTTCCTACAGATGTTACAGTAATATCTGTGGTATTCTGATTATACCCAGAACCAGACTCAAGAATAACAACACTTGTTACCTTTCCACCACTAATAACTGCTCTGAGTTTTGCTCCTAAACCTTCACCAGTAACGGTTAAATCTGGTGCGCTTGTATATTCACTACCGCCATTTGTTACCTGAACACCAAGAATAGAACCGCCAATAACAACAGGTTTAATCTCTGCTCCCTTACCACTCTTTACATTGATGGTAGGAGTCTTTTCAAAGTTTAATACTGTAGAACCATAACCAGTTCCACTCTCATATAAGTAAACCTGTACTATTTCTCCTCTAACAATTGGTGTTGCTGTTATAGCTCCAGTTGTTGACAGACCAGCATTAATAGTAACTGTTATTGGTAAATATGAGAAGTTGTGGAAATCGGAACCAGTTGATGTAATATCAACTTCAAATCTTCTATCATAAAACTCTGTTACAGTTGCTCCAATACTGACATCGGCAAGTTTGAAAATATCATCAGAAACTTTCAATACCTTGTATTCAGTCTCAGTGCTGAGTCCCCCAGCAGCAACACCATCGTAGGAGTATATAACTCTATCGCCTTCACCAAATCCGTGGTTAGGGAATGTGATAGAGTTTTCAATTGTAGAAATATTCTCTGGTTTTACTTTTAATTTTCTATTTTGATACTTACTTCCAGGTTCTAATACTTTAAGTGACTTCAGTGATTGTCTTCCATTGAACATTCTGAACTTATGAAGTCCCTGAGAAGTCGTAGTCAAACCTACGGTGTTAATACCACTAAAAGCAGACTCTTGAGAATTAAAGAGTCTAATAGTTGTACTATTAACAACTGAGGCATAATAAACAGAACCATTTCCTAAAGCGGTTCCTTGATGTGTATTGCTACCTTTAAAGTCTCCTATTCCTAAAGCATTATTTCCATTCGGATTATAAACAATAGCTTCACCTGTTTTTAAAGCGTGTGGTTTTGTGAATGTAATGGTTTCTTCATCGTTGTCAATTCCACCACCAAAATCAAGTAAACGAGCATCAAACTCCATTTCACGGTATACAGTCTCGAAAACTGGTTCCAATACAGAACCATCACCATTTCCACCAGAGATAGTTGCTGATGAGAAAGTTAAAATATCAAAATCCTGTGGATCGACTTTAATTTCTTTTACACTGCCATCAATAACTGCTGTTGCTAAAGCAGTTGTAAAACCTGCTGAAGGAGATTCAATTTCAATAACTGGGGCATTGACTACATCATAATCCTTACCTTTATTGTATACTACAATATCTGTTAGTGGTCCATAATAGATTTTATCTTCAGACTTATAGTTTATAATTTCTACGCCATTAACCAGCATACCTACAGATTCTGCTGGTGTAGTCTCTATATCATTTCCGTTCTTAATATTTCTGGTTAATGGGAACTTTTTGAGAAGTTTTTGTGGGAAAATACTTCCACTCTTCTGCTTCGCTAAGGTAAATGTATGGGAACCAGTATCACTATCAGAAGTAAACTGTGAGTAAGAACCTGCCTGAATAAGAGATCTTGAAGTATAAAGTCTTATTTGGTTATTTAAAGGTAGAACCTCTACAAAATAATATCCTTCAGAAAGACCATTCAATGGTAAGTTGGAATAGGTGTAGTATATTTCATCACCCGTTATAAATGATACTGCGGAACTAAATGAGATAACTGAATATTTTTCGGTGTCGTCGCTGTAACCTTGAAGTGCACTTCCTGCTGCTGAGGTTATTGTAGATGATATTACTGTTTCTTGAATAACATACGATGGTAGTGAGTTGGAAGCAACATATGCAAATCCATCCCTATCAGTATAGACATTTTGAACTTCACTAGTTATAGTGTTATTTCCGTAGAAGATGGGAGTTCCACTACTAGATGCGGTGTTTATTTTTCTTCTTAAATTATAAATTTCAGTGGGTTGAGCAGTAAATCCAAGATTAGAAATTTGTACTGTTTTTGTAGCAACATCAATAAGTGAAACTGTGGCATTGGAAGCACTTAAAACAGTTTCAGTAGTTCCACTAAGAACTTCTACACTATCACCAACTCTAAGACTTGACTTATCAATATCAGTTTTTAACTGGAAAGTAGAACCGTTAGCAGAATCAACTACAAATCTAGAACTTGTGTTATATACCCAACTATTGGCAAATATTTGCTTGTCAGTTTTTCCTGATGAAGGATTTAAAATTTTCTCACCAACACTCTTTACAAAGATCCTCTGACCCTCTACTGCTAAAGAAATGTCTCCAGTAGACTCAAAAGTTGACAGTACACCACTAATACGAACTTCTACTTTCTTAGTGGTATCACCATCTTCATATCCAAAGAAATTTTCATTAACTTTTACATCATCTTTTGTGGAAATATTAGATACAATACCAGAACAACCTAAGAACTGATTGACAGTTTTTGATGTATATGTAACTGTATTTGTTCCAGAAATAATAGTTCCTGACTCTGGGAAACCAATAGTGGTATCGACAGAAATAACAGAAGAACCAGCAACTGCTGCTTGGGTTGCTTTTGTTTTTGCTTGAATAGCAAATGTCCCTTCAATGAGGTCTCTGTCGTCAAAACCTACAAATAAGGCAAGTTTGTAGTAGTCAACGCCATCTCTTGAAATAATTTCTACTTCAGATACGACTGCTTTAGTTTCAGAGTCAGTTGATTTCGTTATTGTCTGACCGACCAAGTTGATTGGATTGCCAGAAATTAGTTCAGCAACAACAACTTCTCTTCTTCTATAGTTTGCTGCTGATGGTTTTACTAAGTACTCTTCAAGATCAACTACTTTCGGATCTACACCATATAGAACTTTGAATAGAATTTTAAACGATTCGTCAGTTCCTTTAGACTCATATAGACTTCTTGATTCTTTAATGAAGTTATTGACATCAAGATCTGATACAAAATCTACATCATCAAGACCTGGTGTATAAGTATACTTTAACTTATTATAGAACTCTTTTAGGAACAGAGCACTCAAGTTCTGTACGGTTGTACCAGAAGTATGTGCTGCTTTTGATGACTGTGAAAATACAAGTTCTTCAGGGTCTAGTTCAGATTCATACTGAGTAATACCACAGAAACCTCTAATACATCCTGTAAAAGTATCTGCTGTTTTTCCAGTGTAGGTTATAATTTCATCATCAATTTTAAATAGACCATACTCTTCAGGGAACCCTTTTGTACTTGCTACCTGAATAGTATCAACGGAATCAGATATATCTACAGATAGAGTTGTTTCACCAGTAACAACTTCTGGAGTTAGGTTATCTAATTTCAGGTACTGATCTAAGTTCTCTGATAAGTCTGAAGGACCACTCTGATATTCTTGCGAAATATAATATTGCTTTAAGAAGTCAATAGCTTTTGGACTTTCGGCTCTTAAGAATTCAGGTAACTGACTATCAATAATTTGCTGAACTTTTACTCTCTTCTCAAAACCCGTCTTTATCATCTTATCCTCTCTTTAGAGCTCCGTTTGAGTAACTTGAAGTGACTTTATAACCGACGCCAGATACCTGCTCGCCAGATGTAATAGTATCCTTAACCATATTTATGGAACTATCCGCAACAGAAAAGTTCAAATATAGGTCTTTCAAACCAATAATATCGTTCGATTCTGGGAACGCCTGAATCTCAACAATATTGTTTTCTTTTTCAGTAGATGTGATATTTAAAGTGTTTAAAAGTATTTCACCCTTTGTATAGTCTACAGTTCCTGCAGACTTAACGACTACTTCATATTTGCCGTCAGAGTTTATATCCTTGACAACAGATATTACACCCTTTCCATTGTCTCCTGGAACGTCGGTGAAATAAAATGTTCCGGTTTTACCAGCAAGACCAAAACCAGTACTCTTAATATTGAAACCATCCCTATTGATATGGAACTTATTGCCGAAGCACAGTTCATATTGTGCTGCTCTATTAATAAGTGCTTTCAGGTTTCTTCTTATGATAACCTTGGTGATATTTGATGTGATAGAAACATCCGAGTTATCAATGACATTGCAAAGTTTACTATACTTGAATCTTCCACCGAACTGATTAATGTTAGAACTTGCAAAAGTATTCAATACTGATACTACTTTAGACTTCAGAGCATTTACATTAGAGAACTTAGAACTATCATAGTAAACACCCGAGTTAATCTCAACATACAGTACTTTGAGATCAACTATTTGTTGGTTGATACCTGAAATTGCATACCCCTTAAGTTTTGTGAGGATACTTTGTTTATCAAAGTCAGAAATGAAGTCACCATTCTTTGGTTTGATGCTAATCAGAACACTACCAAACTGTGGTGGGTCTAGTTCTTCACCACCAACAACAGAAACAGACTCAGTATTGGGGTAGATAGACTGAATAATCGCCTCATAGTCGCGCCCTGTGACCGCACGGTACTGTGATGAGTATATCCTTGGGGCAAAGTGCTTAATAGAGTCTACAGACTCAATAGAACCGCCATTTGCGGCGGCACTATTAGTAGTAATAGAAACTGTATTGGTAGGAATGAGAGGATTTGATAAAGAGTCTAGTAACCTACCAGAGAAAGCAAAGTTTGATGCACCGTTTCCTTCTATACCATCAGTGATAATATATGATACTGTTATGATGGCACCATTTTCAAGTTTTTTACCAAAATATCCGTCACCAAACAGAAGTTCATACTTTTCATCTTGAACTTCTTGTATCAGATATATTTCTGAGTTTGCATTTAGGTTAAGAATGTTATCTACACGAGAATATTCTCTTCCTTCACCACTATCAGCAAGACCTTTAACCTTTACGACAATAGTTGAGGTATCAATAAAGGAATTATCAAGGATAAAACGCTGATCAAGTGAACCATCAACAACAAATTGCTTCTTCAGGTAAGTTCCTTGGAATATCGTAATGTCATTAAACGTTGCTGTACCAGAAGTTACTGTTGTTGTGATGGATTCTGGTACTGAGAAGATATAATTACTGTTATTTGTTGCTCCTACACACACTAGACCCGCTTCTAAGGTCATTGTTTGTGTATCTTCACCTGTTTGTGCAGTAAAACTGACAGTTGCCTTAGCGGCGCTTCTAGAGCGAGGTACATATCCAATATTTCTTGCCAACGAAACAACATTTTCTCTTAATGTTGCCGAATCCAAGAAGGATTCGTTGACAATCAAGTTCGCGTTGAACGCATTGATATAAGTATTATACGCTAACGTGTCTATTAGGACCGCAAAGTTAGATCCTTCAAAGTCAAAATCCGTGAAATTTGAATTTGCACGGAGATATTCCTTGATGGATATCCTTATTTGGTCATAATCGAGATTCGTGAACTTTGTAAAAGGCATGTTTTACCTGGTTGCCTCTAATAAGAATGAAAATTGTTGTATCGGAAGGTCTTGACCAATAATATTGAAGAAAACAGTTACCTCAAACGTATTATTATCGGGTTGAGGATCAACTTCTACATTAACATTATTCACTCTTGGTTCAAAATTCTCAATTGTAGTGAGAATTTCGTCCTGAATTTCGATAGCAGTACCATAATCAACAAAATCAAACAAACTTGAACGTACATCAGACCCTAAAAGTGGTTGAAAAAAGCGTTCAGTTGGTATTGTTTGCACCAAATTGCGAATTGAGCGGGTAATTGCCCTCTCATTTTTGAGAATTGGCAAGTCTTTTGTGACTGGATGAGGTTCAAAGGACAAACTAATGTCCTTAAACGCTCTTGAAACCCGCTGTATCGCCATTTGTCAAGAACTTTTCTTGACTTTATTTATATTTACTTCCAAGGATTACCGTATGTTGGTTCAGTTCCGTATGACCAATCATCATAATCCTCATCATTACGAATTTTTTCATGTAATTGAGTCTGTTTCTTGAAGTCATGACTATTTTCATAGTCAGTTATCTCTTGTAGAAACTTCTTTTTCTCCTCATAAACATTAATGTGTTGCATTGAACCATAATCAGAGGCAAGTTTTGTGGTTCCCCACATCTCTCTCATATACTCTTTGTTCCTATCGACAGGTGATTGTCCCATTTTAGCTCCTGTTTTATAAAAAACAGAACTTTTAGAGGGGTTGCTATCCCTTAATCGTATTTATTTTCATAAAAAAAAGGGCGCACATAACGCCCCTTCGTGTCATATTATCCTTTACCTTGCCCGCGATACTTCTTCCTAGCCTTATTGCGAGAAGACGCTGCATACTTAGTATGAGATCCCGCTCCTTGACGAGTTTTCTTGGGAGCACCCTCCACATAACCGCCACCTTTACGCATAGCCATACTCAGTCTCCTATAATGATTTCAGTGTTAAGTTCTTCAGGTCTTGGAGTACCTGACTGGTAAAACTCTACCGCCAGGTCCTCCATTGTATCGAAATATTCTTCCTCTGTCAAGTTCGAATAAATCTTCTCCCCTTTACAGTAAATATTGTAAAGTTCTTGTGTGGATACGTCAGACATCAAATAATCCTTGTCTTTTCGTGACCAACTCTAATACGAGGATCGCACCAGATCTCAAAGCCTGCTTCCTTTGCATCTAGACAGAAACTCACATCTTCTCCACACATGTCCTGTACATCACCAGACTCAAAGACTTGCATCTTTGGTGCAAACCAAGGATACTTCATCTCTTCATGCTCAAAAACTCCATGCTTGATAAGCAACCATCCAAAACCTGCATAGTCTACAGTGAATGGCTTGTTACGCTTACTCATCGTCTCAATAGTTTCATGGTTCATGACTCCACCATTCTTTGCAAAGTCATCCTCCTCTAACCAGTGAGCAACAGAAGTCGTTCGCCCGTCTTCCGTACAATACCAACCACATGCAATATCTTTATCCATCAATACCATTTGATAAAACTTTTCAGTATTGAATACAATATCACTATCAATCCACAGTTGATAATCATACTTTAGCTTGCCGTCCCACGGAATTTGGTCTGGTCCTCGAAGTACATTCGCTCCTAGGCACTTGCATCGTGCGAAGTTCACCATCGAAGAATAGTCTTGCGAAATCTGAATACTTGCACCGACCTGTACAAGATCAAAACACATCTGTACGAAGTTCTTCAGATATGTGTAAGATACTCCACGACCTGGTAGACAAAATACAATTGCCTTCCCTTTCAGCATCTCTTTCGCTTTGTCATAGTCAAACTCCACCGTCTTCGTAACCGACGGAGCATTTGCTTTAACAGTAAATCCTTTAGCCATAAGAATGTGTAATTACATCATTGATCATACAGTATTATCTATGTGAAGTCAAGGACACTCAGTCTGTAACTTCACTCACTATTATACTCTCTCCATCGACCTCCATATTTACTACGGTGCCCTCATACCACCCAAACTCACTTAACACCCACTCAGGAAGATTAATATAATACTCCCCAGTTATTGGATCGACTTCTACAGTCGTAAAATTTTCTCCCGGATTTTTCTGCATCGAAGGTTTTTGTAATCGACTTTTAGTTTTATATAGAGAACTCGAAAGCAAGACTTTATAGCTTATAGGGACCCAGAGCATTATAAACGCGCCCCGACGGCGACGCCCCCACACGGGGGGCACTGCCGAAACACGAACCCAGAGGGTCACCAGGCAGGCACTGCCTCCTGTGCCTCATCATGCAACAGATCAGCCAAC
>Ga0181591_10006041_pt1 | contig 10513 bp, 7 predicted proteins | sample 071ome_33_FD_133757 | JGI IMG/M metagenome (GOLD analysis project Ga0181591, IMG submission 133757) | Coastal salt marsh microbial communities from the Groves Creek Marsh, Skidaway Island, Georgia - 071412AT metaG (megahit assembly) | ecosystem: Environmental > Aquatic > Marine > Intertidal zone...
GCCGAGGCTGTCCCTTCATTCACCATCACCACCAAGGGGCCCGACCAAGAGACCCCTGGACGGCGGTCGTCGTAGGAGCGAACTTTTTGACCACTCGTTTTGACCTGGACGATGGGGCCTCGGTCAATGAAAAGCCCGGCAATGTCTATGGCCGCATCTAAAGCTCCTCCGCCATTTCCACGTAGGTCAAAGATCAACCGCTCTATCCCTTGCGATTTCAATGCCTCGATTTCTTTACGCACATCCTCTGCACAATTCCGGTTGTTATCGTTGTAGAAATCCACATAAAATTTGGGGAGTCGTATGTATCCTGTTTTGCCGTCGGGACCCAAACGAGCGGAACGCGCAAATGTGGCTTCAATTTCAACAATGTCGCGAATGATTGGAATGACTTTTTCCGAACCGTCCTTTTTTCTTACCGTCAACCGCACTTCCGTGCCTTTCTTCCCCCGTACTTTACTCACCACCTTGTTGGTACTCATTCCTACGATGTCTTCCGGTTCACCAGAACCTTGAGCGACCTTTATGATCTTATCGCCAACTTCCAGGTCGCCTTGGCGCCAACAGGCTGAACCGGTAACAATGGAAGCAACGACTGTGAATTCACCTTCTTGCGTCAAGGAGGCCCCGATCCCTTCCAATTGGCCCGTCATTTCAATTTCAAAATTCTCTTGTTGACGTGGGGGGAAATAGGTGGTATGAGGATCAAGAACTGCTGTGTAGGCATTGACATACATCCCAAACCAGTCCATTCGCTCTAAATCCGCCATGTTCTGAAACCATTCATTGTGGATTTCCAATTCTTTCTCACGCGCTTTACGTTCTTCTTCCCCAAACCCTTCTGTCCCTGGAATGAAATTCCCTTGGTCGGTAGAATCCGCTGCTAAAGAGCGGTCATACAAACGGGTTAAAACGCGATAAGTGAGGTATTCCGTCCAATAGGCGCGCATCTCGGCATCATTGGCAGGATATGAACGCTTTTCCGCATTGGATTCGAAAAACTTACCTGTTTGGTAGTCCAATGGTTCAGATAAAATATCACGGTATAGTCCTTGCGCTTCTTGAAAACGTTTCTGCCAGATTTCTTGGCTCAGGTTGAAGAATGTGAGATCTGAATCCTCAAGCATATCGTCTAACCGCAATTCATAGGCCATCAGACGGTTGACATCTTCTTGTTGAATAAACCTTTTTTCCCCGTCATACGAGTCCATAAAGGCCTCCATTACTTCTTCCGAATAGGCGTCATTCACTTCAACAGACTGATAATGTCCGCCGGATACCGCATCGTGCACCAACCTCAGTACCGCTTGTTCTTGCCCTTCATTCTTGGCTTCCCAAACAAAGCTGATCGCCATGTATGCAACCGCTACAATAGGGAGCAATGCCGGTATAGTATACTTTAAATTCTTTTTCATGAAGAGGATGCGTATTAGAGCAATCATGCGCCGAAAGTACATAAATCATGCCCCTTTGAAGGGAGGATGGCCCGGTATTTGTCCCAATGGGGCTGAACCTACTTTCCCTCGGCGGGTTATAGCGTTACAAGTTATGCGCCAAATCACACTTTTCCTTGCCCTTTTTGGGATTTCTGCACGCATTGTTGCTCAATCCGTCACCATTAGTGGAACGGTAACAGAAGCTAAAACGGGCGAAACCCTCCCTGCTGTAATTGTTTCCCTCAATTCTGCGGGGCAAACGTATTCGGCATCTACCAATCCTTACGGATTTTACAGCTTGACCGTTCCCACCGCAAAAGAAGCAAAATTGAGCGTTAAAGCATTCGGATACAGCGAGTATAGCCTCCTGTTAGGTGCATTGTCAAAGTCTCAGAAAGTAGACGTTTCACTCCAAGAGGCTGCAACACAATTGGAGGAAGTTCAAGTAAATGCGGAGCGACTAAACACCAACATCACGACCACGCAGATGAGCGTCAGCGCTCTGAGCGCCAAGGAGATAAAGAAAGTTCCACAATTGCTAGGGGAGACGGATATTGTTCGCACCCTTACTTTACTCCCAGGCGTCTCCACAGTGGGGGAAGGTGCCAGTGGCTTCAACGTCCGAGGCGGAAATGCCGATCAGAACCTTATTCTTCTCGATGAGGCGCCCGTCTACAACTCCTCACACCTCTTCGGTTTCTTTAGCATCTTTAACGCCGATGCCGTCAAGGATGTCAAGCTGTTCAAGGGGGGCATGCCAGCCAACTACGGCGGAAGGTTGTCCTCCGTCCTTGATGTGCGTCAAAAGGAAGGCAACAGCCAGAAGTTTAGCGGTACGGGCGGCATTGGCTTGCTTTCTAGCCGTTTGTTACTGGAGGGGCCCATTCTTCCGGACAAAGTCAACTTCATGGTGGCGGGCCGACGCAGCTACTTTGACCTGTTTTTTCCTTACTTCAATTCGCCCGAACTGGATAATACCACCATTTATTTCTACGATCTGAACCTCAAGGTCAACGCTAAATTGAGCGAGAAGGACCGGGTGTTTGTGAGCTCCTACTTTGGGCGCGACCAGTTTGGCGCGTCCGAGCTCTTCGACTTTGGCTGGGGCAACTGGACGAGCACCTTCCGTTGGAACCGCTTGATCAGTCCCAAGTGGTTCTTCAATGCGACGGCGGTGTATTCCGACTACACCTACCAGCTAGGCACGCCAAAGGATGCCGACCCCGCCTTCATTTGGGATTCCCGCATCGAAAACTTCCTCACTAACCTAGGCTGGACGTGGTATCCCAATTCTGCCCATACCGTAGACTTTGGCATCCAAAACACCGCCTACACTTTTCACCCAGGAGCTATTTCGGGGGTTTTTAGCCTCGAGCTTCAGAAAGAATATGCCACAGAACCTGCCCTCTATATGAGTGACGATTGGCGAATCACCGACTTGTTAACGGCTACTTATGGCCTGCGTTACAGTACGTTCTTCAATGTAGGCGGTCGGGACATCCAAACCTACCTCAACGCTGCCAACCCCAAGGCCAACGAGGCCACTGGCATACAGACCTACGACCCCGGTGAGATCATCGCTTCTTTCACTGGCTTACAAGGTCTAGAGCCTCGACTTGCATTAAACTACCAGATAGGCGCTGCTACGGCGCTAAAAGGCAGCTACAACCGGTCGCGCCAATACCTACACTTGATCAGCAACAACACTACGGCCACGCCGGTGAACGTTTGGCGTCCTGCTGGAAAATTCATTGAGCCCGCGACGGTCGACCAGGTCGCTCTGGGTATCGCCCATAACCTTCAGGACGGCGCTATACGATTGAGTGCGGAAACCTATTACAAGCGCTTCCAAGATTTAGTGGATTACAAGGATGGAGCGGATCTCATCTTTACCGAATACATCGAAACGGAGCTGCTCCGCGGGGACGGCCGTGCCTACGGGGCCGAATTCCTGGTCGAGAAAAAGACTGGCGACATCACAGGTTGGATTGGCTACACGCTCTCCCGCACCGAACGCCTGGTCAATGGAGACACCCGCGATACCCGCATCAACAACGGGCAATGGTATCCTGCCAACTACGACAAACTGCACGACCTAACGGTAGTCGCCAACTGGTCCATCTCCAAAGCCTGGGAAGTGGGCGGCAACTTTGCCTTCCAATCCGGCCGGCCCATCACCTATCCCGATTCCCGCGGCGAATTTGAAGGTATGTACTTCCCCGTTTACACCAACCGAAACGGAGCCCGCACCCCCGCGAGCCACCGCTTAGACCTCAGCTTTACGTACACGCCCCAATCCAAACGATCCAATAAATGGGGCGAGTCTTCCCTGGCTTTTGGCGCCTACAACGTCTACGCCCGCCGCAACCCTTATAGCATCTTTTTCCGCGCCGACTTCAGCCAACCCACCAATGTGCAAGCTTACCGCTTATCCATTTTTGGTTCTGTCATCCCCTACTTCACCTACAATTTCTCCTTCTAATGCGGACGCTACCCACCCTTTTGCTTGCTGGAACAGCATTAGCCGCCCAGTGGAGCTGCCAAGATCCCATTGACCTCACGTTGCCTGACGGCCAGACGCGACTGATCGTTAACGGTTCGGTGAGCGACAACCAGCCCGTCTACGCTGACCTTAGCTGGAGCGTGAATTATCTGAGCGAAGACCCAAACCCGGCCGTGGAAAATGCGACAGTGGTGCTCTTTGAAAACGGCCTACCCGTCGATACGCTCGCACATATGTTGGACGGACACTACGAAGGCGACTTCATAGGCAGTTACGCCCAGAGCTACCACGTGTCGGTAACCTTGCCTGAAACGGGCGACCTGCCCTTTGGCACCTGGCGAAGTAGCCCCGAAGCTATGGGCCGCTGCAATCCCTTTGACAGCATCTACTCGGCTTTTGTGCCCCGAGCACCCTTTGTTCGCGAAGGCTATTACGTATACGCGCATTGGACCGAACTTGCTGGTATTGGGGACCACTACCGCGCGCGACTTTGGCGCAACGACACTCTGGAAAATGCCCCCTTTAACATCCAAGTATTTGACGACGGCTTCCTCGATGGGCGTTCGAACAACGACATCGATCTCCCGGCCATCGAAGTGGCTGGTCCAGATGCGATCGGCGTCACCTACACGATCGAAATAGCGAGCATCCCCATGGGCCTTTACAGCTACCTTCAGCTCTTGAGAGAGCAAACCCTGCAAGTGGGTGGCCTCTTTGACCCTCCACCTGCCCCGATTATTGGCAATATTTTCCGAGAAGGAGACCCCGAAGACTTTGCTATTGGCTATTTCTATGCCTCAGCACGAAGACAATCCAGCATTACGATCACACCATAGTCCAACCAATTTCCGTGGAGTACTTTTGACCCATGGATTCTTCATTGATAAACCCAGGGCATTGGACCCGTGATTTTTTAGAGACTCAAGGCGTTGATGAAGCGCTGATTGGCGGAATAACTATTTCTGTGGATTTTATCGTTTTGGTGCTCGCTTCATTAATAGCTGACTTTGTCGCGCGCAGCATCCTTCTCAAGATTATTCAACGTTGGGTCATTCGAACAGCGGCCACTTGGGACGATCACTTTTTAAAAGAAAAAGTCTTTCAAGGATTGGTTCACCTTTTGCCAACCCTCTTAATTCGGGCCTTTGTCCCAATGGTTTTTGAACATGCTGAGGATTGGATTAACCCGATACAAGCCGGATTAAGTTATTTGTTGGTCTACCAAATTGCCATTGTTGTCAATCGGACGGCCAGAGCGACCAGCCATGTTTTGGAAGATGAAGAAAAGTTCAAGGACAAGCCAATCCGGACTTTGCTATCGGTCGTTCAATTCTTAACATGGTTTATTGCTATTCTCGCAGCTGTTTCATTGGCTTCTGGGACCCCATTGGGGACCTTGCTTGCTGGCATGGCAGGAGCTACAGCCATCATCATTTTAATCTTTCAAGATGCGATCAATGGCCTCTTAGCCAATTTCCAAATTGCCATGTACGATCTACTCCGTAAGGGCGATTGGATCACTTTTGAAAAATTTGGCGTCGACGGGGATGTCATCAGTGTGGACCTGACTACGGTAAAAATTAAAAACTTTGATAATACGATTTCGTCTGTCCCGGCTAAAGCATTCGTTACAGATAGCTTCATCAATTGGCGTGGAATGCAAGTGGCCAATGTCCGTCGGATCAAGCGAAATCTGGTCATCGATCTGGATTCAGTCCAATTTTGTAGTGAAGAGTTGCTTCAAACATTATCGGGGATTGAACGTGTTCGAGAATATATCACTGGCCGACAAATCGAAATCGCAGAGCACAATGTGGCCATCGGAGCCGATAAATCCCAACCTGTGAATGGCCGTCACATGACCAATTTGGGTGTATTTAGACGATATGCGACTGCCTATTTACAAGAGCATGCTCGAATTTCCGATAACCATTCTTTGATGGTGCGTCAACTCCAGCCATTGAGTACGGGTGTTCCTCTGGAAATCTATTGTTTTGCCAAAGAAATAAGCTGGGTCCCCTATGAGGGTATCGTAGCGGATATTTTTGATCACTTGATCGCGGCCGCCCCAGCCTTTGGTTTGCGCTTATACCAAGCACCTACTTCTCGGAGCGGCTATATGGGAACCAATCATGTACAAGCCTAAAGTATGATCATCCTTGGGGTAGACCCGGGCACTGTTGTTCTGGGTTATGGGGTGGTTCGTCTGGAAGGGAAGCAACTGCATTGCATTGCTCTGGATGCCTTAAAACTTGATCCAAAGAAAGAGCCCTTTGAGCGCCTTCGAGATATCCACGAGGCGATGGCTCGACTTTTTGAACAGTATCAGCCCGACTTTCTTGCCATGGAAGCGCCTTTTTTTGGTAAGAATGTCCAATCCATGTTAAAACTTGGCCGTGCCCAAGGGGTTATTATGTCAGCGGGTCTCGCCAAAGGCATTCCGGTAGATGAATACTCTCCCAGAAAGGTAAAGCAATCCATTACGGGTAACGGTGCGGCAAGCAAGGAACAGGTAAGCAGTATGCTTCAGTCTATTTTTGGATTAACCGATTTGCCTAAACTTTTAGATGCCACTGATGGCCTCGCGGTTGCAACCTGCCATGCCTATGCGCTTCAATCACCTATTCCTTTGGGAACATCCACTAAAAAGAAAACCTCATCAAAAAGCGCTGGGAAGCATACTTGGGCACATTTTATTGCCCAAAACCCCGAGCGGAAAAAGTGAAATGGATGTAAAGACTAAACGCCCATGGTATTTGGTGTACTAACGAGGACGCAACTATCGAATAAGCCCCCTAACCCTTGATGGTTTGGGCGCCTCGAACTATACGAGCTCGCCGACTTCTTCAGAGATACTTTGCGCTATTTCCTCCATACACTCCGTGGTTAACTGAAGCTTTGGGAGCGCAAAATTCAAGTCTCCTTCCGTTCTGAGGGGGACCAAGTGGATGTGCGCATGTGGCACCTCAAACCCCAAAACCGCCACACCAACACGGTTACAGGGGATAACTGATTCGATTCCTTTAGCCACCTTATACGCAAAGCTCCAAAGAGCATTGAAATCTTCCTCAGGAAGCTCAAAAAGTTTGTCTACTTCCATTTTAGGCACAACCAAGGTATGGCCCTTGGACAATGGGCGAATATCTAAGAACGCAATGGCATGCTTGCATTCTGCCACCTTGAAACAGGGTACGTCTCCCTGAATTATTTTGGTGAAAATCGTTGCCATAGCAATATGATTATCGGCTGATTTCTAGAATTTCCAACTTCATAGTGCCATTCGGGACCTGGATGTCCACGGTTTCTCCTGCAGTGCGCCCAAGCAGACCTTTGCCAATAGGGCTATTAACCGAAATCTTACCAGCTTTGAGGTCTGCCTCCTGCTCAGCCACCAACGTGTAGGTGAATTCCATTTTATTCGCAGGATTCCGTAGCTTCACTTTGGACAATATGAGGATCTTACTCGTATCGAGCTGTGATTCATCCACCACCCGTGCATTGGCCATGACCTCTTCCATTTTGGCAATTTTCAATTCCAGGAGGCCCTGTGCTTCTTTTGCAGCATCGTATTCCGCATTCTCACTCAAGTCCCCTTTATCACGAGCTTCAGCTATTTGGGCGGAAATACGTGCTCTTTCGACAGATTTAAGCTGTTCGAGTTCTTCTTTGAGCTTTTTAAAGCCCTCTGGGGTTAAATAGGAAACGGACATTTATTCTAAATTTTTAAACGCGAATGAGATCCCTGTTGGGGGATCTCATTCCACGAAAGGTAGTAAAATCTTTTTCTTAGAGAACCAAAGTAGCGCCCAATGTATGTACCCCGGCAAATGCCGTATTTGTGAGTCGGTACGCGTAGCTTAAGTTCAGCTTTGAAGTGCCCCCCGTTGGAGCATTCAAACTAAAACCCATTGCAGGACCTGCAAATGCTTCAGAAGCCAATCCGTCAAATCGATTATCAAAGGCCGCATAGGAAGCGCGAACTTGAAAAATATCATTGTGGTCAAATTCTAGACCTACAGTGAATTGATCCTTTTTGAAAGAATTGGAAATGAAATTGCCCGCAAGATTCAAGCGATTTTTTTCATCCAAATCAAACCGCTTCGCCGCTCCAATGGATAATTGTGTGGGCAATTCGAATTGTTCCGTTCGGCTATCAAACGTCGTAGTATGAGAGCCTGTTGGAACCGGTAGGACGATGGCCATACCATCTCCATTGTATCCAAACGATGCACCAATATTGCGCAAGGTGATGCCAAATCTAAAATCGCGCTCAACTCCCGTGACGTATTGAACACCCGCATCAAAGCACACACCCGTCGCAGATAGGTTACTAATGGTCGAATTATAGAGTTTGATGTTGATGCCGCCATAGATACTCTGGGTGAATTTCTTCGCATACCCAATGCCCATAATGGTCGCTGCAGGACTAAAATAGCCCGCTCCGCCATCCGGCAATTCCGTGGTGGTTATCTCAATCTGTCCATAATTCATATTGGTCACATGGATTCCCAATACCCCTTCATTTCCAGATGGAGTAGCAAAGGCTGCACTATTAAGCTGAATTCCACTTCCAACAAGCCACTGACTATTGGCAAATCCCGCTTGTAAACCATTAGTAAAAGCAAGGCCTGCAATGTTGCCATATAAGGACTCCAAGCCCATGACATTCGCTGTATTGCCCTCTGACCATCCAGCTGTGCGAGCCCAGGGATTTACGAGAAGCTCGGATGCTCCTGCAGAACCGGAACGCACGGGGTTTCCACCAAAAGCGATGGTACCAGCCAATAATAAGGCGATTGTAGCAATCGATTTTTTCATCATTTCTTAGGTCTTAGAATCCAGTTGGGTCAAAGGGTCGCAAGGTTCCGAAGAACTTAATTACTTTCTCACCAATGCCTGGTGCATCAATGTGGATTAAGTAAATACCGCTTGCAATAGGCACCCCGTAGTTATTCTTCAAATCCCAGTACATCCACGTGTCTGTGTTGGACTTACGCAAAGTCTTAACAAGCGCACCATCCGTTGTGTAGATACTCACCGTACAGTTTTCTGGCAAATTGGTAATCTTCACCAAATTATCCAGCTGTGTTTGCTCATACGCTGAGAGGCTGAAGTATGGGTTTGGAACGACACGAATATTATCCAACGCACTCAATGCCACATCGTTGTTGCCCGTTTCTGTGGCAACGTTATTTGTGTTGAAGTTGTACATGGGGAAGCTGTTATTTGTCCCATCTGTTTCATACTTCTCATAAGGGCGCGCCATACGAATACGGACACGTGCATCAGATGGCATATCTGTGTACAGGTCACGACCATCAAAACGTGGATCCATCAATGGGATACTCACCCACATCAAGCTCTTTGTCACCTTGTTGCGGTTTAAAATTTGGCCCATATTATTTAGCTCCGTGTAAAGCGGACTAGCTGTTTCATCTGGACCTGCATAGTCAAGAGGTAATTTGGAAAGTCCCTGCTGGTAGTAGGGTCCAAAAACATAGATGTAGTGTTGACCACCAAACTTGTAACCTCCTGTAACGGGATCCGCAGGAAATACGGACATGCGGCTCGTTGGGTTGAACAACATGTCATTGCCATTGTCTCCAACCATCCAGGAGTTCTCGCCAAAGGCCATATTCAATCGAGTACCTGTTTCTACGTCAATTGCATAGCCAGGGAACCAGGACCAACCCGTTGAGGTGTTGCTGCGAACGAGTTCACCGTTGTTATTCTTGTCCCAGCTTGCACCCGCACGAAGACGCCATTTACGAACTGAACCTTCAGTCAGGTCTTGGTCTTCGCCCATCTCTAATACAGGAACACGCGTCCATTTGGTATGATCTTTTGTGAATACGATATCCACCGAATGGAGGTCACGCGGATTCATACGCGCCGAGAACGCTGACTGGGAGGAGTCCGCTGGGCCCATGCCATAAATGTTGTTCCCCGCGTCATATCCTCGACCTAAGTAACTTACATAGGAGAAGGGCCCCCAGGTTCCATCCACAATATTGGTGAATAAGGATTTGGGGTCATTGGGGTAATCACGGTAATACGAACCTGGCTTGGACGATACATCATTCGCTCCTGCCAAAATCCAGTTTCGTGGGCCGTAATCGTCGTTGTCTCGAACACCTGATAGCCATGTCTGCGTCGGGTCCTCGTATTCAATACCTGATTCCAGTATGCCCGCATTGCGTTCATCATCCGGGTCATTTCCTGGATTTTCTTGATCTCGTATTTCAATGCTCAAACCCATTTCTGGAATAATTTGCTCATTGATAAAGGACAAGGACGTCATGGAAGTAGCAATGACATTGCCAACTCCATCTTCAATCTGCCAATTTGCTGTAGGTCCTACACCGTCGAAGCGTAAAACAAAGTTTCCAGCTGGAACATTTAATGGATCTACCACCTTCACGTTGACAGGTCCAAAACCAGACTTATACGTCGGGTGACTCAATACATAGTTGTTGACAATTGCGTCGTGCGAAGCTTCATCCAACTCAAGTGCAGCTCCTCCATTACCCATACCCTCGATTCGGGTGATAATGGGGCTGTAGCCATAGGCTGA
>Ga0181591_10006049_pt1 | contig 10507 bp, 7 predicted proteins | sample 071ome_33_FD_133757 | JGI IMG/M metagenome (GOLD analysis project Ga0181591, IMG submission 133757) | Coastal salt marsh microbial communities from the Groves Creek Marsh, Skidaway Island, Georgia - 071412AT metaG (megahit assembly) | ecosystem: Environmental > Aquatic > Marine > Intertidal zone...
CCAGCAGCGCTTTGAGATGGAGGACATCGCAAGACAAAAGAGCGAGCGGGAGTCCCATATTGAGCTACTCGAGACCCGAGTAAGTGAAACCGAAACAGCACTACTGGCAAGCCAAGCTTTTGCGGAGGATCGCGCTAGCGAATTAGCGCAAGCCCAGCGGGATTTTACGCTGGCGGAACAAGCCCGCCTTGACGTCGAAGCAACAAATATCGCGCTTGCACGTCTGGGCGACGAACAGCGAATAGCGATTGAGACACAGCAAGAAGCGCTAACCAACCAACAGCTGGAACTTGATAGTCGCCAACAGGTCATTGATACGGAGCGCCAAAACAACCTAAAACTAATAGCCGAAAACCAAGCGCTTTCGACAGAAGTTGCGAAAATCCCGGGGCTTGAAGGTCACCTCGCCGACTTTGATCGCATTCATCGCGATACACTCAATTCTGTCTCTTACCGGCTGGGTCGCGCCCTCACCTACCCCGTTCGCAAACCGATAGTCAGTCTAGTCCTGCCATCACTGCGAGATCGGCCGCGCGCCACCAAGTTCCTGTCCTTTTTTCGCCTCGCCCTCAGCCATCCTTGGCAATTGCTTCGGCTATTTTCCCCACGCCGGGTCGTTAATTTTTTTAAGCTGCTGTTCAAGCGCCCTGACCTTACCGATCAGGTGGTCAGCAATTATGAACACCTGTTGCAAAGCACCCCTGCGGAGTCAAAAGTCTCAGTAGAGCCCTTCACCGATGAAGCACTTGAACTGGTGGTTGAAGACCCGGGTTGCGCCTTTCCAGAAGTCGAATCCCCGGTGTTATCCATTCTGGTTCCCGTCTACAACCAGCTTCATTACACCTTGGCATGTCTCCGCTCGATAGCAGACCATCCCCCTTCGGTCGCCTTTGAGGTCGTTGTAGCCGACGATTGTTCGACAGATGCCACCGCGGCAGTTTTAGCGAAAGTCCCTGGCCTGATTCTGGTGCGTCATGATCATAATCTGGGCTTTTTACGATCCTGCAACAAAGCGCTCGATAGTTGCCGCGGGGAATTCGTATTTTTGCTCAACAATGACACCGTGCTCACCGAAGGGTCGCTCGATGCGCTCTTGCAAACCTTCGAGGCCTATCCAAAAGCGGGCATCGTGGGCGCAAGGCTACAGTACCCAAATGGCAAGCTGCAGGAGGCCGGCGGCATCGTTTGGCGCGATGCCTCTGCGTGGAATTTTGGTCGTCTTCAGGACCCCACCGAGCCCGCCTTCAACTACGTGAAGCCCTGCGATTACGTATCAGGCGCGGCATTGATGATCCGACGAGCGTTATTTCTGTCCCTCGGTAAGTTTGATGAGCGTTACGCCCCGGCATATTACGAAGACACAGACCTCTGCTTTGGTGTACGCGAAGCAGGCTACGAGGTCTTACTACAGCCCCGCGCTACGATCATTCATTTTGAGGGTATCAGTCACGGCACCGACGAGACCGCGGGCATGAAGCAGCACCAAGTGACCAACCGCGAGACCTTCGCGACCAAATGGCAGACTGTGCTTGAGCGAGAGCATGTGCCTAACGGTGAGCAAGTCTTTTTGGCACGGGATCGGAGTTTCAACAAAACCACCGTTCTTATCATCGATCACTACGTGCCACACTTTGACAAGGACGCGGGTTCTCGCTCCACCTTTCAATATATAAAGCTGCTTGTCGAGGCCGGGTGCAACGTAAAATTTTTAGGGGACAACTTTTATCGACATGAGCCTTACACCACCGTCCTTGAGCAGATGGGCGTCGAGGTGCTAGTAGGCGAAACCATGAATCGGAGCTGGAAGCAGTGGCTTAGAGAGACCGCTGCGACGATTGACGTTATTTACCTCCACCGGCCTCATATCGCCTCCAACTATATTGACGTGATTAACACACTTAAGCCCAAACCCCGCACCCTGTACTTTGGTCATGACCTTCACCATTTGCGCCTCGAACGAGAATTTGCGCTCACCGGTGACAAAAAAGTAAAAGCCGACGCAGCGCGGTGGCATCAGAAAGAGTATGCGCTGTTTGATAAGGTCGATGTCGTCTATTACCCCTCTTCAGTGGAAGTAGACGCCGTAAAAGCCGAACGGCCCGATCTCGCTGTGCGGGTCCTCCCCCTCAACGTGTTTCAAGAACCCTCTTCAGGCAACAGCTCTTTTGACACGCGCACGGGCATTGTTTTTGTGGGCGGTTTCAATCACCCACCGAACGCCGACGGGCTTCGCTGGTTTTGTCACGAGGTGCTGCCCTTGATCATGAGGGAGCTGCCAGATCTCGTGCTGCATATTGTGGGATCGAATATGCCTGACGATATTCTGGAGTTGGCCGACGAGCATGTCATCGTGCACGGCTTTATCAGCGATGACGAGCTCGTCACACTTTATAGCGGGGTCCGAGTCAGCGTCGTGCCTCTGCGCTTTGGGGCCGGGGTTAAAGGGAAGGTACTTGAGGCACTGCACGCCGGCGTGCCCGTGGTAACCACCTCAGTAGGCGCCGAAGGCATTCCCGAGTCCGAAACACTGCTCACGATAGCGGATGAAGCGGAAACCATGGCAAGTGCTCTGACCGCGCTCTATACCAATGTCGACCGACTCGAAGCTCTCGCTCACGCGGGACAACGCATGATAGCTAACGAGTTTTCGACCGGTGCGGTGTTGGCTCATATCCGCGAAGACTTTCTGATAAAGCCCTAATTTATGGATTGCCTTCTTCATATCGGCACGGAAAAAACCGCCACCACCCTGCTGCAAAGCTGGCTTTACAGTAACCGCAATGCTCTGTCCGCCGAGGGCGTTTTTTTGAGTTCGGTATTGAAAGAAGGCAACAACCGTAAACTGGTGTCTTTTTTTCAGACCCAGGTCGATGACTGGCTAAAACGTCAGAAAATAAATACCACCGAAGAAAAAGCGGCTTTCTTTGACGGGTTTGACGCCGACTTTCGGCGCGAAGTGGAAGAGGCAGCAACCACTCACCACACCATGATTATCACTTCAGAGCACTTCCACAGCCGCCTGCGACATCGCGAGCAGCTTGAGGCCTTGAAAAAGCTGCTTGATGAGCTTTTCGAGCGCGTCAGGGTAGTGTGTTATTTCCGCGACCAGGCCGACTACGCGGTCAGTACCTACAGCACCAAGTTGCGCAACGCCTACCCCCATTCGCTCGAGACATTCCTCGGCTCGATCAGCCCCGAGGGATACTATTTCAATCACGAGGACAGTGCCGCGTTGTGGGCCTCGGTCTTTGGTGAGGATGCCTGTCAATTCGCCGTGTTCGATCGTGCGGCCTTTATGGACCACGATATTCGGCGCGACTTCATAGCGCACCTCCCGACCCCCGTTAACAATAAATCCCTCAGCTACGCGGTTGAACGACGCAACGAATCGCTCTCGCGCTTTCAGGCTCGTTTGTTTCAGGTTATCAACCAACGTATTCCTTTTTGGAAGCCGGGACGTGTTGGTCTCAACCGTCTCAATCGCAAGCTTAAAACCACCGTTGAAAACATTGTTGGTATCGACAGCGGGAGTCTCGAGGCGGCCAAACAGGGACTTCGGGATGAATTTGCCGACAGCAACCGACGGTTTCTTGCGCGGTGGGCGCCTAACCGCACTGATCTACTTGACCACGGAGCCGGTAAGCCTTCCGAGGCTCGCACCGGGGCTGATTCAGTCGCTCAGGTCACCGCGCAAACAACGATGGACATGGCAGAGGTTGAAGCCCTGCTCGCCAATCTTCTAGACGGCCTGTTAGACAAGCACTTAAGCCATGGGCGCGCGCTCCTCGATGAAGACGCTCAGGAGCTTGTGGCTTTCTACGACCGCTACCGCAAGACTTGCCCCGAGGACATCGAGGGCGCGCAGTTTTTGCTTGCGCTCGCGCAGCGCGCGAGGCCGGGGGGGCAGGTCATAAAAGACCGCTTAGCAGCGCTGGAAAAACCCGAAGGGGACGCGGCCGAGACGCCAGAGGGCTAGCTACTCATCCTCGACCGTCGAGACCAGCACGCCTTCGGCGTCGAGAATGCGCTGCCATATCGCATAGTCCTGCGCTAAGGTCTGTTTCAGCGCCGTCGCTTTACTGGCTGACAACGTCATGGCCATCTCTGGCGCCTTGTTTTTCACCGGGAGCTCAATCGCCACCCCCAGCCGCTCTGAGAGGTAAGCCGCTACCTGATCGAGCCGATGCATCCCATAGATCCGCTCAACCCCGATTTGACCGCCTTTCAGGGTGTGAAATCGCGCCTGATCCCCCACGTTGGCAAAGGTCGGACGCTGCTCTTCCCTGAGGTACCCGTCGACGAAATCCTCAAAGGACATGTTTCCCGTGTAGTTACGGTGAAACGGGTGGTCGGGTTGCTTGATGTCGTCTCGCTGACGATAGCGATACCAGCTAAAGAGCCATTCAACCGGCTCGCGAAAAATGCTGAATGCTTCAATAGGCCGCTGGGATAACGCGCGGCGATGATAGCGATAAATCGTGTCGCGATAATCCCGGGCGGTAATATGCTTCAACCCACCGGGCCCGGAAAAGTTCACATTGCAATAGGGTGCAATAACTGACTCAATCGAAGACGACGCGCACTTGGGGGCGCACAAAAAGGCAAACCCGTGCTGGGTAGACAACTGCATACTTCAGTCGGACTCCGGTTGTTTGGTGCCCTTCAGGACATAACTCAGCCGACCCCAAAAACCTTTACTGGCCTCTTGCTGCTTGAGGCGCTGAGCCTGTAACCAAGCGGCCTTCTTTTCCTGCTTCTCGGCTTTGGCTGAGAACCGCAGGACCTCACGCTGATAGTGCATGATCCAACGATCGCGCTTGGCAATACCGGTCTGGATGGCATGCATGTCATCTTTATTGAGAGTGTGGTCCGCCTTGATATGCTCGGGCAGTGGGCGCATGGCATAGAAGGTCGAGTGTCGCGGGGCGATTTGCTCCTCGGGGCGGGTACGGCTAAACAAATAAATAGAGATCGATTTCCGGGACTGGGTGTCGGGGTTGGGCAGACGAATGGGATCGTACCCGTGCCACGAGCGCTCGCTGGTCTCCATGACGATGACGCGATTGAAGTTGGGGCCAAACTTTTGAAATTCATTTTTCGATGGGTGCTGGGGATCTGAGTGAACCTCGAAGTTCCCTCCCCAGCTTGGGTCCCAGTCTTTGTTGAGATAAAACAGCACGTTAAGACGCCGATGCAGCGCCTCGCCCTCGTAATCGACATAGTTGTAATCGAGGTGCGGCGCCAAGTCGGCACCGCTGCGGCTCTCGTGAGTGCCCCCTGCCCCGCCTGGAATCGCGATTAAATTATCAATGCCAGTAATACGCTGCATCATGTCGATAAAGCGGGAGGAGACCAGCCACTCGGCGAGCTGGCGATAGGAATCGCTGATGGCCTCGATGTCACGATTCACCGACTTTTTGCCGAGCTTACCCATCTCGGTCAGCGCGTTGCCCTTCTCAAAGGCCGGAAAATCCGCCAACAGGCTGTCGGCGTAGTGCGCCGCAAAGAAATCATCGATGACGACGTGGGGAAAGGGGTTGGCGTGGGTGTAGTGCTCGTGGAGCGAGTCCAATCGAGCCTCAACAGCAGGGTTTAACACAGGATTCTCCCAAAAATGCGCTAGCAGCTATCTGACGGCCAGAGTGTATACGGCCATAAGACAAAGGCCAAAAACGATCCGGTCATTTTTTACGCCCCGCACCTCGAGCAAAGTGCGGCCAAAACTGCAACAACCGCAGCCATTGGCCAACAGACAGGACACTTTTAGTCTGGCGACGGGCCTCGATAGCCGCGGGCAGCTCGCGGATACCCGCGCCTTTGGCGCGCAAGAATACGACCGCCTGGCCCCGCATGACTAGACGCGGCAATAACAGCAGTGTGGCCAGTCCTTGAGCCAGAAGCGCCAGTGGTAGCAGCCACAGAGGGAAGTTCTTGACCAGCAGCCTGAGTACATTGCGATGGCCATAAAATACGCTGAAGTCGCTTCGATAGCCGGTCGTCGCTGATCCCTCGTGATGCACGATGGCATCTGGCTCAAACCAACAGCCCCAACCCGCCCGCTGAAGGCGCAGCCCCAGATCGGTATCTTCCACATACATAAAGTAGGCGGGGTCAAAGCCACCAACTTCAGCCAGGGCTTTCGCACGATAAAGGCAGGCCCCAGCGCAGGCACCAAAGACCGGGCCTGCCCGAGGCAACACCGAAGCTAAAGCAGTGCCATGCCAACGGCGCCAAGCGTAACCGCTAATGGATAGTACATCTCCGGCACCGTCAATGACCGCGGGATTCTCTGCCGAGAGCATCAGAGGGGCGGCACCCCCCAAAGCAGGTTGTGCCTCCAACACCTGCTGAAGCTTGGCAAAACACAAAGGCTCGGGATACGCATCAGGGTTGAGGCACCCAATGTACGCTATCGGCTGAGGATCTTGCGCCAAGGCATCAAGCGCCACATTAATCGCGGCGCCGTAGCCAAGATTAGCGCTTTGGCGCAACACCAAGGCGTCATCGACCGTATCAAGGAGCGCCAGGGTTTCGGCCTCGGTGGAAGCATTGTCCACCACCACCAGCCTATCGGGCGCAGGTGAGAGTGCCCGCACGCCGGCAAGACAGCGAGTCAGCTGACGGGCACTATTGTGGCTGACAATAATGAGCGCGAGGGGCACGGCGACCTCCATGAGGCTTCGCACAGTATGGTACCCCAGCAGAGCAGCAAGATGGCGATAGTGTATTCGACACCTCAAGCTTGATAAACTCGATGATTCCTGGGTGGACGTCCCTAACCGAGGACGCGACATCAGCCCTTATTCAACGAGTGAGCCCTAACGATGAGTAACAACGCCGAGTTTCCGCAGCCTTACGGGGCACCCTACGACGACGAGATCTCCATCTCTGAACTACTCATGAAATTGTGGGCCAAACGCGGGATCATCCTCGCGCTCCCCTTGGTGTTGGCAGGGCTCACCGTGGTAGGCCTGTTAGCGGGCAAAACGCTGGAGCAGTCGACCGTCAGCTATTTTATAGAACTTAAAGGCATTTACCTGAGCGATATGCCGGGCGATAGCGATAGCGATAGCGATAGCGATAGCGATAGCGATAGCGATAGCGATAGCGATAGCGATAGCGACGTTACGACCCGCTACCCCAACGGAACCCTATTTTCGCCACAAGATTTACTCAACCCCTCGGTCCTACAGGCCCTGGCCGGGGAATTTGATCTCGATCCACTCGCATTGGCAGACCATATTGATGTCGATTTCGGCACCCCGGTCAGCAACGGCGTATTAGCGGAATACCGCGCCGCACTGTCCCAAAACAGCAAAGCCTCGACAGAAGACATCGCCACCATCAACGCCCGCTATCAAGCCAAACTCGACGCTGCGGCGAAACGGGGACTCAAAATTACGGTCGATTTTGGCAAGCTTGAGATTGAAAAAGCCGCAGCGCTTCAGCTGGCTGAGCGACTTCCCAAGCTGTGGACCCAGGTATACACCACCCAGTTCACGACCATTCTCAGTCCGGAAATTATCGGATTTGCATGGACAACTCCGATTGAGCTGAATTCAGTGACGCGACTCCAGGAGGCCGACGTTCAGCTGACCCTGTTACAAAAGGGGACCGAGCTCATTCGCGCGGACGGGCGGTTGCGTGGACTAACCACTGAAAGAGGCGGCACTGCAGCTAATTTGCAGGGTTATCTTGATGACTTTCGCAGCATCTATTTTGAACCGATTTATTTAGAGGCGTTCGAGCAGGACAACCCGCTCTCACGGGTCTATCAGCAAGACCTGACCCTCCAAATTACCAAACTCAATAACCAAATTAACGAGCTCAACCTGCGTCTGGTTAATATTCGCGACTTTCAGACCTCGAGTCGCAGTAACAACAGCTCCTCGGTGGGGGGTGATCGCGCTTCGCTGGATGGCTCGGCGTTATCCGAGGTGGTGTCGCTGGCGGAGCGTGCCGCGTTGTCCACCTATCTTCAGGAAACCCTCGATAAGCGCTACACCCTTATAGAAGAGCTAACGGAGCTTGAAGCCAAGTTACAACGAATTACCCAAGAGCCGGGACAAAAAACTCAGAGCTTACTATCTGACGAATTTCGGGAAATGGGACAACAGCGCTACGACTCAATCGTGCGGGGCTATAACGAGCTGTTGCAGAAAGCCCAAGCGCTGAGCAAAGCCCGAACCCCCGAGTTTTATGCAGTGATGACCCAACCTGATACGGACGGGCACCTGTTTGAGAAGCGTGATTTGCTGTTTATTGCCTTAGCGTTAGCGCTGGGGGGCATGCTGGCAATCGTAGCGGCATTGCTGTGGCCGGCGAGGGAAAATCAGTAGCCCTCAATGTCCGTTTCAACCGAGCGCACAGGTTTTTGATAACAAGCATTATCGGCCTTTATTGGGCTGATCAAGCGGCTACCCAGTTTTCAACGCGAAGTCCTTCAACCCGCGCAAACTCCTTAACGTTGTTAGTAACAACTATCAGACCCAGCGACCTGGCATGGCCGGCGATCATCTGGTCGTAGGGTCCGATAGGGGCGCCGGCAGCGGCCAGTTCTGCTCGAATCTGGCCGATGTGTCGCGGCACCGGCGTCGTAACTGAGCGTATCCAATCTTGCGGCGAAACCCTCAAGGACACGTAAATTCTGTTCTGGATCGGCTGAGCGCTCGGGCCCGTAGACCAGCTCCATATAGGTCACGCTTGAGATGCAGATTTGCCCATAGTGCCGTCGGAACGCTTCCCTGACTTCTTTACGTCTGAGCCTCAGCCTATAACTAACGATATTGCTCCACCCGGTACTGCAGCATTAAAGGCCCTCGTGCCCCTCGTCATCGGACTGATTGCGCTGAATCATAAAGTCGTCGGTTGCACCCTCACCGTCGAACCAGCTGTCCCAACCTTCGCCCTCCGGCAAAATCAAGCGCGCTCGACCTAGCGGAATAATGTCCACCCGTTTTACAGACTCAGGCAAAGCCACCGACTTGGGGAAGCGAACGAGCTGCGAGGTATTCCTTTTAAACACTGAGACACTTTCCATCACGCCACTCCGTGGTATCGGTTCTATGTAGTTCCGTAGTGCGGCCAAGTTTGTATATGCCAAGGGCATATCGTTGTAAGCTCATATCTCCCCCATCGTTTCCCTTATCATCGCGGGAAATTAGTAATGGTGCCACCATCGACCGCAATAATGATCCTTCTGGGGCGCCCAACGAGCTTGACCATCACCTCATGACCGACACCAAAAAGATTGCGATACACGATTTCCTTTGCACCGCATAGCTTTTGCTAGCAGCTACCTCCAATAGACCGGGCGCAGACGGTGAAGGCAGGTTACGCCAATTTTTTAACCTTCTTGACACTATCGGCAAGGAATTCAGCGATAACGGTGTTCAGTTTTTTATTTTTTTGGGTAGCAATGATAAATAAATCTTCATGGACCTCTCTGGAAATTCTCACATTTAAAGATCCAGTGAACGGCTTGTTAGGCTGCTCGCCGGCCGCCTCACAATCAGCAATATAGGTATCTACGGCGCATTTAAAAGCGGGCTCAATTTCTTTTGCCGTCTCTGCTTCATAGTTGACGAGGTCACGGATGCCGATGACTTTACCGAACAACACGCCATCTTCATGGCTGTATTCAACCGTGCCTCGATACCCGCGATATGGCTTCGTTTGGCTCATATCAATTTCTCCTTTTTCAAGCTCTCCAGCACCTGTGATCTGGCATACCTCTTCACGTCACTCCCGGGGTGTGGCTTGTGCAGCCTGATGCGATGCGTTGAGCCGTCACCCCTAAGCCTTTGGAAGCAAACCCGGGACCCCGCTCCCGATTCGTCTTTCTCATACCCAAGGTGAGTAAGCGCCCTCGTGAGCTGCTGAAAGGTGATGACCGCACCTGAGATGAGTAGAGCAACGTGTTTCTCTTTTTTGACCATACTCAAATCATATCTTGTAACTAAATTTAGTGACAGTAGAAAGGTCACTTTTTGCTGATAAGGGCTCTTATCGCACTTTTTAGGGAGGGGCAAACAGGGTTAACGCCCTGTTTTTTATGGAAAAATCGGGAGCCTAACGCTCGATTTCAAGCTCTTTATATTGGGTTTGTTTTGTGACTTTTTGATTTCTCTCTCAGGGCTTCATCACTCGACCCTTGCCGCTTTGGCAATGCGCGCCGCAGATCGCTGCAAGTGGCGCTCGAGCCCACGGAGGGTTTTGACGGTGGTGTCGGTTAAGACGTCACCCACCTGACAACCAGCGTCCAATGCCGCCAATAGCTGCTGAGCCAACGGGGATATTTCCGAGCCTGCCTTGTTCGAAAGTTCCCAGACTCGCATTAAGTCGTCCACGGTTAGCCGGCGTACCCGTCCACCATCAACCACATTGGGAGCGCCACGCTCGTTCATGTCTCGCTCATAAATTTCCGCGTACGCGTCGCACACGCGCTGGTGCAGAAGAATACTGGTCACCAACTCCTCGGCGGCCAACGCGTCAAGGCCACACACCC
>Ga0181591_10006054_pt1 | contig 10506 bp, 10 predicted proteins | sample 071ome_33_FD_133757 | JGI IMG/M metagenome (GOLD analysis project Ga0181591, IMG submission 133757) | Coastal salt marsh microbial communities from the Groves Creek Marsh, Skidaway Island, Georgia - 071412AT metaG (megahit assembly) | ecosystem: Environmental > Aquatic > Marine > Intertidal...
CTAATCAAAAAAATAAAGAGACAGCACCAAGGCTGCTTCAGTATCTGATCAAACACAGGCATTGGTCGCCATTTGAAATGGCGCATATGGTGCTGGAGATCAATACCACCAGGGCTATTGCTGCCCAGATCCTTAGGCATCGTTCATTTAGCTTCCAAGAATTCAGCCAGCGTTACAGCATTGTGTCTGAGCTTGAGCCAATCCGCATGCCCCACCTCCGGCGCCAGGACCCTAAAAACAAACAGGCTAGCCATGATGATCTACCTGAAGAACAGGTAACTTATCTGGAGGATCGCATTGATTGGCTGTATCGCCAATCAGAGATGATCTATAAAGATTGCATCGCTTTTGGTGTAGCTAAAGAATGTGCTCGTAGTGTACTGCCCCTAGGTACCCCGACCCGCTTGTACATGGCTGGCTCTATCCGTAGCTGGATCCATTACATTCAAATTCGTGCCGGTATCGAGACTCAGTTAGAACATCGTCTGATTGCAGAATCCGCTAAAGAAATCTTCACGCAACAGCTACCTAGCATAGCGGAAGCTTGTTTTTAACCTCGTCCTAACCTCTCTGGAAACCTAGAGGGGTTTTTTACTACTTACTACCATGTCATTTGAAATTCCAAAAGAAGTAGAAGACCAAAAGAAAAAATTAGTCAAAGAGTTTAAAGATGACGTTGTAGATGTAGTGTGTAATAACTGTGGAGCAAAAACTGTAATGAATAAAATGTATGCCAAGGTCATTGGCTATACCATAGAAAAATGTGGCAAATGCCGTAATTAATCTGGTACACTAGACCACTGAAATAGGGAACATTGGCAAGATCTGAGAAGCGTATCTACGATTTCAAACAAGGTTATCGTATGAAAGATAAATGGTCACGGCATGAAAGCAGTGACCAGTATGCCGCTTTTCAGCAATATTTGCGCATGCCCAAACCAAGGAATGCCACCAAATTAGCTGAACTGCTGGATATGGTGCCTTCGACGGTGTTTCGGTGGTCTAAACTTTACAATTGGGAAGAACGCGCGGCTGCTTGGGACAAAACGCAGATTCAACTAGCCCATAAAGACTCCACAAGTATTCAACGAAAACGGCATCGAGAGGCCATTCAAGAATATCGAGACGCAGCAGAACGTCAAGCAAAAGACATGATGTCGGTGTCTCAAGATCTTACAGCTATTTTAGCACAGCGCATTAAACGTGCTGAAGATATGGGAGAAGAAATTCCCATGAACTTAGTAGCCGGCTTGCTGCGAGCTACTGATAATATCTCTGAACAAGGTCGTCAAGCATGGGCAAGCGCTATTGGAGTTGATCAGCTGATGGAAGTGGTTGAAATCGAACTGCAAAATGCTGAAAGACAAAAAGAACAAGATGCGCTAGATCCACATATAGATGAAGATGGTGTCTTTGAATTTGAGCTTGACGAATAATGGCATATAAAAAGTCTAGTGAAGTCCTGGTTAGGGCTGGTGGAGAACTTGAATTAGCCCGGCAACTAAAAAAAGTTAAAGCCAGTGGGGAAGGTAAAACCCTACGGCTGCATGAGGTAATCAGAAAAGCCTATCCTAATTATAAATTTTTCAGATTACATGCTACCTTAATCAAAGAACTACAGAAAGTTATTGATGGTAAAAATAATCGCCTAATTATTCAGCTTCCACCTCGGCACGGCAAAAGTTTATTAAGTTCTAAATTATTCCCTGCAGCGTACCTATTAGCTCACCCAGAGCGTAACATAGGTATCACCTCATATTCTGCGGAACTGGCTCAAAGTTTTAACCGAGAAGCCCGAGAGATGTTTCGATCAGCTGGGGGTCAGCTGGATCCTTATGCTCAGGCTGTTACGCTATGGAAAACAGAGCAAGGTGGTAGCTGCTGGGCAACAGGTACAGGTGGTACAGTTACTGGCCGTTCAGGTCATTTACTTATTCTGGATGACACTACCAAAGACCGTACAGAAGCTGAAAGCCCTCTAATCAATCAGCGACTATGGGATTGGTACACCTCTGCGCTGTACACCCGTCTAGAGCCTGAAATTGGAGCAATTGTGATGCTGCAAACTAGGTGGGCAGAGAATGATCTGATCGGGCGCTCTCTGGAGCAGGAGATGAATGTTTCTGAAGAAGCCCGCGAGAACTGGACAATCATCGATCTGCCTGCCATCTATGAAGATCCTGGGGACCGACCACCACTACCACAGCACTGCTATGTGGTACCTGACTGGCGCGAAGAGATAGGCCAAGCCCTATGCCCTCAGCGGTATGACGAAAAGGCCCTGGTGCGCATCAGAGAAGCCGTAGGTAGCCGGGACTTTGCATCGCTGTACCAGCAGCGCCCAGCACCTGAAGGTGGTAACTTATTTGATCCCTCCTGGTGGCAATATTACGGAGTGGATGATGATCTACCTGATTTTGAACGCTTAATTGTAAGCGTTGACTGTACTTTCACTGAATCCAAACATAGCGACTATGTTGTGGGGGCAGTTGTGGGCCAGGCCGGCAACAGCTTCTATGTATTGGAAATTGTCCGAGAAAAACTAGATATCGTAGGGACTATGACTATGATTTCTCGTTTATACAAACGATATAAACCTAGTGGGTGCTTAATCGAATTAGCTGCTAGTGGTTTTGCCGTATTTCAGATGATGCGTAAAAAGATACCTGGCATCATAGGTTACAATCCTCATGGTAAAAGCAAAGTCGCAAGGGCTTCTGGTATTATCCCTACAGTGGAGGCAGGGAATGTATATCTACCACAATCAGCTCTTTGGTTAGAATCATTTATTAATGAATTCAGTTTATTCCCTGCCAGTAAAAATGATGACATGGTAGACGCTCTATCAATGGCTATTAATTACTGTAGCCAGAAACGAGTACCTCAATTAACTACAGTTGAATGGGGCCGTCAAGCTCGGCCTATATTAAGCAAAAAAGCTCAGTATTTGGTAGAATGATTACTATGGGACACCTCTTACTTCTTAATGGCAAGATCAGCAGCCAAATTTAAACTTAATGCTGAGCAACAACAACTTGTAGTTAATAATTTAAATCTAGCACGGCGGGAAGCTTGGCGTTACCAAAGACGTACAGAAATAGATTACAGAACCCTAGAATCTGTGGCCTTTGAAGGCTTGTGTCAAGCAGCGTACAAATATGATCCAGAACTAATTAATGAACATACGGGACAATCTATGAAATTCAGCTCTATTGCAGTACCTTACACCAGAGGTGCTATATTACATTACATCAGAGATAGAACGTATCTACTGCGCCTTAGCCATAAAATGCGTGAGAATTGGCTAAAGGGTCGTAAGTTGATTTACAAAGGATACTCTGACTATGCTATTGCAGAAGCCTTAGGTCTAGACCTCAGTGAATGGTTAGAAACTAGAGTAACTTGCAGCGGTCCCCCTTTAGAACTAAAAGAGCAAGGGGCTCCAACTATTGATATTGAAATTCCCGATATTGATATGACTCAACAATATATTAAACAAGCGGAGGGTGTTTTAAAAGAGTTAACAGAGACACAACAAGAAAAACTGCAGAGCTTTTTACTATCTGAGACTAATAAATACCCAGTAGATGCCGTAAAAACTTTGGATAAAATATTAAAAATCACCGATTGCCCTGAGCCAGACTTTAGCACATGGGAACTAGAAGATTGATAGAATGAGAGGGTTACTGACCTTTCAATGAATTTCACCGCGATAAGCCATCTCAAAAGTCAGTGCCAAGAGCTGTATGAGCTTACCAATAGCTATACAGCCGTAGCCGAGGCGCTGCGTGAGGAGCACCCATACCTCCCTAAAACAGAATGGCTGCGTAAATTAGTAAAGATAGAAATTGAGCACATTAATAATGACACCGGGTACATTGACGAAGAAGAATTAGTTAGCAGCAATGTTACCTTAGCTCGTAAACATCAACAACAAGCTGACACAAATCGAATTGAGCGCAAAGCATGGCGTAATCATGCTAGGGCGTGTACGGCAATTGAAACCCTCCAGCTTGAAATATTAGCGACGCTTGAGGAGTACAAAACAGAGTTAACTCTTGACTATTCTAGCTGGGAACAGTGGGATACAGAAGCCCCAGTTGCTGTCCTGCATCTTAGCGATCTGCATTTCAATGAGTTAATTGATCTACCATACAATAAGTATGACTTTAAAGTAGCCGCTAAGCGTCTGCAATTGCTTGCCCAAAAAACTAAATTGTACGCCAGGGCACACAATTGTGAGCGCATTGTAGTGGTTTTTGGAGGTGATCTAATCAATAGCGATCGACGCATTGATGAAGTCCTTAGTATGGCTACCAACCGCGCTAGGGCAGTAGTTTTAGCCGTTCACCTCCTGCGGCAACTTATCCAAGACCTCCAGGCCGATTTTGATGTAGATACCTTTGGTATTACTGGTAATGAAGGCCGTGCTAAACAGGAGTTGTCCTGGGGGGACCCTGCAGTAACGGATAGTTACGATGCTAGTATCTATTGGATGCTGTCCTCCTTGGTGCATAATCCTGAAGAAGGGATTCGCTGCCATGCCCTACAGGGCAATGAGGCTTTATTCCAGATACACTCCGAGGTATTCCTGGTGCTCCACGGGCATCAAATTGCTGCCCACGACCAGAAGACCATCCAGGCTGTAATCGGTAAGCACAGCGCCATAGCTGGCCAGCAGGTAACACATATTCTCTGCGGCCACATTCACAGCACGCTCATTGGTGATTTTGTTAGCCGCAATGCTTCCCTTGCAGGCTCTAACGCCTATAGCAGCGAAGGTTTAAACTTTGCTTCTAAAGCGTCTCAGAATTTACATATTGTAACCACACAGGGCCTGGACGGTATCAAGCTGGACCTGCAGGACACCACCAACGTGCCTGGCTATGCTATTATTGACGAGTTGCAGGCCCACGATGCCCGCAGCACTACCAAACCCCAGACCCCTGCCACTGTTGTCAAACTGGTATGAGCTACCCTGCTAGCGTCTGCGTTTACACCATCCCAAATTGTGTATTCTGTTCTAGGGTTAAACAATTATTTAACCGCCTTAGGATTACGTACACTGAGGTTTTCTGTGTAGACGCTCAAGATCTGCCAGGAGACTTGCACACTTTCCCTCAAGTTTACTTTGGACCCAAGTATATTGGGGGGTGTAAGGAAGTGTACAATCTTTACAGAGAAGGTAAACTCGGCTAATTACAAACATGACCACCTCTATAATAGCTACCTATTTCGTCTGCTTTTGTCTTGGGTGGATCATTGTAGATGTTGAATCTTTCTTTAGAGCCATTGGTTACCTGGATGACATTATTACATTTTGTCTCAGGTATTTAAAACTATTACCGGCTCTAGTTAGAATGTATCTAGTCAAAGCCTACACAGCTTACCGACTCAAGCGCAATCCCTTTAAACCATTCGACTGATGTTCTCTTCCAAAACTAACAAAAAGAATCTGCACCGAGACGGCCATATCTTTGGTCGCCGTCGTAAGCAACAGTCTCAAGGTAACAGCAACCGTAAAAAAGGCTCTTTCAAGAGCAGCAAGCCTTATCGTGGTCAGGGTCGTTGAAATGCTCATGGGAACTACTATTCTGATTCTGCTGATTCTTACTTTCATAGTACTCCCCCAAGACAATTAATCGGCACACTATTTTTACCCGAAAAATTTCTATGAGTTCTGAATTCAAGGCTACTGCCCCTTCCGCAAATCCGGTTTTTTACCGTACTTATAGCCGGCGGAAGTCGAATGGTCAGCGCGAATCGTTCAAAGAAGCTATGCTTCGGACGGTCAACGATATCACAAAGGTAGGTAAGCTGAATAAAAAGGACAGCAAGCTCATCAAAGAGCAAGCACTGGCCCAGCATACATTCCCTAGTGGTCGTTCTTTTTGGGTGGCAGGAAGTGCCTGGAGCCAAGAACAAAAGAACTTCTCCGGCTACTATAACTGCACCTCCACTGATATCTCTGATATTCAAGCCTTTGGTCTGCTGATGGACCTGGCTATGGTGGGCTCTGGTACTGGTGCCGTTCTGGAGGACTATAGCCTGGCTAAACTGCCTGTACTTCATAATAAGATCGAGTTCATTGAGATCATACCTGTCGGTGAAAAAGAAGGCAATCCTTACACTAATGTCATTGACAAAGGAGATTATGCCATCCTGAAAGTTGGTGATAGTCGAAAAGGCTGGGTAGACGCATACCAAGGTATTATTAATGCAGCCTTCAGTGAACAAGAGTTTCCTGAAAATACTGTACGTCTGGTGCTGGATCTCTCTAACGTCCGCCCTAGTGGTTCTAAACTCAAAGGCTTTGGTGGTACTGCAAATCCCATCAAACTCCAGGAGATGTTTGTTAAGGTTGCAAACATCCTGACTAAAGCAAATGGGCGCAAACTTACTAGTGTCGAGGCGTGCCTGCTGATCGATGAAGCAGCCGCTTGTGTTGTGGCAGGTAATATTCGCCGCAGCGCAGGGATGCGTCAATTCTCTCAGACTGATGTAGATGCAATCCACGCTAAAGAGGGGCTATATAGTCAAGATGAAAACGGTAATTGGCGTGTAGACCCCGAGAAAGAAGCCCTTCGTATGGCAAACCATACGATTTGCTACCACAAAAAACCTCCTCTTGAAGAGGTTATTGAATCTGTGCGTAAACAGTTCTACAGTGGTGAAGGGGCTGTTCAATATGTGCCTGAAGCTGTAGCTCGTGCCAACGTGGATCTGTTGGATAACCAACCCACCCGCGATCGTTTCCTTAGTATTTATGAGGATGGCGGCCGACAGAAGGCGCTGCTGTATCTCAAAGATGTGGCCAAGTCTAAGGGTATTACTTTAGACAACCGCGAACTTGAACATCGTATGACCCGTTATGGTCTTAATCCTTGCGGGGAAATCATTGGTCGAGACTTTCACTGCAACCTGGCAGAAGTCCATCTGAACACTATTGATCCCAAAGACACTGAAGCCCAAATTAAAGCCTTCCGAGCTGCGGGTATTCAAGTGGCTGCTCTGTTGCAGCACGAGTTTATCTACGAACGTTACCAGTATTCTCGTAGCATTGACCCTATTGTGGGCGTCAGCTTCACGGGCCTCTTTGACTTCTTTGTTCATGCCTTTGGAGCCGAGTGGCTACAGTGGATGATGGAAGATCGGCCAAAATCCGATCAAGGGGTGTATTTTGAGGCACAAGAAGCTCGTTTTCTGAATATCTGGCGAGTAGCTGCTCATGAAGCAGTAGAGGCCTATTGCACCGAGCACGGTATCCGACTGCCCAACCGCATCACTACGGTGCAACCAGCGGGCACCAAGAGCCTTCTGACGGGGGCCTCCAGTGGCTGGCATCCCCCGAAAGCCCAGCGCTTTATCCGACGCATCACCTTTGGTCGTCAAGATCCTCTGGTTTCTGCCCTGCGGGATTGGGGTTACAATATTATCCCTGCTCAGAGCGCCCGTGATGAAAAGGGTAATCTGCTCGATGATATCGATGATCCCCGCGTGCATGAAGTGCTGGCAGAGATTCCTACTGAGGTGTCTTGGGCTAATCTTCCTGGGTGTGATACCTTTGATCTAAGTCAACTCTCCGCAGCTGCCCAGTTTGGCTTGTATCATCAAGTCCAGACGTTCTACACAGATCACAACACCTCGGCAACCATTGAATTTCGAGAGAATGAAATTGAAACCCTGGGTACATTGATCCATGAACACATGGGCAAAGGCTACATCTCTGCGGCACTTCTTGCTCGTTTTGATGCTAATGCTACGTTCCCGCGTCTTCCTTTTGAGCCCATTTCTAAAGAGAAGTACGAAGAACTGCAAGCTGCCGTAGAAGCCTGGCGTCTGCCTGAAGATGAGCAACTTGGCTTCCTGGGCGTGCTGGCTAAGTACGACCGGGCTGACTACGAACTGACTACTGAAGCAGCCTGTACCTCTGCTGCCTGCTTGGCTAAGGCCGAACAGGATGAACAAGAAGGCAAGGCCTGATACAATAGGGGGATCCCTCCCCCTTCTTTTATACACTTTTTACTATGAGCACTCTTGTTGACCATCAAATCCGGCACCTGGCTCGTATGTCGGGCTTGATTGAGCCCTATGAATCAGAGCAACAGAATCCTGCTTCCTATGATGTGACTTTGGGATCTTGCCTTCTTGTTGAAAAACCTAGGTATTATTCCTCCGATTTTCGATTTGAAGGAGCTGTAGGTCTTAGGGGAGATCGTTGGATTGAATTTGACATCAGCAAAACAACCTATGAATTGCTGCCTGGTCAGTTTGTTCTGGCTTGTACGGAAGAATTGATTCGCGTCCCTACTTATTTAGAGGCTATTCTTTATCTTAAAAGTAGCCGGGCAAGAGAAGGTTGGGAGCACGCACTTGCAGGGTACATTGATCCTGGATTTAGCGGTCGAGTGACGCTGGAGCTGCGTAACAACAACCAATTCAATTCCTTGCAAATGAAAGCCGGTATGAAGATGGCTCAATTACGTTTTTGTCATCTTGATGATGTGCCTCTTCGTCCTTACTCGGTCACAGGACGGTACAACAACGACGATACTACAACCCCATCAAAAGGGTAATTAGATAGTATACCTTAAATGGGCCGAAAGGCCCTTTTCTTGTGGTATCCTAAATAGACTCTAGATGCTAGAGTTTCAAGTTATTTTTTGTCATAAAATGCTCCCTATCAGCCATCCTATAAACGATCCTTCTTTAGTCTCGTACCATAGGCCTGAGTTGGTGCGGATTCTCCCTGATCTGGAGATTGCCTATGACTGTTGGGCCGGCTTGAATGGCTTAGGGGCTGAAGATATAACTCTTAAAGAAAAATATCTACACAAAGAACCTGGCGAACCATCAATGGCGTACAAAGAACGCTTGCATAGAGCTACATATGTTCCTATTTTTAGGGACGCGATTCGTGGTTATGCCGGTCTGTTAGGGCGCTTTGAACTTATAGATGTCCCGCCCAGCATGGAATCAAGTCAAGATAACGTAGACCTCCACGGCTCCAGCATCCAATCCTTCTTAGGTCGGTGCGATGAAAAGGTTCTTCGGGATGGCGGCGTATATATCATGGTGGATATGCTACCGTCCGATGGTAGTGAGAGTTTTCTTGACCAACAACGAGATGGCCGTACTCCTTATGTGTTACAAATTGATCGTGCGGATGTCATCAATTGGCAAGTAGAGTACATCAAAGGTCGTCAACGAGTAACTCAAGCCACTGTACGTCAATATAAGCCAGTTCGTATTCCTAACAGCTTTGGCTCTAAAATTGAGCCGGTGTACCATGTTCTTGAACCTGGCCTAGTAACCACCTACACCGTTGAGAAAACTGAAAAAGGGTGGCGTAATAAAAAAGTAGAGCAAGTGCGTACCAGCGTTCAATATGTACCCCTGGTGTGGTATGGCGCAAACAACACCAACTTTGCTGTCTCAGATCTCCCGATGCAGGGTCTGGCATCGATGACCTTACAGCACTTCCAGATGCGCTCAGACCTCACTGAGCTGCTCCACAAGTGTGCGATGCCAGTGCCGGTGCGGAAGGGGGCTGTAGCCGGCTCTGATGGTCAGATGCCACCCCTGGTGCTTGGTCCGAACACTGCTGTTGATCTAGATACGGATGGCGACTTTAAGTTCGCTGAACCTACGGGCCAGTCTCTCCTGCAGCATCAGAAAGAAATCGAGCACATTGAAGCCCTGATGGACCGCTCCAGCTTGAACTTCCTGTATGGTTCTAGTATCAAAACTGCCACAGAGGCTTCCCTGCGGGCTTCTCAAGTAGCCGCACAGGTGTCTGGTATGATCCGCACTAAAGTCAGTGCTTTTAATACTATTATGCGTCTCTGGGCTTTATTTGCAGGCGAGCAGTCTAGTATTAACCCTGAAAGTGGCTTAGCTATGAACGACAGCTTAATCAATAAGCCTATTGATCCTTCTGGTATGGCTCAACTGGTTAATCTTTATCGAGAAGGTCTGCTTAGTCGCCAGACTATTCTTGAGGAACTGCGTCGAGGGGGTGTTCTGGATCCTGATGTGCGGATCGAAGCAGAACTGGAACGCATCAAGGAAGACGAAGCCGAAAAGCAACCTATTGAACCCCCTGCGGCACCCAAGGATCCTATTGCTGCTGAGCAATTAGCCGCTCAGAATCAACAGAAAGATACCCAAGGAACTACGGCTGATATTAATCGGTAACATTAAGTATTTACTCTAGTAAATGGACTGCAATGAAGTATGCAGCATGCTTGCTGCTGGTAAATTGAATGTACCAACGGCCGCTGTAAAATGTCGAGTTTCATGGGATGAAATGAAAAAGTTATTCCGATCTTATGCTGAGACTCACCCGGCTGATCCTGAAGCATACCTTACGGATGTGGAGCCCTGCTGGCCATACGTGACTTGACTAGGCTGGTTACCTGCTATACTGAAGAAGCCCACGCACGCTCCCATGCACGCCAAGACCCGTATGACCACTGGTTTTTTAGCCAGAGTCACATTTGATCA
>Ga0181591_10006073_pt1 | contig 10491 bp, 8 predicted proteins | sample 071ome_33_FD_133757 | JGI IMG/M metagenome (GOLD analysis project Ga0181591, IMG submission 133757) | Coastal salt marsh microbial communities from the Groves Creek Marsh, Skidaway Island, Georgia - 071412AT metaG (megahit assembly) | ecosystem: Environmental > Aquatic > Marine > Intertidal zone...
CTGATGGTGTTCAATAACACCCGAGTCATTCCGGCCCGTTTATTTGGTGAAAAGGCCAGTGGCGGTAAGTTAGAGGCGCTCATTGAGCGCGTTACGGGAGATAAGACTGCTTTAAGCCATATCCGCAGCTCCCGCAGTCCTAAGCCCGGTACCGTTATTCTACTCGAAGGCTTAGAAGTCGAAGTGGTTGGACGTCAGGACGCCCTTTTTGAACTGCGCTTTCGTTTGCCTGAGGGGGAGACTCTCGTGAACTGGCTCGAACAGGTGGGTCATATGCCGTTGCCTCCTTACATGGAGCGTGAAGATGAATTGAGCGATCGTGAGCGCTATCAAACCGTCTACAACGAAAAGCCGGGTGCGGTGGCAGCACCGACCGCTGGACTGCATTTTGATGAGCCTATGCTAGAAGCCTTACGGGCCAAAGGGGTTGAGCAGGCCTTTGTAACCTTGCATGTGGGAGCAGGTACCTTTCAACCGGTTAAGGTCGATGATGTTAATGAACATAAAATGCACAGCGAATACCTAGAAGTGGATCAAGCCACCTGTGACGCCATTGCTAAGACCAAGGCCAACGGTGGGCGTGTCATTGCGGTGGGCACCACCAGTGTGCGTTCACTTGAGTCGGCCAGCAACAGCGAACAAGCCTTAGCAGCAGGCGCTATCCAACCCTACGCTGGAGAGACAGAGATCTTTATCTATCCGGGCTATGAGTTCAAAACGGTAGACGCATTGATCACGAATTTTCACCTGCCAGAGTCTACGCTGATTATGTTGGTCAGTGCATTCGCCGGTCGTGGCCCTGTACTCAATGCCTACGATGCAGCGGTACACGAACGCTACCGTTTCTTTAGCTATGGCGACGCTATGTTTTTAACCAAGAATCCGAATGCGAAGGATTTGTGGGATAAATAAATGAGATCTGCCCGAGGTGACATAGGGCGTCTTAACATTCGCAAACAAGGCCAACTCATTTTTGTTGGGTTAGGTCGGTCGAAGGAATTGTTATGAGCTTTATGAAGTTTGACGTTAAAACCACTCAGGGTAAGGCCCGTCGAGGCACCCTGTCTTTCCCTAGAGGGGATATCCAGACACCTGCTTTCATGCCTGTCGGCACCTACGGCAGTGTGAAGGGCATGTTACCCCGTGACGTAAAAGACACTGGGGCCGAGATTATATTGGGGAATACCTTCCACTTGTGGTTGCGCCCTGGCACCGAGATTATCGAGCAGGCGGGCGATCTGCACGATTTTATGCAATGGGATAAGCCTATTTTGACGGACAGCGGCGGCTTCCAGGTCTTTAGTCTCGGCAAAATGCGGAAAATCACCGAGCAAGGCGTGACGTTCCGAAGCCCAGTGAACGGCAACAAGGTCGAGCTAACGCCTGAGAAATCTATGGAGATTCAGCGCTCCTTGGGCAGCGATATTGTCATGATCTTTGATGAATGTACCCCATACCCGGCGACCCATAAGGAAGCCAAAGACAGCATGGAGATGTCGCTGCGTTGGGCCAAACGTTCGAAAGACGCCCACGGAGAAAGCCCTTCTGCATTGTTCGGCATCATTCAAGGTGGCATGTACGAAGACCTGCGTGATGTGAGCCTAGAAGGTTTAACTGAGATCGGTTTTGATGGGTACGCCATCGGTGGCCTATCTGTGGGTGAGCCAAAAGAAGACATGATCCGCGTGTTGGATCATCTCGCTCATAAGATGCCCGAAGACAAGCCTCGTTACCTGATGGGTGTGGGCAAGCCAGAAGACTTGGTTGAGGGGGTGCGCCGTGGTGTGGATATGTTCGATTGCGTGATGCCAACGCGTAACGCGCGTAATGGTCATTTGTTCATCGATACGGGGGTGTTGAAGTTACGTAACGCCTCAAACAAGACAGATCACGGGCCTGTGGACCCCACTTGCGACTGCTACACCTGTCAGAATTTCAGTCGGGCTTATTTACACCATTTAGATAAGTGTAAAGAGATTCAGGGTTGTACCCTTAATACCATCCACAATTTACGCTTTTATCAGCGAGTGATGGAAGGTTTGCGCGCGGCTTTGGAAGAGGGTACATTGGACGCCTTTGTGGAAGACTTCTATCGCAAGCGCGGAAAGGACGTACCGCCGCTGGCCTAACGGACTCATCTCAGTCCCCAATCAGGCAATGTGTTCAAAGAGTGAACAGTATCAGCGAGATTCCAATGAATTTTAAAAAAGGGCCCTACGTGGCCCTTTAAAATACGCGAATTCGTCCCAACTATGGGGCTTTACGTTAATAACTTAGTAGTACTCATGTGAGTAAGGAAAAACCATGTCTAAATTGACAGTGCTCTTGGCCTCTTTGTTTTCAGCCTCTGCATTTGCAGAAGGTGCACCAGCACCGCAAGGTTCGGGCATCGAACAGCTTATTTTTCTTGGCGGTTTCGTTTTAATTTTCTACTTCCTTTTGTGGCGCCCACAATCTAAGCGTGCCAAAGAGCATAAATCACTATTGGCGAGCCTAGAAAAAGGCGCTGAAGTGGTTACTTCTGGCGGCATCGTAGGCAAAATCACCAAAGTGACCGATGACTTTGTTGTGGTCAAAGTGGGTGATAACGTTGAGTTCCCTGTTCAGAAGCAAGCGATCGCCGCTGCTCTGCCAAAGGGTACGATCAAGTCTATTAAAGAGTAACGGTAGGTCGGTACGCAGCGGCACTCCGAAAGGTTCAACCTAGGTAAGATGGTTGAACCTTTTATGCATTTAGCCCCCTGCGTTTTTATCTCCTCGCCATCAAGAATTAATAATAAATGTGTTTGGCCTGACCTTAGGGGTCGAGCACCGCGGCCAAACTAGGACGTCACTTATGCTGAATAAGTACCCTTTGTGGAAATATTTCCTCATTCTTATTATAGGCGCCATGGGCGTCATATATGCCCTTCCAAATCTGTATCCACCGGATGCAGCGGTTCAAATTACCCCAGCCAAAAGTGGCGATGCGGTGGATGAGTACGCATTAAACAAAGCGTTAGGCAGCTTGAAAACCGCCGGTATCGAATATTTCGGTGAAGAAATCCAAGAATCGAAATCCGGTCTGATTCGCATCAAAGATGCGGATTTACAACTGCAAGCCAAAGGCGTGATTCAAAAAGAGTTGGGCGATCACTATATCGTGGCGTTAAACCTAGCACCGACCACCCCCGAGTGGTTGATGGATTTGGGTGCCGGTCCAATGACGTTAGGTCTAGACCTTAGCGGTGGTGTTCACTTCTTAATGGAAGTGGATATGGAAGAATTCTTAGACCAACGCATGCAAAATTATCGCGAAGCCATTAAGCGTAAATTACGTGAAGAAAAACTGCGCTATAAGCGTGTCATGATGGCGGATAACGGCGGTGTGTCAGTGGTCTTCACCAAAGAAGAGCTAAGAGACAAGGCTGAATATTTTTTACGAGCTGAATTCCCTGAATTTGTCGCTACCACTTCGGAGGCGGACGAGCAGTTCGAAGTTACCGTGGCCTTGACGCCAGCCAAGGTTAAAGAGTTTGAAGACTATGCGGTTAAACAAAACCTGACCACCATTCGCAATCGTGTGAACGAGCTAGGTGTTGCTGAGCCATTGGTACAGCGTCAGGGTCGTAATCGAATCGTAATCGAGCTGCCAGGCGTGCAAGATACAGCAGCCGCGAAAAAGATTTTGGGTAAAGCAGCCAACCTTGAGTTCCGCTTAGAGGCGCTACCAGGCGCGAGCCGTTTCAGTTCAGAAGAATTTGAGTTTAAAAACCCAGATCGCCGTGCGAGTGCTCGCCTAGAAAAAACCATCATCGTTACAGGTGACAATGTTTCCAATGCACAACCCTCATTTGATGAAAATGGTCAGCCTCAAGTGAATATCAATCTCGATGGTCGCGGTGGTGCGATCATGGGTGACGTGACGAAAACGGCGATCAAACGTCGTATGGGTGTGTTGTTTGTTGAGCATAAGGTTCGTACCCGTTACGAAGTGAGAGATGGCGAAGAAGTGCCCATCGAAGACAAGTATGTTGAAAAGAAAATTATCTCTTTAGCCACGATTCAAAGCGCCTTGGGCAGTAGCTTCCGTATTACCGGTTTGGAGCCTGCAGAAGCGTCTGAATTAGCGTTATTGCTAAGAGCAGGTGCATTAGCTGCGCCGATGTACTTCGTCGAAGAGCGAACGGTTGGCCCGAGCCTAGGTAAAGAAAATATTGAACTGGGTATGGATTCGGTGAAATTCGGCTTGGCCTTGGTTCTGATCTTTATGATTGTCTACTATCGAGTGTTTGGTGTGGTGGCCAATATCGCACTGGCCATTAACATGATTCTACTGGTGGCGGTTATGTCTATCTTGGGCGCTACGTTAACCTTGCCAGGTATTGCCGGTATCGTCTTAACCGTAGGTATGGCGGTGGATGCCAACGTGCTCATATTTGCTCGTATACGTGAAGAGTTGAAAGAAGGCTTAAACGTGCAGCAGGCCATTCACAGTGGTTATGACAAGGCGTTTTTAACCATTCTTGATGCTAACTTAACGACCTTGATTGTGGCGATTATTTTGTTCGCAGTGGGTACCGGCCCTGTGAAAGGCTTCGCCGTCACACTGTCGATCGGTATTATTACCTCCATGTTCACAGCCATTATGGTGACGCGCGCCATGGTTAACCTCATTTATGGTGGTCGTCGTCTGCAACGTATTTCTATTGGTGGAGGCGTTTAATCATGAGCGAATCTAAAGATTTTAACTTTATGGGTGTCCGCAAAGTAGCGGCCGCCTTTTCGATTGCGATGATTCTCGTTTCCATCGTGTCGCTGGCTGTTCAGGGTTTAAAGCTGGGTCTGGATTTCACTGGCGGTACACTGGTTGAAGTGGCCTACGAAAACGCGGCCAGCGTGAACGACATTCGTTCCACGCTGGACGAAAAAGGTTATCGTGATGTGGTGGTGCAATACTTTGGTAGCGAGCAAGACATTCTTGTGCGCATGAGCGAAGCCTATCGCCCTAATTTGGGCGAGGAGGTCTTGGTCGCTCTCCAAGAAAGCACGACGGATAAAGTGGAGCTGCGTCGCTCTGAATTTGTTGGCGCTCAGGTGGGTGAAGAGCTGCGTGACCAAGGTGGCTTAGCCTTACTGTTAGCGCTTGCGGTCGTCATGGTCTATGTTGCCGCGCGATTCCAGTTCAAGTTTTCTGTGGGCGCGGTTGTGGCATTGATTCACGACGTGATCATCATCCTTGGAGTTTATAGCTTGTTCCAATTGGAGTTCGATTTAACCGTGTTGGCTGCATTGTTGGCTGTGATTGGTTACTCACTGAATGACACCATCGTGGTATCCGATCGTATTCGTGAGAATTTCCGCATCATTCGTCAGATGGCCCCGATTGATATCATCAACCGATCATTGACCCAAACCCTGGGTCGTACCTTAGTGACCTCTTTGACCACTTTGTTGGTATTGATTGCACTGTTAGTCGTAGGTGGTGAGCTTATCTATTTCTTCGCTTTAGCGTTGACCATTGGTGTGGTGGTGGGCACTTACTCATCGATCTATGTGGCAGCTAATGTGTTACTGGGGATGCATATTTCGAGAGAAGATCTATTGCCGCCGGAAACGGAAGAAGAGATCGACGATCGCCCTTAAGCGTTATTGTTGTGAAGCCCTCGACCAAGGTCGGGGGTTTTTTTTGAGTAAAGAAAAGAGCAAGAGAAGAACAAGTAAAAGGAAAAGGAACACATGATAAGAATAATGTTGATTGGACTCGTCGCTTTATTAACGGCTTGCGGCGGAGAAGGGGAGGATACTTGCATCGATGGCCCGGTATCCTTGACGGTATCAGGGAATATCCAGCCGTTGTACGTCACCCTTAATGTGAACGAAGATGCATTTGAAACCAAGATAATAGAGCCTGATACTCTTGGTACCTCAACTTACACACAACAGGTATCAAGTTGCGATACCGTTGAAGCCCTACTGTTAAATGTGGCGGATCACCATGAGTGCGATGTGAGTGTTAACCAAGCTCAGGCAGGCACCGAGATTAGCGTGCAATGCGCGGACGTGTGCGCAGGGGATTCGACCTGTCTAACTTGGCGTAACGCTCACAATGAATATCGCCGTATGATGAACGAGGATACCATTCCCGGTAACACACAAAATTATCCAGTGCCAAGCCCTGCACTCAACGATTTGTCTTGGAACACCACACTGGCAGAAGTGGCGCAGGCCCATGCGGACGCGTGTGTCTACGAACACAATGGTGAGCGTCAACAGGACTTTGTTGCCTTGGGTGGTGAGGATGTTTATTTGGGTGAAAACATTGCGTTAAATGCGTTTTCAACACCTTCGCAGCCGGTGACAGAATATCAGTTGGATCAAATGGAGGCGTGGTGGGACGAGCACTTAGACTGGGATTATCAAGCCTACAATAGTGCCACCATTAATGGAGCAAGCCACTTTACGCAAATGATCTGGGCAAGCACCACAGAAGTAGGTTGCGGCACGGCGTTTTGCGAAGCCATGTTGAATGACTTAGATGCCTATTTCAGCGTGTGCAATTATAAGCAAGGCGGGAATTATCAAAACCAGTTTCCGTACGCCACGAACTAATACCATGACCTGTGACCTGCAATGGTCACAGGTACCTATTGACCAAAAAATTAACCCTACACGCCAATAAACGACCTGTTAAGTCAAGATTGCTGTTTTCAAACAAGCTACTCTGCTTTAAAACCAAATCAAGGCCCTTGAATATGTCGTATTCTCAAAATCAAATCGTATTGATCACAGGCGCCGCCAGTGGCTTGGGCTGGGCACTGACTCAAGCGTATTTGAATGAAGGGCACACCGTGGTGATGGCAGATGTTCAAGAGACGCTGCTTGAAACGCGTGTTACCGAATTAAAAGGGCAGGCGGTGCACTCCATGGTGTGTGACGTGACGAAGGTTGAAGAGGTTGAGACTGTTGTTGCTTATATTAAAGAAACCCATGGGCGCTTAGACGCCTTGATTAATAATGCAGGCATTACCCATCGTTCCTTGGTAGAGGTCACCCAGCCGTCAGTCATTCGTAAGGTGATGGATGTGGATTATTATGGCCCGGTTCAATTAACCATGGCGGCTCTGCCGTTATTGAAGCACTCAAAAGGGACCATTATCAACGTAAGTTCTATGGCCGGGTGGATGCCGGTGTTAGGCCGGGCTGGCTACTGTGCGGCGAAAAGCGCATTGCATCAGTTCTTTGAGGTTTTACGGTGTGAGGTTCGCCATTATGGTGTCGATGTCATGATGGTCTACCCCAGCTTTTTAGATACGCCCATCGAACAAAATGCGTTAGGTGGAGACGGAAAAAAAGCCACTCATAAGCGCAGTATGGTGGGGCGCATGGGAACGGCGGAAGGTGTCGCGAAGACCATGCTAAGCGCTCACAAGAAAGGTCAGGAACGTGTATTCCCTGATACGTTTACTTGGCTTGCATCTGTTTACTATAAGCTTGCCCCTGCCGCTTTCCTTAGAGCTATGACTAAAAAATTCGCGGACGAATTGCGTCCAGTCAAATAATAAAAAATGCCCGTTGCGAAATAAAAATAAGAACACTCGTAACTTACTTCGTCAGAGAGGTTTGAAATATGGATGCTCAGGTTCCAGGTGCCATCACGATTGACTTTAACCCTGAAAGTCTCGTGGCATTAAACGTTCTGATTGCGATCATGATGTTTGGTGTGTCTTTAGAGCTTAAACCCGCGGATTTTAAGCGCATTCTTCAGTCGCCTAAAGCGCCGATTATAGGCTTGCTTTTGCAGTTTTTATTTCTGCCACTCATTACATGCTTAGTCACTTGGTGGTTGGCGATCGACCCTATGTTGGCATTGGGTATGATGCTGGTGGCTGCCTGCCCCGGTGGTACCTTTTCCAATATTATGACATGGATGGCTAAGGGTAATGTGGCCGTCTCGGTCAGTATGACGGCGGTATCGAGTATTGCTGCAAGCGTGTTAACTCCAATCAATTTTGCATTTTACGCTTGGTTGAATCCAAATACACGAGCACTGTTAACCGAAATATCGATGGACCCTGTAGGCTTGTTGGCGCTGGTGTTTTTAGTGTTAGGTGTGCCACTAGTTCTTGGTATGTGGGTTGGACAGCGATTCCCAAGTCTCTCTAGAAAAGTTGAAAAACCGTTGAGGCTCCTTGCGCTAATGGTGATGTTTGCTTTAGCGATGTTGGCGTTTGCCAAAAATACCGATCAGTTTGTCCAGTACTTTGATCTCTTTTTCGTATTGGTGGTGGCTCACAATGGTTTGGCGTTGACCCTTGGATATGCGGGGGCTGCTTTGGTGGGATTGCCAGTGGCTGACCGTCGTGCCATCGCCTTAGAAGTGGGTATTCAGAATGGGGCATTAGCGCTCGTGATTATTTTTACTTTCTTTCCAAATGCATCTGGCATGTTGTTGATTGCCGCGTTCTGGGGCGTGTGGCATTTAGTGAGCGGGTTGGCGTTATCCTTTATCTGGTCACGTCAGAGTATTAACCGTAGGCCGGGTGCGGCAGCGAATCAAATTTAACGCACGATGAGACGATAATGGAATTACTTTGGGTATTATTTGCCGCGATTATTTTACTGGCTTACACGATGGAGGCGGTCACGGGTTTTGGCAGTATTGTCATTGCCCTGTCATTAGGCGTGCTCTTTCTGCCATTTGATCAGGTGTTGCCGATATTGGTGTGCCTCAATATTTGTATGACCAGTGTATTGGCGTTTAAGAATAGAAAAAACATTGATAAATCTTTGCTGATCAAAATGATCTTGCCAGGTATGTTGTCCGGCACTTTGATTGGTTATCTATCGAAACCTTATCTAGATGAAGTGCTACTGAAACAGGCCTTCGGTTGTTTGATCGTTTGGTTTGCCAGTCGAGAACTTTGGCGTATGTATCACCTGCACAATGACGTGCAGCGCCCGCTATGGAAAACGAGGCTGATCACGTTAGGTGCGGGTGTAACACACGGATTATTTGCCAGTGGCGGTCCGCTTTTAGTCTATGCGGTGGCGGGAACCAAGATCAATAAAGCCCAGTTTCGAGCCACCATGGTTTTTGTGTGGTTTACGCTGAATGCGTTGTTAACGACGGCGTTCTTATTGGACGGTCGACTGATACCTGTGCTGCCTCAGGTGCTCATGTATCTGCCTGTATTAGTTCTTGCCGTTAAGCTCGGCAATTTTTTACATGATCGCGTAAAAGAATCTCACTTTCGTGTCTGCGTTTACTCATTGTTATGTCTGACAGGGGGCATCCTCATTGTCAGTCGCTACTTAACCGCTTCATAAAATAATAAGAGGGCGAATCATGTACGATCTTTTACTCAAAGGCGGCCACTATTTCGATGGAAGTGGCGAACCGCCGGTAATAGCCGATGTTGCCATTGCAGATGGCCGAATTGCGAGCGTCAGCCAACAGGGTATTGACGCATCTGAGGCGAAACAAGTTTTTGATGTGAGTGGGAAATGGGTGACGCCAGGTTTTCTAGAGATCCATAGTCATTATGATGCAGAAGTTGTGGCGGCACCTGCGCTGAAAGAGTCTGTTCGTCATGGTGTCACGACCATTGCCATTGGATCCTGTTCTATTTCTATGGTGAACAGCGAGCCTGAGGATTGTTCAGATTTATTTACCCGTGTGGAAGCGGTGCCTCGTGAATCTGTATTGCCGATTCTAGAAAAAATGAAAACATGGAAAGACGCTAAAGGCTATAGAGCGTTTTACGACCAGCATACATTGGGGCCAAATGTGTGTTCGTTTATCGGCCACAGTGATATGCGTGTGGCAGCCATGGGGATTGAACGGGCTACGTCCGATGTTAAACCAACCGAGAAAGAAATGCAGGCGATGGAAAACATGCTCGAAGAAGCGTTGGATTACGGTTGCCTGGGCATGTCCATGATGACGACGAAGTTAGATAAGTTAGACGGTGATCGTGCGTGGTCAAAGCCACTGCCTTCAACGTTTTCTACTTGGTGGGAATTTAAACGACTATTTAAAATTTTGCGTAAGCGTAATGCCATTTTACAGGGCGCGCCTGATGCAGTGAAAAAGGTCAATGTATTTGGGTTCTTGTGGCAGGCTCATGGACTGTTTCGTCGCCCTATGAAAGTGACTATGCTCACCGCACTCGATTTAAAATCAAATCCGTTCTTACATCGTATTACACGTGTGAGTGGTTTTATTGCTAACAGAATACTGCGCGGAAATTTCCGTTGGCAAACATTGCCTGCGCCTTTCACTATTCATTTAGAGGGATTGGAGGTGAACGCATTTGAAGAATTTGAAACAGGTGCATTACTGCGTGATATGAAAGACGAAGCAGAGTTGTACCAGAAAATAAACGAACCTGAATTTCGGGCGGCATTCAAAAAGCATGTCTCTGAAATATTTTCAGTGGGTTTGTGGCATCGAGATTTTAGCGATGGCTGGATTACCGATTGTCCGGATAAAACCCTGGTTGGAAAAAA
>Ga0181591_10006074_pt1 | contig 10490 bp, 11 predicted proteins | sample 071ome_33_FD_133757 | JGI IMG/M metagenome (GOLD analysis project Ga0181591, IMG submission 133757) | Coastal salt marsh microbial communities from the Groves Creek Marsh, Skidaway Island, Georgia - 071412AT metaG (megahit assembly) | ecosystem: Environmental > Aquatic > Marine > Intertidal...
CTAAGCGCTTCGATTACCTTCGCCTTTTCAGCCTCTGGGAGAGAGCCGTAAAGAGAGGTGCGCTCTGGAGTTTGGATTGAAAAATAAATCAACAATCCGAGCGGAAGCAAAAACATTGCTGCCATCGTGGGCAAAGCTCTTTGAACGCTTGGTTGGCGAACGAAGGAATTAAAGTTCTTGACTTGCGCCATGACCCCAGACAAAGGGCCACCAGAGTCATTCACGATGAGATCATTTGTAGTAGTAGCCATTTTTATTTGCTCTTAAAAAAAATATTTAAATCAAAGTCTCTTAGACAGGCATGTTTATGATATCTCTGTATGCGCTCAGAACTTTATTTCTTACATTGAGAACCATATTGAAACCGAGTGAAGAGACCTGCTGCGCAACCATTACTTTCGCTATGCTGCTTTCTTCCCCGACTTCGTATGACTTTGCGATAGTCTGAGCCTTAACCTGGTCTTCAGATACTTTATCTAAGATCCCTTTAAGGTCCTTTATAAATTCATCATTTGAATTGCTCTCTGAAACGCTCTTAACACTTGGTGAATTTTCCAGAGCTTCGATAGATGGTTTTATCTGAGTTAAAGTTGCTAATTTTTCCATGGTAAAATCCTAGGCCCGTAATTCGGGAGTTTTGGTCTCAAGGGTCGGTGTGATTTTTCCGATTGATGGAGATGAATTTAGATAAATATCATCCAAATCAATGATCCTATTATTTGAGAGAACAGTTGCCCGCTGAATCACATTTTCAAGCTCTCTAACGTTTCCAGGCCATTCATAGGAACGCAAACAGTCTGTAGCCCTCCTAGTTAGAAAGGGGACTTCCCCGTAATCCTTTTGATGGCGCAGCAACATGTGAGCACTAAGAGCAACTATGTCATCTTTCCTGTCGGCTAACGGAAGTGTGGTGAGGGGAAAAACGTTAAGGCGGTAATAAAGATCCTCTCGAAATCGTCCCTCTCTTACTTCTATTTGCATATCCCGATTTGACGTAGCGAGAACTCTTACGTCGCAGGGAATTGACTCAGTCCCACCGACTGGAGTGACTGCCCTCTCTTGCAGCATTCTAAGTAGCTTAGCCTGCAAAGAGAGCGGCATTTCAGATATTTCATCTAATAGCAATGTTCCTTTGTCCGCCGCCCGGAAAATACCTTTGCTGTGTGACGCCGCCCCTGTAAAGGCTCCCTTAAGGTGACCAAACAGCATCGCCTCAAGCATATGATCAGGTATTGCGGCGCAATTTAACGCTAAAAATTTCTCATCGGCACGGTGTGAACGGTCATGCAAAAAATTAGAAATAACTTCTTTGCCGGTTCCCGTGGGACCGTTGATAAAAACACCCACATCGGACTGCGCGACTTTCTCAGCGACTTGGAAAAGTTGGACGGAAGCTTTATCCTCAACTACACACCCTTGTTCTCCCGCTGCAAGGCTTGCCAGGAGACTTAAAATAAACTCTGGACAAAATTCCTTACATTTTAAATCGGCGTGCACGATTTGTATGCGTCCGTTTTTTTGACTTTCTAACTCGGGTTTTCCCTCCACTTGATTGAACACAATCAACCTTTGGATTCCTCTGCGAACAGCCTCCTCTGCAATTTTTAATACAGCTTTGCTTGAAGCATCTTTTTGAGTTTTGATTCCACAGAGCAGGCCAAGAGACTCTTTCGCCGTTCCTTTTGTTACATCATCTAACGCCCTTACCTCATGTAATACCCGCCTCTTATGCAGCGTCTCGGATAATTTATCCGCTATCGGAAGAGCTGAACTATCTATATAAATCATCTTTACCTCTCGTGTTCGACGGGATAGAAGCAAAGAGCGTGCCAAGTGATATAAAAATGGAAATTAATTAAGCAAACGATGGGCTGAAAATTTTATACAGCGCCAGGTGACACCGGATAGGTCAGTGAAAACTCAATTTTGAGAGCAAACTTGGTTCACAACCGCGAAACAGAACCAAAACTTTTACATCGACGAATTTTCGTTAAAAATACCCGAAATTGACGATTTTTCGCTAAGTTGTCGATTTTTCAGCGGATTATTCCCACGATATTTCAGTTCTTTTCAGCCTTTTGCCTAAGCAAATTCTGAATAAGGCTGGATTGAAATTCGCTGTCTATATCGAATTTTTCTCTCATAGAATTAATTAGTCGCATCTCCTCGTCGGTTATGACACCGTCTTCCAGAGCCTTCCTGACCTCTTCCGCGAAGATTAATTGTCTTTGGTTTATTTGACGGGAAAATGCGGTTGCCACGATCCCCGACAAAAGTGCGACCACGCAGATCCCCGTGAGAGCAGTAAAAACTGCGATAACCTTTCCCAACGAGGTTTGAGGCGTGACATCTCCATAGCCAACCGTAGTCAGCGTGATGACCGACCAATAAATAGAGTCAGGGATGGAACCAAACTTTTCCGGCTGCACCCCACTCTCAGCAAAATACAAAAGTGTTGAATTTAATAAAATAGCGACAGCAAAGATGTACAAAGTAGCCAAAAATGGCTTTCGTTCGACATAAATAGCCTGAAACAAATCTTCAATTGCCGAGTTATAATGGGATATCTTTAAGATTCTAATTAATCGAAAAGTCCTTAAAATTCTGAGGTCAAGGCCTGGTAGTAAGATCTGTAGATAAAAGGGCAGAATAGCCAGCAGATCAATTATTCCATAAAAACTGAAGATATATCTAATCCTACCACTTCTACATTTTCTATTTTTTTCAAAATTTGGACTAGACCAAATTCTAAGCAAGTACTCTATTGTGAATACCGATACAAAAATTATTTCCAGGTAATAAAACCAGGTTTCATTTCCTAAAAAAATAAAATCGATCGACTCTGCGATCACGACCAAAATATTCAAAATTATGATGATTATCAGGAAATAATCGCACTTTTTACTTATCGGATCCGTACCATCATTCTTCTCCAGCACTTCGAATAAACGAAGCCTCATTTTCTCGCAATCTTTAATAGAAATCATTCAACTCCTCCTGAGATCGAAGTTCCTCTGGCATATCTTTTGCATTCCCACTAACAAAGCTGCAAGTTGGAAACAAAGGCCATGGACGCATTATACAACATACCCGGGATTGGGCGCTTTACCGATTTATTTAGAAACACAATGATGCCTTTGGGCATCCTTGCTGTCGTCATTTTAATGGTCATACCACTCCCCCCATTGGCTTTGGATGTATTTTTCGCGACCAATATTATGATTGGACTTCTAGTTCTCATGCTCGCGCTACATACCTTCCGGCCACTCGATTTCTCCAGCTTTCCGACCATCCTTTTGGTAGCCACAGTGTTACGGCTCGCTTTGAACGTGGCATCAACAAGGGTCGTTCTTAGCGAGGGTCAGAACGGACCCGGTGCCGCGGGCAGAGTGATTGAAGCTTTTGGTGAGTTTGTAATCGGCGGAAACTTTGCAGTGGGAATTTTCGTATTCACCATCCTCATTATTATCAACCTTATTGTGATTACGAAGGGTGCCGGAAGGGTATCAGAAGTTTCTGCCCGGTTTACGCTCGACTCAATGCCTGGAAAACAAATGGCGATAGATGCCGACATCAATGCAGGAGTCCTTACTCCTGAAGAGGCGCTAAAGAAACGCGAGGAATTGGGTAAAGAAACTGACTTTTACAGCGCAATGGACGGCGCCACTAAATTTGTAAAAGGAGATGCAATAGCGGCTGTCCTCATATTAGCAATCAATATCATTGGGGGCCTGGCTATCGGCATCGGGCAACACGGACTCCCTTTATCGATAGCAGCAGAAACGTATATATTGCTGTCCGTTGGCGATGGTCTAGCAGCTGCTATCCCATCCCTCCTATTATCCATCGGGACCGCAATAATCGTTACCCGGGTTTCTGCCGGGCGTGATATGGCTGAGCAAGTCGCTGAAGAGATCTCAATTTCCAGGGCCTGGTTCCCTGTTGCAGCTGTTCTTGGACTACTGGGTCTTATCCCTGGCATGCCAAATTTACTTTTTTTTACTTTTGGAATTGGGGCGGCGGGAATCGGTTTAATGTTAGCGCGAAAAGCCAGAAGACAAACCATGGACTTAGACGCCACAACATTATCGGTAGAGGATCCTCCAGACGAAAGATCGGTTGAAATAAATGATATCAGTGACAATGCCGCAATATCGGTTATCCTAAGCTTCAGCCTTCTCGATCTTATAAGTGGGCAAGATGGGGCCCCACTGGCGACCCGCATAGCAACGGTCCGAAAAGAACTTTCCAAAGAGATTGGTTTCGTAGTTCCTCAGGTGAGGATCACAGATGATTTGTCACTTTCTCAAGACACCTATCGCATCAAAATTGGCCAGATCATACTTGGGGAGGATACCGTTTATATGGGTAAGAAACTTGCTCTGCCATCCCCTGAGTCATTGGAAAAACTGGATGGCATAAATGTGAAAGACCCCGCTTTCGGTATGGATTCAACATGGATCGAATCTGATCAACAAGTCGAAGCTGAGGCTGACAACCATGTTGTTGTGGATCCGGATGCTATTATTGCGACGCACCTGAGCTCAATCATCAAAAATAACGCTCATGAAGTTCTTGGGCAGGACGACACCCAGATTTTACTTGATAACTTGGCGAAAACCTCACCTCATTTAGTCGAGTCAGTTATACCTAAGGTAATAAGCTTAGCTAATCTAACAAGCGTTCTCAAACAATTATTACAAGACCGCATTCCGATAATCGATCTCAGAAAGATCTTAGAACATATATCAAATATTCAGGCAAAGGGCTTCTCAAATGAAGAAATCGCGGAGTCGCTTAGACCTGCTCTTGTAGAACTTTTGATTCAGCAAATTGTGCCAGTAAACGACGCTCTGCCAGTAGTTGTATTTGAGGCAGAAATCGAGCAACTACTTTTGGCGGCAGCCAACCAATTTGATGCCGATGTGTTGATGCTGGATACAAATATGGCTGAAGGCATCGTCACCGAGGTCAACAACGCCCTCGAGTCCCAGGCAAATTTAGGAAAAAAAGGTGTCGTGGTCACGCATGCGGCAGTGCGAAAAAAATTAATGAATTTTCTTGGTATTCATATAAAAGATGTAATTGTCCTGGGGGTTAATGAAATCCCATACCGTCGACAGCTAGAAGTCATTGCAACTATCGGCAGTAAAGACGACGCGGCCGAACCAGCGAAATAGGTAGGTAAACTCTCATGACGACGAAAAAATTTACCTCAGCCAACATAGACGAAGCATTGGAAAAAGTGGCGAGAGAGCTTGGAGAAGATGCTTTTATTATTAAAACCGAAAAAGTCGACGGATTGGTCTCCGTTACAGCAAGCACAATAGAACCAGAAAAGAAAATAACCCCCGAAACCTATGAGGGTAGCGCAACTAGGACTACTTACAGGGCTAATAATTTTCAAAACTTCATCATCGATCCAAACCTCAAGCCAACCCTAGTTTTTGGACAACCAGGATCAGGTAAGACGACTCTCATAAGAAAACTCCTATTGGATCGCAATGATCAAAATATTCATTACCTAAGAGACGGCGAAAACCATCTCTTCGCGAATACGAATTCGGCTATCCTGGCCGGAATATTAGAATGTGACTTTTCGTACGGACCTATTCGTCGAATGTCTACGATCGATGGAACGAAGGTTATAGAGACTGACATTGAAGATATAGATCAAGGCGAACCTTCCTTATATCAAAAGCTGATAGCCTCGGGGCAGATCCCGAACGCAATCTATGTAATAGACTCTTTTGAGACTATCCAACTCAGCCTCGTAGAAAAATTAAAACCATTTATTGTTTATAATAAAAAGGACCCCAAACTCAGCAATTATCTTAAACAAAGTGACGTAGATAGAATATCTGCAGCTATGTTTCGAGACCGTCAAGGTTATGAAATTGAAGCAGATCGTGATACACTAAGGGCAATGCTCGCCATTGATACGTCGCAAAACGCATGAAAAAATCTTTCGCAATACTGAGCGGCAAAGGGGGAGCCGGCAAAACTCTCCTAGCAACTAACCTAGCTGCTGCATTCTCTGAACATAAAGGGAGTACACTGCTAGTTGATGCTGATTTTGGTCTTCCCAATGCTCACATAATGTTTGGGGTCAATCCAGAAAAAACCATCGATAATTACATATCTGGGAAGGACACCTTCGAGGACATCGTTTATCGGGTGTCTCCCTCACTTTCAATAGTAGCTGGCAAAAGCGGCAGCTCAGCTTTGGTAGATCTTTCCGAAGAAAACGGAGCTAAAATTTGGCATGGCATTCAAAGCGTTAGGGAAAAATTCGAATACGTTATTATTGACAATTCGGCTGGCGCCGAGAATCACACGATGTCACTTAGCTGTATTGAGTCAGAGTTGGTAATCTCATTAGTTGACCTACCAACAAACTTTTTAGATGCATACTCAACAATAAAAATTGCAAACCAAGAACACAAAATAAAAGATTTTCTAATTTGCATCAATCAATGTAACTCGGTGACCAACGCCAGAAAAGTTTTTGATAAATTCAACAAAATAACCACCCAATTTCTCGAGGTTTCGTTGCATTATATTGGGTTTTTACCAAGATCTAACAACATAGAAGCCAGCATTACTAACAGGGAGCCTTTTTACCAAAATAAAAAAAACCAAGAGCATGCCCTCATTGATACTATAATGAAAAACCTAGACGGTAATACATTGTAACGATGGCAATTGAAGGTTATCAAAACAGCCGAATTGATAGGGAAAACCTCATCAATAACCATGTCGAGCTTGTAAGAAGGATTGCGTTTAAAATCCACGGGCGCGTAGGTCAGTATGCCGAGGTGGATGACCTTATTCAATTCGGCGTGATTGGGCTGATTGAAGCGGCAAACAATTATAGTAATATTAAAGATGGAGCCTTCCCGAATTATGCTTCGGTGCGCATCAAAGGGGCTATAATTGATCATTTGCGACGTTCTTCATCACTGTCACGCCAAAATATAAAAAGACACAAGCAGATATCTGCAGCCAAGGATGAGTTAAGACAAGTACTGGGGCGCGAACCAAACACTGATCAGTTAGCAGCGAAACTGAAAATATCTGCGCGCGAGCTCCTCAGATGGGAGAGCCAAATTTCGGCAGGCAACGTCCAAAGTATTGAGGATTTCTTTCATGAGACATCAGTACAATTCTCAACTGACAAAGAAGGCCAAGACTCTGTATTAGACCATAAACTAAGGTCAAAAATCCTCGCTGAAAAACTTGGAGAATTAGAAGACAATCAGGCATTGGTGCTACAACTTTACTTCGTTGAAGAACTCAATACCTACGAAATCGCAGAAATATTGGACTTAAGTCCAGGGAGGATTTCCCAAATAAAGTCAACAGCATTTAAAACCTTACGAGATAAATTGGGGGAAGATTTCTAATCCCCATGGCAGGCTTTCACAGCATCGAAACTATACGTGCCCAGGTTATAAACACGGACTACAAAATTTCCATTTTAGGCACGTCAGAGACTATTCAGTTTAATTCTAGGCTCATAAATATAAGTGCGGGCTCCCTAGAGCTTATAATTAAGCCCGCCCCGATCAATAATTCTCTCGGAGCAAACACGATAAAAATTGATCCAGAGGATACGACAATACGAGCTTTATTGGAGGTAGAAACAGAGACTTTCTCTCTTCTAAGACAGTCTTTACATTCTCAAAAAAAACTTAATGCTGTGATCCACTTAAAGCTCGAGACCTCCCTAACATTATCTGATCAAGGGGATCTCATCATTAATGGTCCGATTGAAGCCCAAATTCTAGATTGTGAATTTACTCGAAATTTCATTTAACCCAACGACCAGTCATATCGTTATGTGTCTGCATCATTTTAGCGTTTGCTGAAAATGATTGTTGAGCTGTTAGCATTCTAGTCAATTCCTTGACAATATCAGTAGTCGAATTCTCTAACGCCCCCGATTGAATATTTCCAAAACCCATTGACCCCGGGTTTCCAAGCTTTGCGACGCCTGATTGAAAACTAGCAGAAAAATCCCCCCCGCCCTCCGGGGTGAGGGCACCAGGATTTTCGAAGGTTGCCAGGGCGACGGTGGCGATTTTTAGAGGTTTTTGTCCGTCAAAAATACCGATAACCGTACCATCCTGTCCAATATTCAAATTAGATAGAGAAGAACCAAGATATTTCTCCGGAATCTGGATTGCTTTCCCATTTACATCCCTGACGTAAAGACCTGAGCTGTTAACTATAAACCCATCACTATTCAGCATAAAACTTCCGTCCCTTGTATATTTCGTGGTCGTCGCATTTGCATCGCTAACCACAAAATAACCGGCTCCTTTAATAGCTAAATCCAGGACATTGCTCGTAAGGGAGAGATTACCTTGTCGTTCGTGACGAACTTGTACTTTGGCTAATTGCGCTCCTTCCCCCACCCTTTTCCTTGGATTACCATCTTCTTGATAGACGTCCTGGAAGCTTAGAGCTGATGTCTTAAAACCATAGCTTTTGGCATTAGCTACATTATTAGAGATAAGATCCAATGCCTTCATGGCTACACTTAAACCACCTATGATCGTACCAATCATGCCAAACTAACTCCTTAAATTTAAATAAATTTCCTATAAAAATATTAAATATTTCAGAATATAATTTTAGTATTTACCTATATAACGAGAGACTTTTTTAAAGTAATTATTGTTATATTTTGGATTTTTTGAATGATAATTCTTTATTGACTGCATCCAAGAATTTGTTTTCTTATATTGTGACTTAAGAAAATAGGCTGCATACATAATATTATGAAATGGATCCATCATTTCTTTGCTTGAAACAAAATTATTCTGGTGCCAATACTTATTTATTTGCATACAACCTATATCAATATTTTCTATATCTAATCTCGATAAATAACGTAGAGCATCGCTCTTATCTCGGAAATAAAGAGAATTTCCTTCTATATTGAGTGACCAACTTCTTAATTTTCCTGTTTCCCCTAGTCCTACCTCTGTCAATGCGATGGCCCGAAGATAACCACTAGGAATCCCGAACTTATTCTCTGCATAGACAAAATTTCTTTCGCAGTCAGCCCGCGCCACAGAAGAGCAAAGGATGAAAAAAAATATGAAAATTGCCTTTCTCATCTGATGAAATCAAAGAGCGTTGTCTGAGTAATATTGGTATAGGTTTGTCTCGCTACATCCCTGTTCACAAGCAGAGATTGTAATTCAGTGATTAACTTTTCAAGATCCGCGCCCGCGAGATCAGAGAAAGATACCTCTAAAAGATCTTTCATGTTTTCATTCACTTTTAACGAATTATCTACTTGGTTCATGAGGGAACCGACTTTCGCCCTGTTTAACGCGATATTGTCTTGAGCCGCGCTGAACATAGCAATATTCCTATTTACCTGCAGCGACCCGTTTACAATGCGATCTTCCGATCCATTTTGATCGACAATTACTATCTGATTTTTATTATCACCAAATGCGGACCCATCAGAAAAATTTCGGATCTCGACGGCACCACTTAAATTGTTCAGCAGAATGCCCTCGCCATTCTGGTGTTTTGATGCCGTAATACCGGTAAGTGCCGTATGTTTATTTATGCTGGCAATGGCGTCTGAAATGCCATTATTGGTGGTACTAAAGTCAATCTTAACTGCCCCAAAATCACCCACCAAGTCAAAAGAAAACCTATTGATCTTGTCCGTGCTCTCTAATTTAATGTGTTGGTCGGCGGAATTAAAAATCGTCGCCGACGTTTTTAAATGTGCTGGAGTTTCAAGTGACGAGATCAGATTATCAATAATTTGAAAGTAAGTAGCACGCTCACCGCCGGGTATTTCAGCATAAAAAACTTCCGCACCACTCAAGCTATCTGAAACAGTTGTATTAACAGTGGATCTTACAAAACTCCTCTGTCCATTGCCTTGATAAACTATGGATCCGTCATTTTTCTCAGAAAACGGCAGATCGGCCCCTGTTGTTCCTGAAAAAAGTGGTTTTCCCCGAGAGTCATGCGTATTAGCGAGAGACAACAACTCTTTCCGGATTTCTAATGCCTCCGCCTGAATCATTGCCTTGTCATTTATGGAGTATGTATCGTTGGCGGCTTGTATTGTCAGTTCTTGCAACCGAGTAAGAATATTTGAGATACTTCCTAAAGCGACATCTGCCGCACCCAAACGCTCGTTGGCCGTTCTTAAGTTTTTTACAAAATTCTCAGTTTGTTGAATCTTTTCATCTAATGCGGAGATCTTTATCGCTTTCTCCGGATCTTCGGATGCGGTGGAAAGTGCTTTTCCTGAAGCTATCTTCGCCTGGTTTTGTTCGATGCGAGTCGAAATATTGCTGAAGTTATCAAGCTGCCGCTCCGTGAATAATTTGGTCGAAACTGCCATCTAAGCTTCCTATATCTTTACAATTGTATCAAACATATCTCTGGCAGTTTGCAATAAGCGTGCCGCTGCCTGATATGATTGTTGCTGTTGAATAAGGTTTGCA